>Ga0315905_10009168_pt1 | contig 10023 bp, 19 predicted proteins | sample LakEriMetagenome_5_FD_203522 | JGI IMG/M metagenome (GOLD analysis project Ga0315905, IMG submission 203522) | Freshwater fungal communities from buoy surface, Lake Erie, Ohio, United States - Buoy 4 MA121 | ecosystem: Environmental > Aquatic > Freshwater > Lake | place: USA: Lake Erie, Ohio... | reverse complement strand
CGGGTGCGCAAGCTGCCCCCCCCCCCCCACCCCCCGGCGGGCGCGCCCGCCTGCTCGCCCCCGGCCCTTCCCACAGCACACATGTGTTGCAGCACTGCTGCTGTCATGTGCGGACCGCCACTGCGCCCGGTGGGTGCTTGCCATGCCGCAATCCCATTCTGCAACCAACACGGCAGCCATTCGCCATCTCATCTGCAGTGTCCATGAACCACGTGGTGGGCGACTTCAGCACCATGAGATGCCTGCTGCACCACTGGTCCGCCGCCTTCTCGGGGCGGCAGCTGGGCAGGGGGCCTGCCGCTTACAAGAGCAGCCGCATTGAAGCCCTGGCTGCCGATGACACGCCCCCAGGGTTCTGTCCCCAGGTGGGGCTTGACCTTGGTCACGCGGGGCGGCTGGGCCCAGTGACTGCAGACCTTGGGATCTGCCGGTGTTGCTCTCCTCACCTGGCCCAGGACACACACAGTCGTGTGTCTTGCTGCTTGCCCGGGCAGGCAGCGGCCTGCTGGCGGGCCGAGGGCACTCATAGCATGCTGCTGTGCACTGCAGGCGCTGCAGCCATGCCACCCCTGGGTGTACCTGCGCATTGGAGTGCACATAGCTAAGCAGGTCCTGCTAAAAGGGGGAGGGCAGTCGCCTGCCATCAGCTTCATGCTGTCGCCGAAGCGTCTCAGGTGCTGGTCTGTGGCAGTAGCGTAGGGGTGGGGCTTCAGCACCTTTCCTTGCTGCAACAGCCTGTCAGCAGGCGAGTGACTGGGCGCGAGCCTGTGCTGGCGCTCCGACCCCTTCCCGTGTGCATGGCAGCTGCAACAATGTGCGTGACACCGCGCAGTCACGCTGGTGTGCACTGCATGGGCTCTGTGCAGGGACCTGAAGCAGCAAGCCATGGCAGACATCAAGGCTTTGGGCGGCAATTGCGAGGGCTTGTGGGTGTCCACAAACGATGCTGTGGTGGCCAGGCTGTGGCAGGTGCGGGGGCCATGCCAGCACTCTCAGCTGTTTGCGCCTTGTGACAGCCCGTGGGCGAAGACGCGCGCAGGGCAGTGGGAGCCAGCTGCTAAGTGCAAGTTGATGTACTGGCACTGCTGGCTACGTCAGTGTGCAGTCGTTCTAGGAGGACCCCTGGCTGCTCGCCTGGCAGCCGCTGGTGCTCTGCCTGACAGTCAGCACAGGGCAGTGCCTGCCTCCGACCAGGTGCCAACGCCGCTTGCAGGTGCTCAGCCACCTGCCCATCCGTCAGGGTGCAAGCTTTGCCCCCAACCTCTGCGTGGACCTGCGCCCGCGGGCGGGCCTGCCAGAAGATGCGGTGGGCAACTTTGTGACCTGGACACCACCCGCTCCCTGCGATGCCAGCTGCGCGAGCTTGGGGGAGCTGGCACTGGTGGTCAGGCAGGCTGTCGACAGGTGCGAGCTCGATCAAGTGTGAATGTGGCTGCTTGCCATGCACGCTGCGACACTGAGGCGCGTTCGAGGCCCACATACAGCTTGGCGGCGCTTCATGCTGAGCTGCTGCCTGCGCCCCTGCAGCTCTCTGACGTCCTCAGCGCACCTCCTGGCCTGGGCCAAGCAACACACCCCAGCCAGCGTGCTCGCGACTTTCGCCTTGCCGCATGAGCGCAGCATATACAGCGTGCGCGGCGACCTGGTGGTCACTAACTGGACACCAGCAGACAGCAACATGACGTTCGGGGATGCTGCGCCGGCATGGTGCGTGCTCCATGCTGTTGTGACCACTGGGGCGGTGCGATGGCGTTGCATGGGATGTCTTTGCAGCCAGTCATGTGGCCCCGAGCTTGCAGCCAGCCACTGTGTGACCTCGCCTCCTCTTGGTGCCGGCGCAGGTACATCCCACAGTTGACACATCTGCCACACCAAGCATGCATCATGCCAATGCCAGCAGCAGCAGGCAGCGGGGTGGTGCTGACCATCAGGACCACCATGGTGGAGGCAGAGCAGCTGCGCAACCTGGTGCCGGGAGGGTTGTGAGCAGGGAAGCACATGACGGGTGACACCAAGCGCGGCAGCTTGGTCGGCTGCCAGGTCTGGGTGCAGCTCTGTCCCCCAGGCCGCCCTGACCACGCCTGCTGTTGCTGCCCGGGCGGCCTGCGGGACGGCGGCTGCGCGCCCTGCTGCTGCCACGCGTCGCTGCCATCGCGCCTCTGGGGCCCTGAAATCCTGGCCGGCTGTGCCCCCAGCCCCAGCGCTCTTGGTCCTGCATGTCCTGCATGCTGTGAGGGGGCTGGCTGTAACATTAATCGTGCGTGCGGTGTGCACATTGCCTGCTGTATGTCGACCGAGAGGTGCGCACCGGCCCCTCTGGCATCTGTGTGGCCCAACAGGGCCCCCAGGCCGTAAGCGCCACGGGTGACACGGGGTTAAGAACACGCCCCGCGCCCGTTCTGCCCATTATCTGCCCCATTCTCTCATCCAGCGCCGGGGGCGGTCTGACACAAGCCAGACCGGTGGATCAAACGCCGTCAGAGTGACGCACAATAAACCGGTATATGATGAGATCTCTGATGCGTCCCTCTTACTGCATGCCACCGCACTGCACGTCCTGCGCACGAACTTCACGACGGTCACCGCCTGCTCCTGTCGCCTGCAGAAAGACGAGGGCAGCATGCAGCAGTACCGCAACAAGACCACGCGCTTGCTCACTACGGTGGACAAGCTGAGGGCCGCGGGTAAGCGGTTGTGTTGCTGCTTTTTTGTGGCAGGGTGACCAAACTGGCGGGGCCACCCGGCGGAGGGGTCCGGACAGGGGCGGAGGGCACTGCACTCGCAAACTGGTTTCGCGAACATCTCGCCATCGCCACACAACAAGATCTCACCTCCCACCACTGCGCAGGCGCGCAGCTGTCCATTGAGCTGCCCACCATCGCCGTCTGCGGCAACCAGAGCGCCGGCAAGAGCTCCCTGTTGGAGGCCATCTGCGATGTGCCCCTGCCCCGCGACTCGGGGACATGCACCAGGCAAGCACCCCCGATCATCATCAGCGACATGCATGATGTGAAAGCAGCAGCTGGTGCCACCTGGCAGTGGCAGCAGCAGTCTTCCAGGCAAGGCCGTCATCCATGGGTTGCCTGCCGTGCCCGCAGGTGCCCCATGGAGCTGCGTCTCTCCGAGGGCGAGGCGGGCGAGGCCTGGCGAGCCACCATCAAGCTGCGCAAAGAGTGGGACGACCTTGAGGCAAGTCATGTTTGACACCGCTTTGACGCACTGCATCTTCAGCTGTCACGATGCTAGGCAGAGAAGCATTGTTCAGGGGGTCCAAGCAACACTGCTGCACCACACCCTGTCGTCACGTGCCTGCCTGGCTTGCAGGGCGTGCCCGGCACCTGCCAGTTGATTGAGCCTTCCGAGGTCATGTTCATTGCAGAGGTGGGGACTTTGTCAGCGTTGCCACCCCAGTGATCCATCCATCCAGTGCATTCAGTGATGCTGTTGCCGACACAGCCAGCTGCGTGTTGCATTGCCCAAGCAGGGCACCTGCAGCGCTGGCGGCTCGTGTCACTCACCATCAGTGTCTGTTGCTGCACGCCTGCAGGTCTCAGACAAGCAGAAGTTCGATCAGGCAGTGCGCGCAGCACAGCTGGCATTGCTGAACCCCTCTCGAAAAGCAGCCACTTATGCAAACGCGTACGAGTGAGTAAATGAGAGAGAAGAGATGGCACACACCAGCTGCGGCGACACTCGCATGCCTGCACGGATACACTGCTCTTTGTTTGTTGATTGAACCCTGGCCATCAAATACTTGAGGCCGAGGGGTCTGCTTGCCAGCTGTCACCTGCATGAGAGCAGATTTGACCTGACCAAACCATGTGGCTGCCCGTTTGCGGTGCAGGGATGGCAGCCTGGCGCACGCGCCGCAGAAAGAAGCCCTAAAGTTTACCAAGAACGTGGTGGTGGTGGAGATTCGGGGAGCACCAGTGAACCTCACCCTCATCGACCTGCCAGGCATCATCCAGAGCACAGGTGGGGGCGGGGGAGGGGGGGTAAGGGCCGGGAGCGACTTGCCTGATGTTGCTTGTGTGCATGGCAAGGCAAGTAGTGCAATCGCCTCATGTTTATGTGTTCTCAGCTCAGCTGCTCTCAGCTTGCTCCTGTTTCCATTCCCCTTTCACAATTGCTATCTTGGCCCCGTGTGTGTCTGCACAGCTGCTAATGACGAGGACAGCACCAACTACCCTGACCTGATCAAGGGCCTGGTCAGCAGCTACATCAAGCGCGAGCGCACCATCATTGTGGCAACCATCAGCTGCAAAGATGACATCAACAACCAGGTGCGCTCTACCAGTAGCCAGTGAGTGTTGCGCAGCCCAAACACGATGGACGTCGTGTGCCTGAGAGTGCTCAACGCATCCAGGGAGCTCCGGATGGGCTGGCTGACAGTGTGGTCTTGTCCTCCCCCCTCTCTGCAGGCCATCGTGGACCTGGCGCGGCAAAAGGACATCGACCCAACGGGCCTGCGGACGCTGGGCGTGCTGACCAAGCCCGACCAGATTGAGGATGGTACCCACGCGCAGGTGGGGGGGGAGCAAAGCTGTGGGTGGGAAAGCAGCTACTGTCATGGGTGATTGCAGAGGAAACCTGCTGCCACCTTGCATTGCACAACCCCTTGATGAACGCAGATTGCTTTGGCTGGTTGATCTTGCAGTGGGCGGAAGTCCTGAAGGGAGAAACCGCCAAGCTGGCCCTGGGTTACTACGTGGTCCGCAACCCCTCCTACGTGAGCAGCCTGCCCCAGATTCATGCACGCGCGCGCCTTGGTCATGCTGCCTGCCCTGCCCATGCAAGATGTGGCGAGATGTGCAGCTGCTGATTCCGCCTTGCTGGCCATGTGTAGAACACCACAGTCTTCATAAAAATGCCTGCCCCTCTCCTGGAGCTTTGTATATGCAGGAAGAATTGAAGCTGGGGGCCAGTCATGATGCGCGGGCCGCGGAGAGCAACTTTTTTGCCTCCAAACAACCCTGGTGCGCTGCTTATATTGTGAGAGCAAGCTGCATCATCCGCGAGCGGCTGCCGGATAGCCATGTGTTGCATGCCACCATATTTGAGCTTCATAGACGTTTATCCGTGCTGCCACACTCTCTGGCCTCCTCGCTCAGCTGTGCACTTGGTGTCGTGCGTCCGCAGGTCTGACCAGCTGGCTGGGCTGAAGAACAGGTTTGGCATCCCAGCACTTTCCCAGGAGCTGAGCTGGCAGTTGGTGGCACTCACCGATCGGTGAGCTTCTTGGTTTACTGCTCACCCGCCTCTGGATGCATGCGCCCAACCATGAGGCCATGAGTCGTTGGGCAACGGGCACTGGGCAGCAGCGGTCTGATCCATCCATGTGCTGCCCGCCTGCAGGGAGCTGCCCGAGATGCGCTCAAAAGTCATCACGCTGCTGAAGGAGGTGACGACGGACCTGGACGGGCTGCCACAGGCGCTCGGGTAGGGCGCAGCCATACCAGCTCTGCAGGGGCCCGCGTGCGCCTGCGCACTGATGTATGTGCCTGCGTTGCTCGTCCCCGGATTGATGCACCTGCTGGACAACTGCTGCTTCCGCCAGGGGCGACCTTCAAATGGAGATGCTGATGCTGGTGCGCAAGCTGGCAGCCGACATCAATGCCGCCTATACGGCACCCACAGCAGGGACGGCAGCTGCAGGTGATGCTGGCAAGCAGCCGCCAGCCAGCTTTGCCACGGAGCTGCGCAGGGTGCTGGAACGCTTCAAAGTGCAGGCAAGTAGGGCGGATGGCGTCGGGGGATCATGATCGTGGTTCTAAGTGCTACCCTGCTTGAGAGGTAGCCTGCTGCAGTGACTTCCAGAGGCCACTTGCCACCAACTCAAACAGCTGCCGGGTATCGCCTGCAGGTGTTCACCTCCCGACCCAGATTCATCATCAAGGAGGTGAAGAGGGAGCAGGAAGAACGCATGGTCATCACAGCCGACGGTGCGCCAGCTGCGCGCCAGCTGCTGCATTGGTCTTGTATTGCTGCCTTGACAGGCTTAGCACACGCCCCTGACTCCAGCTCAGATGACACATTCTGCTCAAATGGCATTATTCATAGTGATGGTCTTTGTTGGTGGGACTGCGAGTGCAGATCTGCCAGGCTTTGCAGATGCTGACGAGGTGGCCGCAGCGCGCGCAACAGCAGCAGGCGACTCCAACGCTGAGGCCATGACGCTGGAAGAAGTCACGGTGGGGAAGCTGCTGCTCAGTTGCCAGGCTGCATCAGCTGAGTGACAACGGTCTGGCGCTCAGTGCATGCTGTCTGATCATGCGCGCCCTGCAGGAGCTCATTGAGTCGCACCGCAGCACCAGGGAGCTGCCCACCCACCTGCCCTACCCAGCGGTGGAGACGCTTATCAAGAGATTCCAGGGCAGGCAAGCGGTTTGCAACAGCCTGCATTCAACAACAAGCGCTGGTGATCTGCTGGACTGTATGTGCAATGCCTGTGGCGCGCGCGGTGTGTCCTCACCTGCCTGACTGACTGCAGGTGGACAGGGCACACCTTCACCTTGCTGGACAGCTGCACAATTCTGCTTACTGAACTCACCGAGCAGCACGTGGAGGAGGTCTTCGGCAGGTTCCCTGCAGCTGTTGGACGCATCAGGTCAGGCGGTGCATGCAGCAGCAGCATCGTGATGCAAACATGTGAGGCTGAGGCTGGTACCCTGCCTGCTGGTGACTGCAGGCGCATCACACAGCAGCTGAACCAGCGCCTGCTGGAGAGGACGGATGAGCTGCTGAAGTTGTTCCTGGACATGGAATCGCAGGTGGCCTTCACCCTCAACAGCCACTACTTCGAAGGTGGGCCATTCGCTGTCACAATGCGAGCAGTGCAACTCCTTGTGTGCCAGTGCGTGAATCGGTGCATCCGGACTCACACCGTGGTCTGCGTTTTTGTGCACAGATGTGAAGTCAAAAGTTCTGGATCAGCTGAAGAAGCGGTACTACGGCAGCTCAGACGGCCAACTCGCAGCTCAGGTGCGCCGCAGTTGGAAGGCATGCTGCAGGTGCAGCAGATGCCAGCAACGGAGCGGGAGGCGCCCATGCTCGTCATTTCTTCGGTCCTGCAGGTCCTTGCTCTGCTGGCCCAGATGAAATTCACAGGCCTGACACCTGAATCGCTGTACGGCCTGAAGAAGGATCCCAACGACCCCGTGCTCGACATGATTGCCACATGCCTCAGCTACTTCAAGGTGAGCATCTGGTGGCCTGGGAGGTGGACAACCGGACAACAATGGGCTGGGACTTCATATTATTTCACTGGCAGCGCACTCGAGCACCCCCTGCCGCATGCCACTGTAGGTGGCCAGCAAGCGCTTTGCAGACTACACGGCCATGGTCGTGCAACGCTGCTACATCCGGGCCTTCTGCCAAGAGCTGGATCAACAGCTGGTGCAGGTGGGTCAGGCAGCGTGGGGCACAGACAGGGGAGTCAGCATGACCCCAGTGGCGTGGGCACCTCATGGGCAGGGCATTGGTCCTGCCCACACCCTGCCGCAGCATGTGTGACAGGGTCAGCCACCTGCTGGTCTGCAGGCCATGCTGGGTGGCAGCGGCGGCGAGGAGCAGGGTGAGGGGCTTGACGCTGGCGCTGGCTATGGCGACGGCGAAAATGGCAAATGGGACCTGAAGGAGCTGCTCAGCGAGGACAGGTGCGAGGAAACAACGTGAATGTTGGGGGTTGCGCTGCTGCTGACCAGCTGGTGTGAGGCCAGGGTATGTGCTGCTGGGTCGGCGAGCAGCTCACTGATCGGCTGCGTTTGCCGCAAACTTTGCCGGGTGCGCTGCAGGTCCATGGCTGAGACGAGGCAGCGGCTGCAGACGCGACAGAAGCAGCTGCAGGAAGCGCAGCGCCACCTGGACATGTGCTGAGGGGCCAGAACGTGCGTGTGCCAGGGCGGTGGCAGGCAGCAGGAGGCAACCTTCGGCGTGCTTCGGTGCAAGCGCTGGCATGAGCCCACCGGGTGCCCTAATCCTGCTGCTGCCACGCTGCGCCTGCATGCCGGCTGTGCCCGTGCCTGCTTCCTGTGTCTGGCCGTGCCTACTTCCTGTGTCCGGCCGTGCCTGCTTCGTCTGGCCGTGCCTGCTTCCTGTGTCTGGCCGTGCCTGCTCCCTGTGTCTGGCCGTGCCGCCCGTGCGCGTGCCCATGTGTCCCCGGTGTGGCGTGCTGCTCGGTGTGCCCGCTGTATCCTACATGTCCCTGTGCGCCATGTGCTGCGTGCTGCCCTGCGTGCCCACTGCTGCCTGTGTGTCCTGTGTGTGCCGGTCGTGAGCCCGGCTGGCTTTGGCGCCCAGTGTGCTGTGGCCCGCTGCGCTCTGGTGCGTGCCTGTCCGTGCCCGTGTTGCGCCTGTGTCCTCCTTTGTTCCGTGCCCCCTGCCCCGCATGCCGGCTGCCTGCCGTGTGGCGCTCGCTGTGTGTGTGCCGTGTGCGTGATGTGTGCTGTGTGCCCGGCTGATCGTGGTCCCGGGCCTGCCCAGGTGTCTTCCTGGGTTCCCCTTATGCATTTGTCGCGCGTGCCCGTTGGTGGGTTTGGTCGGTGTGGCGGCTTCTGGTCAGTTTCAGCCATGTCAGCCTGGCAGATTCAGTGTAACGCAAATGTCTTTCTCTCCTTAATTAATAGTCCCACCGACCACCACGGGTGACACAGCTTCAATTGGTGTTGTTATCAGCAGAAAAGCCACCGAGCGTGCATGCGTCGTGGCGGCGATCACGGCAGCAACCGCAGCATCGACCTGTTTGATATTGCCACCTAGCATGAATCAAGACAGCAGCTCGAGCATCCAATGCCACAAACAAAAAACAGCAACATCATAAGCTTTGTTCATCTGCCTTCCAGGCGACACGCTGACAACAACAATTCTGTGGTGCGCCAGGGCGCAAGATGCGCCAGGCTCAGGCACGCACGTACTCTGCCAAAGCCACCACCCTGCAGCTGTTGCCACCGTGTTGCAACTGAAACGAGCTGCAGGGTTGGTTGGCTGAACAGGGACGGCCTCCCCTGCTTCAGGTTTCCCGCAATCATGCGCCAGATTCACACTGAATCATCCTGCGCCAGCTTCTCACTAACTTCTGCAACCATCGTATCCAGATCATCCCTGCTGACCCTACAAGACGCCCTGGTGCTGCCATCACCTACAGAAACAATGTTCCCCTCCTGAAGCAGGCCTGATCCAGATCCCTTTGTGTCGCTGTGTCGGCGCAAAGGTGGCTGGATTTGATGCCAGGAGGCACCACAGCAGCAGGCAGGGCTTCCAGGAAGCACGTTAGAAGCCGTGCCGCAAGAGGCGGTGCTGCAGGCCCCAGTCATTCATCACCGCAGTGCTCCGCACCAAACACTACCAGCAACAGGGCAATGTTAGCTGCGGGCCAACGTGTTGCTGCCTGCCCAATAAAACATGATCACTTTGGCATGGGGCACCATTCACTCACTCATCATCACCCAGCAACATGAGGGCCAACGCCATGATGACGGCGCGGCACCGAGAGCAGTTCATCTCGGTGAAGACCATGGTGAAGTTCGGGTGGAGTTCAGCAGGTCCCCAGCGACAGCGACACCCTGATGCCGCCAGGGCAGGGCTTCCAGTCAAGCATGGCGTTCACATTCAGGCGGCCGCCAGTGATGGTTTTTCCAGCGCAGCTGGGGGTGGGCGTGACGCTGCTCAGGATGGCAGCCTTGATCTGTATGGCTGTGGCGGCTGGGAAGGCGGCAGCATACAGCGCGGCTGCACCGGTCACGTGAGGAGCTGCCTGCAGCCACAAGGGCACACACAGGCGCAAGGGGGGGTCAGGCAGCAGGGACCGGCCAGCAGGGCTGGAGTTGGTACAGCTTGGGTGGCTTGCAGGCGGGAGGAGCTAGGCAGAGGTCAACCCAGGCCCTTGGCCCATGCATGCATGTGCGCCATGATTGCGCCCCCCCCCCCCCCCCCCCCCCCCCCCCGCCGCGCGGGGGCGCCCCCGCGGCGGGGGGGGCGCGCGCGGGGGGGGGGGGGGGGTGGGGGGGGGGGGGGGTGCGGGGCGGG
>Ga0315905_10009167_pt1 | contig 10023 bp, 6 predicted proteins | sample LakEriMetagenome_5_FD_203522 | JGI IMG/M metagenome (GOLD analysis project Ga0315905, IMG submission 203522) | Freshwater fungal communities from buoy surface, Lake Erie, Ohio, United States - Buoy 4 MA121 | ecosystem: Environmental > Aquatic > Freshwater > Lake | place: USA: Lake Erie, Ohio... | reverse complement strand
TTAAAATCTTTCTCTCCCTCCCTCCCCCCCCCCCCCCTTCTCTCTCTCTCTCTGGACCCAAATGCCCGACTCGTCCGAGTCTTTAACTACAAGCAACAACAATGAATGTCGCAAGCGCACCACTGAATAAAGCAAGCGCACCACTGAATAAAGGCGCTCAGTGGAGCAAAAGGGTAACAAGGGTCAAAGAACCGTTGGGCTTTGGTTCATTCAGGGGTTGACTTCGCGCACGCATAGGGTTTTGGTGTGCGTTGGTTTTTGATAGCGGCTAAACTGCGGAGCCTTGGAGGTGTGAGGAGCCTTGGAACGCATTTGCGCGCACTCACACTCACTGGACACTGTGTGGGCGGAAAACGTTTAGGGTTTAGGGTTCAGGGTTTAGGTTGGCTGAGGCTCTGGCTCCGGCGGCGATGGCGCCAAACGATCGGGCATCGAGCCAAAGGTCGAGCGGTCGAGCGAAAGGTGCCCCCCGATCGTTGGGCCGCCTCCTATTTCTCCGGTTCCAAGGTGTTATCGGGGAAAATTAGCGCTCCTGCTTGAATTTCAAAGATTCTCAAATTTGCCCGAGCCTTCCCAAATACACCTTGAACACCTCGCACTTGACGAATGACGATGCTCATTGAGCTTCGAGCTGGCTGCCATCTCTATCACCAAGCTGCCATATCTACGACGAAGCTGCCATATCGATGACCAAGCTGCCATATCGAAGCACTCAGAGGTCGCTTGACGACCTGCGCGAGTGCTGGGGAGTGCTGGGCACAGGCAGCGGGGACGCACTGTGATGAACGCACGGAGATCTTGTCGTAAAGATTACAAAAACGTGAAATCCGAGCATTGAAAAAAAACTTGCAACGCACAGTCATCGAAATCTTCGACGTCGTCCAAGTCTTCGATGCAACTCTCTTTGCCTCTCCTGTCGTCCTGTCGCCAGTTCGTGCACGCAAATTGGAGGGAAAGACTTCATCGAAGTCTTCGACGCAACTCTCCTGCCTCTCCTGCCTCCACCCCCCAAAGCGACTGCCAAGCCCTTGACAGCCAGCCCTCGCCATCCCCTCGCCCATTGACCGCAGCACCACCGCCGGCGTCCCTTGCCCAGGTTTGCGCTCTGGCTGCTCGCGCTGCTGCCGCCAAGGCTTCTGCAGCTGCTTCCGACCTCTCTCTCTCTCCTGCCTCAGCCTCTGTCTCTGCCATGCATCAAATGCGCGCATGCTCCAGTGACAACCAGCTCACCCGCGGGCAGAAGTGGAAAGCAGGGCGGTTTCATCGGTTATCGCAAGGGAGAGCCCGAGCGAGGAGGAGAAAGGGTATGAAAGGGGTTGCCAGCAGCATATGAGGAGGAGGATACATGCATGGCATATCAGTCAATGTGCCGCTTGGGCTTAGCAGACCTGGGGGAGCAACGGTGGGAGTGTCTATCCTATGACATGCACGTATCCTCCTCATATGACATGCACGTATCCTCCTCATATGACATGCATGTATCCTCCTCCTCATATGACATGCATGTATCCTCCTCCTCATATGACATGCATGTATCATCCTCCTCACCTGGAGGAGCCTGGGTAGGGTTGTCTATCCGGCCAACTATACGGTACTTGCGAACGTATGTCTTCCAGTATACCTCTGCCGTGTGTCCATCCGCGCCAGCGTGCGTGCATGCGTGTGTGCGTGTGTTCGCGCCGTTGTATGCGTAGCGTGCGTCAGAAGACAACGAGAGGCGTCAGGGCCCTAGGACTTGTCTTTGGGGCATGGGGGCCTTAGGGCCCTGCCCTCTCTTGACTCCAGTGATGCACTGCCCTAGACCCCACGGCTCAAAAACTAATCGTCACAGCCAAAAACAAACCACACAGCAAGAAAAATACACTCGCAGCCAAAGAAATTGAGACAAACACTCTGTGCAAGACAAACCCTCTGTGCAAGCAAGCGACTGGAGCACGAGAGCGACAGAGAGACAGAAAGAGAGACTTTCGAGGTAGCGCTGCTTTGCAGCAGGATAGTCCGTGCGATCTAGGTCCTTTTCTTCCGTCGAAAAAATTGCTGTGTTTCTGCACAGGCACACACAGGAAGCAGCCGCGGGGTATTGGCGTTTTGATTCGGCACCCACTGCGTCAGGTACTGAGGGATTGCGTCAGCATACTCCCCAGGGGATACTAGCTAAGCGCTAGCGCTAGCGCAGTATCTAAGCACTAGCGCTAGTGGTAGTGTCTAAGCTAAGCACTAGCGCTAGTGGTAGTATTTCAGCGCCAAGCACTAGGGGACTCCGCGAGCTCCTACCGCTACCCAGGGCAAGGCAATGCAGGGGGGAAACACAGGACCTGGTGACATCCCGTCCAGCAAACTTTGCGTAGGCTTTGCCAGGCGAGTAAAATTTCGTCGCGTTGCTCACCTATGCCGAGGGCATGCGGCATTGTCACGACGGCAGCGCATGAGGGTTGGGGGCGGGAGTGATCTAGGGCGGCAACGATGCTTCGCAGGGCAGGGGCACGGGCTGGCCCGAGAGGAGGGGAGGGCAATGCACATCGAAGACGGAGCCATTGAGTGCCAACAGGATCGGCAGGTCCGCATCCGTCCCGTTGTACACCCTGCCCACAACACATTACCGCCACATCAGAAATTGGCAAGAAGGAAATCTAGATGTGGACATCGAGCGAGCGAAACGCACGACCCAGAGCGAGGAACCTACCGCAGCTGCTCGAGCGAAAAAACTCGGCTGCCATGCTCTGAGGCGGCCAGCCGGCACAGCCGCAGGCACGCGGTCAGCCCCAGAAGCGCCAGCATCGGCGATTCCCGCCGATGCATTGCGGTGTTTCTCCAACTACCTATGAGCTTGGACGGTGTTTGTCCAACCACTTTTGAAGGGGGGACTTTTTGTTAGAAAAACAAAAAAATCAACGGACAGCATCGTTTGTCCTTGGACAAGGAGGGTGGAGGCCAAGGACCAAGCATAGAATTGCCCTCTGCTGGCATTGAGCGCAATGGCCTCCACTCTTGTCGGACCAACGACGCCGAGCAAGCGTCCGCGCGGCGGCGACGATGAGGATCCAGCGCCGTCCGGCGCGGTAACCGGTGCGCGCAGCAAGGTTGAGCTCGACTGCTCGGCTCAGAGCGGTCAGATGCTGGGTGGGATGGCCGGGCTGTACCGCGACAAGCTGCTCTGCGACATGACGGTGACGGTGGGCGGCACGGAGTTCAAGGCGCACGCGTGCGTTCTGGCGTCGGCGAGCGAGTACTTCCGGGGGCTTCTGATCAATGGCGCATCGCCGGTGAAGCGGACAGGGGCGAAGATCGCCTTGACGTTTGAGCACGCGACGGCGGCGGGGTTCGCGGCGGTGCTCGAGTGTTTGTACACTGGGAAGCTCGTGGCGGAGGAGGAGATGGTGCCGAAGGTGGTGCACCTGTCGAACAAGCTCGGGCTGCCAGCGGTACGGACGGCATGCGTCGCGCACCTTGTGTCCCGGGTGGGCGAGGGCAACATGGAGCAAATGCTGGCGATGGGGGAGGAGCTTGGGAGCTCGGAGCTGGTGGACGCGGCCAAGGTGGCGATTCGAAGGTGCAGCGGGAGGGCGAGCCCGGCGGGGGGGGACGACGGGAAGGGGAACAAGACGACCAAGTGCCCGTGGACCAAGGAGGAGGATGAGCAGGTGGTGCTGCTTGTGGAGCGTTTCGGCGTCAAGTCGTGGTCGGCGCTTGCGGTGCACCTGCCTGGCAGGTCGGGCAAGCAGATCCGCGAGCGCTGGCACAACCAGCTTGACCCCAACGTGAAGAAGGAGAAGTGGACGCCGACGGAGGATTCGCTGCTGATAGAGGCGCACGCCCGCCTGGAGAACCGATGGGCTGAGATTGCAAAGCTGCTGCCGGGCCGCACCGACAACGCCATCAAGAACCGCTGGAACTCGACGCTGCGGCGAGTGATTGAGACGGGCGGCACAGTCAACTACGGCGACCCCGAGGACGAGCAGCCGGAGAAGACGGAGCCCAAGTCGGCAAAAAAGCGCAAGACGTCACCATCGCACCTGTCGTCGCTGTGCTCGACGCCCACGTCAGCGGCGTCGGGTACGCCGACGGCGGCGGCGTGCGGGAGCGCGATGCGTAGGCTTGAGTTGCTGCAGCTGGGCACCCCGGCGCACAAGGTCAAGGAGGAATCGGACGATGTGCTCAGCAGTCACAGCACGGAGGCGGGCGCCTGCATGCTCGGCTTCGAGTTTGACGACGGCGCCGAGGTCCTCGGTGGCGCCAACCGCCTTACCGCGCAAGAGGACAGCGATGCTGAGTTCGAATTCGACCGTACTGATTTCAGTGCGGCAACGACACCTCCCCGCACGGACAATGGGTTTAGTAAGCGCAAGCCAAAGGCGCTGAGTGTGCGCACGAGCGTGGACGAGGTGATGCCTGGGGACGGCTCAACCATGTGGTCGCCGTCGACTGGCATTGATGACCTCTTCTGTGGGCTCGCGGCGGGCACCAACGCCGCGCCATCGAATGGCGGCACCAAGGGCAAGACACCCACCTCGCTCAACGTGCTGCTCGACGGACACCAAGGGTTCGTGGACGTGGGTACCCCGCATCTCAAGATGTCCGACATGTTTCATACGGCGGCGCAGTCCAAGTCGCCCGGCAACACGGGCGTCTCGTTCGAATCGGACCCCAGTATCACGGCCGCCGAAGTCGCCAGCATGATGTGTTTCACGCCGCCCAAGTCAAATGGCAGGAAAGCAGTGCGCGGATAATTTGCGAGGTTGGTGATATCACCAAGTCACGGACCTCTGTCACAGTGGACTGTGGAGTAAGGTGCTTCTCGATACCCTCCGGAACCGACCGGAACCGACCGGCGCGTACGATAGGGACCGGACGGGTCGAGCCTAGACAGTGTTTTGAGGCCCCCCGTATCCGTACCGGTGTGTGTACGTGTGTCACGCTCGCACCCTTGGTGCGCGCGTCACTCCCCGCCAGGAATCCCATGTGCACACCGCACTCACACTTTCTCACACACGTGTGCACCATGTGCTCACACGCACACACACACTAACGCTCACACACTCTACAAAGAATATTCGGAGCCGTATTTGCTTGTGTAGCGGCTAGGTTTTGGTTCGGGGGCGCAGTGGAGCGCGCACAGCGCGGTTTGGGCGAATCCTCTCCCGGTTTTATTTGTTTGATCATGATGATGATTGAGCATGCGGCTCATTAAAGCTCATGCAAGTTGCTCCTGGGCGTGCCTGGGCCAGTGCCAAATGTTGTTTTGTGATTCGTCACGGGTGTGTTGATTGTTTATTTTTAAGGTCACCGAGCCAAGCCCCTGTCACGGTCTTACCCAGGACCCTCAGTGGTAGATAAATTTCTCCAGCTCCTCTGACTCGAAGAAAGGAGCACTGCCAAAAACCTTGATCAAACCGTGACACAACAATCAGCATCAACTTGAATCACACCTGAGACCACGGCACTAAATCTCTGGCAGAAAATCAAGTTGAAATCCAGGTCGTAAGATGATGACTCGTACCGTCTCCTGAAAAAATCCAATGAGCACTGTGTGGAGGGCGCAGTGCGCCGAAAATGCTCGCGCGATTGTGCGATTCACACGCGCGCTGCAGATCACAGGGGATCAGCGATTCTTAGCGATTGAGGCGTGGGGGTTTTAAGGGCTTCTCAGGGACCTTAAAACAGAAAGCGTGGTTTCTCGGCTTTAGGGAAACGAATTGGAAACCTTTTGAGGGTGATAAGTCACTTAGCTTTTTTTTTCAAGCAAAATTTAGCGTTTTTTGCGGCACCGCAAGCCTCGGGGATTTTCAAGGCCGGGGGGAGCGGGGTGAGATTTGCCGCGTTCCGTTGACATTAAACCACGTCATGAGCAAATGAGCGTGTGCCATCCCTGCGCGTGTACCGGCGCAGAAGGATCTCTCCACTAGGAGAAATCGGTGGATCCCTTTCCACTGTATCACATTTGGCCACCTTGTTGTCAGTGGGCGCGCAAGCGAGACTGCGTTCGCAGGATCTGCGAGTGCATATCAAGTCAGGAGACATCTTGCTGACCTCACAGAGATGGTGATGGGAGAACGCCCCACAAGACCCGACGTTATAAACAAAATGGCGAAGGTTGTTGAGTCATTAAACCCGCGCTGGAGCCGCCCTTCAACGGGCACGTTCGCGGGCAACAGAAGCCAACAAAAAGCGGCGGCGGACAAGTGAGTTAGAGACGCGTACAACGCCTTGCCAAGGCAAGAGCATAGTGCGTTGTTTGCCAAGCTGACACTGGCTACCAGAGTTGACATGGTCCTTCTATGTCTCCTGCAATGGTACGAGAAAGTGACACGGGATCCTCGAAATACGGTGTGTTGAATAGTGAACTTCCGATCTCGTCTGACCAACACTGTACACCAAGGAGTCGGAGCTGCATGCGCGTAGCATAGGGTACTCAACTTAGGTGCCCGAACGAGGCAATACCGAGGAGAGGGAGAGACGCGAGAGAGACAGGAGAACGGGAGCGAGGGAGAAAGAGAGACAGGTGGAGATGGAAAGGTCCGCGTGAGAGCTTGCACGGTAGCGAGAACCCAGAGCCAAGGGAAGTGAGGGACTATGAAAATGAGGGGAAGATCGCGGTTCAGCCAAGCCCTACTGAGCAGAAAGGCGCTGCTGTTCTCACGGGTCTGCTTCGACTGGCAGGCGTGACGCCGCGCTTGTCAGTTGCGCTCGCGGAGCACATGCAGCATGATACGCGGAAGCTGTTACCAGAACTGAAGCGAACAGAGCCCACGCCCAGCCCAAACACTGTGGGCTACAGGCCATGATCCGGAGGAATCTCGGGAAGGCAGCAGGCGCCAGTTAGAGGACGGGATCCACTAGAACATGGGAAGGTTCCACTAAACTACGTTGAATGTTGATCTAAGCCATTTGTAAAACGCCTGAGTTGATCCCTTTTCCATGCACTGACTTTGAGGTTCTCGCAATGATGAGTAATGGTTTTTATTCACAAAACGGCAGATGGCCTGACCCTAAGAGCTCAAAACAAAAGGGGGGCGCTGGCTATTTCCCCAACTATAGTATTTTCTGTATACTATTAGTGTGTTGTTGCTAGTAGTGGAGGCGTGCGTGTGGAGGGAGGTGGAAGTAGTGGGGGTCGGCGAGTTTGTTTTCTGCGCGGGCGTCTGTGTGGGGCGATGTCGATCCTCATGGCGATGGCCTGGGCGCAGGCGAGCCCGATGGCGGCGCGGTTGTAGTAAAAATACGTGCCCCGGCGTTGCTTGTATGCCTTGGATGAGGGGTCGGGGATGCCAATGCGTGTGAAGAAGTTGGCGGCTTGGCGCTGGGCTAGAATATACAGCAGGCGGAGGAAGTCTCCACTGATTCTCCTTGAGGTCGTCATGACGGCTGACGATATTTTGATCTCGTCCTGCTCTGTCGAGTGTTGCATCACTTTGCACCCTCCAGCACGACGCGGGTGCGCACGAGGAGCGGGGAGTTCGCTTCGATACCGCACGCCCCAGTCAGACACCCCCTGTGCCGGTGGCCACGTAGGCCCGCGTGACGCGGGTGCCCGCGAGGAGCGCGGGTTGTTCGCTTCGGTACCGCACGCCTGACGCTCCCTTTGCTGGTGGTCACGTAGGCCTAAACTCTAAACGCCAGCGCGGGGGTTCCACTCTCCGATAAATTCCGCGGTGGGCGGGAAGGCAACCGTGGTTGGCTGCCCCGCTGCCCCGCCCCCGCAGTAGACGCGTTGCCCCGAGTTCCCGTTTGGAAACGGGTCGGTGGGCCGGAGCGTGTGCCAATCGAAGGTGCCGGGCTCGAGGTCGGGGCAGGGATCGCCTTTATCCAGGAGTGCCTGCCCCCTGCGCACCAGCAGCAGCAGCATGCCCTCTGTCGCTGCTGTTCAAGCCATCTGGCTCCGGTCCACCTTCGAACGGACGTGATGATGATGACATACGAAGGTGTTGCTGCCGTGTGTACTAAATTAGTGAATTTTTCTCTTGACTTCTTTTTTTCCTTCATGGGGCGAGTGCGAGGCGCACGGACGGTCCAGGCAGTTGTGGCGAAGGAGAATAAAGACGACAAAAAGGAGAACGATCGCGGGCGTAGGAGTCTGGTGGCAGAGGATGCGGAGAGCGAAGGGGCCCTTGCGCTGCCTGTCGGGCTCGGGCTTTTTGCCATCGTTCTCACAACATACACACAGACCGCTTACCCGACGGTGCCCGGCGGAGACGCCGGAGAGCTGGTATTTACCAGCTGTTCCCTCGGCATCGCGCATCCCCCAGGTATGGTCTGTCCTGGGAGCTCAGACTGCAATGCAATCTGACTTTGTGATGCCCCGTGCTGACTTTGGGTGTCGCCCCAGGGTATCCGCTCTTCATAATGCTGGGCCACTTGTTCTACCGCTTCTTGCCGTTTGGCACGCCGGGCTTTCGTGTAAATTGTCTCTCGTGCGTTTGCGGCGCCGCGGCTGCGCTTCTTCTCTTTCTCTTTTGCCAGCGGTGGTACGCTGCGCGGGGCTACCGCGCGAGTTGTGGTTGGGCGCTGCTGGCGGCAGGCTGCTGGGCGTTTTCCCCACTGCTCTGGCAGTACCACGTTCAGGCCGAAGTCTTTTCACTCAACAACCTCATCGTGGCCGCGCAGTTTCTGCTCGCACAGCTGCACAGCGAGGCCTGCATGCCTGTGACAGCGCTGGGCGCCAGTGACACGAATCCGGCCGGCGATTCGCGCAGGCTCCGCGCCCGCAGCATCGCCCGCCTCGGCGCGTTGCTAGTGGGGCTGGGCTTTAGCAACCAGCATGCAATAGTCTTCTACTCGGTTCCCATCGTCGTTGCCGTCCTCATCACCGACGCATCGACACACGCCAACGTCATGGAGGCCTCGTTCTGCCTGCAGCTTGCCGCGTGCGGGCTCCTGGGCCTCACACCCTACCTCTTGATGCCGTGGTCGGCAAGTCGGGGTGAGCTCTCGCAACTCGGCAGCTGGGGCGACCAGCGCACTGCCGAGGGTCTCATCAGGCACTTCCTGCGCCGCGAATACGGCACTTTCCGCCTCTACTCCGGCTCTGACGCCGTGTACACCTCCATGCTCACGTGGATACGCCTGTACGGCGCAAGCCTCAGCGAAAACTTCCTCGTCGTCGGGCCTCTCCTCCTTTTCGCGGGGCTGCTCTGCGCGCTGCGCGCGTGGCGGAGGGACAGAATGGGCGCACTGGTGGCCGCCTGCCTCCTCTTCTACTGCACCATCTTCCACGCACTTGCCAACCTAAATATAAATGACAAGACGCTGCTCGGTGTGCACATGCGCTTTTGGATGCAGGCGCATTTGCTCTCCTCGGCTCTCATGGTTCCCGGGGTCAAGGTGCTCTTCGAGTTGGTCTTAGAGTTGTACTTTAGACTTGACCCAAGCAGGGCGCCGCCATCATGGCAGATTCTCGCAGGCGCCGCGGCAGTTGTGGCACTGCAGAGGGGCCTACACTACAAGGTGAGCGATCAGAGCGGCAACTTCTACTTTGAGCAATACGGGCGCAGCATGCTGGCTGGCGCGGGGGCCGATGCCATTGTCTTGTCCAAGGGTGACAACGTGGTAAACACCATGCGGTACCTCCAACGCTGCGAGAACCACCGCCTTGATTTGCGCCTCGTCGACCAATCCATGATGTCGTATGCGTGGTTCAAGGTCATGCACGGGCCGCATCTTCCCGGCGTCGTCTTTCCAGGAGACGTAGCTTATTTCGCAAAGGAGGAGGACCATCTGAAGCCGTACAGCACCGCCGACTTCCTGCAGCACAACTATAAAGATCGCGGTCCGCACATCTATATCTGCGGCGGCTTCAAAGAATTTGATGAAACTGTCGACAAGGCGTTTGGGGGGGCGGGAAGCTTTCGCACCATCCCTGCCGGAGTCTGTGAGCGCATCGTACGTGCGTCTGAGTGGCGGTCTGTTGACCCCCGGCAGGTATTGCCTGTGGTTTAGTTAGGTGTAGTAGTCAGTTGAACTAAACGATGTCAGTGCCTTGTCTTGACCCCCGGCAGGTATTGCCTGTGGTTTAGTTAGTTGTAGTAG
>Ga0315905_10009166_pt1 | contig 10024 bp, 9 predicted proteins | sample LakEriMetagenome_5_FD_203522 | JGI IMG/M metagenome (GOLD analysis project Ga0315905, IMG submission 203522) | Freshwater fungal communities from buoy surface, Lake Erie, Ohio, United States - Buoy 4 MA121 | ecosystem: Environmental > Aquatic > Freshwater > Lake | place: USA: Lake Erie, Ohio... | reverse complement strand
ACAAGAAGGAAAAACCTCCATACATGCAGCGTACATCTGTTCGGCAGTTGTTACGCTAACTACATTAACCTCTTGCGGAATATCAATTTGAACCGGGCCACATACAAGAGTAACGGCTGCACCTCTTTGAACAAAGGCTTGCGCAATTGCAATCCCCATTTTTCCGGAGGAATGATTACCAATGAATCGAACCGGATCGATAGCCTCATACGTTGGGCCGGCTGAAACAAGCACATGTTTTCCTTTCAGTTGATGAAGCCCGGAGAAATAACGTTCAAGCCAATCTACAATATGTTGTGGTTCGGCCATTCTGCCGCTGCCCACTAAGCCACTGGCCAATTCTCCGTTTTCAACCGGAATGACATGATTGCCGAACGATTCAATTTTTTTGATGTTGTTTTGAGTTGAAGGATGCATCCACATATCTTCATCCATGGCAGGCGCTACAACAACTTTGCTTATAGAGGACAGATAAACTGCTGTAAACAAATTATCGCAAATGCCATTGGCCATTTTGGAAAGTGAATTGCAACTTAATGGAGCGACCAACATAAGATCTGCCCATCTTCCGAGCATCACATGGTTTGACCAGGAGTTGTTTTCGGAAAGTTCATACAACACTTCATTTTTTGAAAGTGTAGAAAGTGTGAGCGGCGCTACAAACTGAGTTGCTGCAGGCGTCATAATAACCTTAACTTCCGCACATTGTTTCACCAGCAATCGAACGAGCGCAGGCACTTTGTATGCAGCAATACTTCCGGTTATAGCCAATAAAATTTTCTTTTCTTTCAGCATAAAAAAACCCGCCGATTAGCGGGTATAAAATTAATCTATATCGTGTAAAAGAACGTAAAAAAACAATCAATCAACTAAAAAGATTTTCATCATTTTTCTTGAAATATACTTTATCCTCAAGAAACTCTGTGGTGGCAAGCAATGCAGCGTTTGGCATTCTTTCATAGGCACGAGAAATCTCAATTTGCTCTTTATTTTCGTGTATTTCCTCCAAGCTGTCGGTATGGCTGGCAAACTCCTCCAACTTATTATGCAATTCTTCTTTAACTACAATATTTATCTGGTTGGCTCTTTTTGCTATGATCGCAATTGACTCATAAATGTTACCAGTTTTGTCCTTTAGATCGGAAAGTTTTTTAGGTTCAACCGAACTGCTGGTATTACTGCCTAGGTGACGACGTAATTTGCTCATTTTGTATTGCTTTTATTTGATTTTGACTTTGTTTGCTTAATACTTCGGCTTCAGAAAGCAATTTGCTATCGGGATAACGATCCATGAAATCCATATACTCCTCTGTAACTTTTTCAAACCTTTCCAATTGTTTTGTTATTATACTAAGTTTAGCATATCGGTAATAGGATTTGACAACCATGAATTTATATTCATCTCCGCTAGCAGACTCGGGAAAATTGTTCAACAAGGTTGCATAGGCAATTGCTGATGCCCTGAATTCGCCCAAATCATAATACAACTTAGCTCCTTTCAATTCTTTTTGTTCCAACTTTAAACGCATCTCATCAATGATTGCAGTAGCCTCCTTATTCCTTTCGGATCCAGGATGGGTGTTGATGAATGTCTGCATCATTCCAATAGCTTTAAGCGAATTCACCTGTTCAAGCTCTACCTTGGGAGATTGTTTATAGAAACAATAAGCCCTCATGTAGTCTACCTCTTCGGCATGGGTACTGTTGGGAAATACCTCAAGATATCCTTTGAACAAATTTTCCGCTTCAAGATACATGCCATCATTGAAGAAGCAGTAAGCGTATTTATAATAAAGATCTTCGAACTTTTGTGTTCCTTTGAAAACACTAAACAACTCTTCATAAAGCTGTTGCGCAAACCTATACTTTTTATTGGCGAAAAATTCATCAGCTTTGGTGAGCTTGAATTCATAGTCCTTACTTTTTTGAATCTTGCTGAATTTATTACAAGAAACAAGAACAGTTAAGGAACAAAATACAATCAAAACTAGCTTGAATATACGCATACAGAGGTGCGAAAATAACCTTTTTTCTTCAACTTTCGGGCTTAACACAATATGATTGTGAAAATTAACATTCAAAAGCCAAAGTAATTTTATTTTAAAAATTGCTAACCCACTCAATTTCAACAGTATAAAGACAATAAAACAAAAAAATAAATGAACTATTTGGTCAATAACCTATATTTTTGTAAAAACAATTTAAGCATGGAAAAAACTACAAAATCTAGAGGATTATACTGGGCATTGTTTTTTGCCTCTATTGCATGTTTCTTTTGGGTATACTCCATTGGTGGAGGTTATTGCTCTATGGTACTGCCTTTCAACGTTACTTTTTTTGCAATGGCAATGGATTTAATGTAATTGAATTTAAATGAAAAGTATCGATATGGTAATTAGTTGCTGATGCAACATTACCAACATAAAAAAAACATCCTAGAGGATGTTTTTTTTATGCGTAAAATGATATAATTGTTTTTTTAGGCGCTTTGTTTCTTTCCTTTAGACGCTACTTTTGAAGTGATATTAGCTCCTTTTTTTGCTGATTTCTGAGGAACAACCTTTACTGATGGCTTTGACGACTTGATAGATTTAGCAGCCGATTTGACAATTGTTTTTGGATCAGATTTAGCTTCTACTTCAGGCTTTGTTGCTGCAGGGATTTTTTTTGCCGCTACAGGGGTACTTTTCTTTGAAACTTGCTTAAGTGCGGTATCAATTGCCTTACTGAGTTCCTCAAAGCTAGGATTTCCAGGAATTCGATTGCCGTTGACAAAAAATGCAGGGACATCTTTAACACCTCTGTTTAACCCTTCCTTCAAATCACCCTGAACCTGCCAACCATAAGTTGCGTTAACAAGGTCATCTAGGAACTTTTTACTTTTAACACCAGCTTCCTTAGAATGAAGTTTCAAGCTTGTGGTGCCAAGGTTCCTTCTATTGGCAAAAAGAATATTGTGCATCTCCCAGAACTTTCCTTCCTGAGCAGTGGCTACTGCTGCTTCACCAGCTTTTAAACTCCTTTGGTGGATTTTCGTAAGCGGAAAATGTCGGAAATTAAAACGAATTTTACCATCATATTTCTCCAACAACTCTTTAACTACTTCGTTGGCTTTAGCACAAACCTCACTTTCATATTCACCAAACTCTTCTAGTGTTACTTCAGCTTTTGGATTACCTACAAAAACGTCTCTTGGCTCTATAATTTCTACTATTTCCTTTTTAAATGCCATTATTTAAACATTAAGAATAAAAAATTTGAGTACGATAATTTAACAACACCAAAAGTGTTTTGTTTAACTAACCAATCTCTTTTCATTAACAATTGTGGTGAAGATAGTTTTTTTTGGATAGGATTCCATATGATTGTTGTTTTATTTGAAAAAATAATCTCCAAATAGCTGTTTTTCAATAGTTTATGAGATTTAATAAAATGTTAAGTTTTTGAATTGTCATTTCTGAAGACAACAAGTCCATCAAAAACATCAACTAATATATTATTGCTTTTTTGAATATATCTAGCTAGGATTTGCTTACTTAAGGCATTGATTATTTGCTTTTGTATCAATCGCTTAAGTGGCCTTGCGCCGTATTGAGGATCAAAACCGTTTTCAGCTAGGTAATCCAAAATATAACCACTAAAATCAATGTCGATTTCGTTCTTTTTTAATATTGATTTGAGTTGATTTAACTGAATAGAAATAATATTTCTGATATCAGTCTTCATCAAAGGTTGAAACATTATGGTCTCATCAATCCTGTTCAGGAATTCGGGCCTGATAATCTGTTTAAGTAAACCCATCAATTCTTCCTTTGTTTGTTCAACAATTTTAATTTTGTTATTTTCATTCACATGCTCAAAATTATTTTGGATGATTTCGCTTCCTAGATTGCTAGTCATAATGATGATAGTGTTTTTGAAATTAACAACCCTTCCTTTATTGTCTGTAAGTCTTCCATCATCTAACACTTGCAACAGTATATTAAACACATCGGGATGAGCTTTTTCTATCTCATCAAACAATACAACAGAATAGGGCTTTCTTCTGACTGCTTCAGTAAGTTGTCCACCTTCTTCATAACCCACATAACCTGGAGGCGCACCTACCAATCTGCTAACCGCATGTTTTTCCTGGTATTCACTCATGTCTATTCTAGTCATCATAGTCTCATTATCAAATAAATACTCAGCAAGCGCTTTAGCCAATTCTGTTTTCCCTACTCCTGTAGTTCCTAAAAAGATAAATGACCCAATTGGTTTACCCACATCATGTAAACCGGCACGACTTCTTCTAATGGCATCTGATACTGCTTCAATAGCCTCGTGTTGACCTACTACCCTTTTGTGAAGCTCATCCTCGAGAAACAATAATTTCTCTTTGTCGCTTTGCATCATTTTTGAAACAGGAATCCCTGTAGCCTTGGCAATACTTTCTGCAATATCCTCAGCGTCAACTTCTTCTTTGAGCATTCTTTTTTCCGACAGTCCATCCAGTTGGCTTGTAAGCGTGCTTATATCGTTTTCCTTTTCTTTCATCCTGCCATATCTTATTTCAGCTACCAAGCCATAATCTCCATTTCTTTCTGCTTGTTCTGCTTCGAGCTTTAGCGATTCCATCTCTGCTTTAGATTGTTGAATCTTATCAACAATTTCCTTTTCTGCTTGCCATTTTGATTTAAAGGTATCGCGCTCAACTGTAAGGTTGGCTATTTCGGAATTAAGTTCTTTAAGTTTGACTTCATCATGCTCACGCTTTATTGCTTCACGTTCAATTTCAAGTTGGCGAATTTGTCTTTCGAGTGTATCCAATTCTTCGGGCATTGAATTCATTTCCAATCTCAACTTCGCCGCACTTTCATCAATGAGATCAATTGCTTTATCGGGTAAAAACCTGTCGTTGATATAACGGCTCGACATTTCAACGGCAGCAATAATGGCTTCATCTTTGATTCGAACATGATGATATGTTTCATACTTGTCTTTAATTCCGCGAAGAATAGAGATTGCATCTTCTATACCAGGTTCTTCTATCATTACTTTCTGAAATCTTCTTTCAAGGGCCTTATCTTTTTCGAAATATTTCTGGTATTCATTTAAAGTTGTGGCACCAACAGCCCTTAATTCGCCTCTTGCCAATGCAGGTTTAAGTATGTTTGCCGCATCCATTGCTCCATCTCCCCCGCCTGCACCAACAAGCGTATGAATTTCATCAATAAATAAAATGATGGCGCCGTCACTTGAAATCACTTCTTTTACAACAGCCTTCAACCGTTCTTCAAATTCTCCTTTGTATTTGGCGCCAGCGATAAGCTGCCCCATATCAAGTGCAAAGATTATTTTAGACTGAAGATTTTCAGGCACATCTCCATTTACAATTCGCATCGCAATGCCTTCTGCAATGGCTGTTTTACCCACACCCGGCTCACCAACTAAAATGGGATTGTTTTTGGTTCTTCTGCTGAGTATGTGTAGCGTTCTTCTGATTTCCTCGTCTCTGCCAATTACCGGATCAAGCTTACCCGCAAGGGCAAGTTCATTAAGATTCTTGGCATACTTACTCAAGGATTGAACGGATGTCTCTTGTGTTTGTGATGAAACGGTAGAGCCTTTTCTAAGTTCTTTAATTGAGGCAACCAATCCTTTTTCAGTTAGCCCAACGTCTTTCAACAAAGATCCAACCACATCATTCCCTTGTAACAAGGACAACAATATATGTTCAGGTGTTACGAATTCATCATTAAATGTTTTGGTATTGGCAACAGCTCTCATAAGTGCCGCATTTGTTTCTCTGCCGAGGGTTTGCGAAGATTCGCCGGAAATCTTAGGCAGCTTATTAATCAACTCCATCAATTTGGAATCAAGCAGATTAACAACTACATTGTTTTTTTTCAACAAAAAATCAATTGGGGTATCGCTCATCTCAAGCATCGCCTTTAATAAATGCTCCGTTTCAATGTTGGGGTTTTTAGCATCAAAGGAAAGCTGCATGGCTTTTTGAACCAACTCTGTTGCTTTAATGGTATAATTATTAAAATTCATAGTGTTTATTTTAAATTAGTACCATCAAAACTTCATCCAAACCTTTAAACATGCGAATATGACATTTTAATGAAAGTAAAACTGACTAAGTTTCAGTATTGGCTAAAAAGAACTGCAATAATTGCATTAGAAAAGTTGAACTGCTTAAAAGAACTTAAATTTGAAGCGATAATAAAAGCTATATGTACGAGCATAAGAAACAACAACTCGCCTCTAAGACGACATACAGGAAACGAATTAGCAAGAATGTTTTTTTAGCTTCAATCATTCTATTTTTCAGTTTGGGAATCGGGGTGCTTGGTTATCACCTCACTATTCCGGAATTTGATTGGTATGATTGTCTTTTGAATGCCTCAATGATATCAAGCGGAATGGGGCCGGTTATTGACAGCAAAATCATTTTAAGTGCGAATGCTAAAGTTTTTGCATCACTTTACGCGCTTTTCAGCGGAATAACATTTTTATCAACTTTTGGCATTTTGATAGCACCGATATTGCACCGTTTTTTTCATAAGATGCACCTTGAAAACAATTGACCATTAAATGTAAAATGCTTTGAACAGCAACCTTGAATATCGATCAAAACTGATTAAGGAAAAAGCAACCCTACTTGGATTTGACTTTTGCGGTATTGCAAAAGCGCAACACCTCGACGACGATGCCAGAAGGCTTGAACAATGGCTCAACAAGGGCATGCACGGATCGATGAATTATATGCAAAATCACTTTGACCTAAGAACAGATCCACGAAAACTTCTTCCGGGTGCAAAATCGGTTATTACTTTATTGATGAATTATTATCCTGAAGAAAAACAACATCAAGATACTCCTAAAATATCGAAGTATGCTTTCGGCAATGACTATCATAAAATCATCAAGTACAAATTACATGCCTATCTGCAACTGCTTAAAGAAGATTTAGGAGAAATAAACGGGAGGGGTTTTGTTGACAGCGCCCCCGTTTTGGAAAGAAGCTGGGCACAACTATCAGGGTTAGGTTGGATTGGCAAGAATGGCAACCTTATTACCAAAGAAAAAGGTTCTTTTTATTTTATTGCATCACTGATAACCGACCTTGAATTAACTTATGACGCCCCGTATGCAAAAGATTATTGCGGAAGCTGTACAAAATGTATAGACAATTGTCCAACAGATGCCATACTTCCCAATAAGGTAGTTGATGGGAGCAAGTGTATTTCTTATTTCACAATTGAACTTAAAGAAGCGCTAATACCCGACAATCTAAAGGGCAAATTTGACAATTGGTTTTTTGGATGTGATGTTTGTCAGGATGTTTGCCCCTGGAATCGATTTTCAACTCCAAATAAAAATGCAGAACTTAAACCTATACACGAAATACTGAACTTTAGTTTTAAAGACTGGGAAGAACTTAGTGAGGACACATTTAAAAACACCTTCAAGGATTCCTCCTTGCAAAGAACAAAATTCAGTGGCATTAAAAGAAACCTTACTTTTCTTCAATCAGGAAGTAGCCAAGAACATTGATCAAGACAAACTCAACTTAAACCGATTTTTCTTACCATGAAATCTTCCATAGAAAAACTACATCAAATCAGCAATAAGAAAAGCAGAATCATTATTGGTCTTATGAGCGGCACATCGCTTGACGGTCTGGATATTGCTTGTTGTAAAATAGAAGGTTCGGGTAAACATGTAAAAGTGGAACTACTTGAATTTTGCACCATGCCCTACCCTGATCAATTTCAACAAAGAATACGCGAAATGATTTCGTCAGCAAGTCTTTCACTTCAGGAACTTACGCTGATGAATACACACATAGCAAGTATTCAGGCGAATCTGGTCAATCAGGCTATGAACAAATGGAGAATCAGCAAAGAAAATGTAGACGCAATTGCAAGTCATGGTCAAACGATTTTTCATGCACCTGAAATTTTCCATCAAGAAAAGGAAGTGGGGAATGCAACCTTACAACTTGGGGATGGTGATCATATTGCCAAACAAACCGGAATAATAACCATAAGTGATTTCAGACAAAAGCATGTGGCACATGGAGGCGAAGGCGCTCCTCTTGCTCCTTATGGAGATTACCTGCTTTTCAGTTCCCCAAATAAAAATAGGATTCTGCTCAATATTGGAGGCATTTCAAATATCACCTACTTGCCAGATAACGCAGAATTCAAAAGCGTTATAGCATCCGATACCGGCTCGGGAAATTGTCTGATGGATGCCTGGGTCAGAAAGAACTTTTCTGGGCAGCAATTTGACCTCAATGGAGAAATAGCTGCTAAAGGGAAAGTTGTTCCAGAATTACTGAATGAAATGATGAATGAAAAATTCTTTGCCCTTCCAATCCCTAAAACAACCGGAAGTGAAACTTTCAACATCAATTGGATAGAGCAGAAATTACAGGAATCATCTATGCAACTGCTGGAAAGAGAAGATGTTTTGGCTACACTCAATCATCTGACGGCAATTACAATTTGCGATTGCATCAAAAAAGTAACTTCGGCTACCCATGACTGTGAAATCATTATCAGCGGAGGCGGAATTCACAACAAAACTTTAATACTAAACATAAGTAAGTTGCTACCCAATGTCAAAATTTCAACAGCAAACGTTATGCAAATCAATGCAGATGCAAAAGAAGCCATATTATTTGCATTGCTGGCAAATGAAACCTTATCGGGAAAGGAAGAAACATTTGGAGAAGGCAACCATGCGCTACCCAATGTTAGCATGGGGAAAATTTGTTTGCCATACTAATGAGTTCTACTCCCATTTAAAAACCCGAACTGCAAGAAAATAAGCTGCAAATCCCCACAGTAACAAAATACCCAATTCGGACTTAACCTCCCAAAGCGACTGACCTTCAAAAGCAACGCTTCTTAGCGCTGCATTGAGATGCGTAAGGGGCAAGGCATTGGAAACGGGCTGCAACCATTTTGGAAAGGAATCTATCGAAAAAAAAGTACCTCCTAGCAAAAACTGAGGTAGCGTTATCAAATTAGCGAACGGAGGTATGGTGCTATCTGTCTTAGCCACACCGCTTACAATAAAACCAAATCCCATAAAAACAAGTAAGCCCAGAAAGCTCAATACCATCAAATCGAAAAATGTACGAAAGCCATGAATCAAGGTAAACCCAAAAAAGTAATACCCTACGGTTAGGATAACCACAGCTGTAGTCAACTGAAATATAACCCTGCTCAATCCCTCGCCTAAAATTATGAATGTTCTGTTGATGGGGGTAGCAAAAAACCTTTTTAACACCAAAGTGCTTCTTAGGTTAAAAAACATGAAAGCCACACCAAAAACCCCTGCACTTAATAAAGAAAATCCCAATTGACCAGGCAAAATAAAATCTATGGTTTTGTATTCCCTTACCTGTTCTACATCTTTTTTCGGATCAAAGGCAAACCTTGCATAAACTTGCCTGTCTTTGTACATGCTGTTACTTAGGGTATTGATGGCATTGTCGATCAGCATTTTTAATTGGGGCCATTTGTCATTTGCCGACGATGCCGTCTTCAATTCCACCCTATAGGGGCAATTGGTATCTTGAGGATTTTTATAGAAGGATAAAACCCCAACAATTTTTCCTTTGTGGAGGGCTTTATCCAATTCCTGTTTTGAAGAAAAGTTCAAAAACTTTACAGAGCCGGATTGTTTTAAGATTTGATATACCGCATTTGCCGTATCCGATTTTTGGTCAAGGGCTACTTTAAAAACAAGCTTAACTCCCCCATCACCAATAAAACCAAAAACCAAAATAAAGATGAAGGGAAAAATAAAGCTGAAAATCATTGCTGAAGGACTTCTCGTTAATCCACGTAAACTGGCCCTGGTGATAGCCAACATTGCCTTAAACTGACTGTAACCCATAATAGCTAATTAAGGTGTAAAACTAATAGAATTCCCTTGAATATGATTTGCGGGAAGCAATTCTTCTGTATTTTGCCCTTTAATAATTTAAGCTTGATGAGCGCTAAAGTATATTTAATTC
>Ga0315905_10009165_pt1 | contig 10024 bp, 12 predicted proteins | sample LakEriMetagenome_5_FD_203522 | JGI IMG/M metagenome (GOLD analysis project Ga0315905, IMG submission 203522) | Freshwater fungal communities from buoy surface, Lake Erie, Ohio, United States - Buoy 4 MA121 | ecosystem: Environmental > Aquatic > Freshwater > Lake | place: USA: Lake Erie, Ohio... | reverse complement strand
AGCTTAAATCCAAAGGACTTACGCATGTAGTCAATGCCAACTTTGGAGAAGCTAATGCCATCATGGAAGCGGCTCTCGCTCCGTATATCGAACTCCAGAACGGGGTGCCCCGCATTGCCAACGTCATCATGGACTCCTACGAAGGAGACTCCAACGAGGATTCCGAGATCATCTCTGAAGAGTTTGATTTGATGCTCAAAGAGTGGAATGACCATGCATACAACATGCAACTCCTCTCCCGTGAGTTTGTCGGAGATGGAGTAGGTGTAGCGATGTGGCCAGACGAACGTTCCATCTTCTGGGAACCGTGTGGACTTAAAGATTTCAAGGTAGCCCGCGACACCAAGGTATCAGACGAGTCCATCGAAGTAGCCATCGTCCAACGCTCCATGAGCGTGAGCGAGCTTTACAACTACATCCGTAATCCAAAAGCGGCTAAAGACCTTGGCTGGAATCTCAATGCTGTAAAACAAGCCATTTGGAAAGCTTCGACCAAGCGGGATCAGTGGAAGAATTATACTTCTCACTGGGAAGACTTTGAGCGCGAAATTAAAGAGAATGATCTTTATGCTGGTGAGTCGGCTTACCACAGGGCTCAGTTGGTCTACGGCTACAACAAGGAGTTTGATGGTAAGTTCACCCAGCTTATCGGGAGTCGGGATTCTTCGGACTTCCTCTACGAGCGTTACAGCCGCTACGGAGATGTAAACCAGTGCTTTGTCATCTTCACCTATGGGGTTGGACAAGGAACCTTCCATACCATTCGCGGACTCAAGCAGAAGATCTACAATCAGATTCAGATTTCTAACCGCGTGTTGTGCCAAGCCGCCCAAGCCGCCATTACCTCTGGTCTCATCCAATTGCAGGGTGACGCCGAAGCCATCCAAGACTTTCAATACATTGAGGTCGGGCCTTATACGTTCATCCCTAGTGGGCTGACCCCGATCCAACTTCAACCTCCCGCCGTAGCGACTCAAGGTCTTCCAGTCTACAACCTGATGAGTCAGGTGTTGCAGAACAACACTGGGAGCTACCGTTCGCGCCAGACCACGCCCGAAGGCCAAGCCCGCTCTGCTACTGAAGTTGTCCAGCAAGCTCGCCAAGAATCAACGCTCAACGCCGCAGCACTAGAGCTTTTCTATACTCCGTATAACAAGCTTTTGACCGAGCAGTATCGCAGGGCGGTAAGCCCGCTTCTCACCGCTAATGACAAGGGTGGACGCCTAGCCTTGGAGTTCCGCAAACGCTGTTTGCGCCGTGGGGTGAGCGTTGAGCGCATGCGCCAGTTCCTGAAGGTAACAGCATTTAGAGCAATGGGAGACGGAAGTCCCGTGATGACCGAAATGGCATCAAAGCAACTCATGGAACTTTATTCATTGATGGACGAGAAGGGCAAAGAAAACACCCTCCGCTCAGTCATTGCGGGTATCTCTGGGGTTGGTTGGCAGAAGGTCAATCTATTCGTGTCCGAGAAAGGCCCGCGCCGTACGATTGACTTTGACATCGCCAATCTTGAGAACGGCAACCTCCGCAACGGAATCCAGCAGATGGTGCATGACAGCCAGAACCATGCTGTCCACATCGAAGCCCACATTCCTCTCATGGCGGAGATTATTGAGGCCCATCGCCAGCAGCAGATTGCTGACGAGCAGGCTATGGCCATTCTGCGTCCAACAGCCGACCACACAACGGAGCATCTCGTTCTCTTCTCAAACAACAGCTTCCGCAAGCAGGAGGTCAGCGAACTTAAGCGTCAGCTTCAGAACGTCACTGCTTATGTGGATGAGTTGGAGCAGCAGGTAATCAATAGGGCCATGGCCGAACAAACCCAAATGCAGGAGGCCGCAATGCAGCAGGCTCCGCAAGGTGGGCAGATCGACCCGAAGGCCGAAATGGAATTTCAAAAAGCGCAACTCAAGTTGGCAGAAATGCAGGAAAAGCGCATGATGAACCAAGAGACTCATGCTCAGAAGATGGAGACCATCCGTCAGCAAATGGCTCTTAATGATCTCAAGACGCGGAGTTCTATTCTTGAGAAAACCGCCCGTCCCGCAGGCCGACCACCGATGGCCACCCAAGCATAATTTTTCTACTAGACAAACCACTTATCCGCTGTTAGCGGTATACATTATATCTAATGACTGAATGGACAGATCAGGACGCCCGTGAATGGAGTAAAACGTGGGCGATGCCCCATATGCAAAAAGGGCTTAAACACATTGCAAGGCGCGTTAGGCCGAAACGTAGTACAGGCCCCGTTGCCCAAGGCTTTGATCTGTCGCCCGTGTTTATCAAGAGTGCGGGTTTTTATGAGGGCTCTCAAGAGGTCATTGATCTTGTTTCTATTCTGGCCGAAGGCAAAGTAGAGACCAAACTAAGATTCGACTTGCCAGAACCCTTCTCCCATATAACTTCAGAAGACGCAACACAAACAGCTTAATATATTAAGCATTTATACAAACAAGTAACTATTAACGATACATCCTATGGCCGATATCCTCAACTCAGCCCTCACGGGCGAAGCAGACTTTGCTGGAACCATTTTTGGTGGTAAGAACCAACCCGAAGTCAATGAAGCACCCGCAGTCGAAACAACTCCAGAGCCCGTCGAGACCCCGAAAGAGGAAACTCCCAAAGAGGAGAAAGCAACTCCCGTCAAAGCGGAACCCAAGGCCGAAAAGAAATCCAAGGCCACCAAGGAAGAGACGGCCAAGGCTGTAGAGAAGATCACCGAGAGCGCCTCCAAGGAAACCAAGGAGGAGGCCCCGAAGGCTGAAGCTTCGGATGATGATCTCCCCCTCAATCCCCATTTTCAAGACAAGCAAGTTTCCGATAAGCCCGAAGGAGATGATTCCGAGAAAGGCATCTCAAGCTGGAAAGAGATCAAGGGAGAGATGAAGAAAGCCCGTGAAGAGCGGGATCGCCTCAAGGCCGAACTAGAAGCCACCAAAGAGAAGGTGGGTAAATACGAAGGGGAGACTGTTAAGTCTCTCCAAGAGGAACTAGAAGGGTACAAGACCCGCTTGGCAGAGCTTGGTCGCGAGCTAAAGACCGCCAACTTTGAAAGAAGCCCCGAATACGTCGAAGCCATCAAACGGCCCCTAGCGGGCCTTCAGGGCGATCTAAAGGCCATTGCAGAAGCCAATGACGCCGACTTCTCTAAACTCTGGCAGGCTTTGACCGAGCCCGATGCCCGAAAGAGGATCGACTCTCTGGAAGACCTAACAGGAGACTTCAAGCGCATGGAGCAATTGTCCATCGTCAAGATGGCCGACAAATACCATGAGTTGGCCCAATACCATCAGCGTTTCCAGAACGAGGCCGAATCCCTCGCGGAAGCCGAAGCCGCCCGCAAGGCTCAATCTGAACAGGAGTTTATTGATAATGACCTCCGCCTTCAAAAAGCCTTCACTGCCAAAACTTGGACTAACCTAGAAGACCGCTACAACTTCCTCCAAGAAGTGGATGGACAGGATGACTGGAATAGCCACATCCGCAGCGCCAAGAAGAATGCCTCTGAAACCAATCTGGATCGCTTGAGCGTCGAAGACCGCAGCGCCATCTTGGCCCGCGCCTCCGTAGTTCCCTTCCTTGAAAGTGCTATCAATCATTATAGCGCCCAGTTGCAGAAGGTTGGCGAAACAAAGGACGCCGAAATCAAAGAACTTAAAGCTCAGTTGGAGGGACTGGTCGGAGCTACGCCAAGTCTTGGCAAGGCCACCGAAACTGACTCCAGCGACGATGATGAAGATCCAGATAGTCTGATGAATTTCGGAAAATCTATCTTCCGTTAAAATTCTGCTATTGACAAATTAGCGTAAATGTAATAGTTTGCGCTCAAGACTTGAGTCTGAGTTGGTCGCGGACACTCTGCTGGCGAGTTAGCGCCTTCACAATTTGTAGCCGTAAATCTCTGGTCGCGGCCCAGAACTTAACCGATCTAGGGGGCAAAATCCCGAAATCAAATCTAACCCTATTAAACAAACTAGAAAGAATTAAACATTATGTCAGCACCTGTTGCTACTTCTTGCGAGAGCATCAACGACAATTTCCAAAGGGAAACTGGACGTATCGCTCTTGGCACCTATCGTTTGGGTCTTTATAAAGATCCTTACCTCCGTTTCGTTTCCCAGTCGGCTTTCCCCGACCACATGGGAGCAATCATCAAAAACACCATCGCCCAGCGCACTCTTGCCGTTGGTAGCGGATGGGAAGATGTGGGCGTCACTGGCGTCTCTGGTGAAACCAATTCCTGCTTGGCTCCCGTCAAGACGGTTGGCTACGCCTTTGACCAGAATCAGTTCAACCTTCGCCATCAGGCGGTTGAGTCGAACTGGATCTGCTTGGAAGACGTTCGCACCTCGGCATTCCCGATTGACGATGTCAACAACTACATCAAGATCCTTGCCGACAACATCAACGTCGAGTGGACTAAGCGTTATGACAACGATTATCTCCTCGGAGCCAGCGGAGCGGGAACGCTTCTCAGTGTGGAACCTGGCCTTGACGACAGCGGCACAGCCACTGTTTCGGGCGACCTCGCCACCATCACTGGTACGGCTGCTCCTACGAGCATTATGACCCTTGGCGTTCTGCGCGAGGTTTATGATCGCCTGTATCAGGACAACGCTGGTGATGACGGTGATGCGGTCTCCGATGACGGCTCGCCTGTCTTCAACGTGTTCGCTGAACGCGCCACGATTGAAAACCTGATCAAGCTCAACAACGAAGTCCGCGAGGACATCCGCTGGAGTGATCGCGTTAACGATCTTCTCGGTGCCAATGGCTCCTCGCTGTTGCCCAAGAAGGCTTACGGTGGTTATGTTTTCCATAGCCGTCCGTTCCCGAAACGCTTCAACGACAACGGTTCTGGTGGCTTCGTCGAAGTTGCCCCGTATGTTGCCACTACTGGCGCGGTCAATGGAACGAAGTATATCATCAACCCCGCCTACAAGGCCGCGAAATACACCTCCACGGTTATCTTCCACCCGAAGGCGATGGAATGGCTTGTTCCTAACCCGAACCTCAAAGTCGGCAAGCTGACTTATGATGCTCAGAACTATCGCGGAGATTTCCGCTGGATCAACGAGTATGATAAGAACTGCAACCCTGACAAAAACAGTGGTTACTGGCGGGCAAAGATGGCTTGCGCGGTGAAGAAAGTGTATCCCCAGTGGGCGTACTACTTCATCCACCTGCGTTGCAACTTGGCCAATGACCTCGTTGCTTGCGCCTCTGGCTCTGGCTACGGTTACCTCGGCTAAGAGTTAGGTTCCCTTCATCAAGGCTTGCCTCGGAGTCAAATCTGAGGCAAGCTCTATGAGGAGAAATAACTAATAAACAACTACTACTATGAAAATCGAAATTCCCGAAGGATATACCCTGCCTGAAGATGTTACTGATGGAAGTACAATGGAAGAACTTGTTACCTTCCGCGTCGAAGGCGAATACCTTGTCCCGACCATGATTGCTGGCGTCGAGATTGCGGCTGAAGAGACCGAAGACGAAGAGGCCCCCATGGAAGAAGAGGCTACCACTGAAATGGAAGCCGCTGCTCCTATGCGCGGAATGGGCGAGCGTATCATGGGCATGTCTTAAAGTAAGGAGACCATAGGCTATGGCTCTCCCTACTTTAGACGCGACCTTCGCTTCGGCGGCAGATTTGCCCCGAAAGTACATGCTTTCCCGATGGCTTGTGGGGGAGCTAGGTTCTGGTTCTATTGCCAATTACGTCACCCTCCCAGAACGCTATCTCTGGGCTAAGATCGCCGTAGCTGCTGGAGCCCCGCTTCCAGAGGCCAACTATATCTCCCTTCCCAAACAATATGTATGGAAGGCTATTTATGATGCTGTTTCGGGGTCGAGCGCGGGCACAATCGACTGGGTAGAAAAACAAGCTTTAGGGCATATTGCCGCCGCCTATCGCGGAGACACGGGTAACCCCGCTAACCTAGCCACCTATATCGACTGGCCTTGGCGCTACCAAGTTGCTTCCATTATTGGGGCAATTGGCGCGACATTTCCCAGCGAAGAATTGTTAGCGTTTTGGAAGTTTGACAATTTAAATGATTCTTCTGGAAATGGATATTCGCTTACGAATACAAATAATGTTACTTTCACTGCTGGTAAAATAGGAAACGCCGCAACATTCGATGGATCAAATTATCTTGGAGCAACGATCCCAAATTTAGGAAGTGACGATTGGTCGGTGTCTTGCTGGGCAAAAACACCCACACTTGAAGAGCAGCTTTCTACTGTTTGGATGTTAGGAACCAATAGTGGAGAAGAATCTACAGGTAGGGTAGGGTTGCTTTTCTGGGATGATGGATCTATACAAGTTCTTGAAGATGGAAGCTGGGTATTGATGTCTTCGTCCTCATGGTCGGCAAATACATGGATACATTGTGTGGTTACCAAAGAAAGCGGCCAAATTAAAATGTATCTTGATAACGTCTTAGAAGATACGAATACAGTAACTGGATTTGTAACTTCGCAATTTTTAATTGGTCGGCCTGATGATAGCGATACGGCTTATTTGTGGGACGACAAAATCGATGCTTTGGGTATTTGGAGTCGAGCAATTTCAGAGAGCGAAATTACGCAACTTTACAATAACGGCAGCGGTATTGAAATATAACAACTATGGATTTAACATCAATCAACTCTGCCATCGACGCCGCTTACGCTACTGCGCTCACAAACGGAGGTCAACGCGTACTTCCATATATTCTTGCGGAGAGCGCAACCCTTAGAACGGACACTTATATTTCGCAAAATGGAAACGGTTTCCGTATTGTTTGTATAATTAAAAATAACAATAATAAAACAGTTACAACTCGCATTCGCAACCATGGGCCAGATACTGAAAGCGAGCGTGATTGGAAAACGTACAAAATGCTACCTTAATTTATGAGCATTGAAGAAATACCAAGGCGTAGGGGGATGGAGCGGGGAGTAAAACTTACGATGAGTGAGTTGATTGCGGGAGTGGCCCTGATGGTTACTTTGTTTTCTGCCCTCAACGGTTGGATTGTTCTCCCAGAGCAAATGCGCCATCTTCAAAACAGTGATGCCAAGCAAAATGCCTCAATTGAGATGATTCAAAGAGACGCACAAACCCGAAGCGAGATCTTGGCCCGCATTGATGAGCGCACAAAAAGAATCGAAGATTACTTGAAATCCAAGGGATACTAGTCTAGCCTTACTTCTACTATGAAATCATTCTTTAACTACATCTTCGGGGTTCCAGCTAAAATCTGGGCCTTCTACGCCCCTGTCCTTCGTGAACTCTTTGTGGATGCTGCGGCGTCCCTTTTGCCCCTCGCCTTGGACATCGTCCGCGAGTTGGCAGACTCCAGCAAAAGCGGAAGCCAAAAGCGGGAAGCAGCCGTCAAGAAACTGACCAGTGCCGCTCTTCGTAATGGGATTGATGCTTCGGAGTCCCTGATCCGCTTTACCATTGAGTCGGCAGTTCAGCGTGTGAAGTTGGAAGAATAATCAAATGAAAGATAAACTTCTCGCATTTTTGGTCAGTAAGTCTGGCGGTATCCTCACTCCTATTATTGCTGTGGGGATTGCTGCCGTGGTAGGGCGGTTGGCCATGGTTGACCCCAAGCTGGCTGAGTCCATTGACCAAACCAGCCTCACTGGGTTTATCGTTGCCCTCATTCTTTCCATCATCAACTACGTTACCAATGAGGTGAATGTCAGGGGGGTCAAGAAGATCCAAGCCTTGGTTCATACGGATGTAGACGGAGTGGCTGGCCCCGTGACTTACACTGAGGTTCGTCGGGCCATTGAGGTTCCCAAGGCCATGAAAGCCCGCAAGCCCGCCTGTAGCCGCAAGAAGCGTCTCTAGTGAAACCCCTTTCCCATGAACTACTCAAAGCAATCCTCGTCCCAACCCCGCCCAAAGAAGATCGCAGAAGTTTCTTTGTCCGTTTACTCCGTTCCCTCAAAATCACAGCCAAAGTCCAGCGGAGCAATGCTGGAAAGACAGGCGTCACCATCGGAGTCAGAGGTGGAACGGATTTCTAGGAACTGGGATATCGGAAAAAGAGTTTGCAGGTGGTAGGGTTTTTGGGTGGAATCAACCCATGTGGAAGTTAATCCTAAGACTACTTGGAATAGGATCAAGTGATGGCAAAGCGCCGTCCTTGCCGCCTTCCGAATCCAAGACGCCCCTCCCACCAGAGCCTGCACCCAAAAAGAGGGACTCGCTGGAAAAGTTGGCTGATATCGCTAAGTCCCAAGTCGGGGTAAAGGAGGTTGGGGGAAATAACAACGGCCCCGAAATCAGGAAATACCAAGCAGCAACAAATCTGAAGCCCGCATCTTGGCCTTGGTGTGCTGCACTATGTTCTTGGATAGTAAGAGAGTGGCTCAAAGACCCCGAAGTAATTGAGTGGTTGGGACTCAAGGTGATGACTCCAGAGCAGTGGAGGCCGAAGACAGCGGCAGCATTTGGCTACATTTCATGGGCCAAAGAACGCCCAGCTACTACCAAGGTTCTTTCCAGTAGGGCCAAACCACAGGTTGGAGACTTCGCCATTTTTGATTTCTCTCATATCGGGATTGTGACTAAGGTTCTCTCTGATGGGAGATTTCAATGTGTGGAAGGCAACACCAATGGCAGGGGAACCCGCGACTCCACATCGGGTGATGGGGTGTGGCTCAAGACTCGGTCTCCGTCCCTAGTTCGCAACTTTGTTAGAATCAATCCATCAACAGTCAAATGAGCGACGAGAAGAAAAAGAAGAAGGTCTACCGAAAGCCCGCTCCCAAAACCTGTTTCTACTGTGGGTCAGAAAAGATTGAACGTTTGTCAATGGGTGGGGTCAATATCATCCGATGCAAGAACTGCGGAGAAACCCAAGACTGAGATGGCCGTCCACGACCAAAGACTCCAGAAGGTGTTGGACAAGCTATGCACTGAGCTTGTTGAATACTTTGATTCGGGGTTTGTCGTTGCCACTTTCCAAGACGGTGGAGAGACAAAGAACGCCTTCCTTAAATTCGGCAATGACTACGCTATCGAAGGCATTGTGTCCAACATCCACGACATCCTCTACGGACAGGAAGAAGAAGACGAAGATGATGACTCGGATGACGGGGATTTGAAGAAAGTCCTTAAAGACAAATAGCTTATGCCAAAATCCACACTGAGCTTCGACCTTCCAGAAGAACAGGTCGAATGCGACATGGCCCACAAGGCTGGGGATATGTATGCAATCCTGACAATGATGGAGCAACATTTCCGCTCCCATGTCAAACATGACGCCTATCCCGAATGGCACACCGCCACCGTAGAGTCCATCCGTGAAATTCTTTTGAACGAAATGGCAGATCGCGGTGTCAATTTCAACTAACCTATCCTTATGAAAAAAATAGCAGTCCTCTCGGACTTCCATTGCGGCCACAGGGTCGGATTAACCCCAACAGGCTGGTTGCCCGAAAAAGACGAGAATGGAGAGATCCCTCTCTGGGCTCAGATTAACAAGGCCCACTGGACTTGGTATGCCCGCGAGATTGCGCGTAATGGCCCCTACGACATCATTTTCGTCAACGGAGATCTGGTGGACGGCAAGGGTAAGAAAAGCGGGTCTACAGAGCTTCTGGCCCCCGACATGGAAGATCAGGCCGACATGGCTGTAAAGATCATCCGTCAAATCCCGAAAACAAAGAACTGCAAGATCGCAATTTCAAGAGGCACCCCTTATCACGTTTCGTCAAGCGATGGAGAGGACTGGGAGAACGTTATCGCAGAACGGGTGGGGGCAACCATCTCCGACCAACTCTGGATTGAAGTCGAAGGAATCGTCTTCGATCTCAAACACCACCCAGCAGGAAGCGGAAGCCTCCCCCACACCCGCCATACAGCGGTGGCCAAGGACAGGCTGTGGAATGTGCTGCTGGCTGAAGATGGCGAGCAACACAAAGCCAACGTCATTCTTCGCTCCCATGTCCACTACCACAACTTCTGCGGAGGCCATGACTGGATTGCCATGACCACACCAGCACTTCA
>Ga0315905_10009164_pt1 | contig 10024 bp, 10 predicted proteins | sample LakEriMetagenome_5_FD_203522 | JGI IMG/M metagenome (GOLD analysis project Ga0315905, IMG submission 203522) | Freshwater fungal communities from buoy surface, Lake Erie, Ohio, United States - Buoy 4 MA121 | ecosystem: Environmental > Aquatic > Freshwater > Lake | place: USA: Lake Erie, Ohio... | reverse complement strand
TATATATATATATATATATATATATATCAGGAGGAGGAGGAGGAGGACATTCGCCTAGCACAGGCGCGACGCCAAGCGCAGGCGCTACGTCCAAAAAGGGCACGTGGCCTGATGATGTGCCTAAGATTGCCGTGCATCATGGCGCTGCCCAAGAAGGCCATCACAGTCCGGTGCCCTTCTTTCTGTGTCCTCTCTCTCTCGCGCGCGCTCCCTCTCTCTCGCTCTCTCTCTCTCGCGCGCGCTCTCTCTCTTGCTCTCTCGCGCTCTCTACCGACCTGCCTCCCTGCCTCCGTCCCTACTTGCCTCCCTCCCTTTCTCCCTCCCTCCCTCTCTCCCTCTCTCTCTCTCTCTCTCTCGCTCTCGTTTGCTCTCTCTCTCTCGTTCTCTCTCTCTCTCTCTCTCTCTCTCTCTCTCCGTGCAGTGAAGAGAAGAGAAGAAAGCTATGGGGTATCAGGGTATGTTCTCTAGATCGCGTATCTAGAGAACATACCCTGTGCATTCAGAGGAGCTCACTCGACAGTTGAGACAGAGGTCATTGGTTGCATACGTCAACACATTAGCAACACCTCAACACATTAGCAACAACTCACATCTGGTAGCTAGCTAACTTACCCTGTGCATACGTCAACACATTAGCAACACCTCAACACATTAGCAACAACTCACATCTGGTAGCTAGCTAACTTACCCTGTGCATACGTCAACACATTAGCAACACCTCAACACATTAGCAACACCTCACATCTGGTAGCTAGCTAACTTACCCTGTGATATCATACCCTGTGCATTCAGAGAAGCTCACTCGATGCTTTTGCGATGATTAGGTGTGCATAGCGATGTTCCCCAAGAAGTTGTGCACGTGCGATCAAACAGACCCCAATGACATTCACCTGCCAACCGTGTGCTTGAGCCCAAAATGCGGCATGGATGGTCAGGTCCTCTTGCTGTCAGGCCTCCTAGCACAGCTTTAGGTTTAGGGTTTGGGGTTTAGGCTCTTGCTGAGCGTCCTCCTGGCAAGTCTTTTTGTGCGTCTTCTTCGCGCTTCTTCCTCGCAGAGCTTTTAGTTTTCCTAATACTCTCTCTCATCTCTCTCTCTCTCTCTTTCTTTCTCTCTCTCTCTCTCTCTTTCTCTCTCTCTCTCTCTCTCTCTCTCCCCCACCCTCATGTACGCGGCGTACTGGGTGGGCAGGTGTGTTTCAAGAGCAATGCAGGTTGGCAAGATCCGAATCACGGCTTCAACAATTTTGCAACGGCAAGCCTGACGATAATCGCCGTCTTCTTTCAGAAGAACTGGAGCGGTCTCATGGCCGATTGCGTGCAAATATCAACGGGCATGGAGGTTTTTGTGCTCAAAGTCACGCATCCACAAGGCACACACAAACGCACATCTGCAAGCTCACATACAATTCGGCACACCAAAGACTGATATCTGAAACCTGAGGATTGTCGTGAACGTGTACAGGCTTTGCCCTTGGCCTGGTTCATGGTGCTGGTGATCGCGGGGTCTTTCTGCATGCTCAACCTGACGGTTGCAACCGTCGGCCAAACCTTCACAAGGGTCAAGAAGGAGGCTGAGACCAAGCGCGCCGTGCAAGGTCATGCGCTCACGCCAAGGGGAGTGCAAGAGTGTGAGGATGCAAGAGGGAGAGAAAGGCGTGGCTATTGAGAGTGGGTGAGGGAGAGGCCAATGTCAGATTCAGTTTGGCATACTTGCGTGATTGTGATTTTTTTTCGCACATGTTCGCTCCGGTGCGCCGTGAAAGAGCGGGTCGGTGGCCGGGGACAGGCGGTCAGCTGACGGCTTGTGCATTTTGTTTTCCCTCGAAGAACTGTCATGCAGCGAGCGTGTGTATTCCTAATATGTGTATTGAGCGTGCAGATGCAGAGGAGGCGATTCGCAGAAAGATTCAAGCAGAGCGCGATGAAATGAAGGCAGCAGCAGAGGCAGACAAAGATGACGATGACGAGGACGACGACGACGATGACGAGCAGCCTCTGCTTTTTGACAAAACATTCGCCTTGAAACTTTGGCTCACCGGGTCCTTTTCTTTCTTCCTCTCTTGCTCGCTCGCCCGTTCGCTTGCAAGCGTGCGTGCTTGCTCTGGCGTATTCTATGGCCTGCCCGTGGGAATGCAATCGTCGCTGCTTGGTAGTCGGTTGATTCTCGTCATGGCTTCCCCACGCGCATGCTATCTCTGGTATGCAATTCAGGCCCTTGACATTGTGTATGGCGCATCGGATATATTTCAATGACTGGCGCAGCGGAAAGTGGGTAAGAAAAATCCTGAGAAATGCTTGAGTTGGTCCTCGTGCTGCTACGGTGGTGCTGCCAATCGGCGCTCCTAAGCGCTCGTAGAACCTAATGTCCAGTCACGTCTTTTGTGCAGATGTTTTCTTTCCGGCTTCTCACCTTGAATTTCTTTGTGCTCGGGTGGTTGATGGATGGAGTGCTCTTGGAATCTGTCAATCGAGGCGCCACCAAATGTGAGCAAGAAGCTCGAGAGCTGGCGCCTCAACAACGCCTCGATTATGTCAGAGAAGAACTCAAGAGGGTCAGAAGCATACCCGACAACCCTACGAAGCGACGCATAACCACGTTGCTTTCGTATTCGAGGGCAGCCAAAGGCGAGATCGATGTGCCTTGGAAACTGACATCGAAGTACCTCGAGGCAGAGGAACAAAAGGCCATAGAATGGTGTATTCAAGTGAACAAAACATGGAAAGATCCAAAGATCTCTGATGCCGGTGGGGAGGACGAACAAGCAGAAGACGCGGGAGATGAGGGTGAAGATGAAGAGGAGGAAGAAGGCGAGGGCGAAGGGAATAGTAAGCCCGATGATGACGATGATGGACAGAGTGATTTTGCCTGGTTTGCGGACTTTGTCGTCGTCATTAACGCCGTGGGTTTGGCTATGGTAGGCTTTAACGATTCTCTTACCCCGATACTTGACGCTGTGGGCTACTTTGCAAGCATCTTCTTCATTGTTGAATCCTATATCAAATCGATCGCATATGGGAGTTTATCCTACTACCTGCGGGACGGCAGCAACATGTTTGACTTTGTCCTGGTAGTAATCCCCACAATTGGCGAAGTAACGACACAGGTTACCGACGCTATGGGCCTGGGGCCCGACTACATCTACCAGGCATTGGCGCTCCAAGCTTTGCGCGTCTTTCGTATCGCAAAGCTTACCAAACACTTGACAGGCCTCAAGGATCTCACATCCAGGGCGTTCGGATCGCCCAAAGGGGTCGTGTTCGCCTTACTTGTGACGATTGGGTTCGTGTGCTTCATGGCATTTTTCGGCAATGAGCTCTTTTCGACCGAGCTTCGATTCGCGCAGGAACGCAACGACTTTCAGTTTTTCTTCTCGTCCATGCAGACCATGCTCGAATTTCTCTTCGGCGATCGTTATTTCGAAACTTGTGAGATCGGCTGGAGTTCGGGCAGCTTTGTTGGCATCTTTTTCTTTCTTGCATACTATTATGTAGGAAATTTTCTGGTGTTGCGCATGTTCATTGCTCTTATCCTCGAAAACTTTGAATACGACGAGGATCAAAAAATCAACATTCAAATTCAGCTATACCAACGTAGTCAAATTGATATGAACGAGCTCATCGACGGCCGCGCACGCGAAATGTCGCTCCAAGAACAATTCAAACGACTGCTTAAGCAGAATCTGGATGAAAGGTGCGTGTGCGCGCCTGCGGGAACGCGTGCGTGCACCAGAAATGCGCAATCGTTTCCCCGTATCACTCATATCAATATTTCGAATCCCTCTGCGTCTCCCTTTCCCTCCTCGTCTCTATTGCGCTCCTGGGCTTTCACCCTTGCAGGTCACTGAAAAAGGCTCAGAGGACGTGGTCAAGAATTGTTATGGACCGAGCCGCGGAGCAGGGGGGGGGGGGCAGCTCGAACAAAAAGGCCGAGGACGGATTTCTGTGGAACGTGCTCATCTCGGCTGCTGAACGGAAAGAACAAGAGGGGGCGCGAGTCCGCGATGAACAAATGGGTATCATCAAGGCGATTGCAGAGGTCGTGAAATTCATGCGCAAGCAAGCCTACGCCTTGACGGAAAACAAGTCCGTGGACTTCGTCGTGCTGCTTGCAGTAATTTTCTCCGTGGTGCTGGTGCAGATCGACACGAAGGAGGCGCCACTGTTTGAGCCTCATATTCGGCAGTTGATTGACTACAGCTTGCTGGGCTTCTTCTGTCTGGAGACAGGCTTGAAAATGTTTGCCTACGGCGTTTTTTCGCAGAGTGGAGCCTCGCCAAAGAGCCTTGAGTTTCCGAAAGGAAAGCCTGCCTTCATCTCGAATACTGAGGAGGGCGGTTGGAATCTTATCGATATTTTAGTCGTCGGGATGATGATTTTTGGAGCGCTGCCCCCTCCAATTGGCATGGATGTAGGCGGCTTCAAATGCGTGCGCATTGTTAGGGTGGTGCGTCCACTTCAAAAACAGAACCAGGACGTAAAGACATTGCTAGCTGCCCTGATGACGTCATTCACATCTATCATGCATGTCATCAACTTGCTCATGCTTCTTATCTTTATCTTTGGGCTCATGGGCGTCAATTTATTCCGGGGCCGTTTCCACTTCTGCAACGATGAGAGCGTGCTTCAAGGGTACGAACACTGCATGGGCACCAATTTTGGCGGGAGGCCCGACATCCCCTGCGTAGTTAGCGCCCCCCGCCCCCCTTCGGACTTGGGGGACATGAGCGCTGTCAATTGTACCGATGGCATATGGAACAACACAACGAGCAACAGCACAGTCAACTGCATGAACATGACGACAGACCCTGGATACTCCACTTGGGCGCCCGATATGTGTAAGCAAGACATCGGTCAGTTTTTGGGGCAGGAGATTCTGGTGCCGCGAGTCTGGAGAGTGAAGCGCGAGAACTTCGACAACCTCTACAATGCGCTGCTATTGCTGCTACGCTTGTCGTCGCAGGATAATTTTCGACCAATTTTTCACTCGGTCATGGACATACCAAAGACCAATGAGTATCTGTGTCCAGGATCTAACGCCGATGCCACCAACGGCTGCCCCAACGCAAAGACTCCATTCAACAAGGCTCGTCAGCCCGTGGTGAATGCAGTGCCTGAGAACATTCTGTTCCCTATCACGTATATCTTCCTTGCCAACGTCTTTGTCTCCCAGCTCGTGATTGGGGTGCTCATCGACAATATCCGACGCCAGGCTGGCACAGCTCTCTACACAGAAGAGCAGCGGATATGGAACGCGACACGCCAAACCATTGAGCGACTTTCCATGAAAATAAAACCTCCAAACCTAGCAGGAACGCAGAAAGTGCTGTACGACTTCCTGAATTCAGACAATTACGAGATCTTTATCACGACCATCATCATTGTCAACACGCTTTGGATGGCAACGGAGCATGAGCCTCACGTGCAGCTGTACCTCGACATCGCCTATATCGTTGGTTGGTTCTTCATCATCATTTACGTCTCAGAAACATTGGCCAAGCTCTATGTCTTCCAGCCCCTCAGCATCAAAATCGACGACGAGAAAGAATGGAATGAAGATGACAAGGCAGAGAAAGGCAAAGGCATGTTTGCGGCATACCGCGTGCTATGGTGCCACACCCACATCCGCAGCCCGTACTTCAGCGACGCCTGGAACACCTTTGACTTTGTCGTGGTTTTCTTTTCCGTCTTAGACCAGCTCGGAGCGATTAACTTCCCGGTGCTAAAGTTGCTGCGCGTCCTGCGCGTCTTGCGCCTGGTGCGCCGAGTGAAAACGTTGCAGATGATGTTGGTCACCCTCATCAAAGCCATCCCATCCATTCTCGCGGCGCTGCTCTTCCTGGGTATTTTTATCTTTATCTGGGCCGCCGTGGGCTCCGACGCCTCTTTTTTCTCTCAACTCAAGCAGGGCACTGTCATCGACCGCACCTGGAACTTCAGGTGCATATGTACGCGTTGCGCAGAAACGTAGTGACATGTAGGGAGACGGGGAGACGAGTGTGTGCCAATCCACGTGGGCATCACACGACAGAATCCACGTGGGCATCACACGACAGGGCTTTCAGGCGGCAGGCTTAAAAAAACTTCTAGGCTTGGCCCATTCAAAGACCTTCTCCCTGCCACAGTGCCAACTCTTGATGCTCTAACGCTTGATGCTCTAACGCTTGCGCACTATTTGCTCTCGGCACGTGCATGCGCACGCAGAGAAGGCATGCGGGTACTGACGCGCTAAGCCCGTATGCCACACTCGACACCCATCAACACAGCTCGCTGATGAATGCAATGCTCCTCCTGTTCCGCACTGCAACGGGGGACGGCTGGTTCGACCTCATCTACGACGCATCCATCGCGCCACCCTTCTGCACATCCACGGTCCCGGCCGGGGCCACCATGGCCGATGGCCACGTCCTCCTCCACGAACACAAAGGCGACTGCGGGTAACTTTTCTCCGCTTACGTGTTGCATCCCTCGCTCAAATGGACATGATGATGACATGCAAGGGATATATGTGACATGTACATGTATCATGACACATAAGAGATATATGTGACACATACGGGATAAACCCTCTCCATTTGTCCCTCCCTCCCCCCCGCGCTCTTTCCCCGGGTCTCCTTCTCGCTCTCTTCCTCGCAGGCCCCCCTCGCTGTGACAGGCTGGGAGTGGTGCCCGAGAACTTATTTGCTTCGAATTCTAGAACTTATTCGCATTCGCTCCCAATTCTATTTTGCGAGGATAAAAGGATCTCGGCGCGAGATACTGCTATCCTCGAGGTATAACTGGTATATGAAGCATACTCACCATTGAGCGCGCTCACAGGTTTTTTTTCGGGCAAATTTACTTCATCATCTTCTACCTGTTGTGCAACTTCATTTTCCTGCCCCTCTTTGTCGCCACCCTCATCAACTACTTTTTTGAGGCTGAGGTCTTCTTTCTTTTCTCTTGCCTCCTCCTGCTGCCAGTGAAGCCAGGTTGTGGGTTATCAACAGTTGAGTAACATGTTTTTGCTCAACTATAGTTGAGTAACATGTTGGCATTCTTCTTTTGCCCTCTGTCCCATTCCTACCTTCTCCACATGGACTTCTTGTGTACAAACACACGGTGATGCCAGTCATGGTCCCCATACCTTTCAATCCATAGCGTGAGGGTATCGTGTATACGCACGTACATGCACAACAAACACACGCACATACACACACACACACACACCGCGCGCACTCGTCTTTACTCATTTCTGTCTCTCTTTCTCTTGAGGCGAGGAATAAGCCTCTCATGTGACCTCTCATTAGTAGGCATTACTTGCTTCATTATTTGCTTCATTACTTGCTTCATTACCTGCTTCATTACCTGCTTCATTAGTAGTCATTACTTGCTTCATCCACTCACGCACGCTTTCTCATCGCGTCCCTCTGTCCATGAGTCTCAAGTCTATCACTTGACATGCCATCACTGTCTCTTTTTCTCACGCTCACGGACACGATAATACAAACAAAACAAACACACAAACAAACACACTAGGTGGACAGCATCTCGCTCTTCAATGAAGATGCCTGCTCCCAGTACTCCGAGGTGTGGGCTGACTTTGGTGATTATGACAAAATTAGCATCGAGCAACTCCGCCCTCTCATCGACAGACTCGGCGCGGTACTCTCTCTCTCTCTCTCTCTCTCTCTCACACACACACACACACACACACACTCTCTCTCTCTCTCTCTCTCTCTCTCTCTCTCTCTCTCTCTCTCTCTCTCTCATTCTTTCTCTCTCTCTCTCTCTCACGCACGCACACACACACACACACACACACATTCTAGGTAAATCACCCCTGTGGCTTCAACACCTCGTCGGACATGTCAAGATTCAAGAGCATTTGGGCGCGGGTGATGAGTATGCCGCCGCGCATTCCCGACGGCGGCATCAATGTGGACGAAGACGCCCAAGAGGACTTGCGCCTCACCGTAATCAACCGTGATAATATCAGCAAGGCGTACGGGGAGGGTCCGCGCGCCAAGCTGATTCGAGAGTTTCTGTACAGGCAATGCAGCTTCAGAGGCGTTCGCAACCAGGAGGTGAAGAGGTTCACGGGGACACAAGTTCACGCCGACACAAGTTCACGCCGACACAATGCTGCAGCTAGTGCGTAGTATGGTTACATTAAATGAAAATGAAGGTAACATAAGGTTATCGAACCTAAACTAGACTAAACAACAGGTGCAATTCAAGTATTTGGCCAAGGTGCTGTGCATTTTCAGAAGCGGCATAAGAAAGCCGAACACGACGAGTGATCTCATGAATCTCGGCACAGCCAAGCAGATGCTTGTTGCTATGCGCTTCAAAGGGGAAGTTGGCGGCAAGGGCCAAGTCCCAGGCCGTGATGGAGCCGAACAAATGAGGTGGGCAGCGTTGGAAGTGCACAACCAATTGCAGATCCAGCGGCCCAATGCCGATGAAGGACGCGTTGAAAAGGAAGCCGATAAGCCTGGCCCCGGTCAGCTGCCCCTCATCTTGAAAGCACAGGGGCTCATGCGCCTCGAATTGCGCCCCCCTGTCCTTGATCCGGACGAGCCCCCTCTGAAGCCGTCGGGCGAAAAGGTGGCCGAGATCCTGTCGAAAAACGAGCAAATGCAGCAGTCATTCGACGATATCATCGATCGGCTCATTTCTGATATTCTTTGGGGCTCTAACGAGGGGTTCGGTAAGGAGTCGGTATTAGACTTGAAGCTTGATGCTATCATCCAGCAGAGTGTCGAGGAATATGCTGAGAGGACAATCAAGGCGCGCATTCTCAAAAGTACACACCCTCTCTTTACTCTCGATAGTGCCGAGAGAGTGTTGTTTATTGGTATTCGATTCAGTAACCTCTACACCGCAGTGGATACGCCAGCCAAAGCGCTTTGAACTTTCTATAGTAAAAGTACTAGAGCGCTGTGACGCTGACAATTGAGAATGTCTGTCAAGGTGATTTTCAAGCGCTTGATCAAAAGGGAAGTTTCCAAGCAGACGCAATTCACGCAAAGAGCGGAACAGCTGTGGGGAAACGAGCACAACACTGAGGAGGCGCAGGTCAAAGCAGTACCGAGGGGGTGGCTAAATGCATTGCGCGCACCAGGTGTACCGCGACAGCTCCGCGGCCCCGGCCACCGGCTCCCGCGCCGGGTTCCCGAGCCAGATGACGTGGTGGACAGAACAGGGGAAACAGTAGAGACCCTGCGCAACCTCGCACCGCCTTCTCGCCCCCCGCGCACAGCTGCCTCAGCGCATCTGCATCCCGAACTGCCAGGAAGTCCTGGACAACAAAAGGTAGGCCACACAACCGCTCTGTTCCAGCGGTTGAGGCAAATGCGCCACAATGGCACGTGGCAAGAGATGTTGAAAGAATGGAAAGCGCACGACTTGAACCCCCTCCACGGGACCTCATCTGCCCGCGCATCCTCTGCTGCCGTGTCGGAGGATGGAGACTCGTGTGCGGCCGACATTCAGTACAGCAGGCGCTTAGAAAAGAAGTCACAAGCGAGCGTGCGCTTCTACGAGTACATGCTCAATGCTGCTGCTGGGGATGAGGCTGGCGCTGCTGGTGGTGAAGCTGGCGGGGCAGGAAGAGGAGGAGGAGACGATGATGACGCAAGAGGGCCAGGCGGCGGCGAAGATATTGACGATAGAGAGCTCGCTTTTGAGAGTTTGACCATCTTCAAATCGTTCTGGGACAGAACGTTGGACAGAGCTGTAAGGGACGTGAAGCTCATGTTGCCTTGATTCGAGGGCAACACCTCCTCACCTATACCGCGTTGCACAGCTCATGCCACACCACATGCACAGATGCTGTCACACCGAATACACACACACCGCATAAAAACGTTTTATGTCACGTTGCTCGGGAGGTGCGATCAGATCATGTTTATTACTACTACCTAGAGTATTCTCCTGGACCTAGAGTACAGCATGCACCGCGTCATTGGGACTGAGCCTGGGAGGAGGAGGAGGAGGAGGAGGAGGAGGAGGAGGAGGAGGAAGAGGAGGAGGAGGAGGAGCA
>Ga0315905_10009163_pt1 | contig 10024 bp, 11 predicted proteins | sample LakEriMetagenome_5_FD_203522 | JGI IMG/M metagenome (GOLD analysis project Ga0315905, IMG submission 203522) | Freshwater fungal communities from buoy surface, Lake Erie, Ohio, United States - Buoy 4 MA121 | ecosystem: Environmental > Aquatic > Freshwater > Lake | place: USA: Lake Erie, Ohio... | reverse complement strand
TTTGGTCGGTTGAAAGATTGGAGACGCATCCACACCCGCTATGATAGATGCGCACATACCTTCATGTCCGCAATCTGCATCGCAGCAACTGTAATCTTCTGGCTCTAATCAATGAGTCCTGAGCCTAAATTTTTTGGAGAATTTACATCTTTGCGAAGAGTACCCGATAATGGTCTATTGAGGCGTTCTCAATCCGGCTGACTGAATCCAATCGTATGATTGAATAACCGCAGCGCGCAATAGGTAACACTTGACAGATGGCTGACTTAACCCCTCCAAACGATCATGGTACAAAATATAACACTCCACATGAGTGCCAAATCCGTCATGGTCTAATATGAAACAATGGGGAGCAATACACTGAGTGGATTTTAACGATCTCTCATCACGGTGTTCGAAAAAAATAAAAACACTTTCAGCATTATTCGAATTCCTGAGCTAAAAGACAAAAAACACTCGGCAGAGTGCCTATTAACCACTATCTGAATGCGTTTATAACTTCTGACGCTAATGCCTCACCGCTGTCGAAAGCAGACTCAACAGACGCACCAATGCAATAATCCCCGCAAGCCCCAACTTTATGCTGAGCATTCCAAAAGTATTGAGAGTTTGCTTGTTTTGAAACGAACGCATATTTCCACTTATGAACAATTGAAATCATAGGAATGTTCTGTGTCCTTATGATTTCGGTGCTTAGCAAACTTAAATCTTTTTTAATTTTTTCCGTTGGTGCATCCAAATTGGCGGACGACCAATTAGGGTTTGCGTGAATTACAAACGTCTGAGTCATTTTTTCACGTCCCGGTTTTGATGAGTTCTGAGAAATCCAAGAAATAGGTCCTGAACGATTTCTAATAAATTTTTCACTGAAGTTTGTTTGATTTTCAAATGCCAACATCAAAGTGATGCACGGATTATATTTAACTTTATCAATACCATCAAAACTAACGGCGGCTGTTTCCAGTAATACTGCAGTCTGTGGAGCGGGAATTGCAATTAAAATGGCATTGTAACCTAAACTAGAACCACCTTCTGAATCAATTCTCCAACCATCGGACCTTCGCGCTAGTGATTTAACCGTGTAATTAAACTTAACATCCAGTCCTTCTGCTAAAGCATGGGCTGGGGCTGTCATACGGGTAACACCAACGAAGTATTTGTCAGTCCAAGCCTGAATATGACCTTCTTCGAGACAATGATCAACGAATTTAGAAAAACTTAAACCACGACGCCTTAGATATTGAACCCCATGATCAAAAGTCACTCCGCCAATCTCACGTGTAGCCATGCGACCGCCCAGTCCCCTGCTTTTTTCAAAAACCGTACAGAACATACCGTTTTTCGTTAAAAGCCGAGCAGCAGCAAGCCCGGAGATACCTGCACCGATAACGGCTATACGGGGAGGCGACATCAATCTCCTTACGTGTTAATCAGCAATTAAATGGACTAGATTTGATATGATTGGGAGGGAGTATCACTATCTCTATTCCCTTGATCATTATTAGAGCCGAACTTACAGTGACCATTACAAACTACGCAACAACGACTACATCCAGGCTGTCTCGGCTTCGCTTTTGCCAAAATCATTCCAGATATTACGCCTACAGCGAATAAAGGAATGGATATTCCTATTACGGCACTGGTTATCAAACCCTTGAGTAACATTTTAAACTCCCTACTGTTCAAAGTCGCTTGGCACGGCCAGAGGTGCAACAATATCAACACAATATTATTAAGACGCCCTCACTTTAAATTCAAATCAACTACAGTCAGAGATTAGACAATGTTCGAGGAGTGGTGGGGAAAGTTGGCGGCTTCTTGTAAAATTAAAACAGGTCTGCCCTCATCTGAGTATCCCTCAGACTAATCCACATCGACCGCTTTGCAGATGCCAATAATAATGCCCTGCGACGGTTATGATTCAAGATTGAAAGCTGCTCTCTGGCACGGAGATACCAATCCTCACCTCTGAAGTCGGAGTTTTCTTCCAGTCTAACTTTTTTCGAATTTTCCGACCGCATCGATACTAGTCCTTTGTTAGTTCGGCAAAAATTTTTCCAGCCGCTGCCTTTGCTTTACCAGGATAATTAGCGACTTTTACCTGTTCGAGATTGCTTAAGTCATTACCAACAACAACAGCTTGTAGCATCCCTAAGCCGAAGTGCGGATTACATTTGACCATATAAACACCCGGCTTATCAAAGGTGTAGGTAACATCTTTTCCGATTGGGCTGTCCAATGGTGCCGCTCCCTCTGGAAAACCTTTAGGGACGAAAACAGCATTATGTCCGGCGTTCGTTGCCTTCCAAGTAACTGTATCTCCAACTGCAACTTTCATAATTTCTGTGGAGTAGACATGCATTTGGCCGTCTTTGTTGTTTAGCATTTCGACGGTTAATTCAGCAGAAAATGCAGGCGATGAGGCCAGTAACGCTAAAACCAAATACTGAGACTTCATTGCGACCTCCAAGTTTAGATGTTAAAAACTACCAAAATCATATATTTTTACGAGTGTAATTTTGAACGGATTGAAAAAACATCCTTAATTGGGGTGTTCGGGACAAAATGACGCAATTAGTCCGTTACGGTGGCGGCATTATGATTGTTTCAAATTTGGTCTATTAACCTACCTTAAGATTATAGGTCATGCGTCAATAAGTTGGCGGACCTCTGCCTGTTGCCATCGGAGAAGCACCCTGCCCAAATACTTCAGGGGTCCCTTGGGCTATTCGAATCCCTTGCCGACACCGTCTTCCAGCCCCGTAACCCGTATTTGGGGACGTTGTTCTAGGATCGACCCCTTTAGTTTGGTTTTCCATGGGCTGTCCGTAAATTGGAAATTATCCAGTAAACCCTTTTTTGAGGGATTTGCGGATAGTTGCCGGGATCGGGACGAGTTGCTTAATGGCAAAATCTCCTACTTATTAAAGGAAGCGCAAATCATTATCGAAAAATGATGGAGCCATTACAATACACTCAGACCACATAGTTCATTGTGGTGTTGACCTCCCGCACCCGAAGCGATCATGCCAATAGACCAAAGGTCAACCATGCATTAAAATTTAAATTGGACCACCTCGTTGGGGAAGAACAATAATCTCTTCTTTGTTTCGTTTCTTTCCCATTCTTCGTTCCTCTATCGGCTCAAGAGCCATAAATCAGGCAGGATTACTTTTCAGGAGGCAGACTAGGTCGATGAGCAAACACTGTATTTTAATTAGACATAAATCTTACTTAAAACACGGCTAATCAAAAAACCAATACCGCGGCCAGTCCGTAGTATGAGCGGTTTGACTAATCAAGCCGAAATTTGAGATAGGAGACTATTTGATGTTCATTAAAAAGCTTATGCTAGCAACTGCGGTAGCAGTGACGTTAGTGACAAATGCAAGTGCTGCAGACATTGTGGATACTGCCGTCCAAGCCGGACAGTTTAAAACACTCGCAGCAGCACTGCAGGCTGCAGGCTTAATTGAAACTCTAAAGGGCAAAGGACCATTTACGGTTTTTGCACCAACGGATGCAGCGTTTGCGGCATTACCAAAAGGTACTGTTGATGACCTCTTAAAGCCTGAAAATAAGGCAAAATTGACTTCTATTCTCACCTATCATGTGCTCGCTGGTAAGGTTATGTCGATGGACCTGAAAGAAAACATGAAGGCCAAAACAGTACAAGGATCTGAGGTTACAATTACGCTAATGGGCGGGCCAAAGGTCAATGAAGCGAAGGTAGTAACGCCCGATATCGCGGCTGATAACGGCGTAATTCACGTAATTGACAAGGTAATTCTGCCTCCTTCATAATTTATCAAAACACTGTTCCGTGCGTATAATTTTACCACCCACGGAGCAGTGACCCTACGTTTTAAGATATAGATATCATTTGGTGGTTTTTAAGATTGCCCAATTTGTTCGGTTTGATCGAAGAGCAAATATATCCGTGGCATTGTTTAGCATAAAATAAGTACGCCTCTGGGCGTTTAATTATGTCCGAGGTTCTAATATCACGGACACTTTTGGCGCGTTCAGGGCTTTGACTTGACGCTCGCGGTCAGGCCGAGAAGTGGGTTCGACTGCGGCTATGTCAAGTGCCCAACAGGCATCACTGGCATGCCACGGCCAGAGACATCGATGCGACAGCGCGGGCAAGGCATCTATCAGCACACAAACTAAAAATGCCCGGAGCAAACTCCGGGCATTCATCATATTAGTCGAATAAAGCTCAGCCTTTGGGCATCAGCACGGTATCAATGACGTGGATCACTCCGTTGGTGCAGGCGATGTCTGCCGTCACGACCTTCGCTCCGTTGACCGTCACGCCATGCGTGCCATCAACATGCAGTGCCTGACCGTTCACGGTGGCTGGCTCGAGCTTGTTGCCGGAGACGTCGGCGGCCATGACCTTGCCGGACATCACGTGGTAAGTGAGGATCGCGGTAAGCTTAGCTTTGTTTTCTGGCTTGATGAGGTCTTCAACAGTGCCGGCTGGCAGCTTGGCGAAAGCATCATCTGATGGCGCAAAAACCGTGAAAGGGCCTGCGCTCTTTAAGGTTGCACCGAGTTCTGCCGCTGTGACAGCAGCCACAAGGGTCTTGAACGTGCCGGCGGCGATAGCGGTGTCGACTATGTCGTGAAGCGTGGTTGTCATGGAAGAATACCTATCGGTTTGAGAAAAGCGCCGACCATTTCTCAGGCAGAAAACCGCTGTATCGGCAAACTGCCTGAAAGTTGAATTGAACGCTAGGAAGACAGGGGCGAAAACAAGAAATCCGTTTCACAGTTCTATCACCATGCTTTTTAATCATCATTTGTTTGTGACAGACCAATGAATTGCTCGGCCCTGCGACACCGTGACATTGCCAAAGCCACAACCCGAGTCCAGACCCGTCTCGGAAATACGCAGGGCACTTTTTATATGTCAGAGATGAAGAACGTCGGAAAAGTCATAATGATCGGTCTTGGTGTCCTGAGTGGGATCGCCATCCTAGCCGTTGGTGTCTTATTTTATGTCGTGAGCTATGTTGATCAACCAAAGTATGCGCTCGCCGTGCTGACGGCCATCAAGTACGGTAAAGACCCTCAAAGTATGATCGGCGACGTCGAGCCGGTTGTATCGCAGGCTGGCTCCGCGTGACGATGGACCATCACGGATTTTCTTGCACTGATAAGGGGTCCCACGGGTTAATCATGCGAATGCCACACCCCTCGAGGTCCACCGTATTTCGGGTCCCCAATATCAGCATCTCGACCCAGCTCAAAGCCATCCTCTGCGCTTGAAAAAATAGTAAGGTAGCACCGCTGAAAGTATCATCAGTCCGATAGCTAAAGGATAGCCGAAAGCCCATCTCAGCTCTGGCATAAGTTCGAAGTTCATCCCATATATCGATGCAACCAAAGTGGGCGGCAAAAATACAACGGCTGCAACAGAAAAAATCTTTATGATCGCGTTCTGTTCGATGTTGATCAGGCCGAGTGTTGCGTCAAGCAAAAAGGTAATCTTCTGAGCCATAAAACCTGCATGGTCCGAAAGAGATCGCGCGTCGGACACCAGTGCCTTTAATCGATCTCGGAGCCCCTTATCGGATGCAGTCAGTTTAGGGCCTAAAAACGCAAGCACACGTTCCAATGTCGCAAGGCTATCACGGATGTTCGATGCCAGATCGCCTTTACGTCCGATCTCCTCCAGTGTTGCCTTATAATTACCGTCTCTGCGCGAATCAGCACCTTTCTGGCCAAAAACGCTGCGCGATATGATGTCAATTTCACGTCCCGCGTGTTCCAGAATGTCTGCCGATCGGCCCACAATCGCCTCGAGCAGACCCAACAGAACGGTCTCACCACTTATCAAATCGAGCGATGTCTTTTCGGCGCGTTGCAGAAAAGTAGTGAAGGCACGCGGTTCGATGTAACGGATCGTAATAAGCCGATGATCGCATAGAATGAACGTAATGGGTTGGATCACAACATCGTCACCATCGGTATATGACGGGATCAACGCTGTCATGAAATGTCCGCCATCCTCAGAATAGAGCCGAGAGGATATTTCGATCTCCTGCATCTCGTCTCGCGTAGGCAGTTCAAGACCAAGCCGACCTTCGAGGCCAGTTTCTTCTTCCCGATCGGGATCAATTAAATCCCACCAGATTACATTGGAAGAGTCAGTTGCAACTACTCTTAATCGCTGGCTAAAAAGTTCGTAAGCACGAATCATCGCATCTCTCCAGACCACGCATCTCAGCGTTCAGATATACTTTTATGGCGCCAGCGTTAAGCCACCCGTTTGCCCTTCACCTAGTTCGGCGAGCCGGCTGTATCGCAGGCTGGCTCTGCGTAACGATGGGCCATTACGGATTTTCTTGCACTGATACGGAGTTCCACGGATCAATCAGGCGAATGCCGCACCCCTCAAAGTCCGCCGTAGTTCGGGTCGCCAATACCGCTTCATTGGCCCGTGTAATTGCAGCAATCTGGCAATCAAACTGGCTGATGGAGCGACCAGCGGCACACAGAGCGGCAGCCATGACGGCATAGGCGCGGGCTGCGGCCCGGTCAAATGCTAGGATGCGGTCTTGGAAGTCTTCGTTCAGGATTTCCTCAACGGCCTTGCTAAGTGCGTTGCGTCGTTTACCTGCTGGCAAAAGTGCCAATCCGTACTTTAATTCAGCTTCGCCCACCGTCGTGAAATAGACGTTTTCACCATCCTGAGCGGACAGCCATGCCTCCACCTGCTTGTTTGGCGCTGGGCGCAAGAGCTCGGAGATAATGTTGGTATCAAGAACGATCATCACCGCTATCAACCAAATCGCTGCGGTTCACGGATCTGTTCACGAATCGGCAGGTCAAGATCGATACGGGCAGAAGGCGAGACGCGTGCACGGATCGCAGCGGCAAGATTTCGCGGTGGTGTTGCCTCTGCCATGACCTAGCGCAAAATGTTGCGCGCCTCCTCCTCCATGGAGTGTCCGTGCTCGGCAGCACGGACACGCAGCCGCTGCTTGACGGCGTCCTCCAGATTGCGAATCGTTATGCTTGCCATACCGCCCATCTCCATTTCTGTTCAAGAAAAAATGTAATCAATGATTATCAATTCCGATCCATGAGCGGGCATGCTGACTGCATTCATTCTTCCGCCAAAACCTGTATTGTCTGCGCACTTACTAAGTATTTTTCAGCTAATTCGTAGCAAAATGTGATTTGACGATCGTTCGCAAACCAAAAGGCGTTTTCCTCGTCGCAGCTTTTGACAACGACAGAGATATCGTTCGGAATTTTAAAAGTACCTTCGATGTCATCAATCACATCGTCGATTATACCTGACGCTTTTAGCAAACCAGCTACTTTAAGATACTTTTTATTGGGTTTCTCGTATTCGATGAAGATCTGGGCTGGTTGACTTTCCTCGTCCGCAATATAGTGAACCTCGATCAGTTTTTCCCAAGCATTCAAAGTGCTCTCCCATTCATAAGCACACGCTTCTTGACGATGATCCGGCATATCTGCGTTATCCGCCGTTTCCTTAAATCCTTTCGGATCCGCTCCAACAAGCATGCATACAACCGCATAGGCGCGTTGTTCATCCATCGAGTGTTCGTCCCATGCTACCGGTTCTGAAAACTTCCCATCTTCAAAGTATTCAACTGATACAGCCTGAATCATCTCGTCAAGAATAGGATCAGGCTCGTCGCTGATCATCATGATGTTTGCGAAAGCGTCTACGGCGTCCTCTTCCTTGCCCAAAACCGGAAGTTCAAGTTCAGAAATCAGAGCATGTCCAAATTCGTGATACATCGTGCTCGCGACATTACCCAAAAAATGCAAAATGGCAGAACGCGGGCTCTCATTACTTTCAGAATTAACATTTTCCAGCCAATATTCCTCAGCCTTATCATAGGTACCCTGAAAGGATGAGACAGCAGGAGTCTCTTTTGGAGCGGCAAAACAACGATTAGTGAACCCCAAAATTGCAATAATTGATACAATAAGAAAATAACCTATTTTCATGTAGTTCCCATCTTAGGTTTCTAGACAAACATTGCCATGGTTGATGATTAATTGTCTTGGGGCTGTCATGGTCAGGTTCGAAGTGTTCACACTTTGCTTCATTCGGATGGCCTGCCCCCATCTTGTGCGGGGCCTGCCAGAATATCTCATTTGAGAGATCTGGCCTTATTTTCCCTTGTGCTTGATCACATAAGAGCCGCTAGCATCGAGCCTGGCGACCCAACCCGGTTCGATGACAATGGTCGTCGTCACTTCTTCAATGATTGCCGGGCCTAAAATGGTGGCCCCCGCTCCGAGCTTGGAGCCATCATAAACCAGCGTTTTCTTCGCCTTTCCGTCAGCTGAGAAGATCGCCATGCGGCTTCCCTTAACAGCCTTTGCAGCCGGCGTTCCACGACCAAGTTTTTGCTCAACGGGCTTAGCGACCTTGCCGAATAGCGTCGATTCGATATTGACTATTTCAACTGTGCTCTGCCGCTCGGAGTACGTGTAGAGCTCTTCATGCCGCGTGTGGAAGGCCTCGACAATTTTGCCGATGGTCTTGGCACTTACCTCGAAATTACCAATCTCGACAGTGCATTCATGAACCTGACCAACATAGCGCATATCCATCGAGCGCTTGACGGCGATCTGGGAATTTTTGAACCCATCGGCTTCAAGATGCTCCACGCCCTGCTTCTCGATTTTCTTGAACAGTTTGTCGATACGACCGAAGGCAGTCGGGTTATCGAGCCGCTCAGGGCTTGTGGCCATATAGTTATATTTCACATCCGAGATGATCTGGCCAAAGGCGCAGAGGCCGGAGGCGAGTTTCGGCAGAATGACGGTTTTAATGCCCATATCTCGGGCGAGCGCCGTGATATGCGCTGCCGTCGCTCCACCTGCACCCACCAACACGAAATCACGCGGATCATAGCCGCGTTCTACCGAGACGCGGCGGATACCGTTGACCATATTGTTATTGACGATTGTATACATGCCATAGGCGGCGCGCTCGACCGACATGCCGAGCGGGTCAGCAATCGTCTTAAGGGCTGCCTGCGCCTTGCTCTTGTCGAGTGGAAGGCGGCCACCGAGCAACCCTTCGGGATTGAGATAGCCGAGCACCAAATTAACGTCCGATGTCGTGGGCTTAGAACCACCTTGGCCGTAACAGGCGGGGCCAGGGTCGGAGCCTGCGCTTTGCGGTCCGACTTGCAGCAGGCCCATCGAATCAATCCAGCCAATCGAACCGCCGCCAGCGCCAAGCGTTTCCACCTGGATCATCGGCACGCCGATGCGGTAGCGCAGAAAATCGATATTCTTGTTGACATTGGTCACGCCGTTTTTGGTCAGCGTGATATCGAAGGACGTGCCGCCCATATCGACCGTGATCACGTTTTTATGTCCGAAGGGCTCGCAGACGAAAAGACCGGCTTGCGGAGCGGATGCCGGGCCCGAATTGATGGCGTAGACCGAACGGTCCGTCATGGCTTTGCCGATAGCGAGCCCGCCATTCGACTGGAAATAGCGTACAGGATATTTAGCACCAAGCTGTTTGAAATAGGCGTCAACGGCAGCGACATAGCCTTTCAGGATCGGGGCGAGATAGGCGTTTGTGACCGCCGTCGACGTGCGGGTATATTCGCGCACCTGCGGGTAGAGTTCGCTACCGACGGTGAGAATAGCCTTCGGCATCATCTCACGGACGATCTCGGCGGCGCGATGTTCGTGCTTCATGTTGAGCACTGACCAAACAAACGAGATTGCAACCGTTTCAACATCGTCTTTTAGAAAGGCACGGCAAGCGTCACGGACATCATCTTCGTGCATCGGTGTTTTGATCGAGCCATCGGAAATGACACGCTCGCGCACGCCCTTGCGTAGATAGCGGGGCACGAGCATTTCGGCCGCTGGATATTCGGCGTCATAGCGATAGCCATCTTCCTTGTGACCAAGGCGGATCTCGATGGAGTCCTCATGACCCGCTGTGCAGATCAACCCGGTCTTGCCACCTTTATGCTGGATCAGCGCGTTAAGGCCG
>Ga0315905_10009162_pt1 | contig 10024 bp, 8 predicted proteins | sample LakEriMetagenome_5_FD_203522 | JGI IMG/M metagenome (GOLD analysis project Ga0315905, IMG submission 203522) | Freshwater fungal communities from buoy surface, Lake Erie, Ohio, United States - Buoy 4 MA121 | ecosystem: Environmental > Aquatic > Freshwater > Lake | place: USA: Lake Erie, Ohio... | reverse complement strand
GTGAGTACCAAACAAGTGACTTCATGTTTGATCCGAATGGTGCAGCATAGAACTTACCCTTTACGGTTCCGTATGCCTTCCATGACTTAGACCAGTACTTGTCAACGTTTGCTACAACAGCCTTTGGAGCAACCTTTACTTTGCCTGTTTCAACAAGCTTTGCAAGAAGTCCTGGCTGTGGGATGAAAGCTAGATCTGGTGCGTTGTTACCCTTTACGCGAACTGGTAGCAATGCTTCGAACTGGTTTGATCCTTCGATCTTGATCTTTACACCTGTGCATGTTGTGAAATCTTTCCATGCAGTCTGAAGTGTTGTTAATTCTGGTTCAAGAATTGAAGTGAAGATAGTTACTGTCTTGCCCTTTAGTCCCTTGTAGCCTGTAAATGGATCACAGTTAACTGCAGCTGATGCTGAAGTTGTTGTAACCATTGAAGCAACAAGAGAAAGAGCAGCTGCAGCGGTTACTGCAAGAAGACCTTTTCTTTTCATTTTTATCCTTAAGGGGTCAGCGGTCCGGGTTCCATTTGAAACCCGCGTCCCGTGGTGGCTCAATTCTTGTGCGAGGGGTTCGCAGGAGCAAGGTAGACGGCATGTAAAAGGCATGTATAACTACAACGATTTGGTAACTCGGGCGCACCCCGAGCGTGGGATAGCCTGACCATATGAACCTTTTGGATGCCAACTCTGTTGTGTCGACTTTGGGCTTAATCGGCGTCCTTGGAATCATCTTTATGGAGACTGGTCTTTTGATTGGTCTGGTTTTCCCAGGCGGAGAAGTTGTTTTCTTAGCCGGTATCGCAGCATCTGGATCCGGGGCAGCAGCTCTGGGGGATGCAAAGCTTTCGACTCCACTGTTGTTCACCCTGGCACCCATTGCAGCAATTATTGGCGGCGAAGTTGGTTATTGGTTTGGTAAAAAGTATGGCCGAGCATTTTTTGATCGACCAGATAGTCGCTTCTTTAATCAAAAAATGGTTGCAAAGATTGAAAAATGGTTAGGTAAGTACGGACCGCGCAAAGCTTTAGTTTTTGGTCGCTTTATTCCATTTGCTAGAACATTGATTAATCCGGTGTGTGGTGTTGCTAATTTGGAGCGCAGATTGTTTTCTACCTGGAATGCAATCGGTGCGATTATTTGGACGCAGACTGCAATGGGAATTGGTTACTTCTTAGGTGATGTCTTTGAAGAAAATGGTAATTACTTTATTGTCGGAATCGTTGCACTGATTGTTATTGGAACTTCGATTCCGTTGGCACTTGAAATATTTAGAGAGTGGCAATCAAAGCGTTACAGACCTAAATCAGATAGTTGATACGCAGCGCGGTATTCATAGCCTGCCTCTTTAATCTTTGGTTCTGCGCCACGTTCTACAATAACTGCAACACCAACAACAATTGCGCCTGCTTCAACTAAGGCTTCAACTGCGGTAAGAACTGAACCGCCTGTTGTAGATGTGTCTTCAACTGCTAAAACTCGCTTGCCCTTTACATCCGGGCCTTCGATGCGACGCTGCAGGCCATGTGCTTTTTCGGCTTTGCGAACTACAAATGAATCAATCTTTTTTCCTTGCGCTGCTGCCACATGCATCATTGCAGTTGCAACTGGGTCTGCACCAAGTGTTAATCCGCCAACTGCTTCGTAATCAAGGTCTTTAGTTAGCTCCAACATCACCTGGCCAACAAGCGGAGCTGCGACAGAATCCAGTGTTACGCGGCGCAGATCTACGTAGTATTCAGCTTCTTTGCCGCTAGAAAGAATGACCTTGCCGTGAACAACTGCTTTGGAAAGGATCTGTTCCCTGAGTGTTTCACGTGAATTCATAGGGGAACTGTACCGCGGGACTTTTTCGGGTTTACGCTTCTTTCATGAACGCACAGAATCTAGAGATCTCGCGCTTATTCAATCGCTTTGGCTTTGGGCCGCGCCCAGGTGAATTCGCACAAGCGTTAGCAGCTGGTGTTGAAGTAACCCGAACAAAGTTGTTAACAGTTCCAGTTGTTGATGCGGGTTTAGCAAAAGTTGTGGAACCAGAGATCACTGATTTGGGTCCACGCCCTAAGCCAAATTCGGCTGAAATTGTTCCTTTTTCAATTGCGATGCGTTATCAGTCAGAGCAAATGGTTGTGTGGTGGCTAGATCGCATGGCCTCAGCCGATAACGGTTTAACCGAGAAGATGACCTGGTTTTGGCATGGACATTGGGCAACATCGATTCAAAAAGTAAACTACCCATTGCCGATGTTTAAGCAAAACAAAACTCTGCGAGCAAATGCGCTAGGAAATTTTGCAACAATGACTAAGGCCATGATTAATGATGGGGCTTTGCAATTTTGGTTGGATGGACAAGACAACACAGTAAAAGCACCTAATGAAAACTTGGGTCGCGAACTTATGGAGCTATTTACTTTAGGCGTTGGTCGCTACTCCGAAGATGACGTTAAAAATATTTCGCGTGCATTAACCGGTTACCAAGTTACTCGTAGCGGCGGGGCAGTTACGATCAACCCAAACCGTCGTGACAAAAACCCAGTTACTCTGCTTGGAACAACCGCGGTCTTTACTGGGGATTCCTTAGCTGATTTCTTGGTTGCGCGAGATGACTGCGCACGATTTATTGCCGAGCGTTTGTGGTACCGATTTATTTCAAGTACTGAAGATATGCCAGTTAACTTTGTTGCAAAGAGCGCTTTTGCTAATCGTGATATCTCTGCAGCGGTTAAGGCGATGGCAAGTGATTCAGTAATGCGGGATGAAAAGTTTGCAATGGTGAAATCCCCGGTTGAATGGTTTATCTCGGCTTGCCGTGCTTTGGAATTAACTCCGTCGCAGTTAAAGACGCCTGCACAGATGATTAACTTTTTGCAAAAGCTAGACCAAGTACCGTTTTCACCGCCAAATGTGGGTGGTTGGCCAGCAGGTGAAGCCTGGCTTTCATCTGCAACTGCACAGTTCCGAATCTCATTTGCTGGATGGTTAGTTAAGCAAAGTGAATTACGGGTTCTGAAATCCCTAACTCCGGCACAACGCATTACGCAGAGTGCTGATTGGTTAGGCGTTGCTCAATGGAGTCCACGAACAAAAGTGGCTTTGCGTGATGTTCAGGGAGATCCCGCTGCGTTTGCAATCCTGGCTTTGTGTAGCCCTGAATACATAGTGAATGCATAGGAGATAACAATGGATACAGTTACCCGCAGAAAATTTCTAAAGTTAACATCTGGTGCCGTTGCAGTTGGTGCTGCGGCTCCGCTACTAAGTATTGATCAAATCGCACAAGCTGCAATTGATCGTCCACTGCCAGCCAATACTCCGATTCTTGTTGTTATTACTTTGTATGGTGGTAATGATGGTTTGAATACCGTTGTTCCATACACAGATCCTCTTTATTACTCCTTACGTCCGGAGATTTCATACAAAGCTGATCAAGTATTGCCTCTTGATGCGGAACTTGCTTTGAATCCTGCGATGAAGGGTCTAAAGGGTTTGTGGGATCAAAAGAAGGTCGCAATCGTTCGCGGCGTTGGTTATCCAAACCCTGATCGTTCGCACTTTTCTTCAATGGCAAAGTGGCAAACCGCATCGCCTGCAAAACACATCAACACTGGTTGGTTAGGCCGTTGGGTTGATACTCAAAGCTCTGATCCAATGCTTGCGATCTCTCTAGGTTCAGTTCTACCGCCGATGCTTGCTGGTGCAAAGCGCAGTGGATCGGCTTTACCGCTTGGTGGCTTAGTAATTCCTAAGGGAGCTTTTGCTAATCAATGCATGCAGTTATCAAAGGTTTCAAACAAGGATTCAAAGTTGATGGCCGCAGCTGCCACCTCTATGCGTAACCTGTTTAGCGTTTCAACCAATGTGCAGCCAGTATTAAAAGCTCCTGCACCTGTTGACCCAGATTTGCCAACAACTAATGGTGGAAACGCTGGCGGAGATAGCAATTTGGCCCAGCAGCTAGATGTGGTTGCAAAGCTTATTGCTGCAGGATCACCTACAAAGGTGTGGTCGGTTTCATTAGGTGGTTTCGACACACACGCTAATGAAGCAAATGCACAAGCTGCGTTGTTAGGCGTTGTTTCTGATTCTTTGACACGCTTTATGGGTCAATTAAAGTCAACAAGCCGAAGCAATGATGTAACGATCATGGTTTATAGCGAATTTGGTCGCCGAGTTATCGGCAATGGTTCACAAGGAACAGATCACGGCACATCAGGACCAATGTTCTTGATTGGAAACTCAGTCAAGGGCGGTTTCTACGGTGAGCAACCATCACTGAAGAACTTGTATAAGGATGATTTAGCGGTGACAACTGATTTCCGTGATGTTTATGCAACGGTAATTGAAAAGATTTTGAAATCTCCGGTCGAACCAACACTTGGCAAGTGGACCGGCAGAATTAATTTCGTGTAATTACTTATCTTCTGTATAGACGATAACTTCGCTTTTGCGGCGAGTTGCTAAACCTTTCGGTGGGTTTTCTTTCAGTAATGCATCAACTTCAATTCGAAGCTGAGCAACTTCAACTGCCATGTTAGCCATTGCAGATTCCAATTCGATGATCCGCTTAATGCCAACATGGTTGATGCCTTCACCCACGAGCTTTTGAACTGTCCGTAGCAAAGCAATATCTCGCAACGAATATCTGCGGTTACGGCCTTCGGTACGCGAAGGTGACACCAAGCCTAATTTGTCATAATGGCGCAACGTTTGTGGATGCATACCTGAGATTTCGGCGGCAACTGAAATGACATAGACGCCAGCGTCATCGTCTGGTTGGTTCTTATCTACGTCGCTCATATTTTCGCCTTGTTTACAAAATCGGTACGCACATCTTGGGACGCGGTTTCTTCAGCAAACTTCTTCAGGGCATCAAGTGCTTTTCCATCAACACGTTGTGGGACTTGTACTTCGACAGTGACCAATAAATCACCTGTAGTACTGCCTTTTGTGACCCCACGGCCCTTAACGCGCAAGGTGCGACCAGTTGGTGTTCCAGGTGCAATGCGAACAGTTACATCATCGCCAGACAAAGTTGGAACCTTTACATCCGCGCCAAGTGCCGCTTCAGCAAAAGTGATTGGCAAAGTTAGCGTTAAGTTTTCGCCTTTCCGTCCAAAAATTGGATGCGGCTTTACATGCAATTGAATAAAGAGATCTCCAGGACCAGCTTCACCTGGTGAACCTTTGCCTTTCATGCGAATTTTTGCGCCATCGTTAACACCGGCTGGAACTCTGGCAGAAATGTTTTGTGATTGACCGCGATCCATTCCTAAACGCAGATCAAGGGTTGTTCCAAATACTGATTCGCGGAAAGTAATTGTTGCCTCAGTTTGTAGATCTTGTCCTTTACGCGGGCCACGACGACCACCGGCCGCGCCAAACAAGTTAGCGAAAATATCTTGCGGGTTTCCGCCACCAAAGATGTCTCCGAAATCTCCGCCACCTTGCGGTGCACGAAAACCACCGCGTGCAAATAAAGAACGAGCTTCATCGTATTCGGCACGCTTTTTTGGATCAGAAAGAATTTCGTAAGCTTCGGATACTGCCTTGAATTGTTCTTCCTTTGCGGCGTCACCTTTTGTTTTATCTGGGTGTAGATCACGTGCAAGTGCGCGGTAGGTTTTCTTTATTTCTTCGGCGGTTGCCTTCTTATCTACGCCCAGAACTTTATAAAAATCCTTTTCGTATAGATCTTTGGCCGCCATTTTTAATTACGCTCCTGTTGTCGGATCTGTTACAGCTACGCGTGCAGGGCGCAAAATGCGCTCTTTGTACTTGTAACCAGGTTGCAAAATCTTTGATGCGGTTGCAACCGCAACTTCTGCTGATTCATCATGCATCAGAGCTTCGTGAATTTGTGGGTCAAAGGCTTCGCCTTCGGTACCGTACTTTTCTAGGCCAATGCGTGAAGTTATTGAATTTAGCTGGTCTGCTACCGCTTTAAAGCCTCCGGTTAGCTCGCCGTGCTGCTCGGCACGGTCAACATCATCTAGCAACGCTAATAGTTCAGTAAGGACTGCACCGATTGCGCTTTCATGTGCAACTGCGCGATCGCGTTCTACACGCTTTCGGTAATTTGCATACTCGGCCTGTAGACGTTGTAAGTCAGCGGTAAGTGTTGCAACCGGGTCAGTTTCCTGACCCGGCTCAACAGCAGTATTTTCTTCCTGACTTACAACTTCTTCAGTTGTATTTTCAGTCATTACTTTTGATCTTCTTCGATGACTTCAGCATCTTCAACACCATCTTCTGCTGGTGCTGCTTCACCTTCGGCTGCTGCACCGGCTGCGTACAACGCTGCACCTAGTGCTTGGCTAACGGTTGCAACTTTCTCAGTTGCAGACTTGATCATCTCGTAATTTGAACCACCAAGTGCGGTCTTAAGTTCTGCAAGAGCTGCTTCAGTCTCTGTCTTCTTCTCAAGTGCTTCACCTTGTGACAATTTTTCTTCATTGTCTTTGATGAACTTTTCAGTTGAGTACAGAAGTGAATCGCCTGCATTGCGGATCTCTGCTTCTTCCTTGCGCTGACGATCTTCTTCAGCGTGTGATTCAGCATCGGCCATCATGCGCTCGATTTCTTCCTTAGACAGTGCAGATCCACCAGTGATGGTCATGCTCTGCTCTTTACCGGTTCCAAGATCCTTTGCAGATACATGAACAATTCCGTTTGCATCGATGTCAAAAGTAACTTCGATTTGTGGAACTCCACGTGGTGCAGGTGGTAGCCCTGTTAGTTCAAACATTCCAAGTTTCTTGTTGTAAGCCGCCATTTCGCGCTCACCTTGGTATGCCTGAATCTGCACAGCTGGCTGATTGTCATCAGCGGTTGTAAATACTTCGCTGCGCTTTGTAGGAATCGTTGTGTTTCGCTCGATCAAACGTGTCATCACGCCACCCTTGGTTTCGATACCAAGTGAGAGCGGAGTAACGTCTAGGAGCAATACATCCTTAACTTCACCCTTTAAAACACCTGCTTGTAGGGATGCTCCGACTGCAACAACCTCGTCAGGGTTTACACCCTTGTTTGGCTCCTTGCCGCCAGTAAGTTCCTTAACAAGTTCAACAACTGCTGGCATACGAGTTGATCCGCCAACTAGTACAACAGAGTGAATGTTTGCAATTGGAATTCCAGCATCCTTTAGAACTGCTTGGAAAGGCTTCTTGCAACGCTCTAGCAATGAAGCTGTTAGTTGCTGGAACTGTGCACGAGTAATTGTTTCATCCATGAACAGTGGATTCTTTTCAGCATCCACTGTGATGTATGGCAAGTTAACTGAAGCAGATTGTGATGATGACAGTTCGATCTTTGCTTTTTCAGCAGCTTCACGAACACGTTGCATCGCCATCTTGTCTTTAGTTAAATCAATTCCGTTTGCTGCACCAAATGTTTGTACTAGGTGATCAACAAGTGCCTGATCCCAGTCATCTCCACCAAGGTTGTTATCGCCGTTAGTTGCTTTAACTTCAACAACTCCATCGCCGATTTCTAGAAGTGAAACGTCAAATGTTCCACCACCAAGGTCGAAGACAAGAATTGTTTGTTCCTTGTCGGCCTTATCAAGACCGTATGCGAGCGCTGCAGCAGTTGGCTCGTTGATAATACGAAGAACATTTAGACCCGCGATCTCGCCAGCTTCTTTTGTTGCTTGACGTTGTGCATCATTGAAGTAAGCAGGAACAGTGATAACTGCATCCGTAACTGTTTCTCCAAGGTACGCCTCGGCATCGCGCTTTAGCTTTTGCAAAACGCGTGCTGAAATTTCTTGTGATGTGTACTTCTTGCCATCGATATCGATAGTCCAGTTAGTACCCATGTGACGCTTTACGGAACGGATTGTGCGTTCAACGTTTGTCACTGACTGACGCTTTGCGACTTCACCAACAAGGACTTCGCCGTTTTTAGCAAAAGCCACGATCGATGGTGTGGTGCGTGCGCCTTCTGCGTTGGCGATAACTGTTGGCTCGCCACCTTCAAGAACGGATACGCAGCTGTTAGTTGTACCGAGGTCGATTCCGACTGCTCTAGCCATTGTGTGTGCTCCTTTTGTCCCTCTCGAGCCTGATTTAGGGTCGAGGCTTGCTGAACCTGAGTCGATCTTACCCAAAAGGTTGAGTCGTCGCGACTCAGGTTTGATAGGGATAACCCTGGGTGCGTGGCATTTATTCCCAACTATTAGCCTTACCCCATGAACCTCGCACTCGCAGGACTGGCATATGGCATCACCGTTTTGGCCCTCGTGCTTTTGGCGGTTCGTACCAAGAAGCTGATTGGCATCTACAAAAAGGGGCAACCGGATTCAACGCGTGGCAATGACAAGGCCCAGCGTTTCAAGATGGCATTTACTGAGATCTTTGGGCACACAAAGATGTTTAACTTTTCAGTCGTTGGTTTAGCGCACTGGTTTGTGATGATCGGCTTCTTTATTCTGTTCGGCACATTGGTTACCGCTTACGGTCAGTTGATTGATCCACGTTTTGCGCTGCCCGTAATCGGACACTTTTGGGTTTATGAATACATCACCGAATTAATTGCTTGGGCAACCGGTATTTCAATCGTTGCACTAATTGGAATTCGTCAAGTAACACTTCGCACAAACAAGCGTTCACGTTTTGCTGGTTCCGGTAACGGCAAGGCGTATTACGTTGAAGCCACAATTTTACTGATCGTCTTCTGTGTCATCGCTTTGCGTGGTCTAGAAGGCGCGTTGTCAGATTACACATCATGGAACCGCCACTTTATTACGACCTGGTTTATCGCCGTGATGTTTAAGTCAATGACATTGACGCAGCTAGAAAATTGGGTTCAGATCGTTGCCACCATCAAGATCGTTGGTTCAATGGCGTGGTTTATCGTCATTGCTTCAAATCTGACCATGGGAATTGCTTGGCACCGCTTCTTGGCACCGTTCAATATTTTCTTCCGCCGTAACGCCGATGGAAAATCTTCATTGGGTGCGCTGCCGGTAATGATGTCGCACGGCAAGGAAATTGATTTTGAAGATCCGAAAGAAGATGATGTATTTGGTTTAGGAACACGCGCAGACATTTCTTGGAAGGGTCTGTTGGATATGTCCACATGTACCGAATGTGGTCGTTGCCAATCACAGTGCCCTGCTTGGCACACTGAAAAACCATTGTCACCAAAGCTTTTAATCATGGCTATGCGCGATCACGCCTTTGCCAAGACCGTAGAAAATGAAGCGCTGGTTGGTGAAAATTCACCGATTAGTTTGGATGTTTTGTGGTCTTGTACAACATGTGGTGCATGTGTGAACGAGTGTCCAGTTGATATCGAACATGTTGATCACATTGTTAACATGCGACGTTTCCAAGTGTTAGTTGAATCCGAATTTCCGTCAGAACTTGGTGGAACTTTTAGAAATCTGGAAAAGGCCGGTAACCCTTGGGGTGCTAACCGTGCAGATCGTGAAGCTTGGATCGCTGAATGTGATTTCCCAGTAAATGTTGTCGAAGGCGAATTACCTGAAGAGGTTGAATACTTGTTCTGGGTTGGTTGCGCCGGTGCTTACGAAGAGCGTGCAAAGAAGACGACAAAGGCGGTAGCTGAACTTTTGTATATGGCCGGCGTTAACTTTGCTGTTCTTGGTAAGAAAGAAACTTGTACCGGAGATCCTGCGCGTCGTGCCGGTAATGAATTTTTGTATCAAATTCTTGCGCGCGAAAACATTGAAACATTTAAAGAAACTTTCGGTGATCGACCAAAGGGTAAGAAGAAAGTTGTTGTTACCTGCCCACATTGCTTTACAACAATCGGTCGCGATTACGGACAACAGGGGTATGAACTAGAAATGGTTCACCACACGCAGCTGCTCAATCAATTACTGCGTGAAAAGCGTTTGCTACCAATCAAGATGTCTCACACCGCAATGACTTTCCATGATCCTTGTTATTTAGGTCGTCACAACGAGATCTACCAACCACCACGTGAAATTCTGGAAGCAACTGGTGTTGAGCTCACTGAAATGCCACGAAATAAGGAACGCTCGTTTTGTTGTGGCGCAGGTGG
>Ga0315905_10009161_pt1 | contig 10025 bp, 6 predicted proteins | sample LakEriMetagenome_5_FD_203522 | JGI IMG/M metagenome (GOLD analysis project Ga0315905, IMG submission 203522) | Freshwater fungal communities from buoy surface, Lake Erie, Ohio, United States - Buoy 4 MA121 | ecosystem: Environmental > Aquatic > Freshwater > Lake | place: USA: Lake Erie, Ohio... | reverse complement strand
CAGAGGCTTCGGCGAGCTCGGCCATCATCACGCCTCAGTTGCGTGCGCAGTTCGATCGCCTTCAGAGGAGCACGCAGGCGCGCAAGGAGCGCCTTGTACAGCTCTACCAGCAAAAGAAGTCCGGCGTTGCGGGTGCGGCCGCAGATGGTGTGGGCAAAGATGACGAGGCACTCAAATTGAAACGGCAGCTGATCCAGCAGGAGGTGGCGCGTGCGAAGGCCCGGGAGTTGTGTTCGCAGCAAAGGCACGCGGAGGGAATGGAGCAGGTTTCTGACGAGCGAAGCATCATGATTCGCCAGCAACAGCAGCAGATGATGACACAGCAGGGACAGATGACATCCGTGCAGGAGCGCATGCACAGACGACTTGCGAAGAGGAAGGATGAGGAGAAGCAGTCGCTCGGCCCCGAGGCCTGCGGCGACATCAAGGCGTCGGTGTATGTGTCGCAGCTCAGTTCCGAAGACCTGAGGACGTCCCTGCGTGTCGAGTGCGACAAGCTGTGGAACCAAGTGCTACAGGCCCACAGCCGTTTGCAGCAAGAGCAGCAGTCGGGCATCGAGTATGTGCATCACATTGTCGCCCACACGCTCAATCATCCCGAAGCACGATGGCTGGGCCGGTGGTACCTGGGGGAGACATTTCCCTTCGCACACGAGTCACAGTTTTTGACCATTGTGTCCACCTTGTTGTGGCGGACGCTGGTACAAGCCACAAAGGATCGCATAGTCAAGATGTGGGAAGAGGATCCGGATCTCAAGGCGCTGCCGTGGAGTCGCGGTGACACGGAAAGCGAGAAGAGGGAGGCGATGAATGAGTACCTGGTCCATAACAGACAGGACCACCAGTCGGGCCTCGACATGACTGAGGAGATAGTGTCACATCTGGGTGACAACAAAGATCTGGAGGCTGGGAGGCCATTTGAGGAGGTTGTGGAGCACTGCGATGACCTCGGGAAGCTGCATCGCATGTGCATGAATGTTTTTGAGAAGCGAGTCCGCCGGGCCATCGATTCCATTCAAGAAACAATGGAGCAGCGCGTGCCCTTTATCCGAGAGCTTGAACAGAATGCTGGTGCTGGCTTTCAACTGGAGCATCAGCTTAATGTCTCGACCAATTTCCCGCCAGGTAACGCCCTCGAGCGCGAACGCGAGGGCGAGCGCGAACGTTTCCGCCCCAACGAGAAAATGGAGTTCGTCTTCTGGTTCCTCAAGGACCGAATTACGTTCGACGACGAGTCGCAGTGGGTGCTGATGCAGCAGGTCGCGCAAGATCTGGAACAGCATTTCAAAGACAATCCCAGCCACACGCAAAACGATTTGCAAGGGCATGAGCACGCGGTGCTGAGTCGCGAAGTAGGCTACGTACACGCTATCAAAGAGCGGATGCTGGATCTTGCACCGCACTATGAGGTCTATGGATCGCAGGATACTCAAGGGATGCTGACATTGATCATGAAGAACGGGGAAGAGAGCAAGGACTTCCAAGACCACGCCTCCGCTCACGGTCTATTTGTCGACCAGCCCAGCTCGTTGTGCGACGATGCCATCACTAACGGCGCACATGAGCACGAGGGTGGCAATGGCATTCCTGCGGAAGGCAGGGAGCCGCGCATCTTCTCAGTGCATGGCAAGGGATTCGACATGGTGGTGAACCACCATGAGACGTTGGAGACGAGGAGACGTCACCAGTTTTATGAGAAAATGGACCAGTTCATCGAACGCGCTACAACATGGGCAGCGCAGGTGAAGGTCCTCTCACAGCTCGACGCGCTGTATAGAGAAGCCTCCTGGCTTCGTTCTAAGCTGGTGTGTCTGCTGCAGTCTGCGGGCGGCGGATCAGTGCTCCAAGAACAGTATGGTGAATGGCTCCAGCACTTGGTCTACTTCATGGAGGAGAGCGCGGATTTGGCAGAGAAGACTCGCGAAGCGCATACGCTGCACTCGCGCATTCTCGTGCGGCGCATTTTGTGCGCACTGTGGAACAAGCAGCACGAAGAGCGGAGGTACATGGATGACGACTGCCGCCCCGAGCACAAGGTCGAAGACACGACGCAATACGTGTCGCAGCTCGCGCGCCAGATCGACATACACCAAACTAAGCTCGTGCAGCTTCGCAAAGGGCTCATGCAAGTTGCCCAGCAAGTGTCTGCCTCTGCTGCGCAAGGTGGGGATGCTGGCATGCATGGAGAGGAGGTTGCAGATATGGCGCTGCTGGCCATGTTCTTACTGGGAGCAACCAACTCTAACAACGCGAGCAAGTGCGCGGGCACAGGGCAAAATCTCCAAAAGATTGATGCCAAGTTTGAGGGTATGCGCCGGCTGATCGAGAGCATCAATCAGGAGGCTCAGAACTTCAAAGGACTGAAGGAGGAGTTGCGCCTGGTGACGGGTCCCGCAGACCAGTGTGTAGGGCAATATCACGAGGTGGTACGAGACATCGCAATTTGCATGATCCGCGAGGAAATGTTGAACAAGGCAAAGGAAGTAGAAATGGAGCGCAAGAAGCGCGAGCAGGAGGAGCAGGCGCAACGCGCGCAGGAAGATTTGCTCAAGGACGTTGAGGAATCTGAGGCGATCAGGAGGAGGGAAGAGGAGAAGAAGGCTAAGAAAAAGGCCAAGGAAAGGGAGAAGAAGGAGAAAGAGCGGTTGGAGAAGGAGCGCTTGCGCGAGGAGGAGGAGGCCAGAAAGAGGGAGGAGGAGGAGAGGGAAAGAAAACTTTTGGAAGAGCAACAGAGAAAGGAGCAAGAGAAAAGGGATGCAGAGATGAAGCGCAAGCGGGAGGAGGAAGAGAAGATGGAGAAGGAGCGGCAGGCGCAACTCAAAGAACAGGAGCTGCAACAGGCCAAGCAGCAGCAGCAGGCTAAGCAGCAGCAGCAGAAGGCCAAGCAGCAGCCGCTGCAACAGTCACAACAGCAGCAATCTATTACTGCTACCACCAAGTCGAAAGCCCCGAAACAGCAGCCGTTGCTGCAGGTTGAGCAGCCTCAGCCCCAGCAGCATCAGCAGACTGCTCCGATGCAACACCAGGCGTGTCCTGCCGTCTCCGCCGGAACAGGGGTTGCAGCGGCCACGGACGCGGTTGACGTCGAAAAGACCAAGAATCAGCCTCCAACAACCAAGACTGACACGCCGCCGACGCCAGAGCTTGCAGTGTCTGAGGGGAAAGAAGCCGTTATTGCAGCTGAGCCGGCGACAACGTCATCGTCTTGCAAGCTGCCCAACGGAGATAAGAAAAACGGCAGTAACGGAAACAGTCCTCGTAACAATGCGGGCGTGAAGACGACGTCTAGCAAATTTCAGGCCAGGGTTGGAGCGCCGGCAAGTGCTGAAGGCCATGGAAGCACCGTCGTCAATAAGGAAGGCGGAAATGATGAAAAGGCCCGCTTGAACAAGCCCGTAATGATCACCCCCCCAGCACCGGCTGGCGTTGTCAGTGCTGTCAACTCCACTCCTCCGGCGCCTGTCAACTCCACTCCTCCGGCGCCCAGGGATGCCGCCACTTCGGCGGCTGGCAATCGCCGACAGCGGCTAAAGGAGCAGCTGCCGCTGCAGCAGATGCCGCCGCAGCCACAGCAGCAGCAGCAGCAGACGCCTCGGGCCATGGGCCGGGAGCCCGAGCAGCAGCAGCAGCAGCAGCAGCAGGCAAGTGTGCAACTGCCGGCAAATCACAGCCAAGGCTATCAGGGCTTTAACAAGAAGGGGCAGCGGAACAATGGTGTGGGAATCAACCGTTCAACGCAGCCGGTCGATTCGCTGGGCGACCCCAAAGCTGCCAAACTAGCAGCTGCTGCAGATCAAGCTCATGCGAACCTGCGCCCGGGACCAGGCGGGGCAGTGCCCGGCAACAGTAACAATGCGATGGGGGGAATGGGAGCGGGAGGGATGAGCATGGGGGGTGGACCGGGTGGAATAGGTATGGGAAATGGATCGCCTGGTATTCCCAACCACATGCAGCAGCAGGGCGTTGGTTATGGTGGCGGCGGACCCGGTCGGAATCAGCCTGCCTACCAGGGGCGGGTACAGATGAACAACTTGGACGAAAATATCCCAAACGGCCTCGGCGGCATGATCGGAATGGGCAACATCGGGGCTGGTGCTATGGCCCCAGGCATGGGTACAGGAATTGGTGGCCCCGCGATGTCTGGGCCCTATGGCATGATGGGTGCTGGGGCAATGGGTGCAATGGGCAATATTATGGCCCAAGGAACCCTTGGCATAGGCATCGGCATGGGTCCGATGGGCATGCCTAACATGACCAATATGGGCTTGAACCCAAGCATGATGAACTCAAATATGATGGGCGGCGGAATGGGAGGACCTGGTGGCAACTTTGGTCCAAACACTTCTCACAACAATCATCACCACATCCATCATTTTAATCAAAGTCATCAGGATGCGCACAGGCGCGGCGACAAGGGAGTAAGGTATGGGAGCACGAGAGGGCATGGCGGGGCGCAGGGTATGGGAGGATATGGTGGGGCGCAGGGGGGGCATCACACATACCAACAAGTCCAATACAACACAAATGCGCACATGCAGCAGCACCAGGCCCAGCCCCAGCCCCAGCATCAACAGCACCAGCAGCAACACCCGCAGCGTCCAGCACACCAGCCCCAACCGCTGCAGACCCAGCCTCTGCAGCAGATCACCTCGCACACCCAGGCGTCGCAGAGCAAGAAGTCTCTCTCGGTTGCAGCAGACGAGTTTGTGCCTGGCTTGTCGGGGCCAACAACACCGAAGCAGAGCCAGGAGCAGCCTGTGCTTACAACTCAGCGAGGGCAAGCACCGTCGACACCAGCATCGGTGCAGGCTCATCAGATGCCTGGAATGCAGCAGGTTCAACAAACTCCGATTGGCAATATGCAGACGGCTCAACACGAGCAGGTTCCAGGGATACAAGCTATGCCTGCGAACGTGCAGCAAAACAAGGTGCCTTCATCACCTCTGCAGGTGCCCGGCGCGTCGCCGATGCTCATGGCGTCACAATCGCAAGCGATGCAAACGACGCCAACGTTGATGCACGCGGGCAAACCACCTTCTCTGCACGTGGTGGCTTCATCCATGCCCGCGCCCCTAGAGCCTCTCAGTCTCACGCCTCAGAGCGACCCCTCAGCTGCCGGCGCACTGCACAATCACCCCCCGGTGGGCATTGCGCTGGGGGTCAGTGGTGTTCAAGTGTGCGACAAGACAGGTGACCAATGCTTGTCCTCATCGGTACAGCCGCAGCATCCTCCGCGGGTGCCCTCGGCAACGCCCGTCGAAAGGTCACTCGTTGTCGGTTTAGAGCAGGCCTCTCAGCAGCTCGAGCAAGATGCCGATGCTCTCAGTCCTCTCACGAACCCAAGTGTGGCCGCAGCGGAGCCCACCCCTGCTGCAAGTTCGTTGATGCCGGCGCCAGTCGCCTCGAGCTCGGCAATCGCTCACGCCATGTCGCAGTCGGCGCTTTATGGGCTGGTCTTCCGCCCAGACCAGCTGGTTGGCCCTGCACAAGATCTTGTGTGGGGCCCCAGCCATGGTGAAGGCCTCAACAGCAATGGCGAATTTTCGGCCCAGGATCTCGGTACTGCGCGTGCGTACCCGTTTCCGCTTGCTTACCCGTCTCCTCGCCTTTGAGCCTTCTGTGCCATGCACCTCACCGTCCTGCCTTGCTGAGTTTGAGCGCTAAAGAAAATGTGGCTATTTTGTATGTGTGCGACCACATTGTGCGTGGAAGCTTTGACGATTGGAAATGCATGCAGGAAAAGGGCTCGACAATCCAAAGGGAGAGTATAACTGCTTCCTCAACGTCATCATTCAGTCGCTGTGGCAGCTCGAGGGCTTTAGAGACAACTTGACAGAGATGGCGGAGTTACGCAAGCACAGCGAGTCAGGCCGCGACAATCTGGCGCTGCTCAAGAGCATGGCGCATGTTTTTCAAATGCTCTCGGGCACCTCGGTAGCAGGATTGCGTAACGCTACTCCCGCCTCGCTCGCACCGGCGAGTGAGGGCAGTGGCGGTGCTGGCGCGTGGGGAAAGGCCTCTCCTGGTGGGGGGGGTGCTTGGGGTGCTAGTGGAGGTGGGGGTGCTTGGGGTGCTGGAGGGATGGGGGGACGAAATCTGTTTGTAGTGGATCCTGCGCAGTGCCGTGCAGCCTTGAGTAGTATCTTCTCGGAGCAGGGCCGATCTCAGGTTTGCTTGGCTTGCATAGCGCATGTGTGTTAGGAACCCAGTGTTGAGCCACAGAGACGCGCTTGCTGCCATATTGCTCGCTTAAGCTTTCTTCACTATGCACAGGTGAACGAGATGGCAGACGCATCAGAAGCCTTAGCTGACGTGCTGGAAGCACTCAATCGCGCCTTCAAAACGCACAAAGCTTCGGGCGACGACCCCTCGGTTCACCCTGCATCTTCTGCCTCTTTCTACCCCCTGGCTGTCAGCGCCAACATCGCAGCCTCGCCCGCGGCTCTGCGTGATGGTTTCCAATCACCTGACTCTTTGTTTGCATACGCTGCTTCCCGGATCGCTCGCTCACTGGTGTGCGTGTTGGTGCGGCAGGCTGGGGAATCGTTGATTTCAAGCTCATTCGCCCTCCACTATGTCGAGGATATGGAATGTGAACAGTGCCGTTACAAAATGGCACAGCAGAAAAACAACACCTTTTTCCACCTCGCGTTTACGTCACAGCTCACCGAAGTCCAGAACACGAGCAGTCACCGGGTAGCACCCCTGAGACCCCTCTCTTTTGCCGCCTGCGCATACGCATTTTGATGGCGGCAAAGTGACATGCAGCGCACTGCAATGAGGCTGAAGGCGCCGGACGAGAGCTACACGCAGTGACATAAGTTCTGTGAATCTATACCTGGTATTTGTGTCGAGTCTTGCCAGTTGAGACCGGAGCAAATGCTGAAGATGGCGTACGCGCGGGAGTCACGTGAGTGCCCAAGATGCCAGACTGGATACAACGTGCCCTTCACGTGCTCGCGTCATCTGTCCAAATGCCCCAACATCTTTTCGCTCGTCCTTGCATGGGCAAGCGACAACGCGACCCACCAGGTCCTGAAATGCTCCAGTGCTGGCACTTGCTGCCGTGTGTGCGCTCTGCCGTTGACTAGCCACCCAACGGTGCGCACACACCACTGTGCAGGATATTGAAGCATTATTCAAACAGCTGCCCTTGACCCTGGACTTGTCCGAGATATATGACTTGTCCGAGGTGGGCCGCACGCAATACCGATTGCGGTGCATGGTATGCTTCTACGGTCAACACTACGTGCTACTTGCATACAAACCACGCGTGCGACAGTGGGTGCAGTATGATGACACTTCTGTCAAGGCGATTGGCGATTGGACCGAAGTCGAAAAACGCTGCAAGGCCGGCCGATTCCAGTATGCCACCTATGCCTCCCTATGTTTTCTTCCTTTCTCGCTACCCCGTGCCTCTGAACAGCAGTCCAGGAGCGTGAGCGGGGCAGAAACGTATTCCGATTTGCGGCACTGAGGAGTTCTTGCTCTCGAGTTGCGCCACTAGGGAGTTCTTGCTCGAGCTAGGATCTGATACTTAATTGTTATTTTTGAGCAGACCCAATGTCGTCTTCTTCGAGCGCTACTGAGCACACAGCTGCAGTGGCGACGACCAAAGAAAGAGCTACAGGTCTTGGTGAAGGGATGGAGTGTCACGGGCAGTGCAAGGTTGAATTATCTGGTCCCAGCATTTGCCTTACCGACTCGAGAAAGATCGGATCTGTACATGGTAGTGAGCGAGGCGCTGGAATCTGAAGAAGTCAGGATCAGGTTTCGCGGGGTGGACGAGAGGAAGAGAATAGAGGGGGGTAGTAAAATACTGCATATCGTTCAATGTTTTCCCGTCTTTCTTATTACAAGGGCAACTCAAAATTGTTTGCTGCAGGATCTGTGTGTGTGTGCGTGCGTGTGTGTATGTATGTGCCAAAAGTGATTTGTCGATTGTTCCTCAATTCCCAACGAGTAAATGGGCGGAGCAGGTCCGGACTAATCTCCTCATTCTCGTTCGCGAGTTCAATGTCCAAATACTGCGTCAACCATGTCTCCTACTCTACACTGTATCGTGGTTTCTGCGAAAATTGCCTCTGAGCGGATGCCCGATGCCCACGCTCTTGCGTTTAAGCCGGGATCGCAGAAGGAATCTTTGGCAAGGCCGTTTTTCCTACACCAAGCACTTCATCATCGCTCAACATCGTGGGAAGCGGCAATTCAGTGTCGTGATTACAGCTTACAACACCGTGGCGAGAGCGATTGCGTTGGACCATATCTAAACGATCGGCCCGACGCTGGAAAGACGAGAGCTCATTGCGAACATTGCTCATGTCTCCCCGCGCTGGGACTTTATCTATGCACCAAGGGAAATGTCAGTTTCAAAGGACGACGCCAAAGAGAGATTGAATTGCATTAGCCAGTGTATACCTGATGGGTTGATCATCATAGAATCCAGCAACAGGGGTTCAATGTGAAAGACCAGGTCAACATCGGCACTTCTCGGGCGCTGAATCGCGGGATCTTGCCCCCTTCTGCACTCGTGATGTGGAATCTTCCCCCAAGCATTCGCCTTGACACCTTCACACGATTCATCATTGCTGCCGTCGTCAAAGTCAGGCGCAGCCCACGTGCGCGCGATTAGATCTTCTTCTACCCCGAGGTGCGATTTGTTTCTCGGCACCTTGCTCTGATTACCCATCTCTTTGCGCCTTTGCTTCAGTTGCCCCCTGCTGTTTGCGTCTTGGCCTCCGTATTCGTTGGCAGTGGCCCTGGCGAATGAGCCGTGCACAGCATTTTTGGCGAGCCTGCCTTGCGCGCCTTTGCCGCCTTTTGGTGCTCCACTCCCGCCGCCAGGCACTGCTTTGAGATACGCCGGGAGAATTTGCCGAAGAGGCACTTTCTTCCGAATCTGCTCTTCTTGTGCGCCGCACCAACCCCCGACGCGTTTCCCGGCAACGTGGTCAAAGAAAAGAGAGGGGTCGCTGCCGATATTCAAGGACATGTCATCATGGGAGCCATCCCCTTTGAATTCTTGAGGGCCTGAACCTGCGTTTTCGCCGTTCATGCGAGAAACATGCGACCCGTGCCTCGCATCATCATTGCGATCTGACGCTCGAAAACCGTGGTGCTTCAGGGCCCGCTGCACTTCTTCAATCACCTCATCATCTTTCGATTTTCTCGCCCCACGAACACCCCGTCCACCTCTGACTGGAGATCTTCGCGGCGACACTGAGTTGCGTTCAGGGCTGGCTTGCCCATTGTTGTCAGCCCTGGCACAATTATCGTATGCACCTTTGCCTGCCTCTGCACGCTTTCTGCGAGTAGCAGAGAGATCTTCTACCAGCCCGTGCTCCGCAGAGAAATGCTCCTGCATCACACTTTGGAGCATCTCACGGTACGCACGAGGCTGCGACTTGGCCATGTGCAGCAACACTGACAGTGACCCTGTGTTGAGCGCATCGCTGCACACAACATATTTTGTGTGAGCTTCGAGCGTCAAGGTTTCAAGCGCAAGAGAGGTAGACACTCTTGCAGGCACACGCATGCCCTGGTGCCAAACAGCAACCTGACTGCAACCTTGAGGTGGGTCCGACGTTCCTCGTGTGTTACAGCCAGAAAGTCCACCCATCTCTCGAAGGTCGAGACTACGCAGTGGTTCTGTTCGCAAGAGATCATATCATCAGGTCAGTCAGAGACAATCGATGGACAGGCGCTGCTTTACTTAGTAAAGCAGCGGACATACTTGGTGCGCGCAGGATGTGAGTAAAGTCAAGACACAAGCTTCTGACTTTTTACGTCAGCCGACCTCAATGCGGTACAGCATCTTGCGTATCTTAGCGCGGTGACCTTTCTCGGTGGCGGCAACGTCCTTCCACTCGGCGAACTTGACCACCATTGGCCGCTTCACCCAGCGCATCAGGAATTTTGAGTTTGCACACATGGCCTCTCGAAGCTTCAAGAGATAGTGTGATAGAGCAACGAGATAGTGTGATGGTGCAATGTTGCGCGTCAGCTGGGCAGCACCGCAACACACA
>Ga0315905_10009158_pt1 | contig 10026 bp, 7 predicted proteins | sample LakEriMetagenome_5_FD_203522 | JGI IMG/M metagenome (GOLD analysis project Ga0315905, IMG submission 203522) | Freshwater fungal communities from buoy surface, Lake Erie, Ohio, United States - Buoy 4 MA121 | ecosystem: Environmental > Aquatic > Freshwater > Lake | place: USA: Lake Erie, Ohio... | reverse complement strand
GTAAATTCGTTGACTTTTTCGCCCGTGAGCATCCAGTGGAAAAAATCGGGGATCATCAAGAAGCGATCGGCGATATCGAGGATCGGTGAGTTTTCCACTCGCATGCTGTAGAGTTGGTAGAGCGTATTGATCTCCATGAATTGGATACCGGTTTCCTGGAAGATCTCGTCACGGCTGATTTTTTTGAACGCATGGTCCATCATTCCTCGGGTTCGCGGATCACGGTAGCAGAAGGCTGGACCGACCAGATCGTCGTTTCGGTCGAGCAGCACGTAGTCGACGCCCCAGGTATCGACTCCGAGGCTAACGATTCGGTCGCGGTGTTCGTCGACCGCTTTGCCGATTCCGATTTCGACTTCTTTCCAGAGTGAGAGCAGATTCCAAAGCAATCGGTTACCGACGCTTAGGGGGGCATTTTCGAAGCGATGAACGTCTTTGAGTTGGATCATGTCGCCGCGCAGCTCGGCTGCGATGACACGTCCGCCGGAGGCACCAAGATCGATGGCTAATGCGATGTCGGGTTGATCCATAGTAGGGATAAACGTTTTAGGTGGGGGTTAATGAATTGATCTTCTTTTTTAGGCCTGAGCCGATGGCGTCTTCCAAGCGTTTAAGGGTCGCTTGGATTGCACCGGCTTGGGCTTCATCGAGTTGATCGTGCTGGCCAAATCGTTTGGCATAAAACGCCAGGGACAGATCGGCTAGATCCAGATCAAGATGAGCGAGTTTGAGTCGCGATGAAGCGAGTTGTAGGAATTCCTGAGGCGTTTGGTGGGGTTGCCTGCGCATGCCAAGGGTGCGCAGGAGTTTGATGAGTTTCTCGTAGAATTCAACCCTAGAGTAGCGTTTGCGTCGCAGCAGAGTTTTTCGGTGCAAGCCTTTTGGGATGAGGTTGGGAAAGAGTCTTTGGATCGCTTTGAAGAGCAGAAGCAGGGTTGCAGCGATGGCGATGAAGCCAAGGGCGACTCTCCAGGAGAACCATCGATCCGGGGAGAGGAAACCACCGACGAAGCGACTCGATTGCATGCGAGAAAAGAGGGTTTGAAGTTGGATCCAGAATCGTGCGTAGGTTCCTTGAGAGGAATCGCCGAAGAGGGAGAACAAACCACCTTGGCGAGATTTGTCCATATTGATGACCATCTCGTCCCAGAAGTCTTGCATGGCATCAAAGGTCTGGGAGTTGGAGCTACGGAAACTGCCACCGGCGTTGGATCCATCGACCGGTGGGGTTGGATCTAGGCGAAGCCAGATCCCCTTTTTGGACCATTTGGGGACAGGGATACCGATGCGCACCTCGGGGGGAGCTTGATCTATTTCATCGAGTGTAAAGTAAGCTTCGACCCAGACGTGAGCATGGCTTTGGGAGACTTGGAAGTACCCGCCGATTTCGTTGTATTCGCTGGGTCGAAATCCGACAACCAGTCGTGTCGGGATCCCTTGGGAGCGCAGCATCAGAGCCAGGGCGCTGGCGAAGTACTGGCAGTGACCTCGTTTTTTATTGAGTAGAAAGTCTGCGATGGGGTCGATTCCGGAATCTCGGGGTCCGGTCAAGGAGAGGGTGTACTCGAACTGTTGGCTGTCGGCCAAGTGGTTCTCCAGGAAGATGGCTTTGGTGAGTTTTCCATCGAGTGGTTTTTCGCTCAGGGATAAGATCCGGTTGATTTCCGGTCGGATCAGTTCCAAAGAGGCTGGGAAATCCAGGATAGAGTTTCCGTATAAGCTGAACGCATCGGCTTGGTCTTCCTCATAGACATCGGCTTGGTCTTCGAGCACTGGGGACTCTTGTCCGCTGACGAATGCATAGGTCAAGAAAGAGTAACGTCGTTTCGGTGGGTTTGCGGCTGCGAAACTGCTACGCGGGTCCAGCAATCGCCAGTCGCGTCGGCCCGAGAGGAAGGGAGACTTTTCGATTTGGGCGTAGGGTGGGAGCGAGCAGACGACAGGCCCGAAGGGAGATCGTTCCGCGACATTGACACGGACGCAGTCGCGGAGTTTGGTCATCTCCGCATCGCATTCCTGCTGGGTGATCAAATCCCGCAGATCGTTTTGTTTGGGGCTATAGTTGTCACGGTCGCTCGGTTGCCAAAGTCCTTTGCCTGGGCCGTCGATGTAGCGGTGGACGACAGTCCCACGGATGTAGGGTGGTTGGCTGGGTCGGTAGGTTTTGGTGGACGATTCATTGGTCATACTCATTCGGAATGCGGGCGATTCATTCCTGAGTAACTCACCTACAAATTGCAGAGAGATCTGTTCGCTGAATCCGATCCGACTCCCCCCCCAGCCGAGTCCTTCGCCGTCGAAGGACTCCGAGTAGAGCCGAGGGAGCATGTAAAAGTAGCCCACAGAAAACAGGAGCATCGAAAGAGCAAAGGGAATGATGCTCGAGGTCCAACGGCCTGGCCGAAACTCTTGGGTTCCGCCGAAATTCGATTGGGTATCGCTGGCAAAAAGTTGCAATCCTGAGACCCCGCGACTCGGGACCTTCTCGACCCCTATCCAGTGCAAGAGTCGAGTAAGGACCGAGGTGGATTCCGAATGGGTTTCGTTATGTCGTTGGTACGAAGCGAATTCGGCCAGGGCGATCAGAGCCCCGCTGCCGACGGCAAGCACCGGGAGCATCAAGACACCGTAAAGGACATTGTCGTTGACTAGGGTTGCGACGACCAGTTCGAGCAGTAAGAAGATACCCCATTGCTCGAAGACCCGTTTTTCTTTGCGTTGGAAATAGAGGGGTAATTGAACGTAAACCAGCAAGTTCCCGACCCACAAAAGTTGGTTCGATCGCATCTGCGTGAAGTACTCGTAGCCTGCGAGCAAGGCACCTGCAATCATGCCGATGTAGACCACGAATTTTGGCAAATAGATAAGCCCGAGGCTATCGGTGCAAAAGTAGGCAGCCAAAGCGCACGTGCAGACGAGTATCGGCAAGTACCAGGACTCTTGGCCTAACCCCAAGAGGATCGCAGCGATCGCTGAGAACAGGGTAAAGCAAAAGGATAGCCGTCGGAAGTTCTTTTGTTGGATCATATGGTAGTGCTTAGTCCCTTCAACGCCGATCCATTCCCAGCAACCGTTTCAACCGATGGATGGTCCATAGCAATGTTCCTAGGATGATCAACAAGATGGCTAAGGCCAACGGAGCGATGACTCCTGAGACCATCCATTCATGGCAGTAGTCCCAGGTTCTTTGCCAGTTGAGCATCAGGAATGCCGTCGCGGCGCTGAGGTACGGGCCGAATGGGGTTCGGCTATTTCCGGTAGTTAGAAAGCTTGCAAGAACGATCAGAATCCCGAAAAGGGGAGCCAGGAAGAAGGCGAACCAGACGATTTGCCAGCCAAAAAAAGCCCCAACCATCGACATCAACGTTACGTCGCCGAATCCTAAAGCTTCTTGGCCGAGGATCTCACCGGCGATCATACGAAAGGCCCAAACCAATAACCCACCGAGCCACATACCGATCAAGGCGCTGCAGAGTCTCATCCAGGGTTGGCGTTCCAACTGGTAGTAGGCCACGACGATGCAGACCCAACCGAGGATCGTCAATCCGGTAATAAACTTACGATTTCTACTTCGCCAATAGCTGGCCCATGCATACCCAAAGGCCTTGCGCCACCCTCTTCGCGTGATCCAGCGGAAATCGACCAAGGAGGTGCACCAAACCGTCCAGGTGGCCAGAGCGATCCCAAGTCCCAGCCAGTTGCTTTGCTGCCATGACTCCGGGAACAACTCCGGGGAATTCGCATGGAGCGAGCGGAGCACGGTAAAGGGTGGTACGGCGATATGGACCTTTTCGAGCCAATTCCAGCCGACCAAAAAGGTGGAGCCCAATAGACCCAGTATCGTCCCCGGGATTGTGATTCCATCGGGGATGGTGTACTCATCGAAGTCAATGAATGTCGCGATTGCCAGAAGAGTCATCAGGCTCGCATAGGCGATGAACTGATGCCGTTGCATGGGAACATCGATAAACCGCTCGGGCAAAGTGTTTCCGCGATCGATATACACGTAGAGGGCCAGAAAGAGCCAAGGGACCAGCAATTCGATGAGCAAAGGACGTACCCAGAACCACTTGCCAAACACCGAGCGATCCTCAGCGCGTCGGGATCGAAGGAGCCACCCGACGGCCGGTAGACGCTCCAAGAGGCTTAAGCGCGAGGTCCCTTCAGGCCTTTTTTGCCATGAGGAAACTGGCAAGGATGTGTACGCTAGCGCGTAGATGCAATGGTTGATTAAAAGGCTTGCTAAAACTCCGATTCCCAGAAGGAGCAGAGAGGTCCCAGGCTCGTCGAACATCTCTAAATTGACTTTCGTGTTGAAATAGGTCGCAAGCCCAACTGCAAGGCGTACATTACCGCGACGGTCTTATTATAGGGTACATGGGGTACCGAGTCGCAGGGTTTCGGATCGAAGTTGCCCTTGAGTTATTGCCGTAAGTTATTCCCGTGAGTCTTCGCGAGGAATTGGGGGTTCAACGGTACAAAGCCACCAACGCGCGATTTGGCTTGCGAGCGTTTCGGGACTCGCGGATCCGGTCGGGACGATCAGGTCGGCTAGGCTGCGGTAGATGGGTTCTCGAACTTGGAGCACAGAGGCGATTTCCTCGACGACGCCCAAGCCGGTCAGGGGTGGCCGCCCGGGTCCTTGGGTTTGGTCGGCGAGAAGTCGTTTTGCCAGGACCTCGACGGGGCAATCGAGCCAGACGATTTTGCCAGTGTTGCGGAGGATGGCTTGGTTTGCAGGGTCGAGGATCGCCCCACCGCCGAGCGAAACGACTTGCCGGGATGTATTGGCAACGGCGCGGATCGCATCACTTTCGATCCGGCGAAAATTTATTTCGCCTTCGCGTGAGAAAAAAGAGGAGATCGGCTCTCCGAGGGACGCTTCGATCTGGTGGTCGGTATCGATCCAATCGAATCTGAGTGCGGAAGCTAGGCAAGGGGCAATGGAAGTCTTTCCGCTGCCGCGATATCCGATCAGGTAGAGATTCGCGCGAGGATCCGCCACACTTAGCCGACTAGGCGTTGATCGATTTGATCATGATGCGGGTATATTTTTGGCGGTGGCCGGTCCGTGCGTCGTAGTTCTTGCGACGGCTGAACTTTTGGATGAAGACTTTCTTGCCCTGCTCCAAACCGACAACTTCTGCAGTGACTTTGGCACCCGAGACGTTGGGATGACCGAGTTTCAAACCGGTGTCGGCTCCGATGGCCAAAACTCGATCGAACTCGATGCTATCGCCGGTTTCAGCGGTTTCTCGGTAGTCGATGTCTACGAGCAAGCCTTCGGTAACTTTGTACTGTCTTCCACCGTCACAGATAATTGCGTACATGGCAATCCAAGCCGATCCAAAAAAAGAAATTCGAGTAAGGGAGCCCGCCGAGGGCAGGAATTTCAAGGTCCAGAAGTCTAATCGAGACGGCCCATAGCGTCGAGACCTTTTTGGGATTTCTGGGCTGGAAAGCCCATCCTTTGGTTGGGACTATTCAAAGGGCTTGAGTTGGCTACATTTCCGACATGGGTCAATTAAATCCAGCACAATCCGAAGCGGTAGGGACTTTAGGGGGGCCATTGCTGGTCCTAGCCGGGGCTGGGACTGGGAAAACCCGAGTTATCACCTTTAGAGTAGCCAATCTAATAAAGCATGGTACGGCGGCGGATCGGATTTTGGCGGTAACGTTTACCAACAAGGCCGCGATGGAGATGCAGGAGCGGATTTCTGGGCAGTTGAAGTTGCCCAAGCGAGTTCGCAGGGGGCAACCGGCCCCGGCGCGACCGCAGATCGGGACGTTCCATTCGCACTGCGTGCAGATTCTCAAGCGATGGACCGGTGAGTTGGGCTATCCGGATCGGTTTACGATTTACGATCGCAGCGATGCCGAGAGTGTGGCTCGGACGGTGCTTCGGGAGATTCGGGTTGCCGAGAGCACATTATCGCCGTCGGATTTTTTGAGTATTGTCAGTCGGTGGAAGAATGCGGGGGTTCGGCCGGAGAATGCCGACAGTGCGGCCACGAGCGACCAGGAGCATATCGCAGCGAGTGGATTTCGGCGTTACCAGCGGGCTTTGAAGTTGCAGGCGGCATTTGATTTCGATGACTTGTTGGTGTTTGCCGAGCAGTTGTTGGTGGAGAACCCCAAGGTCCGATTGGCCGAAGCGGGCCGTTATGACCATGTATTGGTCGACGAGTATCAGGACACCAATGGGTGTCAGTATCGGATCATCAAGGCCTTGGCACAGGGCCATCGAAACTTGTGTGTTGTGGGGGATGACGATCAATCGATTTATGGGTGGCGAGGTGCCGAGGTTCGGCACATTTTGAATTTTCGTCAGGATTGGCCGGAGGCCAAGGTGGTACGGTTGGAGGACAACTACCGTTCGACCGATGCGATCCTGACGATGTCCAACCGACTGATCGCATTTAATCGCGAGAGGCATGATAAGGTTTTGCGGCCGGCGCGTCCCAACGGCAAGCCACCGAGGGTATTGCAGTTTCCCGATGAGAACGAGGAGGCCAAGGGGGTCGTCGAGGAGATCGCCGAGAGGCTCAGGGTCGACAAAACCGTATCGCCCGGTGACTTTGCGATCCTGTTTCGAACCAACGAGCAACCGCGCCCTTTTGAGATGGAGCTTCGCAAGCGCAAGGTCCCCTATATGATTACCGGCTCGCAGTCCTTTTTTGATCGCAAGGAGGTGCGTGACCTATTGGCTTATTTGCGATGGATCGATTCGCCCGACGACGAGCTAGCGTTTCTGCGAGTGATCAATGTTCCCCCTCGTGGGATGGGAGCCGGGAGCGTCGATAAATTGCTCAAGCAAGCCGTAGCGACTTCATCGAGCGTATGGAAGGTCATGCATGACGAGGTCTTTAGTGCGACGTTACCGACTGCTGCACAGGGTGGTATCGCGAGCCTTAAGGAATTGCAGAGTCGTTACAAAGCCCAATTCGATGGCCAGTTGTCAGCGCATCAGGATCCGAGCCAATTGCCGAGCATGGCCGAGGTATTGATCAAGTTGATCGATGATTTGAAGTATCGCGAGGAGATCCAGCGATTGTATGCCGAGCCCGAGGAGGCTGCCATGCGGATCGGGTCCCTTGAATCGGTGCTCAATTCGATTGCCCAGTATGAAGAATCGGCGGACGAACCGACGCTTGGCGATTTTCTCTCATCGATTGTCTTATCGGGGCGCGAGTATGGATCGGGCAAGGACAAGCAGCAGGGGCTCAATGCGGTGTCTTTGATGACTTACCACAGCGCCAAAGGTTTGGAGTTTCCGATCGTGTACATGATTGGAATGGAGGAAGGGGTCTTGCCGCACCGCCGATCGATTTCCGGGGAGATCGATTCGGTCGATGAGGAGCGGCGGTTGTGTTATGTCGGCGTGACGCGAGCCCAAGACGAGCTTGCGTTGTCGCTTCCCCAGAGCCGATTCAAGTGGGGCAAGCCGCGACCGACGTATCCGAGCCGGTTCCTTTACGAGTTGACTGGCCAGGGTGACCATCCCAACCGCATCAAATCGATTCAGGCGGCGGCCCAAGAGGCCAAGAAGTCGGGTCGAACGAAGCGATAGGGCCGACGATCGAGCCAAGCCGACGATCAAGCTGAGCCGACAAGTTTCATCGCCTCGATGTATTCGGTGCTTTGGAGGTGGCCTGAGAGGAACCGGTGGGACAGGATGTAGCGTTCGAGTCTGTGGGCATCTTCGAGGCGATGTTCGGAACGGTATTTGACTCTACCGATGGCATAGTTGTCTTCAATATCCGCGATTTTGACTTCCTTAGCGATCGGATCATCGGCCAGCGCCAGGATGTAGTCGGCATAGTCGATATGGGCAGGGCGGGTCAGACGTTTGACGCTTTGAGTGACGTTCGGGCAGATGCCTGCTTGGATCAGATCCTCTTCGGTGGCGGCGGTGTCCTCGAGGATATCGTGGAGAAGTCCCGCTTGTTTGGCCGATGCCGAATGGCACTTGAGCATGACGCGCATCAGGTGCAGGATGTACGGATCGCCGTCTGCGTCGCGTTGTCCTCGATGAAAATTCAGAGCCAGTTCGGTGGCCAGCTCGATAGCCTGTGCGGTGGCCTGTGCGGTGGCCTGTGCGGTGGCCTGTGCGGTGGCCTGTGCGTTCCGTTGGGTCGATTCCATAGATTCAGTGGCGTTCGTCGGAGAGTCAGGTCAGGATATTTTGTTTTCGCATCCAATCGATGGCATCGGCGATCGATTCATGGACAGGTCGGAAGCGGTAGTTCAATTGATCGATGGCTCGTTGGCTCGAGTACCAGTGGTATTGCGATGACATCGCGATGGCTGCGGAGTTGACCAAGGGTTCCTTGCCGGTGATTTTCCCGAGGCAATCACCGGCCGTTGCGGCTAGGAATTTTCCTGGTCCTCTGAGGTAGGTCCATGGTGCGCGTTTTCCGAATTGCCTGGTGATTTCCTTCCAGAGTTGGAAGTAAGTCCAGTTTTCGCCCGCTAAGACGAAGCGGGAGCCAGCGGGTGTTTGTTGGATTGCCGTGAGGATGGCGGTGGCGACATCGCGGGGGTCGCAGATACTGCAACCGCCTGATGGTGCCAGGGGAGGGGCACCGTTGCGAAGGTCTTGGATCATTCGTCCGCTGCTGGGTTTCCAGTCCCAGGGGCCGAGCATGAATCCTGGGTAGACCAGAACCGCATCGAGTCCTTTGGCGATGGCTTGATGGACGCATTGCTCAGCGGCGCGTTTGGAGACGACGTAGGTGCAGGGGACTTGTCCATCCCCGGGTGTTAGTTCATCGGCTGGATTGGTTTTTGAGCCGATAGCCAGGGTGTTGACTGTCGAGACGTGGATCAAGCGGGCTTGGTGTTTCTGAGCCAACCGAATCGCGTTGAGCGTACCGGATTGGTTGGTGTGGATTCCTTCGGCGCGTTGGGTCCATCCGATGTGAATATGAGCCGCCGAGTGGATGACCGCATCGAGGCTACCGGTGAGGGCATCGAGTGAATCCCATTGGGTGATATCGGCGTCGAGTTTTTCGACATCTAGACCTTCGAGTGCTTTTGCGTTCGATGCATTTCTTGAAATGCCGACGACTTGGTAACCTCGATCGATCGCTAGTCGAGTGATGTTGTTACCGAGCAAGCCGGTCGCACCGGTGACTGCAATTCTCATCGAGGTACACTCATGCAAAAGTGGCTGGGGATCGAATTATGGGACTCAAGCTGCACCCTAAGCCCCCTGATCGTAAGATCTTACCAAAGAAACAGGAAAACCAGAGGTCTCCAAGGAATTGGAATCCTGATATAATCCGGGCTCCCGGATCTTCAACTTGACCTACGACTGAGCCGTTTGCGCATGCCGATCATCGAAGTTAGAAACCTGACGAAACACTTCGGTGCCGGTGAGCTGGCAGTCGAAGTGCTCAAAGGGGTGAACTTGCAGATCGAAGCTGGCGAGTTTGTCGCGTTGATGGGTCCGAGCGGTTCTGGAAAAAGTACGTTGATGAACATCATCGGCGGGATCGAACCGCCGAGTTCGGGGCAGGTACTATTGGACGGCGTGGACATCGGCAAGCTTGACGACGAGCAGCGAACGTTGTTGCGTCGTCGCCGAGTCGGTTTTATTTTTCAGGCGTTCAATCTCATCCCGACCCTCAATGCGATCGAAAACGTATCGCTTCCGTTGCAACTCGACGGGGTTCCATGGAAGCAAGCGCAGGAGCGGGCTCAGATCGCGCTACAGCGTGTGGAGATGGGGCATCGGCTAGACCATGTTCCCTCGAAGCTCTCGGGGGGTGAGCAGCAGCGGGTTGCGATCGCTCGGGCTTTGGCGATCGAACCGGTAATTCTTTTAGCCGACGAACCGACGGGCAATCTCGACTCGCGTCAGAGCGGTCGCGTGACCGAGTTGCTCAGGGACTTGGCGATGTACTCGCGGCAGACGATCATCATGGTCACCCACGATGCGACGGTGGCTCGAACGGCGTTTCGTCTTTTGAAGTTCAAGGACGGCAATATCGAACGGGATATTGCCCAGGAGGACTTCGAAGC
>Ga0315905_10009157_pt1 | contig 10027 bp, 5 predicted proteins | sample LakEriMetagenome_5_FD_203522 | JGI IMG/M metagenome (GOLD analysis project Ga0315905, IMG submission 203522) | Freshwater fungal communities from buoy surface, Lake Erie, Ohio, United States - Buoy 4 MA121 | ecosystem: Environmental > Aquatic > Freshwater > Lake | place: USA: Lake Erie, Ohio... | reverse complement strand
TCTCTCTCTCTCTCTGCGCGCCTTGTCTCTCCTTTGCCAAAAAAACGCCCTCCCCTCCTCTCACTCTCCCCCCCCGCCCCACCTCCCACCCCCCCCAAACAACAACAACAACAACAACAGGGCCCCGGGCGCCTCCTCGAGGAGTGCCACGCCAAGCACGGCGACGCCTTCACCGTCGCCGTCGCCCACAAGCGCGTCACCTTTTTGATCGGCCCCGACGCGGCCCCGCACTTCTTCAAGGCCACCGACGACGAGATGTCGCAGACCGAGGTGTACAACTTCAACGTCCCCACGTTCGGCAAGGGCGTCGTGTACGACGTGGACAGCCGCACGCGCGCCGAGCAGTTTCGGTTCTTCACCGAGGCCCTGCGCAAGGAGCGCCTCAAGTCGTACGTCCCGCAGTTCCGCGCCGAGGCCGAGGCCTTCTTCGCCAAGTGGGGCGACGCGGGGGAGGTCGACCTCAAGGAGGAGTTCTCGCGCCTGATCGCCCTCACGGCCGCCCGCACGCTCCTCGGCCGCGAGGTGCGCGAGCAGCTGTTCGACCAGGTCGCCGACCTCCTCCACGACTTGGACGACGGCATGCGCCCGCTCTCGGTGTTCTTCCCCTACCTGCCCACCCCCTACCACCGCAAGCGCGACGCCGCGCGCCGCGAGCTCGGGCGCATCTTCGCCAAGGTGATCCAGGCGCGCCGCGCCCCGGGCGCCCCGAAGGAGGAGGACGTGCTGCAGCAGTTTTGCGACGCGCGCTACAGCCCGCACGTCGAGGGCGGGCGCCGGCTGACGGAGGACGAGATCACGGGCCTGCTGATCGCCGTGCTGTTCGCCGGGCAGCACACGTCGTCGATCACGTCGTCGTGGACGGGCTACTTCATGGTCGACTCCAGGCGGCACTCCTCGAGCAAGCAGGGCGGCGGCGGCGCCGCCGTGGAGGCCTCGGGGGGGCGCGACGCGTACGCGGCGGCCGTCGCCGAGCAGCGCGCCGTCATGGCCCGCCACGGCGACGCCCTGTCCCTCGAGGTGCTGGGCGAGATGGAGGTGCTGCACCGCAACGTGACCGAGGCCCTGCGCCTCCACCCGCCGCTGCTCCTCGTGATGCGCTACGCGAAGAAGCCCTTCAGTGTCACCACGTCCCAGGGCGCGACGTTTGACGTGCCCGCGGGCGACGTCGTCGCGGCCTCGCCCAACTTTTCGCACGTCCTCCCCGACGTCTTCTCCGACCCGCTCGAGTACGACCCGCGCCGCTTCGCCCCGCCCCGCGAGGAGGACAAGCGCAAGCCGTTCTCGTTCATCGGGTTCGGCGGCGGCCGCCACGCGTGCATCGGCCAGAACTTTGCGTACCTGCAGATCAAGACGGTCTGGTCGTGCCTCCTGCGCGAGTTTGACTTTGAGATGGCCACGGCCGTGCCCTCGGCGGACTACGACTCGATGGTCATCGGGCCGCTGCCGGCGCGGGTGCGGTACACGCGGCGCAAGCTGTCCGCCGCCAAGGCCGCGTGAGCAAGTGCCTAGGGAGGAGAGAGGGAGGAGAGGGAGAGAGAGAGAGAGAGAGAGAGAGGCGTTGCCGCCGTCGCACAGATCTCAAACAAACGGCGCATCGAGCCGATCGAGAGAGAGAGACGGAAAAAAAAATAAACCACAACAATTGCGCCGCCCTGTGGCGCGCCCGCCTCCCCCCCCCCTGTTTTTAGTCCTCTCCGCAACGACTCTCGCTACCGCAGCAACACGTCGTCCACGTCCGCGCGCAAGGGCAGCCCCGCGCGCGCCCCGAGCGCCGTGCACTTGGCGGCGGCCACGACGCCCGCCAGCCGCAGCGCGCGGTGCGCGGGCAACCCCCGGGCGACCGCGTAGACCATCGAGCCGATGAAGGCGTCGCCCGCGCCCGTCGTGTCGACCACGTCCTCTGGGGAGGGGAGCGAGGCGGCCGGGGCGAACAGCACGGTCGCGCGCACGACGCCGCCGTCCTCGCTGCCGCCGCCGCCGCCGCCGCCCTTGCCGCCGCTGCCGCCGCCGCTGTCCGCATAAGCCCGGGCGTTGCCCGCGTCGGCGTTCATGGCCGCCGCGCGCGCCGCGCTCTCGGCCGCGGCGCGCGCCGCCTCCGCGCCGGAAGCCGGGGCTGCCAGGGCCACGGGCGCAGGCGTCGCGGCCACTACGGACGCGAGCACGCGCGCGCCCGTGCCGGTGGCGTTGCAGCCGGCGGCGGCGGCGGCGGAGGGGGTCCCCGCGGCCCTGGCCGCGGCCGTCTCGCGCGCGGCCAGGGCTTGAAGCTCCTCGATGAGGTCGTCAAGAGACCTCGGCGGGGGGAATGAGGCCTGCTCCTCCCCCTCCTCCTCCTGCCGACCGGGCGGCAAGAAGGCTACCGCGCCCCCGTCGCCGCCGCCGGCCTCGGGCGGCGGGGGCGGCGGCAGGAGCGACGCTCGCGACTTGCCGCCCTCCTCCTCCTCCTCCTCCTCCACGTGACGCACCAGCATCACCGCCCCCCGCGCCCCGAGCGTCGTGACCAGCGCCCGCGCCCTCGGCAGCCGCCGCGCCAAGGCCGCCAGGGCCGACCCGAGCGTCGCCTCGCCCGTCCACGCGCGGGGAAAGTGCGCCGACGTGCAGACGACGTCGGCGCGCGCCAGCAGCGCGTCCAGGCCCGGCCTCGGGCGCTCGCCCTCGACGAGCACGGGCACCCCCGCGAGGCGCGCGGCGTCGGCGAGGCGGATCGCCGCGTCGGCCATGCGCCCGTCAAAGTAGGCGACGGCGGCGGCGGCGCCGCCTGCGCTGCTGCCGCTCCGCCCGCCTCCTTGGCCGCCGCCTTGGCCTCCCTGGCCGCCTCCTTGGCCGCCGCCGAGCGCGCGATCGACGAGCTCCGGCGTCAGCTCCTCCGGCCGCAGCGGCTCGGCCAGCGGCGTGTGGATGCACGTGCGCGTGCCCCCGGAGCGGTCCACGATGATGTACGTGAACGGCGACGCGGTCCCCGGGGAGGCGCGCAGCACGTGCGCGTCGTCCACGCCGTCGCGCCGCAGCTCGGCCGCGATGCCGTCGGCGAGCCCGTCGCCGCCCACCTTGGACACGAGGCGGGGCCTCAGGCCCAGGCGCGCGGCGGCGGTCAGGGCGTTGGCCGCGTTCCCCCCGCCCTGGGTTTCCAGGGCCTCGGTTCGCAGCTTCTCGTCGGGCTTTGGAAACGCGGCGACGGCCGCGAGGTAGTCGACGCCGCACGAGCCGCAGCCGACGACGACCGGGCCGTCTTGCGGAGGGGGGGGGCGCGCCGTGCGCCGCGAGGGCGGCGAAGCGGGGGCGGGGGCGTCGTCGTCGGCGGCGGCGGCGGCAACAACCGCCCGATTGTTGGCGGCGGCGGCCATCCTCGTCGACGCTGGCGCGCGCGATGCTGTTGATCGGGGTACCAAGGGCGCGTATGCGGTTCCGGTGCTGCGATGGCGCGTGGGTCGCGACGCTGGTCCCGGCAGTGATGGAGCTGCCCGCCCGCGGGAGAGGCCGCCGCGCATCTTCTTTTCGTTGATGGCGCGGGATGAGAAAATGCGATCGTGTGTGTGTGTAGCGGCGCGACAGAGGGCGTGCGATCGGCGAAGCATCAGAGCGCCATTTGGAAGAAAGCCGGTTCGCGCGCGCGCGCGAGGCGGCGCGCCGCTCGACGAGCGGCGCGCGCGCGCTCGACGCCATTTTCCCTTCTCGGCGCGCTCTCTCTGTCTCTGCACGCCCACCCCAGCCACTCGACTCGTGTCCACTCACCGACACGCTCCCCACCATGATGAAGTAACCCGTAGCCATCCACGCGCGCCAGCTCGACGCGTCCGAGAGACGACATGCTCGTGTTTCGGGCGGGCGGAGGAGCAGGGGCCGTGATGGGCGGCCCGCCCGCCCAACTCTGGCTGGTGCCGGCGCTGCTGTGGCTTGGCGTGTCGTCCCTCGTGCTCGGCGGCAGGCGCCTGTCGACAGCGCGGCCGCCGCCCCTTCCACCACCCCCCCCACCACCACCACCAATGTCGCTCTTCGCGCGGCTCGTCGGCGGCGGCGCCCCGTCAGCGGCGGCACCTCCTCCTCCTCCTCCTCCTCCCGCCGCCGTCCTTTCTCGCCGCTCACTAGCCGACATGGAGATCGACGCGCTGGGCGGGTTCGTGGACACGATGGTGTCCTTTCTGCTGGGGGCGGCCCTGTTCTTGATGGCCCGGATCTTGTTCGAGCGGCGACAGCAGCAGCGGCAGCAGCAGGAGGCGGCGGCGGCCGGGGCGGCTCCGGCCGCGCAGCCACCACCACCACCCATCGCGCGCTGGCCGTCGGAGCAGTGGTGGTGGCAGTGGGCGATGCTGCCGACGCCGGCGGCAGCGGTGGCGGCAGCAGCAGCAGCAGCAGCGGCGGCGGCGGGGGCTGCATCAGGGACGGCGGGGCGGCCACCGCATCAGCAAGCGCCCCTCTCGCCCGGCGCGGGCGACCGCGACCGCGCCGCGCGCGAGGCGGCCGCCCTCGCGGCGCGAGAGGCCCGCTTCGCGGCCGTGGCCGAGGCCCTGCGCGCCATGCCGCTCGAGGAGTACGCCGCGCGCCCGGACCTGGAGCAAATGAGCGTCCAGCAGCTGCGGGCGCGCCTCGCCGAGCTGCGGCGCCTGCACTGCCCTCCTCCCTCTTCTCCTCCTCCTGGTCCTCCTTTATCGGGCGACAAAGGCGCGCGCCCCTCGCCCCTCCCCTCGCCCCCGCCGCCGCCGCCGCCGCCGCCGCCGCCGCTCGAAAAGGCCGACCTGATCGAGGCCGTGCTCCAGGCGTCGGCCGCGGGCGGCAGCGGCAGCAGCGCCGCCGCCTGCAGCGTCTGCTGCGACGACTACAAGGCGGGCGACGTGCTGCGCGTGCTGCCGAGGTGCCGGCACGTGATGCACCTCGACTGCGTCGACCGCTGGCTGCTGTCGGCGGCGGCCGACCGCACGCGCGCCCCGGCTTGCCCCTTGTGCAACGCGCCGCTGCTGACGACGGCTGGGGAAGGAGGCCGGCGGGGGGCTTCGCACGCTCGGGCGGCGGCGGCGGCTACAGGCGGCGGCGGCGGCGGCGGGGGCGCGGTCGCGCGCATGGTGCGCGCCGCCGCCGCCGCGCTCGACGCCATCTCGGCGCCGCCGCTGCCGCCCGGGAGGAGAGTCGGATGAGAGAGAGAGAGAAAGGCCGCTAAAAAAAAAAGACGACGGCGACGTTGGAAAGCAACAAGCAAAGCGGACAGAGCGCTCTTCTCAAGCCGCCCACTCTTTCGGCGGCCCGCTCAGCAGCGCCAGCGTCGCCGCCTCCCGGCTCCCCTCGGGGGGCACGACGCTGTAGCGCCACGCGGCCAGCGGGGGCGCCGACACCATGATCGACTCGACGCGCCCGTTGCCGTCGGCGAGGCCAAAGCGCACGCCGCGGTCGTCTAGCAAGTTGAACTCCAGGAACCGCGATCGCCGCACGAGCTGCCACTCGCGCTCGGCCTCGACGAGGGGCTCGCGTCGGCGGCGCTCGGCGATGCCGCGCCACGAGGGGAGGACGTTGGCGAGGACGTCGCGCGCAAAGGACGCCGGGTCGTACTCGCCCGCGCGGGCGGCGGCCATCGAGCGCGGCGCGCCCTCGCTTGCTGCGTTGTCGTCGCCGCCGCCTGTTGCCGCCGCCGCCGCCGTCGGCCGCTCCAGGTCGTCGAAAAAGATCCCGCCGACGCCGCGGTGCTCCTTGCGCGCCGTCACGTAAAAGTACCGGTCGCACCAGGGCTTGAGCTCCGCGTAGAGGGCGTCGTGGTGCGCGTCGCACACGCCGCGCCAGTGCGCGTGAAAGTCGCGCGCGTCCTCGTCAAACAGCAGCGCGGGCGTCAGGTCGCACCCGCCTCCGTACCACGACAGCGGCGGCGATGGCTGCTGCTGCTGCTGCCGCTGCTGCTGCTGCTGCCGCCGCTGGCCCTCGTCCTCCTCCTCCTCGACACCACCCTCGTCGGCAAACACCTGGAACAGGCGCACGTCGGCCCGCAGCGTCGGCACGCGCGGGTGGCGCGGGTGAAAGACGAGCGAGAGCGCGGCGGCGCCGTACCGCTGCCCGCCGCGCGCGTCGACGCTGCCCCGGCCGCGGCTCGACATGGCGGCGGCGCGCTGCGGGGACAGCACGCCGCGCACGACCGTGATGTTGGCGGCCGCCTTCTCGAGCAGGTCGCCGCCCTCGAGCACGGCCGTGACGCCATACCCGCCGCCGCTCGTTGCTCCGCCGGCGGCGGCGGCGGCGCCGGGGCGCTCCCAGCGGTCGCGCAGGAACGTGCGGCCCGAGCCGTCGATGGCCTCGGCCTCGCGCAGGATCTGCTCCTGCGACGCGACGACGAAGCGCTCGAAGGACGCGAAATCGTCTTGGCCGGGTGCGGCGGCGGCGGTGGTAGCGGCGGCGGCGGGGGCGGCGGCGACGACGACGACGGGGCGCGCGTGCCGGCGGGGCGCCGTCTTGGCCGCGGCCGGCGCGCGGGCGTGCATATTTTTTGGCCAAGGGGGAGCCCGTGGCAGGGGCGAATGTCGATCTTGAACGCGCGGTCCGGGGGCAGTCGGGCTGAGTAGAGACTCTCTACTAGAGAGGGGCGCGCGCGGGCGAAACGAGGCCAAGATTGGGGGAAAAGCTGTCGTCGTCGTCGTCGATTGAGAGGCTGACGCTCGCGGGAAGCGATGTGTGATCTGAAACACAGGCTTGATGAAAGAAAGCAGGCGTGCTGATCAAGGACGGGCCTGAGCAAGGCCTGTGTTGCTGGATTGATTCGGACGGCGGGCGGGTCTTGGTTGCCACGGGAGCGCGCGGCCCTGTCTCGTCGCCGCCGCGGGCGCCCAAGCCTCGGCCGAGCGGGAAGGCGCACGCGCGCGCGCGCGCGTCGAATCGCGCCGTCTCGCGAAACGCCGATGAAGAACGCGCAGCGCGAATCTCCGCCTTGCGCCACGCCAGTTCCAAACCTACGCGTCAAAAGGCAACCAGTACCGGGCGTGACGCACACGAGCTGACGCCCGCGCTCTTGCTCCTTGCTCTCGTGCTCGTTACGCCCTCGTCCCCGAAACCGAGTGCGAGTGCGCGCGCGCCGAGAGAGCACCGGAGCGACTCGAACCACACCGTAAAGACTGCGCCCACCTGCGGAGCGAGCACACATGGGCAACGTCTTCGCCTCGTGCTGCGGCCCGAGCTCGGCGGACGCGCCGCAGAGGTGCGCGAAGGGCGGGCAGGCGCAAACGCGCGGCGGCGGCGGCGTCGGCGCCGGCGCCGGCGGGTCGGCGCGCGCGCGCGCGCGCTCTCCGCGCCTCACGCACCACCCTTCACTTTTCCCCACGACCAACAAACAAAACTAAACCAAACAAACAGGCTCGGCGGCGGCCCCCCGCCGACCGAGCGCGACCGCGCCGCGCAGCAGCGCGCCGCCGAGCAGGCCGAGGCCCGCCAGCGCGCGTTCGAGAGCTCGGCCGTCGGCCGCGCCGCGGTGCGCGCGGTCAAGGAGGCCAAGGAGGGGGCAAAGGGGGCGGGCGGCGGCGGGGGCGGGTCGCGCGGCGTCGGCGGGAGCGGCGCCACCAACAGTGGGCCGACGGCCCAGGACTGGCTTAATTGATGTCCCGTTTCCCTCCCTGCGCTGTAAAAATGATGGCACCCGGCCGCCCGGCGGCTCGAGCCCGTATCCACATCTTTTCGCGAGCGCGCGGCGGCGGCCGTGCGTCGGCGGCCGTGCGCGCGCGCGAGTCGATCGACCGTCGCCGCCGCTCCCGCCAACAAAGCAGTTGCTGCGCCGGTGTGTCGAGAAGAAGCGCCGAAGAGACGCCTCACAACACAACACACACGCACGCCATAACTCTGCATACTCCACACTCAAAGTTGCCAAGATCCGACGAGCTGCTCGTGGAGCGTTTGCGTGGAGCGACGCGAACCATCACTCGAGAGAGCAGAGAGGCGGAACCGACCGGCCCGCCCTTTTTTACGTCGTCGTCCGCGCCGCGCCGCGCCCGGGCGACCTGCAGGAGCCAGGTGCCCTCGAGGCGACTCCCCTCTTCGATCAGCCCTCGCCAGATCATGAGCGGCCCCGGCGCCGCCGCCGCCGCTGCCGCCGCCGCCGCCAAGCCCGGCGGCGGGCCGCACCCCCACCAGCCCCCCGCGTCGGCCGCCGCGCTCCTCTACGCCGACGCCTCGCGCCGCGACCTCGCCCCCGGCGCCCACCGCCGCCGCGTGCTCGCCGTCGCCTGGGCGCCCGGCGGCCGGCGCCTCGCGAGCGCGGGCGCCGACGCGTCCCTGCGCCTGTGGACGGTCGCGGCGTCGTCGCGCGTGGGCGGGGGCGGGGCCGGGGAGAGGCCGGATGCGGAGCTGAGGGGGCACGGCGAGGCCGTGACGGGCGTCGCGTTTGCCCCCGGGCGCGACGACCTCCTCGCGTCGTGCGGCGGGCGCGTGGTGCGCGTGTGGGACGCCCGCAGCCAGCGCTCGGTGGCCACGGTGCCGCTGCCTCCCGCGGCGGCCGCCGACGCGACGACGGCGACGCACCTGGCGTGGTCGCCGGACGGCGGGCAGATCGCGGTCGCGATGAGCGGCGGCGGTGGAGGCGGCGGCTCGCGGCCGGGCTCGCTGCAGCGGCAGCAACAGGGCGCCGGCGCCGCGGTGGCGCTGGTCGACGCCCGGCGGTTCCGCGTGTCGCGGTCGCTGCCGCTGCGGTCGCCCGCGGGCGGGCTCGCGTTTGCCCTCCCTCAGCGGCAGCAGCAGCAGCACCCGTCGTCCGAGCAGCAGCAGCAGCAGCAGCAGCAGCAGCAGCAGCAGCAGCAGCAGCAGAAGGGAGCTGGCGGTGGCGGCGCAACGGCGTCAGCAGCAGCAGCACCGGCATCGGCCGCGGGCGCAGCAGGAGCAGCGGCCCCCGCGGGCGCGTCGGCGGCCGCCGAGGAGGGCACCACCACCTCCACGCAAACGACAGACCGCCTGCTCATCGGCTCGGCTTGGGGCGACCTCGACGCGCTCGCGCTGCCCGGAGGAGAGCTCATCGGCTCGGCGCGTGGCCACTGCGACGCCGCCCTGTGCCTCGCGCAGGCGCCCGGCGCCGCCTCGGCGACAGGACATGGCGACGCGGCGGCAGGCGTGGGGAGCGCGGGCCTCGTCGCCACGGGCGGCGCCGACGGCGTCGTCGCCATCTTCGACGCCTGCTCGGGCGCGCCCCTAGCCTCGCTCGCCATGTTCGACGCGCCCGTGCGCGCCTGCGCGCTCAGCGCGGACGGGCGGCTCGTCGCGGTCGGCGCGTCGCCCGTAGCCGTCGACGTGTGCGCGCTGGACGGCGGCGGCGGCGGCGGCGGCGCGATCCGGGCGTCGCTGCTCCACTCGGTCCCGCTGCAGCGCGGCGGCGGGGCCGAGTGCTGCGCCGCGCTGGCGTTCAACCCGCGCTACCCGGGGGTGCTGGCGTTTGGCGACGAGGCGCGCGACGGCAGCGGCGTGGTGTCGATTGTGGCGTTTACGCGCGGAGGCGGCGGCGGCGGCGGCGGCGGCGGCGGCGGCGCGGCGACGGCTTCGGCGCCGCTGCGCGCGCTCGGGGGGGGTGGTGGCGGCGCGCACGTCGGAGCCCCGCGGCCGCCGTCCTCCGGCGGCGGCATGGGCGGGCGGCCGCTGCCGCCGGCCTACCCGAGCACGGCGGTGCGCGGAGGAGGAGGAGGAGGCGGGTGGTGATCTTTTTTTTGTTGGCTCTTGGATCTCTGGGTGCTTGTTTTGCAACGGCCTCCCGCCTCTCTCTTTCTTTCTTCTCTCCACGTCTCTTTTTTTTCCTCTCCGGGAATAAAAAAAAAGGGGGCCCCGGCGCGCCTCATGCGCCCCGGCCCGACCCCAGTCCGCCGCCGCCACCAGTAGTGAGGCCCAGCCGCGCGTGCAGCGCCTCGACCTCGGCGCGCCACTCCCCGAGCGTGCGCCCGCCCGCGCGCGCCCACGGCGCCGCGTCCTGCGCCGGCTGCCGCCACCACTCGCCGAGCGCCGCGCGCGCGGCCGCCGTGCTGCCGCACTCCCCGCCGCCGCCGCCGCCGCCGCCGCCGCCGCCCCCGCCCCCGTCGCCCTTGGCCCGCCGGCC
>Ga0315905_10009155_pt1 | contig 10028 bp, 12 predicted proteins | sample LakEriMetagenome_5_FD_203522 | JGI IMG/M metagenome (GOLD analysis project Ga0315905, IMG submission 203522) | Freshwater fungal communities from buoy surface, Lake Erie, Ohio, United States - Buoy 4 MA121 | ecosystem: Environmental > Aquatic > Freshwater > Lake | place: USA: Lake Erie, Ohio... | reverse complement strand
ATACCGTGACGCTAGCGGTCGTGAAGATCTCGGCTGAAGGGAGTTACAGAACTCTCGCCTAGGACCGGCGAGCACTCCGAAGGGCTGCAACTCCGCCCTCGGGATCTCCCGAGGTCACGAGGTGCTCACCCACAAGCACCGCGTGGTAACCCGCAGCCGCCAGCAGCGCCGCATCGGCGGGGCCCGTGATGCCAGATTCGGCCACTCGCACAACGCCCGCCGGCATTTGCGGCGCCATTCTCACGGCCCTGTCCGTATCGACAGCGAAGGTCACGAGGTCTCGCTGGTTCACACCGATCAGATCAGCCCCTGCAGCAACGGCACGATCGAGTTCGGCTTCGTCGTGAATTTCGACGAGCGCATCGAACCCGATGGCACGGGCCAACTTCAGAAACGATTCGAGTTCGGCTTGGTCGAGAGCGGCGGCGATGAGCAACACGCAGTCAGCGCCCATGATGCGGGCATCGCAAACGTCGCGAGCGCTGACGGTGAAGTCTTTGCGTAAGACCGGGAGTGTGCACGCGGCGTAAGCAGCAACGAGGTCTCCGATTGATCCACCGAAGAAGTCGACATCGGTAAGTACGGACAAACACGCAGCACCGCCGCGTTCGTACTGCTGCGCGAGTTCTGCAGCATCAAGACCAGGAGCGAGGTCGCCTTTCGATGGCGACCGACGTTTGATCTCAGAGATAACTGCGATGTCTCCCGACGCTGCAATCGTTTCGATAGCCGCTCGGAAGCCACGAGCAGGCGCGACGGACATCGCCCGCTCGACAAGTTCGTCGAACGGGCGATCGTCGCGAGCCGCAACCTCTCGGTGCGCCTCAAGAATGCGGTCGAGATAGGTGGTCAGTTTGGAAGACCCTTTGCGTTGCCGGTGGGCGTCGACATCACCATCATCGGCGGTTCGGCCATAAGGCCACCGAGCGTGCCAAAGAGTTCCTTCATCGCGTCGGAACCACCGTGCACGCCAAGCGCATCGCCATCGGAATACAGCTCAAAGATCCACACCGTGTTCTCGTCACCAGCATCGCGGTGGAACGAGTACACGAGCGTGCCGGGTTCACCGGCAACGACTGGAAGCATCGTCTCGAGGGCGGCGACACCTTCGTCACGCTTTCCGGGTTGAAACACCATCTTTACGAACAATGAGGTCTGAGTCATGGGCGCAGACCTTAGGCCAACCGCTAGCGATCGCGCTCGGCCCTGATGCTTCGTGAGATCGCCACCGCCGGGGCGGCGAGAAACCCAAGTAGAGCGAGCACGAGTCCGACGATTCCCACTGCAATGAGGAACGTGAGGTTCACAAGGACGCCAAAAATCACACCGAAAAGGCCACCGAAGAAACACACAACCGGCGCCATTTGCACCGAACGGGCGACTTCGGTCCCCTCGACCCCAACGTCGTCGATGAGCCGAGGATCGATCTCGTCATCGCTGTCGTCGTAGGGAACAAAGTCATAGCGGCCAGGGACCGGTGTTCCCGTGGCGACGGGATCGGACTGCGTCAGACGCATGCGTTCATCGTGAGTCCGACGACGATCGGGATCGCCGAGTACTGCCCACGCTTCGTTGATCGCTTGCATCTCGCGTTCGTTCTTCTGCCGGTCGGCCTCGTTGGTGTGGAAGTCCGGGTGATGTACTCGCGCCAACTGAAGATAGGCCCGACGAATTTCGGCGGCGTTCGCCGAAGGCGACACCCCGAGACGGTTGTAGAGGGAATCAGCCATAACGCTTCAGCGAACCGAACCCGGCTCGACGACCGAACCAGCGCAGGCCCCTGGACCGGTGCCCACAACAACCTGAGTACCCGGAACCACTGCTCGCCCAACACGAGCAAGAGCAAGCGCAGGAAGTGCCGTGCTCAACGACGGAGTGACGCTTGTGATCGTGCCCACCGCAGCGCCGTCGACGGTTACGTCGTCACCGACAGAAGCATCGCCCTCAAGCATGAGCAGGCGAATCGGATGGGGAACATTGTTTCCCCGACTATCGATTCTGGCGACGAGTTCCTGACCGGTGTAACAGCCCTTTGTGAAACTCACCGATGCGTCGATGACCCATGCGCCGGCTTCGCCGGGAATGGTGTCCTCGGTCAGTTCGGTTCCCATCGCTGGGATTCCATGGGCGATCCGATAACGAATCATCGCCTCAGTTGCGACAGCGTCGACAACCGATACGCGCGGATCAGTGAGCGATGCGTTGACAATGAGTTCATCGCGGCCAGAAACAAGGGGCCCAACGGGAGTTGCGACGAGGGAACCTTCAGGTCCTTCGCCACCAAGGCGAACAAGTGAGGAGTCCCAGCGGTGTTGCACCAATGCACTGCGCTGCGGTTCGGTGATTGTCGCTTTCGTTCGCAACAAAAACCGCTTCAATCGAGTGAGGATGAGGTCGCCATAACCGGGATCGGTTTCGAGGACGTAATTCTCAGCGTCGATGCGATGAACACGCAGCCATGAATCGACCTTGCCCGTTGGAGCCAAAAGAAACGACCATGCGCTTTCGCCAACCATGGCGACAACATCCTGACTGAGTTGACCTTGCAGATACCGAGCAGCATCGGGACCAGTCACCGACAGAACATCGCGTTCGACAACGACTGCTCCGCCTGCACCCTGCAGTGCCTCGTAGCCGGCGATGATTTGGTCGTTCGAAGAAGCACTCACGCTCGCGAGTGTCGCACCTTCACCGGAGAAATGCACCAGCAACAGGAATGAATCAGTCGACGACTTCGCCGCGGCGCTGCGCAGTCATCCGCCGCGCACCGGGAACAGCACTAAGTAACCCTCGGGCCTTATTCCGACATTCGAGGTCTTCATGTTCAGCAACGCTGTCGGCAACGATGCCAGCACCGGCCTGGACATGGGCAACCCCATCGGCTCCGACAACAAGCGTGCGGATGGCGATGGCGGTGTCGATCGTGCCCGAGAAGTCGACATACCCAACAACGCCGGCATAGGGACCGCGCTTCACTGGTTCGAGTTCATCGATGATTTCCATCGCCCGAACCTTGGGGGCACCCGACACGGTTCCGGCAGGAAGCGTGGCCCGGAGGACATCGATGGGGGTCTTTCCGTTTGCCAGCTCGCCCGATACCTGTGAAGTGAGATGCATCACGTGGCTGTAGCGCTCGAGGATCATCATCTCGTCGACCTGTTCGGTGCCGAATTCGACGACGCGACCGACATCGTTGCGAGCGAGATCAATGAGCATCACGTGCTCAGCGATTTCTTTGGGATGTTCGCGAAGCTCAGCGCCAAGGCGACGATCTTCTTCTTCGGTTGCACCGCGGCGACGAGTGCCCGCAATGGGACGCGAGATCACGCGGTTGTCGACAAGCTTCACCATCGGCTCTGGTGAAGAACCGGCGAGGCTTAGTTCCGGCATGCGCACGAAGTACATGTATGGGCTTGGATTGACCTGACGAAGCACTCGATAGAAATCGAATGGGTCGGCGCCAAGTTCAAAAGAGAACCGCTGCGAGAGCACAACTTGGAAAATGTCGCCGTTGAGAATGTGTTCCTTCGCAACGGCGACCGCGCTCTCCCACTGGTTGTAGGTCATCGAACCGGTGACCTCGGGAAGTTCCGGAGACGGCGAAGGCGGATCGACCATTGGTTCAGCAAGTGGCTGCGCACCGTCGGCCGCGAGTTGCTCGAGGCGAACAATTGCTTCGTCGTACAACTGATCGAGTTCGCCAGAACTTGCGCCCTCAGGAACAAGAACATTGTCGATCAGCGTTACGCGTTGACGGAAGTGGTCGAATGCAGCGAGCTGGCCGATGACGGCCATTACTGCGTCGGGGTAACCGGTGGCATCTCGGGGAGTTTCGGCAAGATCTTCAACTTCGCGAACAACGTCGTAGCCGAGATAACCAACAACCCCGCCGTGCAAAGGCGGCAGCGAATCAATCTTCGGCGAGCGATAGGCAGCAAGGAGCCATTCGATTGCAGCGAGGATGCCCTTGTCACGAGGCATCGCTTCGGGAAGATCGCCATCAACGGACACGAGTCCGTCGCGGAGCACCAAGGTCGCAATTGGATTTCGGCCTACAAACGAGAACCGACTCCAGCGTTCGCCGTGCTCAACGGATTCAAAAAGGAATCCGGGTTGATCGTCGCCACAAAGACGAGCAAAGGCTGCAACCGGAGTAATGAGGTCGGCAAGAAGCTCGCGCCAAACGGGCACAACGCTGTGGTTGGCGGCGAGTGCGTGAAATTCATCGCGCGACGGCAAAACGTCCAAGATCAGTCACCGTCACCGAACGCGGTGAAGAAGCATGAGTAGTTACCCGTATGGCAGGCACCCTTACCTTCTTGTTCAACCACAAAGAGCAGAGTGTCTCCGTCGCAGTCGTAGTACGCCTCGCGCACATACTGGCGATCGCCCGATGTTTCCCCCTTGCACCAGTACTCCTGACGCGAACGACTCCAAAACCAGGTGCGGCCGGTTTCCATGGTCTGGCGCAAAGAATCGGCGTTCATCCACGCCATCATCAACACCTGGCCCGTGCCAACTTCCTGAACGATCGCAGGTACAAGGCCATCGGCGTTGTAGGTCACTGCAGCGAGTTGCTCGGCAGTAACGGAGATCGGAATGCTTTCAGGCATGTCGCCACGCTAGCGGTGCGTCCGCCTCGCCACGAACAGAGTTTCGGGCAATGCCCAGGGCTAGAGGTAGAGACCGGTGCTTCCTTCAGAGAGACGCTCGGCAGCAACTGCGTGAACATCCCGCTCACGAAGGATGATGTAATCGTCGCCGCGAACTTCGACTTCGTAACGATCCTCGGGGCTGAACAACACCTGATCACCCGGTTCCATGGAACGGACATTCGGACCGACCGCCATGACTTCGGCCCACACCAGGCGCTTGCCGATTTGCGCCGTTGCCGGAATGAGGATTCCGCCGGTGGAACGGCGCTCACCCTCGGGTCCGCCGAGGTGCACGAGAACTCGATCGTTCAGCATTTGGATGGGAAGTTTTTCGCCGCCGGCACCTACGCCGTCGGTCAGTCGATCAGTGGTCTGCGAAGAGGTCACGACACGACGGTACCGTCTCCACTCGTGACCGACGACTTCCCAATCCGCTCCCTCCGTCTCGAGACATCCGACGGACTGTCCCTCGAGGCCGAACTGATCGTTCCCGAGAATGCTCGAGCGGCGGTGGTTCTGTGCCACCCGCACCCGCAACAGGGCGGGAACATGACGTCGCTGGTGACGAGCGAACTCTTTCGCACTCTCCCCGCCTCGGCCGTTGCAGTACTTCGCTTCAACTTCCGCGGTGTCGGCACGTCAGAGGGTGAGCATGATTTTGGCGCAGGCGAAGCACTCGACATCGTTGCCGCTCTCGACACGATCACCTCTGAATGTCCTGAGCTGCGCGTCTTTGTCTCCGGATGGTCGTTTGGCGCCGACACGTCGCTCTCTGTCCTCGACTCGCGAATCACTGCGTGGTTGGCTTGTGCGCCCCCGTTGCGCGTTCTTCCTTTAGAAGATCTCACTGCTGCTGCTGGCAGCGATCCGCGCTTCAAATTGCTCATCATTCCCGAGCATGACCAATTCCGGGATCCTGAATCGGCACTTGAAGCGACAGCGTCATGGCTGAACACCGATCTCACTGCAATTGCTGGCGCCGATCATTTTTTTGTCGGACGCACCCACAAAGTTGCTGCGCTGATCGTTGGAGCCATCGACACGCAACTCGCGTCGTAAGCGAGAACTCGCCTTAGGGTCGGACGTTGACCCCGGCCGCGATCATGTGTTCTTTCGCTTCAGAGATTGCGTGATCGTCGAAGTGGAAGATTGATGCGGCAAGAACGGCATCGGCCCCACCCGAGATGACTCCCTCGACCAAATGATCGAGGGTCCCGACGCCACCAGAAGCAATCACTGGAACGCCGACCGCACCGGAGACTGCGGCGGTGAGTTCAAGATCGAAACCATCGCGAGTCCCGTCACGATCCATTGACGTGAGAAGGATCTCGCCAGCCCCAAGCGATTCAGCGCGCTGCGCCCATTCGATGACATCGATACCAGTTGGGGTTCGCCCGCCAGCGACGTAGACCTCCCAGCCTTCGTCTGAACGGCCATCGACTGCACGTCGGCGAGCGTCAATGGCGCACACCACACACTGATTCCCAAACACCTCAGCAATCTCGCTAATGAGTTCAGGCCGAGCAACGGCAGCGCTATTGACTGACACCTTGTCGGCTCCTGCGCGCAACATCGTGCGAGCGTCGTCAACAGTTCGAATTCCGCCGCCAATCGTGAACGGAATGAACACCTGTTCCGCAGTGCGTCGAACAACATCAACCATCGTTTCGCGACCATCGGAGGTTGCCGTGATGTCGAGAAATACAAGTTCGTCGGCACCGTCGGCGTCATAACGAGCAGCAAGTTCCACCGGATCGCCAGCGTCGCGCAGGCCCACAAAGTTCACGCCCTTCACGACGCGACCATCGGTGACGTCGAGGCAAGGAATAATTCGAGCGTTTTTCACTTGAGATCAGGCCACTCTTCGAACTCGAACAAGTACGTCGATAGCAGTCCGATCGCCGTCGTCGGTTGACACCGACCGCTCGATGCGTTGCGACCCTCGCCGCAGGCAAGATCGACCGCAGTGCCTGGTGTCAGATCGGCAACCTCGGGCGGAAGGAATTGATTGGGTTCGCCCTTCCATATGAGCTCAGAGGTGTCGTAGCGCGCGTTCCAATCGGAAGCATCCATTGTCGAAGTCTAGGACTGCGAGCGAATCAATGATTCAGGGGTTTGGCGATACAGCACCGAGCGCGTCTTGCAATGTGAACGCGCCTTCGTAAAGCGCACGCCCAACAATCGCGCCTGAAAGACGGCGACCTGCTGATCGGAGGGCTTCAAGGGCAACGATGTCGGCAAGGGTTCCCACGCCGCCCGAGGCAATAACGGGAAGTTCCGTTGCTTCAAGAACTTCTCCGAGTCCATCAAGATCCGGGCCCTCAAGCGTTCCATCTCGGCCGATTTCCGTGACGATCAGCGCTTCAACGCCAGCATCGGCAAAACCCCGAGCAACATCGAGAAGGTCTTTTCCAGACCCTTCTTCCCATCCGCGAACCGCGACCTCGCGGCCACGGGCGTCGAGACCAACAGCCACTGCATGTCGTGCTGCAAGTGCACGAACAAGATCAGGATTCTCTAGGGCTGCTGTGCCCAGAACGACGCGTGCGACACCAGCGTCGAACAACGCGTCGGCCGCTTCTTCGCTACGCACGCCACCGCCCGTTTGAATCGGCACATCGACCGCATCACAGATCGCAGCGATGACCCCACGGTTGAGCGGAGAACCCGTGCGCGCAGCATCGAGATCGACAACATGGATCCAGCGCGCTCCGGCGTCAGCAAACACTTTGGCCTGAGCAACGGGATCGTTGTTATAGACGGTCTCGCGCGCATAGTCGCCTTGATAGAGGCGCACCGCCTGACCATTCAGAAGATCGATAGCGGGATACAGCTCCATCAGTTTCCAACCTTCGGACGAGCGGCGTCGACAAAACCCCGCAGAAGCTCGAGTCCTACCGCACCAGATTTTTCAGGGTGAAACTGCGTGGCCCACAACCGGTCACGCTCAACGGCCGCAGCCACCAAACCGCCGTACTCGCATGTGGCCACGACGGATTCGCCTTCGGCATCGGCGGCATAGGAGTGCACGAAATACATCCACACTGGATCAGACACATGCGCAAACAGCCGACTTGGCCGGCGGACATCAACAAGGTTCCATTGCATCTGCGGCCGCTTCACCGTGTCGGGAAGCAGCCGGAGTCGACCTGGCAACACTCCGAGACCCACCGAACTGGGCGACTCTTCGGAACCTTCAAAGAGCATCTGCATGCCGACACAGACGCCAAGAAATGGACGCTGATCGTTGGCGGCGGCGATCGCTACCTGGTCGAGTCGGCACTCACGAAGGGCGTCCATGCACGCGCCAAACGCGCCGACACCGGGGAGAACGACAGCGTCGGCGTCGGCGATGAGTCCGCTGTCAGCGGTGAGTCGCGCATCGGCTCCCACGCGCTCAAGCGCTTTCTGCGCTGAACGAAGATTGCCAATGCCGTAATCAAGAACCGCCACCAGCGGCCGAACTTCGTCTGTCACAGCACGCCCTTGGTGGAAGGGACTCCCCCACCGTCGATGCGCACTGCGTCGCGAAGTGAACGAGCAACGCTCTTAAACGTTGCTTCGATGATGTGGTGAGTGTTCACACCACGAACAAGCGAGATGTGCAGCGTGAGTGCTGCCGATGTAGCGAACGCGCGCCAGAACTCTTCAATCAACTGCGGATCGAAGGGAGGATCGCTCAGAATCTTTTGACCAGGAAACTCGACCTCGTAGACAAGGAATGGTCGTCCGGAAAGGTCGAGCGCAACATCGATGAGGGCTTCGTCGAGCGGAATGCGGTTGGAAGCGAAGCGCCGAATACCTGCTTTGTCACCAAGAGCAACAGAAATCGCATCGCCAAGAGCGATGCCAACATCTTCAACAGTGTGGTGAGCATCGATCTGCAGATCGCCTTCGGCTTTAACAACGAGATCGAAACCTCCGTGACGACCAAGCTGCGCAAGCATGTGATCGAAGAACGGGATGCCTGTCGATGTCTCGTGGCGCCCCTGACCATCGAGATCGATCTCGATGAGGATTGAGGTTTCGGAAGTCGCCCGGGCAACTGTTGCTGCTCGGCGACCATCGTCGGTTCGTGTTGCACTCACTGAAGGGCCTCCTCAAGAGCGGAAAGGAACGAATCGTCCTCACCGGGTGTTCCGATCGTGACACGCAAACAACCTTCAAGGCGCGGCCACGACGAACAATTACGAACAAGTACAGAACGATCAATCAGGCGTTGCCACACGTCGCTGCCGTCCACTGAGCGGGGGCGGAAGAGCACGAAGTTGGCTCCGGACGGCCAGACATCGACATCGAGTTCCTCGAGACGAGCAACTAAACGGCCGCGCTCTTCGACCAAACGAGCGACACGCTGATTCATTTCTTCCACATGTGCCACTGCCAACTCGCCCGCCAACTGCTTGAACGCATCGAGGTGATACGGCAGAACGACCTTTTCGAGTTCAGCAATGATCCAAGCCGGACCAACGAGATACCCGAGGCGCGACGCCGCCATCGACCACGTCTTCGAGAACGTTCGACTTACAACGAGCGGAACGTCGTCGGCGATGAGGACATCGGCTGACCATGGTGAGAATTGGCCGTACGCCTCGTCGACGACGAGAAGTCCGTCGATCGCTGTCACCATGTCGAGCACCGCACGAACCGTTGCTTCGTCGTCGACAACACCAGTTGGATTATTCGGCGAGCACAAGAAACTGACCTGGGGTTTGGCAAGGTCGATGACACGACGAACCTCGGCAAGGTCGGTCGAGAAATCAGCAGCGCGCTCGCCCTCCACCACAGCAGTGCCAGTGATGCGCGAAATGTGGCTGTGTAGTGCGTAGGTGGGTTCCCAAACGGCCGCGGTACGGCCTGAACCACCGAAGGCAAGCATGATCGTCTGCAAAACTTCGTTGGAACCGTTGGCAACAAATATTCGTTCAGGCCCAACGCCATGGAGTGCTCCGATAGCAGTGCGAAGTTCAGTCGCAGCGCGATCGGGATAGCGGTTCCAGTTGATCGTTGCCACCGCGTCGCTCAAAGCGAGTGTCCACGATTCGGGGGGCGAATCTGGAGACTCATTCGTATTGAGACGAACAGCAACGTCGACCTGCGGAGAGTGGTAGCCGTTCATGAGTGCGACATCGTTGCGCGGCGTAATCATGAATCGGCCTCGAGGGCGCGAGAACGCAGACGCACTGATTCAGCGTGCGTGGCGAGACCCTCAGCATCGGCAATTGCCGCCACGACGGGCGCGGCTGCATCGAACCCGGCGCGATCAACTTCGATGACATGAACCTGCTTGGTGAAGTCATCGACTGTGAGCGCGCTGCCGAAGCGTGCGGTGCCGAATGTCGGCAGCACGTGACTCGGCCCGGCGACGTAATC
>Ga0315905_10009153_pt1 | contig 10030 bp, 22 predicted proteins | sample LakEriMetagenome_5_FD_203522 | JGI IMG/M metagenome (GOLD analysis project Ga0315905, IMG submission 203522) | Freshwater fungal communities from buoy surface, Lake Erie, Ohio, United States - Buoy 4 MA121 | ecosystem: Environmental > Aquatic > Freshwater > Lake | place: USA: Lake Erie, Ohio... | reverse complement strand
AACAAACCACTTCCCATCCTCAGTTACCTTGACGATCGAGATAGCAGTTTCATCCAATCTTTTCTTAGAATTAGCCGCTTGTTTGGCAACTTCCTCAAATCCCGCCAAGTCAACAGCAATGTAGTAACTCCCATATTGAGGCTCTTCCCCATACTTAATCCATTCTTCCTTAAAGATGTCAGAACCCGCGTTTGTAAAGGAAGCCATGTACTCTTGTTTAAAAGCAAAGGTGCTTAGAGTCTTCTTGGCAGATTCAATCTCTGCTTGGTCAATCAAGGGGTTATCAGCAGTGGTGAAGTGCCAAGACTTCCAATCAGGGTCATCTTCACTCTCACCCAACTTAAAGGTATCATAGAACCAGTTACGTCCCTTGGGAGTCCCAATGAACAAGGCTCTACCTCGCTTGTCAGAAAGTGAGGCGCGAATAACTTGCTCCCACGCTTCAGGCTTAATGTCCGCAACCTCATCGAGAACGGCATAGGTCAATGAGACACCACGCAAGGTATCAGGTCTATCCGCACCACGAACGTATATCCTTGCTCCGTTTATCAGGGTAATGTCTAAGTTATTAACGTGGCTATTCTGAATAACCTCTCTACCAAGGTCTAGCAGTAAGTCCCAGATGATCTGTCTAGACTGCCCCATAGTGGGACTCACATAGAGAACCGCAGACCCTTGAGGACACTTGAGTCCCTCAATCAGTAGGGTAACTGCCGCCATTCGAGACTTACCGCAACGACGACCAGCAGCCACTACCTTGAACCGAGTCGTATCCTTGAATACCTCTTGTTGCCAAGGAAGTAGAGAGAAGTTCAAATCAGCCATATTTAGCCTCTACATCTTCAGGTTCAGTGTCGATTATTGTAGGCTCTTGCCCCAAGCCAGTTATGTTAATCGTGACTGCTGACCTCTGAGACTTATCCTTCTCAAACATCGAAACAGGAAGAGTCCTATCCAAACACATCTTCAGTGCTACCAATTGATGGGGATGCTCATCATTAAGAGCAATCTCAATAACCTTCTGAGCCACATCCTTACCTCCCGATCTAATCATCAGCTCTTTAAGCTCCTTCAGACGTTGATGATCTGTCTTAGGCAGTACTAAGGGCGGATTGTCAGCAAACCTCTGTATGGTCATCTTGACGCTCCCCTTGGGTCTTCCTCTTCCTCTTTTTAACGTTTCCATTTTGTCCTTTCTGGAATGGTCAATTTAGCTTTTTTTGAGGGTAGGAGGCTACACCAATATCTACCAACACTACCTACCCCCTCCCCCCCCATACATCTCACTACCTAGGGTTTACCCTCATGTCTTTTTATACAGCACTGGCCACACATACAGCATAGGGTTTACCCTTAGTCAAAGGTTATGCGTTTTTTGCATAAAGTGTGAAAGAGTGATGCACCATTTTAGGGTTACCTTTCCAAATGAGAATCATTCGTAATTAAGGTTATTCTATCTAAGGGTTCTCCTACCCTATAGCCTAATGAGTACACATGATGATAAAGGCTGATTAGGTTCTCGAATCCCTCACTGATGTTTCCTTGTCCCGCACTCATGAGAATGGCTCTCTTGGGGTTGTCTAATACCCGTCTAAACTGTACGGTCTTATCGCTTGGCGGTCTTCCTGACATCGTTTCATTTTCCCCGATTAAATAATTTAAATAATTGTATACCTATGTTCTAGGGGTTTCTACTATTAGGGATTTGGAGGGGTCTTATAAATCAACAACTTACGAGAGTTGGCACGATTCTATTATGCTATATATGTGAGAGGGTCAAAAAAACGCTCTCTCTTTCTTCAACATTTTTATAGGCGTAAATACATCATGACAAACATCACCCGTGAACAATGGCTCTCTCAGGCCACTACAGAGCTTCGTAGCCTCTTCAAAGCACATGGGGTAGACCTACCCCTTGAGGTTCGCTCTTCGTGCGGCTTTCCCTCAAAATCAGCCCTTTCAAATAAGAATCGCAGAATTGGCGAATGTTGGTCTGCCCGTGCATCTGCTGACAAACACGCTGAAATTTTTATCTCTCCCACAATCAGCGATTCAATGAGGGTTTTGGACATCTTGGCGCATGAGTTAGTTCACGCCTGTCATCCTAACGATGGACATGGGAAGCTGTTTAAACGCACTGCAACGGCTATCGGCTTAGAGGGCAAAATGACCGCCACAGTAGCGGGTGAGAAATTCAAGCTGTGGGCTACACCAGTGCTTGAGAAACTTGGCATTTATCCTCATGCTGACTTGATCCCCGCGAATGCTCAAAAGAAACAATCAACCCGAATGCTGAAATGTGTTTGCCGTGATTGTGGTTACACCGTAAGGGTCGCTGGAAAATGGCTCACTGACATGGGCGCACCTCATTGCCCAGATCATGGCGAAATGGATACCGTTTAAACAACCTCAGCCCTTCGGGGCTTACTCTTGAAAGGCTTAAATTATGTCAGCAATCACTAACCCAGATCACATTGCACAAATGCGAATCCTCACCTTGCGTCAAGCTCTAAGGCTTGAAATGTTAGGCATGAAACGAGGCGGTAAGAGTGCTTATGCAATCCTCAAGGCTGAGGGCTTCAAAGGCACTAAGCAAGAAATATTCGACCAACTCTCTGAGCTTCGCACCCAGTGGCTCGGTGAGAGCGTTTAAACAGTTCAGCTTTAGCCAGTGTGACAGACTGGCTTCGGGTGCACTGTCACCAACTTTATTAACTTTGAAAGGCGTGAATTATGAAATATACAAAAGCTGTCGATGTCTGGGCATTGTCCCAAGAACAACGCAAACAATTACAAATTGGTCAATGGGTCTTGGCGGGTTCTGCCAAGGGTCAATGGCTCGGTCAAACTGCTAGGTCAGACGTTGCCGCTTGGCATCATGTGGGAATCAAGGGCTGGAAAGCCAAAGTTTCAACCCTTCGGGCATACGCTAAGAACTGGAGCTAAACATGAAACAAGACTTTGAAGACATGGTTCAGGCTTCCCGATGGAATGCTCTACACAATGCGGCAAAAACTATGCGTGAGCATGGTGGTGGCTTTGCGGGTTCTCTGGCTGAGGCTTGGCAAAAGGCAGACAAGACAAACAAAAGCAGAATTGAACAGGCTTTTCCTGATCTGTTTTTCAGGTTTATGGGTGAGGCTGATCGGTCTTACTTTGGCGACAAAATCAACTGAAAGCGTTTAAACATCATGCAAACTTATACTTGGAAATATTTGGTTTGTTCAATGGCTATCACTGACCTTGCCGACCTTGAAATGAATGGGTCAATTCCTGATGATTGGAAATTCACATTAAAAAATGGCTCTACCCTTTACGATGAGGTGGGGTCAGCATGGCGAGAGAGGTCAGAAAATACAGTCTATTTGTGCCATAAAAACGCACCCGAACAAAAACAGCGATGGGTTCACCCAGATACGATGATTGACGTTTATAAGGTGTCACCATGAAAAACACAATATACGACGTCTTGACTTGTATCGGGGTGGGACTCGCCCTCTGTCTTGGCCTCTTGGCTTACTTCGATGTCTTGGTCAAATAATCTTTTTTTCTTTTTTATAGGTGTTCAAAATGTCAGCTTTTATTGTTACAGATTCACACATCAATGCTCTGGTTCGCTATGCCTCACGGCATAAAGTAGGCGTGTCCTATGGCGCAACAGTAATGCGTTTAAACGCTTTCGACAATGAGCAAGCCGTTGCTCAGATATTGTTTAAAGAAAATGTAAAGAGCGTCAACCATCGCTATGGTGAGAGCGAAACCACGCAAATAGACTACGACCGAGGCGCACCCATTCTCACGGCTATTCAAGCAATCAAAGCGGCTCAGTGTTTGCGTTATCAATCATGTGAGCATCCCGCTTTTGAGGACTCTCTCGCTTGTAAGTTTATAGCGGCAATTATTGCCGATGCCATCCCAAGGTTAGAAGGTTACGACTCTGCTGAGTGGGCAATATCTGACAAGGTGACAGCATGACTTCATTTTATGACTTACCTGAAATTGTACGCTTTCAAGTGTATGGTGCAATAACTGCCCTTGACTGCGAAACTGGTCAAAGTGGTGGCTCTGGGCAACTCTGTGTTGCTGTTGCTAGGGGCAAGTTTGGGGAGCTTTGCAAAGCATTGGACAAGTTGGGTTTTGATAATGTAGACAGTTATTATTTTCCGCTTGGCACTGATAAACCGCCCATGAACCTTAGACATGACTCTGTGCGATATGGTGGGCAGAATTGCAACTGGTTTTATGCGACCTTTAAAGTAAAAAGCGAGGTGTCAGCATGAGAAAACCTCCAAGTGGCTTCAAGCCAAGATCATTTGATGAGCGCATTTGTGATCTCGACCATTTGCAATTCACGCACAAGAAACGAGCTAAACGAGGGTTTTATTATTGGTCAGAGAAAAGCCCAGACCAAATATTGCACGAGTTCCATTTGTCGGACTTTGCCAAGTGCAAAGCGTTTAAACAACTTAGGGTCAAATCATGAGCCAGATTAAAATTACGATCAATACAGACAATGCCGCATTCGATGACGATCTTATGGGTCAGATTGCAAACATTTTGGAAGACCTTGCACATGGGTTCAGGTCAGAAGACCAACAGAGTGGTTACCTCTGGGACGTTAATGGCAACAAATGCGGATGGGTGGGGATAGAAGAATGAATAAACAAGATATACAAAACCTTGCTGAAAATGCCTTACATGAGGCTTGCAGACATATTCAGGACGCTTTAGGGGTGACAACTGGAGACACTGCGGGTATGTTTTTCTGCGGTCAACAAGAAGACGAAATACACCAAATTTTTTGTCGATATATTGAAACTGAGTTAATGTTTAAATCAGAATGAATTGGAAAACAAAATGACGCAATTACAAGCACTCACAAAATGCCTAGTTTTGGCTATAACTGCACCAGACGACCACAAAGCTCAACGAGCAAGCGAATTAGCGGAAGAAATAGCTAGAGGGTTATCAGTTGACCAAGTAGAAGATTGCAAGGCGCAAGCTCTTGAATTGGTGGAGGCATTATGACTTTTAGAACTTTTCTAATTGAGTTTTACCCATATCCTGATTGTGTACACGCTGAATATGACGAAACAAGCGCAGAATCTTTAGAGGATGCGGTGGCTGCACTTAAAAAGTATCACCCAGAAGCTGAGATTTTGAACACCTACATACACACAGCGTGTTTAAACGATCTATGATTTATGCGTGTATTGCCTTAATTCTGCGAATACTTGGCGGGAAACGCTAAACCCTCAGACCCTCTTCGGAGGGTTTTTTATTGCCTTGTGTAGGTTGGCATGGACAAGCCCTTAAAAACGCCTAGAAAGGGCTTTTATGGCCTTTGGTGGGCATTTCCTCGCACAATCTGCGGATGGTCTCGTTCAGTGCCTCTATCTGATCCATCTTGCTTATCGACCACGCCCGTTTTTGACCATGCCAACCCATTACTGGATTGCGGTGGCAATCAACGCATAAAGCAATGCACGTATATTGCAGACCTTGTTTGTAATGGTGGGCTTCACTTGGTGGTGGTGCTTCACAGACTGAACACGGCAAAGACTTAACCCTTGCAAGGTGTAGCCTCTCCTTTGCGTTCAGCTTGTTGTTCACTGGGTTGCCTTCATTTCCATACGGGCTGAGTATTGGTTTGTTCGCCACACCTCAATTCTTGCTTCTGCCGCCCTCATTAAGAACCGATATTCCTCCTCAAGGGTCACTGCCTCTCTAATGCCCTCTAATATCCCGACATAATCTTCGTGGGCATAGGCGTAAACCTCTTGTTTGCCTAAAACCTCTGTTCCCGCTTGGCTCATGAGTTGGGCTTTTCTGCTTTTCCTGAATTCCTCAAGATACATTCGGTCGGCTTTGGCTTTGGCATACAGTGGCGCAGTGTCAATCAGGTATTGGATGGCTTTAGTTGGTTCGTTCATACTTCGCCTTTTAGTTTATAACCATGCTCGGCTAGTTTCTCGATTATCTCATTAACACTTTTTCTACCCATATTGGGTGTTTTTAATAATCTGTCTTTAGTACAGTTTAGTAATTGAGTTAATGTATATACTTCATCGGCCTTTAAACAACGCTCAGATCGAACAGTTAAATTGAGCTTTTCAATGCCATCGAAAACGATAGCCTCGGTTAAAGCCCATTTGTGAAGTATTGCGTCCCTACGTTCAAGTACACCCTCTGCGATGTTGTAAGCATCACGGGCGAAGTTATGGGGTAGGTTCTTTAGTACTTCGATTGCGATCTGGTCGAGTAGTTCTTCCCTTGTCATTGGTAATCCCTACATGAATGGTGTTTGGCATCTTCGCTACTGTCCCAAAGACCAGTGCAACCCGTACATTTAAATTTGCCCATGGTGATTGAAAACTTACCCGTTAGCCTTGGTTCTGGTAGTTCTAGTTGTTTGGCATAAACCTTGTCTTCTACCAGTTTGGCAAAGCGTTCTAGGTGTTCGGTTAACTCGAAGTCTTCCTGATTGGATGGGCTATAGGCTTCATCGTCTTTAATGTAAAACCTAGCCTCTTTTGCCATGCGAATAATGTCTTCTCTGGTCATACATCCTCGGTCTTATAGTTGAGTTTGTGGTGTTGAAAGCGCATTGCGGCTTCCATTTCCAATTCAGCACAAGCCTCTTGTGACATACATCCCACAATATCACGCCCAGAGAACCAGACTTCTTTTACAGACTCGTTATAGGTGGATTTGTCCTCGTCTATTTCGTATTCATAGACTACTGTCACTACTTCGCTACCTTGACCGATTGTTGTGTCAAATTCCCAAGTTGATTCCATGATGTAACTCCTGTTTAAAATTAAATGTTATCAAATTGTTTGCGTAATACCATAGGGATTTACCCTAATGTCTGAATCATTCTTAAGGCGGCTTCAGGGTTGTCAATTCTGCACAATGTACTTCCTGACCAGTTCTCAAAAAAGTCGGTTTGTAACTTGGTAAACTTCTTTTTAGAGTTTGTCTTAATTTCTACCAAAAAGGTGTGGTTTTTATACCCTACCAATAAATCAACTGGCAGACCGATAATCCAAACGTAAGCACCCGCAGATCGCAAAGCACTAACTATTTGGTCTTGATTTGCATCTACCCTAGCGGCATATCTCATAAAAGTGTCCCATCTTTGATTCGGTTCATATATTCCCTTATGCGATCTCTTGCACCTATGCCATAGATTCGCTCTGCCCTCTCAAGCCTCGCCCTGATGAGGTCACGATTCTTTCCCCACTCCCAATTCCGATACAGCTCTCTTGCCTCTGCTTGCTCAAGAATTACTCTATCGCTTGGGCCTTGAATGTTACGTCTGCTCCAGATCACCAGTAAGCTCCAATGCTTTGTTTATCAGATGTATCGGAAATGGTACGCCTTCACGCACCTTGTCTAGCAGTCTCATAGCTTCAAAGTAGTTCATGCGAAATCCAATGATTTTTGGGCGGTACGCTTCTTTTGAAGTTTTCCATACTCAGGGTTTAACTCGCAACCAATATATTGCCTACCAAGGTCTTGAGCTACTTGTGCTGTAGTCCCAGAACCCATAAAAGGATCAAGAACAACAGCTCCAACTGGTGCGCCAGCAAGAATACAAGGCTCAATTAACTCTGTTGGGAAAACCGCAAAGTGCGCTCCTGAGTATGGCTTTGTGTTAACAGTCCAAACACTTCGTTTGTTTGCCATCTCATAAGACTTCTCTAAACCACTATGAGGCTGTAATCCTGTGCCTTCATTGTGATACTTACCATTTGTTCTATCTCTTGTTCCCCAATCTTCTTTTACAGGCTCTTTAATTGCAACATGGTCAAAATGATATTTGCGAGACTTGCTTAACAAGAAAATATATTCATGCGATTTAGTGCAACGATCACCAACAGACTCAGGCATTGGATTAGGCTTATGCCAGATGATGTCTTGACGCAAGTACCAACCATCTGCCCTCAGAGCAAATGCAAGCATCCAAGGTATTCCAATGAGGTCTTTTTCCTTTAACCCCTCTAGTTTATTGCCTCGCCTTGCACATACCTGTGGCAAATCTTGAATATTGTTGGCAACTGATTGTTGAACTAACGCTTGACCCTTGCCTGGTCGGTAGTTGTAATAACTGTCTCCAATATTCAACCACAGCGTTCCATCGTCTTCCAGCACATCCCAAACACATCGAAACACCTCAACCATTGCCTTGATGTACTCCTCTGGAGTTTCCTCAAGTCCTAACTGCCTGTCCTCACGAATAGCGCCACATTTAGGGCAAACACTTTTATAAATTGCATCTCCAACAGTTAAATCTTTGTTGGCATGACCAGTTATGGTTTTGTCTGAATACTTTGAATCCCGCTTGTGAGAACAGTTCTCATCACCACCAATCCATTTTCCAGTTCCGTAGTCTCGCAACCCGTAGTATGGAGGGCTTGTTATACAAGTTTGAGCCTTAACGCCTTGTGATGCCCATTTACGCATAGTTTCTCGGCAATCACCAAATTCAATCTTGTTCATGATTTATTCCTTAATTGAGCCATTGCTTGCCTAATGTGTTCAGGCATAGGAACGGCTTTTTTGTTGTCAGCCTCAATCTTGGCAAGGGCAGGATCAATTTGCACTTCAACTTTGATCCCGAATGATTCAGGAATCTCAGCCCCATCCCATCTTTGTTGGTTTAGATAGACCAAAGGTGCAGGAATGAAAGCACCATCGTCTTTTCGCCAAGCATCGGTGGTTTTCATCCACTCTATGTGTTTGATGACCTGATCTGCACAGGTATCGCAGTAAAACTTCTTCCATTTCACTCTACAGGCAGACTTACCGCCTTTTCTGAATGATTTAGGCCAAGTCTCCCAGAATCTCTCAAAGTTATCCATGTTATTTTCTTTAGACATAGGTTCTCCAAGGGTGGATAGAGGGGTTTCTATCCGACCTTCTCCAAGCATTATGGTATTCATATATTGACTCCTATTGACTTAAATACAAAACGCCCCAAGTGCGCATGACGAGTTAATTCGCTTATACATTTGGCCTTGTTACCACCGTTGTACCAAATGCTTTACCAGTCGCTTAACCAACGCTGGTCGGCAAACAGGGGGTGTTTCCTGATGTCGGTGTTTTCTTCCAAGCCATCCATGCAGATGCACTACTTTCGTGTGGAGTACGGAAGCCGTGATAGAAATAAAAAAGCCGCTTGCAACTGCCCTCTGGTGGTAGTCTTTCCTAAATTCACTCCTACTGGAACTTAGGAAAGACAGAGAGCATGTGCAAACGGCCTTAACATTGTTACCTACCACAGCAACAACTTTATTGTACACAACTTTTTATTGTGTCAATAGGTTTTTTTCAAATAAATTGATTATTTGTAATTTCATTTGTTGGTTTTCTGCCAAACAAACGAATAGCCTGTGCGTTCATAGAAGCATATTCAGACTTAGTGAAGATGCCCTTTGCGTTTCTAATGTCAAACGGGTTTAGCAGATCACGAGGCTCCTCAACCTTTTCAGCCTCAATCATGTGTGGCTCTAAGGTGTACTGAGAAACCCAAGACCGACCTAACTTAATTTTTCCAATTTTTAGCTTCTTCTTGTAGCTCATCTTGGTGCAACAAGCTGCAATGGATAGTCTTGGTATGCCTGTTAAATCCTCTAATTGATAGGAAGTAAGTGGGCCGTTTTGTAGGCATCTGATAACTGCTTCTTGGGTCATTGGTAAAGTTCCTGAATGTTGATGGGGCGGTTTATGTGGTTTTCTATTGTTCTGCAAAGCAAAGCGGTCACTGCGGCATTGAAGTCCTCTGGTTCGGTTACGTAAGCATTAGCCATTGTGATTGCGTAATCAAGCAATGTTTCTGCACAAGTTTGTTCAATTTGTTCGATGTTCATACGCAAATAGTAGTGTTGTTTTTTGGTTTGTCTATTAGGGTTTATCCTAATATAAAAAGATAAAAGTTGTGGCACATTATGGGTGTGGGCAATAAAAAACCCACATTTTAATAAACAAACAGGAGTGAATATGAAGACATTGTTTGAACAGTACA
>Ga0315905_10009152_pt1 | contig 10030 bp, 8 predicted proteins | sample LakEriMetagenome_5_FD_203522 | JGI IMG/M metagenome (GOLD analysis project Ga0315905, IMG submission 203522) | Freshwater fungal communities from buoy surface, Lake Erie, Ohio, United States - Buoy 4 MA121 | ecosystem: Environmental > Aquatic > Freshwater > Lake | place: USA: Lake Erie, Ohio... | reverse complement strand
GCGATACGAAGAATCCACGCATCGAGAGCATCGCAGTTCCCGATCAATGGTTCGCAGTTGACTTTGATGACAGCGCATGGGGCCAAGCCAAAGAGTACACCGAAAACGAGGTTGGTCCCAAACAGCCTTACTTCGATAGCGACTTTGAAGGCGCCACGTTCATTTGGTCAGATGACATCGCTCTCGATAATGTTGTTCTGTTTCGCCATGTGGTGAAAGCGTCGCCAGATGGCAAAGAACGAATCGACTTTCGAAATCTGAACAATATTGTCCCTGAAAATCCGCCTCGCGGTCAGGGTCGACCAGGACGTGGCTGGCAAGGTAGAAATGAAGGAGCTAAGAAATGACGCCTCGTTACGATGCAATTCTTGTTACGCTGCTATCCGTGCTCTTGTTGGCTACCAACGTCAGTAAAGCTGGCGATAAACCCAACATCATCTTCATGTTGTCCGATGACCAAGGTTGGAACGGCCTTTCCGTTGCGATGCACCCTGAGATGGCGGGGTCGAAAGGCGAGATCTTCCATACGCCGAATCTGGAAAAGCTCGCAGTGCAAGGCATGCGATTTTCATCAGCCTATGCACCGGCGCCCGTTTGTTCGCCAACGCGGATTAGCATTCAGACTGGGAAGAGCCCTGCACAGCTTCACTGGACCAAAGCGGCACCAGCGGTCCCGGGTCGCAAGCTGATCGAGCCTCGGTTAATCAAGGACTTGAGTAAAGACGAAGTGACCATCGGCGAATTATTGAAGCAAGAAGGATATGCCACCGCTCACTACGGCAAGTGGCACATCGCTGGCGGAGGCCCCGGCGCTCATGGATACGACGAACACGACGGCGACACTGGAAACGAAAACGCTTTCAAGTTCACGGACCCAAATCCAGTTGACATCTTCGGCATGGCTGAGCGCGCGGCCAAGTTCATGAAAAAAAGCAAACTCGCGAACAAACCTTTCTACATTCAGCTTTCATGGAATGCACTTCATGCAGCGGAGCTAGCCAATAAAGCTACGCTGGCCAAGTACGAAAAGCTCGCGACGAACAATTCAAAGCAAGCGACTATAGCGGCCATCACCGAAGATCTCGACTCGGGAGTTGGCAAAGTGCTAGAGGCCGTCGATCAATTGGGACTGAGCGAGAACACCTTCATCATTTACATGTCTGACAACGGATCTGGTGGTGGCGGTGGGCGTCGTGGTGGACTAAGCGGTGGCAAAGGTTCCGTTTGGGAAGGCGGTATTCGCGTGCCGCTGATTGTACGAGGACCGAAAGTTACAGCAAATTCATGGTGTCATGTGCCAGTTGTTGGTTACGATTTTCTTCCAACTTTATGCGCCTTGGCTGGTGTTCCTGCGAAGGAATTGCCCAGAGACATTGAAGGCGGTGACATCACAAGCTTGCTTCACAATAACGGCGAAGGCGCTGTTAATCGCCATCGCGAAGAGCTTGTATTTCACTTTCCTCACTATCAAAGTGACGACGGCCCACACTCAGCGATTCGACTTGGGGACCTCAAACTCATTCACTTCTATGAAAAAGATCGAGTCGCTTTGTTTGATCTTGCAAAAGATATTGGCGAACGAAACGATTTAGCCGAACAGAAGCCACAAGACACTCAATTATTGAAAGGTCTCTTGGACCAATATCTGACCGCCATCGATGCTCAGTTGCCTACCCCCAATCCAAACTTCGATCCCTCCCAGCCAATTGCGCCGCGTAAAGGTGGCAAGTATGGGAAACAAGGAGCAGACAAGAAATGATGTTACGAAATTATTTGGAATGGTCGACAATCGCTTTCCTACTGATCGCTGGAACGGTCTCACGAGCCCATGAAGGCCACGAACACGATCCAGAAGATCCTAGCGTGCGAGTGTGGACATTCTCAGACACCGGTGCCCACATCCACGGTGCTTACATCGGCTCGCGCGACGGCAAGGTGCAAGTGCGCCGCACGGACGGAGCCGTCATCTCTCTTGAGATTGAAAAGCTAACAACCCTGGACCGGAAGTGGATTGAGAGAAAGGTGGCGCAGGTGAAGGAGATCAACGAGAATACAACGCCAATCAATGGCACAGTGAAGCTTGTGGTAGCCAATGTCCCCGCCAAGCCCACAATCGCTGAAACTTTCGAGCCATTCGCAAAACTAAATGCCATCAAGTATCGACAGGACGGGAAGTTCTTCTACGTCGAATCGAATTCGATGCCAGACCATCGGATGATGGTTGGTATCACCGCATGGCAACAGCAAGTTCCGATTCCACAACCTTACTTCGGTGATAACGCTTGGCGAATTCCGCTGGAACCTGTGGTTGCCAAGAATCCCTTGTCAGCCAAGTCGCATTTCTTTCGTGGCGCGATTGCCTTGGCTGCGAACGGAGTACCCATTTTCAATCCGATCAAGAATGATGGGCGAACCGACACGCTTTTGGCAGGTGAGCTTGACGAATTCGGCGGCCACTGCGGTCGTGGCGACGACTATCACTATCACATTGCACCCACGCATTTGCAGGGGATGGTCGGCAAAGACAAACCGATTGCTTACGCGCTCGATGGCTATCCAATTTATGGATATACCGAACCGGATGGCTCCGAAGTCCAAGGGCTCGATGAGTTCAACGGGCATTCCACACCACAACTCGGCTATCACTACCACGCTACAAAAAAATATCCGTATCTCAACGGCGGTTTTCATGGAGAGGTCAAAGAGGTCGATGGGCAGGTCGACCCGCAGCCGCGTGCTGGTGGGGTGCGGGAAGCATTACCACCGCTGCGTGGAGCAAAAATCACAGGTTTTGAGTCGAAAGAAAATAAGAGCTTTAGCGTCAAAGTCGAGGTAGGCCGCGAGACTCGGTACGTAAATTATGCTCTGAACCAGGACGGTTCGGTCAAATTCGACTTTATCGATGGCAACGGTAAAGTCAAGACGGAGACGTATTCGCCGCGACAGAAAGGCCCTGGTGGTGGTAATGATCGACCGCCACGCAATGGGCCACCGCCCCGTGATCCACCCCGCAGAGATCCACCGCCGCCTGCGCGCAATGTCGTCGAGAAGCAAGATGCAGCGTCCAAAAAGGCCAAAGAAGGCTTCGTCGTATCAAGTAGTGCGATCGGTCAGGATGGTCGTATCTCATCGGAATTCACTTGTGATGGTCAAAACGCATCGCCGCCGCTGGAATGGAAGGATGCACCGGCTGGGACCAAATCTTTTGCGATCAGTCTTTGGCATACCGCTCCGGATCAAAAGAAATCTTATTGGCTCGTCTACAACATTCCCGCCTCAGTCAATCGTCTAGCGAAGAATGACAAAACCACGGGTACTGTCGGACTAAATGACAAGAAGAAGGCAGCTTATGACCCAATGTGCTCGAAAGGACCAGGTGCCAAGACATACCATATCACTGTTTACGCGCTGTCTGCCGACGTAAAGATCGCTCAAGGTAGCGACAATCGCGATGTATTTCTAAAGGCGATCAAGGACATCACGATCGCCGAAACGACACTTGATTTTGTTTACGAGCGAACGAAGAAGTGATTTTGGCCCTAGCTTCCGGAGATTCCCAACGAAGCGTGGTGTCGGAATTGCATTCACCATTGAAGTCCACCATTGGCAATGATCTTTATAATCTTCTGCGAGGATAAAGTTGATGAACAGATCCCATTCTAGGTCGGTTTGGGCAATCGTCTTGTGCATACTGATACCAGCCAACCTCATGTTTGGTGCAGCGACTTGTCACGGCCAATCTGACCGAAGAGAGGGCGGTGGACGGAACGGTGAGCAACGTGAGGGGGCGACGGACAGGGGAGTTCGTGGCAAAGGTGGTAGTGGCAAAGGTGGTAGTGGACTAGGAAACTATACTGAGCCGCCTCCTGCCAACAACGTACCGGATCACCTTTATAACATCATACTTGGTAGGCCTAACGATAAAGGAGTATCAATTCGCGCACTGTTTCATCGCGACGCAGACGCTCTTCTTGTTTACGGCAGCGAGTCGGGTAAGCTCTCAGAGCGGACGCCCTTGGTCAAGTTCCAGGCAAGGGAAACGCATGACTTTGTCTTAAGCGAGCTTCATTCAAACCGCCGCTACTTTTACAAGCTGGTCTATAAAACGGAAGATGGCTCTGAACAGTCGTCTGATGAGTACTCTTTTCATACAAGGCGTGATGCGGGTAGTCCATTTGTCTTCACGGTGACGGCCGACTCGCATTTGGATGAGAATACCAGTGGCGAAGTCTACCTACGCACATTAGCTAATGCGTCGTTGGATGCTCCCGACTTTCACTTTGAACTTGGCGATACGTTCATGACTGGAAAATACGTCAAGCCGGAATTGTCTGAGCCACAGTACTTGGCACAACGTTACTACCTAGGCAGCCTCTGCCACTCCGCTTCTCTCTTTTTCGTTTTGGGAAATCACGACGGTGAATCAGGTAGCCGGGGGTCGACGGTTTGGGCCACTCAAACGCGTAAGCGCCTGTTTCCCAATCCTGAACCCGATCGTTTTTACACTGGCAATCATCAAACGGAGCAAGTCGTTGGCTTGCCTCAGAATTACTATCAATGGAAATGGGGAGATGCCCAGTTCATTGTGCTCGATCCGTTTCGCTACACGACGCAGCGCAATCGCAACGGGAGCAATTGGCCTTGGACGCTCGGCGAGCAACAGTATCTGTGGCTCAAGTCCTCGCTCGAAAAAGTAGATGCCAAGTTTCGATTTGTTTTTATCCATCACCTTGTTGGTGGATCGCCGATGAACAACCGCGGCGGCGTTGAGGTTGCTAGGTTATGGGAATGGGGTGGCAAGAACACGGAGGGTGAAGATGAATTCGCCAACCAACGCCCAGGCTGGGCAATGCCAGTTCATGACCTGCTTGTCAAGCATGGTGTGTCGATCGTTTTTCATGGACACGATCATCTGTTTATCAAACAGGATCTCGATGGCATCGTCTATCAAGAGGTTCCTCAGCCTGGGCATCCTCGTTCCGGGAATACGAATACAGCCAAGGAGTATGGTTATCTTAGTGGCGAGATTCAGAGCAGCTCCGGTTACATTCGCGTCCTAGTCGGTCAAGACAAATCGCGGGTCGATTACGTCCGAACCTATTTGCCCGCAGCGGAATCACAATTCAAGAGAAATGCTGATGTCAGCTACTCTTACATGGTGAATCAAGCCTCAGTTGAACACTAAGTGATCAAAACGGTTATCTGTTTCACCATCGCAATTGGTAGATCGATTGTCCCCAATCGATCGGAACCTGAAGCAACCGTCGCCAGTGGCAGAAGCAGCCGAAAACCCAAAACCGCCGCCGCTAGCGCGTCGGACCGAGCTATTGGGGACAATAGCTCTACACTCGAAGCCGTGTTGGTAGATCGATTGTCCCCAATCGATCGGAACTTAAAGTCACCGTAGCCGATGGAACAAACAGCCGCAAACCATAAGACGCCGCAGCTATCGCGTCGGACCGAGCTATTGGGGACAATAGCTCTACACTCGAAGGCGGTTAATCAGACGGGTGAAAATCTAGGAATCCACATCAGTCTGATCCGGGTTACTTAAGAAGCTCTTCGATATGCGCAACGAGCAACTCGCGTTCCTCTTGGTCGAGCCACACATAGGAACCGACCAGTTCGCCTTTCGCGTCAACCAAACAAAAGCGATCCGGGTGGCCGCGTTTTTCGACTCCAGGTAGAAAAAACATCTCCGAACCGATCTTGATGATGTTCTGGAGTTCCCCGGTCAGGAACAACCATTGCTTTGGATCGGCATTGAAACTGTCTGCGTAGGCGCTTAGGACCTCGGGGGTATCGACTTCCGGGTCGACCGAGATGCTCAGGAGCCGGATGGGTTTGTCTTTGAACTTCGACTGCAAGAGACGCATCTCGCCACTTTGTCGCTTGCAAGTACCTGGGCAGGTCGAAAAGAAAAAGCAGACCACATAGGGTTGTCCAACCAAGTCTTCGGATCGCACTTTCTGCCCGCTGCGTTCGGTCAATTCGAAGGAGCGGGTCCAGTTCGGTTCAAGCATAGCCGCCTGCCTGAGTTCAGCCAGGGAGCGACGATTTCCAGGGTCTCTTGTCGGTTGTGCGTCTTGATCGAATTTCGCATCGGAGACGTCTCCGATCGGATCTTCTGGCTCGAGTGTGGCCATCGGAGCTTCACGTCCAGACATGACGCGCCCTACTTTGATTCGAAGCATCGCTCCGGTGGTTCCGATGACTATCCCCAAGAGGACCATAAGCAATTGAAAAACTCGACGGTTCATAAGCTTCCTAACCTCTATTGCAGTTCCCCTTTTTGCCTTCTGTGCACCAGCACAGTTGCCAGGAATCCCATGGCCAAGGCAAACCCTAGCGTGACCAACCAACTCGCTTGCATCGTAGGGACCCAGTCAATGCGGACCTCTGCGTTCTCTAATCCCAATGTGTTTTTTGAGGTACACAGGTGTCGGATCCCTGCGACGATGTAACTCATTGGGTTGCATTGCATCATCAGTTGCAGGATCCTCTGTCCTATTGGCATACCGTCGCTTTGGGCTGGGATGGGAAAGAACGCACCGCTCAGAAGCCACATCGGGAGCATGACCATGTTCATCGCCGCATGGTAGCCTTGGGTGCTCTCCATGGGCCAGGCAAAGCAAACTCCCATCGCAGTCAGAGCCAGCGCCGCGACGAAAAGGAAAACGGGTAGGACCAGTAGGTTCGGGCCCAAGGGGACCATTCCGATACCGATTGCCAGCAGAAGAAAAAATATCGCTTGGGCCCAAGCGATTGCCGCTCCTCCGAGCGATTTGCCAAAGGCGATCCCCCAGCGCCGAGCTGGCGAGACCAAAACGCCCTGCAGGAAACCTTCGCGTCGATCCTCGATGATCGAGATCGTCGAAAAGATCGCCGTAAAGAGCAAGATCAAGGCTGCGGTGCCAGGGATAAAAAATCCCATGTAACTTTCCTGGGGCCCGGTGCCTTGGAAGGCCCTATGAAAGCCTGTACCAAAGAGGATCCAAAAGAGGATCGGTTGGCCCAAGGCAGCGATGACCCTGAAGGGCTGTCGAAAAAATCGGATCCACTCCCGTTTGGCTAGCATCCAAGCGGCCGGCAAAGACGAGTCCGAGAAGGGTAGGGGCGTCCGCAGGGGGATAGCCGAGTCGAGATCGAGATTTGCCGATGTGTTTGCCATGCGTTGTTGGCTCGTCGGATTGCTGTTGGATTGTAGAGAGGTAGGAGTTTACCAGAAAGAACTGTTTTCCGATTGGGCTCGGGACATATGTTCGCGCAAGCCATGGAGGCCTCGTTTGAGGAGTCCTGCGACGGCCATTTCGGACTTTTGCATCCTTTCGGAGATCGCTTTGATGGGCAGTCCCTCTAGGTACTTCATCCGTATGGCTTCTTGCTGTGTCGAGGGCAATTGTTCGATGCATGCGGCGAGCAATGCGGCCGATTCGCTTCGCATCATCCGTTGACTCGGTGAGGACGAATCGGATGGAATCAGCTGCTCGAATGGGCGCGGGTCCGACGAGGAGTTACCCGTCGGGCGGATCGTCACCTCGAGTCTTGCTGAGCGTTTTTGGGTGGCCAAGTGCTCTTGGTGGGCCGTCGCGACGTTGTTGCGCAGGATGTTTCGCAACCATGCGAGGAACGACTCGATCGTCTCTCCGCGGAAGGCACCGAAATCCCGAGAAGCCTCCAGATAGGTGGCTTGGACGACATCGCCTGAATCCATACGACCTTTGAGTCTCTCATCGAGCAGTCGCTGCGCGATGACGTTGAGATAAGGCCGGAATCGATCGAGCAGTTCCCCTTTGGCCTCGGAGTCGCCTAGTTTTGCGGCGGCTAATTTCGAGTGGGAATCGAACACGCTTGGGACCAAAAGGGGAATGCAGGTTGAATGTCAGGGGACTTACTTCGTCGAGACGACTTTGGTTTCCATCAGCGGCGGAGGCACATTGGCGATAGAAAGCAAGTAGTTGACCAAGTGCCAAAGGTCTTCGTCGATCAGACCGGGTTCATCTCGGGATTCGACAACAGCGGCCGCTGGCATCGGGGATCCAGCGATGCCGTAGCGAATTCGACGATACAAATCTTCAGGTGTTCGACCGCCGCGAAAATGTCCTTCGACAATACTCCTGGGCTTCAAGGGCAAGGGCTTCATCCCACCACGTGCCATCAGCGGCAAGAGCGACTGGCTGTCGGTCGGTTGGATCCCGATCTTGGAGGTCCAGTCTTTGGTCCAGTCGTCGTAGTCGGGCAACTGGTTGCCCTTACCGTCGGCATTGACTCCGTGGCATTTCGAGCACGAGGCGATCTCGCTGACGAAAAGTGCCTTGCCTTTCTCGATCGAGGATTTCAATTCTTCCTTGTTCTCCTCGGTTTCTGTTCCCACCAGGGGGAACGAGGGACGTGGAAAGTCTTCGACCGCATCGGCCGATTGGACCCATCGGTCGGCGATTTCGGTGAGTGCATCCGAGGCGTTCGAGAGTTGCCCTTCGAGTACGGATTTCTCCGCTAGGGGATCGTAGAGCCGTTCGCCTTCCCATTCGGTGGCCGAAAGCTGAATGAGCCTCCGTTCGAATTCACCGCGCAGGCTCAAGAAGACCACATAATCGACGAGGGCATGGATCTCCTGATCGCTCAGTTTGTTGAACAGGGGCATTTGGGAGCCGGACAATCCGTTTCGCAAGACTTTTTCGATGTCCTCTTTGACGGGACGTGCGGTGCGTGGGGAGGACTTGAACTTGAAGATACCCATGCGGAAATCCCTCGGGTAAGGGTCTTGGCTGGCCGCATTGATCCCACGTCCTTGTCCCGAGCTTCCGTGGCACGAAACGCACTGCTGAACGTAGATTCCCGGTTCTTTCGGAGTTCCCACGGCGATCTTGAGATTCGCTTCGGAGATTAAATCGGCGTAGTCGTCTTCTTTCAGAAGGCTCGGGAGTTTTGGGTCCTCCATGGTCCCGAACCATTCGACCAAAAGATTCTTGCTATCTTGGATTGTCGGTTCGAGTTCCCCGTCCTCCTTGCTCAGCCCGATCTCGGTGGCTTTAGCGAACAGATAGTTCGGCTCGTAGTTAGTAGCAATGGGTGTTTGGTCACGGCATCCTGCCTGGGATACCAAGAGGGTCCCTGCTCCGAGCATAAGGATCGCAACGTGGGATCGGATGGAGGCTTTCCCGATAGGATTCATGAGTTTGTAGCGGTTCATACGAGACAAAGAGATCGTGGGATTTTGAGCTGGAGTCGGCTAGGGAGCTATCCGACGAATTACTGGAGTTCGCGAATAGCGATATTTCGCCAACGAACATCAAAGGGACCTTGGTCGGCTCCGATACTATGGACCTGGAGTCCGATGAACCCCGAGTCGTGGGATTGTGCATCGGTGATGTCTTCGATCAACTTGCCGTTGATCCAGGTCTGGATCCGTTTGCCTTTGGCTCGGATGTGGTATTGGTTCCAATCGTCATTTTTCAGGGCGGAGTGGATCGGTTGGGTCGGCGAAATCCAGTTGCGTCCGGTGGCTTCTCCGTAGACATATCCTGATTCTCCTGGCGAGGCTTCGATCTCGACTTGGGGACCATGGACACGACCGTTATCGCGTTCGGGAAGGCTTTTAGAGCGGATTTGCACACCCGAATTCAACGCGTTGTGAACCTTTACCTCGAACTTCAGTTCGAAATCCGAGTAATCCTTGGTCGTGCACAGGAAGGAGTTTGGGCTGTTCTTCGACGTGGTACCGTGGATCGAATTGCCGTCAATTCGGTAGACAGCCCATCCATTTTTTTGTTGCCAGCCGTCGAGATTTTTACCATCGAAGAGGGATTTCCAGCCTTCGCCCGAGGGGACCTCTGCGGCAGGGTTTTCGTTTCGAACCACTACATTTTGCTTGTCCGAATCCTGGGCTTTGAGCGGGTCGGTAGCACCCGAGAACCAGGCCGTCGAGAAGCATAGAGCGAGAATACGATAGCGTTGGATTTGGATCATGGAGAGGGCCTATCTGAACTCTGAGCCTATGGGCTCTGCGGAAAGGGGGGAAACTGCACAG
>Ga0315905_10009151_pt1 | contig 10031 bp, 5 predicted proteins | sample LakEriMetagenome_5_FD_203522 | JGI IMG/M metagenome (GOLD analysis project Ga0315905, IMG submission 203522) | Freshwater fungal communities from buoy surface, Lake Erie, Ohio, United States - Buoy 4 MA121 | ecosystem: Environmental > Aquatic > Freshwater > Lake | place: USA: Lake Erie, Ohio... | reverse complement strand
TCTAGGATCAATTAATGTTTGTGTGGGTTGTAGAGGGAGTCTTGGAGGATCAAAGTTTTGCGTATATACTGCAGTGCCTCTAACAATACGAAGATTGGAAATATATCCCGGGAATGCAGGACTACCTGTTACATCTGCTCCAATTCTAATTTTAGATGCAGTATATGATGAAGCTTGTGCAGCAATGTATCCAACTGCCCCATTAATAAACATTTTCAATAATCCAGATTCTCTAACAATTGCAATATGTTGCCAAGTGTTTAAGGTTACTGTATTTGTTGTCGCCACATCTGTTGGAAGATAGAAATGCAATGTTCTATCAGTGTTTATATAAATTTGACCAAATGTAGCACCTGATGCTGATCTAAAATCTATTAACGGATACGCAGATGTAGCATTTAACTGATACACCCACATTTCTATAGTAAAATCACCTGTTCCAAACTGCGCTGCACTTGCGTCAGCAAGTTGTGCATAATCGCCTGTACCATCAAAGTAATGGCTATAATATCCATCAGAGGTTGCACTTAATCCTGATACAGATGCGCCGGCTGTTTCAATTCTTTGTGCAAGCGGACTGTTATCTTTTATTGTAGATGATTGGCAGGTTAGTAATTTTGTTCCTGGAACAGATGTTAAAGGTACAAGAGAAGGAGTAAAATTACTTGTATATGCGATAGGAGAATTATCTTGTACTATTCTAAATTGCGACATATAGCCGCTAAAATATGCAATAGTTGAACCAACTGTTCCAGAATTAGAAGCACCAATCTTTAAAGAAGATGCGTTTAAAGCTCTAGTTGGAATATATGCTGCGCCGGCGGTGTTTGCACCATTAATAAAAAGATTTATTTGCTGCGAAGATCTATTGTAAACAAAAGCAACATGCGACCAAGTATTTAGTGTTACTGCAGTAGTGGAAGTTAATGTTATAACTGTTCCATTATAATAAAACCAATTTAATTTTCCTGTACTATCTAGATAAAAATCCCAATCATTATTTAAATTATTTAAAGAATTTTTTGATATAATTGATTTAAAACCGGAAAATGACTGAGGAAATATCCAGGTTTCTATTGTTGTATTACTTTTTATCCAATCGAAATTTGTATTATTAGTAGTGGGTAAATCTAAATAATTGGAAGTGCCATTAAAGAAAACACTTGAAGATGTTGTGTCAAAAGATAATGGAACAACAGAAGGTATAAAATTACCAAAATAAACTGCAATGTCTTTAACTATACGAAAGTTGGATATATATCCAAAAAATCCTCCGCTAGGTGTGACGTCGCCACTTATTCTAAAAGTGCCGTTTCCCAGTGTCCCGGATTGTGTTTCTGTTGTTGTGCTTGCAGTGCCATTAATATATAATGTAATTTTTCCACCAAAACGAACCCAAGCAAGGTGAGTCCATTGATTAAGTGCAATTGAACCTGTATAAGTTGTATTGCTTGCACCATACAAATTTGTTTGTATTTGTCCTGTGCTACTTAAAAATGTTACGAATCTATTAGTAGTTTCTGTTCCAGCACACCATATTGTAGGACCATTTGAAAAAGATGTAGGGTAAACCCAACATTCTATAGTGAAATCTTTCTCAAATTGAAATGCTGCGGTAGACGGTGTTGTGATATAATCACCGCTTCCATCAAAGTAAACACTACCTTTTTGAACTCCTGAGAAGGTTCTTAGAGACTGTTTTCTATCAGATATTCTTGAAATTGCCATTATACATCAATATACTTCGGAACCAAATAAATTAAATGTTACATTACCAGCCGAGTATACGGATACTACATCTGTTGCTGCTAAGGTAACTCCCATTGTTAAAGCAATAGAATCACCAACTGCTATAGGTACATCGTATGCAAGATAAGATGCACTAGACAATGCAGTATTGGCTGGTCTAATTGCTATTCTAAAGGATGATGCTGTAGTAAAAGATGTATTACAAATATTCATCGTAGATATAACTGCACTGTTACTCGTAGGTACAGCATATATATCAAATAATGTAGCCGCGGTTGGCGCTCTTTGCGCCAAAACTTTATAAGTGTTTGCCATGTTGTATTAAGCTCCCATTAACATGAACGGACTAAAACTTTCTGAAATAGCACCAGGTACCGCAGTTGAACTAATCCTACCATTTGCTTCAATAGATATTCCTGAACCGGAAGTAATTGCTGCAATTGCTCTTGCATTTGTAAAGTACAAATTTGTACTTTCAGTAACAGTTGCAGTAGTAAGACCAGATGAAGCACCAGTAATCGCAGTATAATCTTGAAAGGTAGGTTCAACTCCGTTAACCGCAATTAGCTTATATAACCTATTGGTTGTTGGATTAAACCATTCATCCCCCAGAGCAAGTCCGGGGGGTTGCGTGGTTGATACTATATGCGCCATTTATTATGCCTGTGCTTCTGTCCAGCTGATACGAGAGTTAATATTTGCCGTTGCTTGTCTTTGTAATGAAGTAGCACAAATTGTAATCATATCAGGACCATCTGGATATTTATTCAAGTATGTGTTGGCAAGATTGGATAACCCTCCACCTAAAATACTTGTACCAAGATCTCTAACAATTGTCATTTCCTGTTGTGATTGACCTGTGTTTTGTGTAAAGAATGAGAATATGTTCTCACCGCCAATAATTGGAGTTGCATTTGCATGCAATACATATTGTGCCAAGCTTGACCCACCCACGTTCTGCCAGAAACCTGATGCCGGAGTCCCGTTTAGAATAACGTCTACACGGAATGGGGAAGTGGTTAACGCATCCATTTGTCTTAGAACCAATTGCATTCTATTAACAAGTTCTCGCTGACCTAATTGACCAACAAAACCATTATCCACACTAGGAGCTATACGCAAACTAATTAAAGCATAACGTTGATTTTCTGGTAAATTTCTAATAGGATCATTTTGACCAATGTTAAACACTAATGATTTATCATCATCGTATTTACCGTCCATAATAACTGAAGATCCCCAATGAGAAACTGTTACCGCAGTCTGTGGTGCAGATAATGCAACTTGTATTGGAGCAGTTGCGCTATACGTAAACGTATTTGCCGAAGGAACTCCGCCGTACTGTGCTCTAGCTGCAATAATTAATGAATTTGCAGATTTTGAAGAATATGAAATATATTCAATTGGACCTGTTCTATTTAAACTAGATGTTAAATACACTACACCCGACGGTGGAAACTCGGATGCATCTGCAACAGTTATAGCTGAACCTGCACCTGCACCACTTGATAAAGTAGAAGTTAATATAGTATATGGATTTAATGTGTTTGTTTCATAACGAGCACACATATTACCAGATCTCATATATGCTTCAGTATTTACGTTATTATTTGCAATTCTGTCGCAATATACTACTTCTCCTCTAGTATTTTTAAATCCAAATCTTACTGCGCCTGCACCATACCAAGAATAATCAATATAGAACATCTGCATTTTGGACAAATCTAAATTAAATAGAGATGCACCTGTGCCGTCCATTTTATCAATGCTCCAAGAACTTTGTGGACGTTTTGTGTCTATTGTCTTTGCAACTCGACAATTTTTTGCAGATAATCCTCTATATTCTGGACTAATAGACAAACTTGTATCAGATTCAATTCCTTTGATCATATAGGACATACCGCGAATAACAATATAATCGCCCGGCATTAATTGAGAAGAGAATTTTGTTGCAGTGCCTGTTACAATAGGAGAACCTTGTGCAATCTGCACCACCCCGCTTATTTGTTGTGTACTTGATCGTCGTACAGTATAAATTCGTTGACCATCAAATTCAAAGAAAAATCCATTTTGTTGGTCGAACATACCTATACGAGTCTTAGAACCATACCATGAATCAGGAGAAACTGTTATGGGGAATCCTGTTGCAGGAGATGCAGTAGGAGAAGTTGATGTAGTATATCTAATCGTTAATGGAGTAACTGCGGTAATAGTAAATGTTCCATTATATGCAGATTCAGTACAACCGGAAACTTTAATATTTGCTCCAGGATTCATACCATGTACTTGTCTGCAAGTAACAGTAACAGTAGTTCCGGAAGATGTAACAGTATCAACTTCAAATGCAGGTTTTAAAATAGAACCTGTACTGAATTGAATACCTTTACCTGATTGATATCTAAAATATCTTCGTGTTTGTCTAATTACCTGATATCCATGTGAAGAATTTACGTTTGTAAATTGTACTCCGCCATCAAACGGTCTATGTGTAACATAGCTGTATGGTCTAGGATATAACACATTGCTTGGGAATGCTCCGTTGGTAAATGTTAATGGACCAGCTCCACTAAACACTTGACCGTTAGCAGTAAATGTATTACTTGAAGGTGTTGTTTCTACAACGTAAGGACCATTTAAATTAGTAACACCCGTAGTATAATTTAACCAGAAACTATTACCAGGTTGGAAACCATGTCCATCTGTTGTTGAGATTGTTAATAAATTTGATGTAACTGATACGTTGTTAACTCTAATAGCAGCATTAGAATACCAATCACCTATAAAGACCATAGTCTTATTAGGATCAAACAATTCCCATTGAGGGACACCTAATGTTCTAACAGTAAATGCCACGTTAGGATTTACTGTTTCTACTGTCCACCATCCGTCTGCGTTTGCTGGATCTAATGTACCTTGAACAAATATGGGATCACCCACAACCACATTGGGTGTTACTGTATCAGCTGTAGCAAACATATAAGATGTATTGCCTTGATAAGAACCAGTAATATTAGATACGGTTACTGCACTTAGATTATTAAAGAAAGCACTTGGTCTATTGTCTAATAAAGTGATACTTTCCCATTTTGTAGGCTGTGTACCATATTCAAAGTCAGTATCAATTAAAGACTGAGGTTCGGATACTCTCATTTTTCCGACAGGATCAAAGAATGTTTCTGCCGGTACAAATTCTTGATATGTTTCTTCAACTAAAACACTTAACTTATCAGAACTACTCATAGCAGTAGTATTATAGTTAAGAATAATCGTTGTTGTTTCTAAAGGAACATTTCTACTATCAACAGTGACGCCGTTTGTATATGATACTGCAGTTAGATTAGGATCACTAAAGTTGTAAATAACTGTGTTACGAGTTACGTTAGTAATTAATAATAACTGTTCTCTACGAATATTTTTACCATTCACCACCACTGTTCTGGTGCTTGGTGAGAATGTGTAACTTTCTAAGATTACATGTTTTGCCATTTAATTTAATCTCCTAGGGCTATGCTACTTGGGGTAAAGGGGTAGCGTCTTTGTTGTGCTGAACTGCTAGTGTTGCGAAGTATTATAGAACATTGATTTCCGGGATTGGGTGCAGTATAAAAAATAATATTATCATCTACCACTCTATACCCCCTAAATGAATCAAATGGGGTTATCCAAGGCCAGGTTAATTGTTTTACATATGGCATTAAAACTGAGCCATTAATCGCAACGTCTACATCTTTTGAATCTACTATTGAATTATTTATTACCGTAGAAATATTCGCGGTATCTAGAGTTAAACCAAATACTGTTTTTTCACCGTCAAATTGTGGTGAAACATCATCTAAAACATAGTTTGCAAAAGATCTGAATGCAGGATTGCCGTTAGCATTTACAGCAAGAAGGCTGTCTGCTGGGCTTGTACCTGCACTTATCTGTGCACTGCTTATTCTACGCATAATTGCTCTTTTAGTTTATACTTATATTTATAAGAAACGGATTCTTACCATTGTATCGTGCCAGATTGCCAGAATCTATAAATTATATTTCCATCAGCATAAATAACATTAGGTGTTCCTGTTACGTTGGGTACTAATGGATAGGTATTCGGATATCTAGCAATAACAATACCCGAACCTCCCGGAGAACCTAGGGTGCTAAAATTAAACAAATTAAGTCCGCCACCACCGCCACCACCGCCGGTATTAACATTACCCGAAGTAGCAGGAATGGCATTATTCCCACCTTTACCTCCCCCTCCATTGCCGCCAGTTCCACCAGTAGGTCCTCTCGTACCTCCCCCTCCACCGCCTGCATAAAATACAGAAGTGTCGGTTATTGAATATGCAAGTCCTATACCACCATTACCTCCTAGATTTGTTGCAGCATTTGCTCCTATACCGCCAGCGCCACCGCCACCTCCCGCAGAACCACCGCTATCTAAATTAACTGAAGTTCCACCGTCATATCCTTGACGAGTATTGCTTGCATAAGAGGAACCCAGATACACACCTACGCCTTTGGGAGTAGATCCTTGCCCAGAGCCCGAACCGCCTTGGCCTCCGCCAGAACCACCATTTGATGTACTACTGCTACCACTTATAGCACCGCCGCCTCCACCATACGCCCTATAAACATTAGTACCAGATATTGATATATTGGAATCGCCGCCTCTGGAACCAGATGTTGTTGATCCAGCACCTGCAGTTCCGCCGCCACCTACAGTAATTGTATATATGACACCTATAGTGGCTATTAAATTCGGCGTATATATTAGTCCACCGCCACCCCCTCCACCGGCGGAGTCGTGGGCGCCGGCACCTCCACCACCGCCTGCAACAGCAAGTAATTCTACTGTAATAGTGCTAAGTTTAGGAATTACTGTAAATGTTAATGTGCCAGAATTTAAAAAAGAATAAATTATATTATTGCCAGAATATACTACATTAGGAGAACCTGTAGATGTGACGCTTAATCCATTACTTGTATAAGTTGCATTTGAAATATAAGAACTAGGTATTCTAATGATCGCAATACCAGGACCACCGTCGCCGCCTTTTGTAGTAGAAGTTGAGGAGGTCCATCCTCCTCCGCCTCCACCTGACCCAGTATTCATTCTACCAGGTGTTGCAGATTTGTATGCAGAATAACCTGTTCCGCCTATGCCCGAACCACCGGCGCCTCCCAAACTTGTTCCTACGGTTCCTCCTCCGCCACCTGCACCATAATACGTATTAGAACCAGTTATTGTATTTAATATTCCAGCGCCACCTGCACCACCAACACTAAGACCAATGTTTACATTTGAAATACCATTTGCACCTAAACCGCCGGCACCTCCACCGCCACCGCCGGTTTCATCATATGCATATAAGCTACCTACAAGCCCACCTGAACCGCCGGCAAATCCTTTACCTGTAATTCCTGTGCCACCAAATTTATTAAATCCTCCACCGCCACCCGATGAACCCGGATTTCCTGGAGTATTATCCCCGCCACCTAATCCACCACCTATTACAATATTGCCAAAAAAGCTAGTATTAGATCCTCTTGTATTTACGCCACCCGCACCTACAACTACATTATAAGTAGTTCCTATGTTAAAATAATTGTTTGCATAGTATGCAACTTCGGCGCCCCCGCCACCCCCAGAATAATAACCTGTGCCACCTGCACCTCCACCACCTACAAGTAAATAGTCCAAACTATAACCAGGATTAGTAAGACCACTATATGCAGTAACAGTATCACTAACAGTAATATCCGATAATGCTAAATTATTTGTAATACTATAAGTAATATTTGGAAGTAATATTGTTCCAGATTGCCAAAATCTATATATTACATAACCATTAGAATAAGTAACATTGGGTAATCCTGTTACTGTAGAGTTTGCAAATGTGTTTGGATATCTAATAATAACAATGCCTGACCCTCCGGTGTTTGCTCCATTATTACCACCACCGGCACCTCCACCGCCACTATTGATTCTACCCGCAAACCAGGATGGAGTAGGTTCCGGACCCGACCCTCCGCCACCTCCACCTATCCCACCCGACCCTACAAGTGAAACTTGGGGTCCGGCCGCATGATAATTTTTACCTCCACCTCCACCCGCATAAGCAACATTTGATCCAGATATTTCCGTATATAAACCACCGCCACCATTGGCAAGTCCATATCCTATAGGACCACCTGCAACAGTGTAGCCGTTCGTGCCACCTTGACTTGCGCCACCGCCACCCCCAGCTATAGATTCGGCTCCGCCTGGGGCATACACGCCAGCACCTTCACCGCCAGGATTACCTTGCCCAGGAATACCTCTTCCACCATATCTATTAAAAGATTTTGCGGCGCCACCGCCCGACCCCCCGGGATTTCCGCTAAGTGCAGGAAGACCTGGACCAGGATTGCCACCGCCACCGCCACCGCCACCATACGCAATAAAACCAAATACTGAAGAATTGCCCCCATTGCCCCCAATTGAATTAACTAACCCGGCAGTTCCACCCGAACCTATAATTACATTTGATATACCCGTTGTACTTGGCATATCAATATTATTAAGGAGTAAAAATCCGCCGGCGCCACCACCGCCGCCATTAAAACCACCCCCGCCGCCGCCGCCTACAATAAGAACATCTAAGGGTAAACTATAAACGTCTAAATTTGAGGCATTGAATCTATTACTAGCTATAGATATTGTTTTAAAACTTGATTTTCTTTTCATAATAGATATCTAGGAACATCTGCAAAAGTTATAGAACCAGATTGCCAGAATCTGTAAATAATATTATCTTGGCGATAATATACATTTGGGTTTCCTGTTACTGTAGCATTTGCAAATGTATCGGGATATCGTAGAATAACAATACCAGACCCGCCCGAACCAGCATTTCCTAAAGGACTAGCATTACCGCCACCTCCACCGCTACCAGAATTAGAATTCCCTGAACCAGCAGGAATGGGTGAAGAACCAGGAGTGCCGCTTCCAGAAGAAAACATTGATCCTTCGTATCCAGACCCATTGTATGCTCCGCCTGCAGTACCGCCACCTCCACCGCCGCCGGCAGCATATGCACGAGGATAACCTATCATAGAAGAATATCTTCCATTCCCGCCTCCGCCTGATAGACTAGGTGGAGCGCCGTTTCCCCCTACGCCTGTACTCGGGGTGTTAGGTGCATTTGCTCCGCCTGCGCCGCCACCTCCCGCAGAAGCTCCTGCACCATCTTGCGCATGATTGTTTCCGCCTGGATTTCCTTGTTGAGTAGGTGAAGGATATCCAAACCCACTCCCACCGGAACGAGATTGCCCGGAACCGCCCGAACCCGCACCGCCGCCCGAACCACCATTTGATCCGTTTGTTTGAACGCCGGCACTATAATAACCACCGCCACCGCCACCAACAGCTATTACATTTGCTGTTAAACCAACAGGAGAATATATTAAAGTGTTTCCCCCATTTGCCCCCTGTGTACTTGCTACACCTGTACCTGCGCCACCGGCACCGATAATAATTGAAAGTGTTAAATTTGCTGTACTAGTTACATTAGGAGAAAATGGTCCATTAGCTACAACTGAAGCATCACCGCTCCTTGTAATTATAAGAGCATTTGAACTTTTATCAACAATTGTAGGTGACTGACAAAGTAATAAATTTGTATTTGATACTGCTGTTAATGGTGTTGTGGGTGGAGTAAATGCACTTGTATAAACTGCTGTACCATTAACAAATCTTAAATTACTAATATATCCTGCATAATAAGTTGGAGTAAAAGCAGTCCAATTGGCGTCGTTGGTTCCTATATAAAAACCTAAAGATCCAGACAAATCTCCCCTATTTAAATACGGCGAAATTAGTCCAGATGCAGATATGCTTGCACCGGGTTGGCCATTTAAATATGCAGTCAATGAACCGCTTCTTCTAACTAATGCTATATGTTGCCAAACATTTTGCTGAATTGCAGTTGGATAAGTTACTGTAAGTTCGGTTCCTCCCCCACCTGCGCCGTACACAACTAAGAACCCGCCCGTTTTTGTTAAACCTATACCTCGATCGCCTGTGTATGCTACTCTTTGTGCTCCAAATAAAAAGATCCAACTACTTTCTGATGCAGTCGGATATACCCAAGCTTCAACAGTAAAATCTCCACTGACAGTTATAGGTGAAGGATCAGCTAACAGATATGATAACATATCTCCAGTACCATCAAAGTAAACACTATTACCCAATATATTTGTGTTTAATCCTGCTAGATATCTTTCTATAAATCCGCCAGCACCTCCACCTC
>Ga0315905_10009148_pt1 | contig 10034 bp, 7 predicted proteins | sample LakEriMetagenome_5_FD_203522 | JGI IMG/M metagenome (GOLD analysis project Ga0315905, IMG submission 203522) | Freshwater fungal communities from buoy surface, Lake Erie, Ohio, United States - Buoy 4 MA121 | ecosystem: Environmental > Aquatic > Freshwater > Lake | place: USA: Lake Erie, Ohio... | reverse complement strand
CTCTTGTACAACTTCCTACCAAGATTCCTGCGCTTTGGGGTCAGACATTTGGTGGCGAAGAACGAGATCAAAATGGTTTAGTCGGAGTCGTCGGAGTCGCCCGTGTATCAGGACAAGCAGCGGCCAGCGGTGAGTTAGATCTGGCTGAACGTCTCGGAACATTTCTTTTGATTGTCGCTAGCTTAAATATCTTTGTCGGTCTCTTTAACCTCTTGCCGATCTTGCCGCTAGATGGTGGCCATATGGCGGTTGCCATTGCAGATGAAATTCGTGCGCTCTTTGCGAAAATTCGTCGAAAGCCCCGACCAGCCGCAATTGATGTGCAAGTGCTCACACCAATTACTGCAACGGTCTTTGTGATCCTGGCTGCGCTCACAGTTCTGCTTTTGATTGCAGATATCTTCAATCCAATTTCACTCAACTTCTAAGGAGCAGTGCGGCGGTTAAATCGCCGATTGCCTATTTTTGGTGCAGAATAGCCCCATGGTTGATCTCGGAATTCCTAGCGCCCCACCTGCTCCACTTCATCCACGTCGCAAGACGAAGCAGTTGATGGTTGGAAAAGTTGGAGTCGGCAGCGATTCGCCGGTGAGCGTGCAATCGATGTGCACGACTTTGACTTCAGATGTCAACGCAACTCTCCAACAAATCGCCGAGTTAACGGCTGCTGGATGCCAGATCGTTCGCGTTGCAGTTCCAAGCCAAGATGATGCCGATGCACTTGCGCAGATCGCTAAGAAATCTCAGATTCCTGTAATTGCAGATATTCACTTTCAACCAAAATATATCTTTGCTGCAATTGATGCGGGGTGCGCCGCAGTTCGCGTAAACCCAGGAAATATCAAACAATTTGATGACAAGGTTAAAGAGGTAGCCAAGGCGGCAGGTGATGCTGGTATTCCAATTCGCATCGGCGTAAACGCTGGTTCACTTGATCCACGGTTACTCGCAAAGTACGGCAAAGCAACGCCTGAGGCACTCGCTGAATCCGCGCTCTGGGAAGCATCACTCTTTGAAGAACATGGTTTCTCAGATTTAAAAATTTCAGTTAAGCATCATGATCCAGTAACAATGGTAAATGCCTATCGCATCTTGGCGGCAAAATGTGATTACCCATTACACCTTGGCGTCACCGAGGCAGGACCTGCCTTCCAAGCAACAATCAAATCTGCAACCGCATTTGGAATTTTGCTCGCAGAAGGAATCGGGGACACGATTCGCGTTTCAATGTCAGCACCTCCCGTTGAGGAAGTAAAAGTTGGAATCTCAATTCTCGAATCACTTAATTTGCGCCAGCGTAAACTCGAGATTGTCTCTTGCCCTTCATGTGGTCGCGCACAAGTAGATGTCTATACATTGGCCGAGAAAGTACAAGCAGGGCTCGAAGGAATGACCGTTCCACTTCGCGTTGCAGTTATGGGTTGCGTTGTAAACGGCCCAGGTGAAGCGCGTGAGGCAGATCTTGGCGTTGCATCCGGAAACGGAAAAGGACAGATCTTTGTTAAGGGTCAAGTAATCAAGACCGTTCCAGAGGCGATGATTGTTGAAACTCTTATTGAAGAAGCGATGCGATTGGCCGAGGAAATGGAAGCCGCTGGCGTTGGTTCAGGCGAACCTTCCGTCACAGTCAAGTAATAACGCGATAAGGTTGCGCCCATGTTGCGCATGTCCAGCCTCTTTCTTCGCACCCTGCGTGATGATCCTGCAGATGCAGAAGTTCCAAGCCATAAGCTCTTAGTGCGCGCCGGTTACATCCGCCGTATCGCTGCTGGAATTTATTCATGGTTGCCACTTGGCGTAATCACTCTGCGCAACGTTGAAAACATCATCCGCGAGGAAATGGATAACGCTGGTTTTCAAGAGGTACATTTTCCAGCGCTCTTGCCTAAAGAGGCATACGAGGCCACCAATCGCTGGGAAGAGTACGGTCCATCGCTCTTTAGATTGCAAGATCGCAAAGGTGGGGATTATTTACTAGGTCCAACCCATGAAGAAATGTTTACCTTGATGGTTAAAGGCGAATACTCATCGTATAAAGATCTGCCGCTGACTATTTATCAGATTCAAAATAAGTTCCGCGATGAAGCACGTCCACGCAGCGGAATCATCCGCGGTCGCGAGTTCGTAATGAAGGATTCTTACTCTTTTGATTTAACTGATGAGGGCCTGGGAATTTCGTACGAGAAGCATCGCGACGCTTACATCAGCACCTTTGATCGCCTCCACCTTAAATACAACATCGTTAAGGCTGTCTCTGGCGCGATGGGTGGATCTAAATCAGAAGAGTTCTTAGCACCTTGCCCAACTGGTGAAGATACTTATGTCCTCTGCCCAAAGTGTGGATTTGCAGCAAACGTAGAAGCGATGGTCACCAAGGTTGCATCTGTAGATGCATCAGGCGTTCCAGCGCTTGAGGAACTCGATACTCCAAATACTCCAACCATTGATTCACTAGTTGATGTACTGAATTCAAAATTCGGTGGTGGATTTACTGGCGCATCGACCCTAAAGAATGTTTTATTGATGGCTGACAAGAAAGCGATCTCAGTTTTAGTTCCCGGTGATCGCGAAGTCGATCTAAAGCGTTTGCAGGCAGGGTTACCCGGAGTAGAAGAACTTCGTGTATTTGAAGAAGCTGATTTTGCAAAGCACCCAGGTTTAGTTAAGGGATATATCGGTCCGCAAGATGCTGGAAAATTTGGCATCACTGTCTACGCCGATCCTCGCGTTGCACCCGGAACTTCCTGGGTAACTGGCGCGAATAAGAAAGATCGCCATGCTCGTAACGTTGTTAATGGTCGTGACTTCACACCAGATGCCTACGTAGAAGCCGCTGAAATCCGCGAAGGCGATTCATGTCCAGAATGTTCAACTGCAGTTGTTATTGATCGCGCAATTGAGATCGGCCATATCTTCCAATTGGGTCGCAAGTACGCTGATGCGCTTGGTCTTACTGTGCTTGATCAAAACGGTAAATCACAAGTTGTCACTATGGGTTCTTATGGAATCGGCGTATCACGCGCAGTCGCGGCAATTGCTGAGCAGAGTTATGACGAGATTGGCCTGGTTTGGCCGCTAGAAGTAGCGCCGGCGAAGGTACACATCGTTGCTACTGGCAAAGAAGATCTGCCATTCGATACCGCGCTAGATATCGCAACCAAGCTTGAGGCATCTGGCATCACAGTAATGCTCGATGATCGCCGTGATCCAAGCGCTGGCGTTAAATTCAAAGATGCCGAGCTAATTGGTATTCCAGTAATCATTGTTTTTGGTAAATCACTTGCAGATGGCAAGATCGAACTCCGTAACCGTAAATCAGGTGAGAAATCAGAAGTTGCAGTTGGCGATGCCATCTCTGCCGTGACAACTCTAATCGCATCTCTTTCCTAAAGTGTTTGCAGATCTAACTCTCTACACCCTCGCCTTTCTAGCACTTGCTGCTTTCTGCGCTGGGCTTATTGATGCGATTGCCGGCGGGGGAGGGTTAATCCAACTTCCCGCAATGTTGATAGGACTTGCGAAAACTGAAACTGTTGTAGTTCTCGGAACAAATAAAGTTCCATCTATCTTTGGAACAGCCGCCTCTGCCCTTACCTATCGGCGAAATATAAAGGTGAGTTCTAAGTTATTAGTTGTTATGGCGATACCCGCCTTTGTGGGATCAATGGGTGGGGCATCTCTTGCCTCACTTATCCCAACAGAAGTTCTGAAGCCGCTAGTTGTTGCACTCTTGATCGCGGTTCTGATCTATACCTGGAAACGTCCGCAGTTAGGTCAGATTGAATCTATGCGACATAGCGAAAGCAAAAGGTTAAAGATTTCGGCTGTCGCTGCGCTAGTAATTGGTTTCTACGATGGAATCATCGGTCCTGGAACAGGGTCCTTCTTAATTCTTTTATTGGTCGCAGTCATGGGCTTTGCATTTCTATCAGCCTCTGCGATTGCAAAAGTCGTCAATGTCGCTACTAATGCCGGTGCCATTCTGGTCTTCGGGGTTAACGGTGAAATTCTCTGGAAAATTGGCTTAACCCTGGCGATCGCAAATGTCTGTGGCGGGCTAATTGGCGTTCGCATAGCCCTACGTGGCGGCTCAGGTTTAGTTCGAAAAGTCTTTATGGGAATAACTGCAGCGCTAATTTTCAAAGTGGCCTTTGATACCTTTACCGCGCTGCGTTAACCCATAATTAATCGGTGCTAAACTGGGTGCGTAGTAAAAAACTAAATAACAAATTAATAAAAAGTTAATAAAGGAGCCACAAGTGTCACTGACACAATCAATTACCCAGTTGATCGAACCCGCTGTTACTGAAGCCGGTTTCTTCCTAGAAGAAGTCCAATTAACATCTGCCGGCAGCCACCGTGTAGTTACATGCATCGTTGATGGCCAAAGTCCACTAAACCTAGATCAAGTCACTGTTGTCTCACGGTTGATCTCAGAGCTACTAGATGCCGCAACCTTTATGGATGAAACACCATTTACTCTAGAAGTAACTTCACCTGGTGTAGATCGTCCACTTACTCTGCCCCGCCATTGGACGAAGAACTTAACTCGTTTGGTAAAGGTGACTTTGCAAGATGGAACCGTTACTACCGGTCGACTCACCGAATTTAACGAAGTAACTGCCACGCTAGTTGAAAATATCAAGGGTCGGATCAAAACTCACACCGTTAACTTCGCAGATATAAAGCGCGCAGTCGTTGAAATTGAATTTAACCGTAAAGAAGAAGCAGCAAATGTAAATAACGAAGCTTTAAATGACGAGGCTATCGATGAATAAAGGGCAGGTCGATGTCGATGCGCTAATCGCGCTGGCAACTCATAAGCAGATGCCGCTGGAAGATTTGATTACAGAAATTGAAGCGGGGGTTTTGACCGCTTATTACGAAACAGATGCGCCAAAACGCCAAGCCCGTGCCAGCATCGATCGCGAAACTGGCGAGATAGTTATCTGGGTTCCGACATTTAACGAACTTGGCGAAAGAATCTCAGAAGATCGCGATGAACCAGAAGGTTTTGCGCGTACCGCAACTTCTACAGTTAGACAGGTCATCAAGTTAAAGATGCGTGCCAATAATGATGCGGAAATCGTTGGCGAGTTCAGCGCATCCGTTGGCGATGTTATCTCTGGAATTGTGCAACAAGGTCGCGATCCCAAGATGATCCATGTAAACCTCGGCAAAGTCGAAGGGCGAATTCCGCCACAAGAGCAGGTTCCCGGTGAGGTTTACAACCATGGCGATCGCATCAAGTGCTTTGTAGTTGAAGTTAAACAGGGAATGAAGGGGCCAGAGATCATGCTCTCACGCAGCCACCCTGCGCTAGTTAAGCAACTCTTTGCACTCGAAGTTCCCGAAATCAACGATCGCATCGTTGAGATTATGGAAGTTGCCCGCGAGGCAGGACATCGCACAAAGTTGGCAGTCCGCTCACACCGCGCAGGTGTTTCACCTAAGGGATCTTTAATTGGTCCAATGGGTTCACGCGCAAATGCAGTTATGGAAGAGCTGCATGGTGAGAAGATTGATATCGTCGATTGGTCAGAAGATCCTGCACAATTTGTTGCGCATGCACTTTCTCCAGCGAAAGTTACCAAGGTTGAAATTGTTGATCTTGCTACGCGATCTGCAAAGGTGACAGTTCCTGATTACCAACTCTCACTTGCAATTGGGAAAGATGGACAGAATGCGCGGTTGGCTGCACGTCTGACAGGTTGGCGCATTGATATCCATCCCGACACCCCAACTGTGCCTAGGTGATCGGGCCTAAATAAACGCACCTGCTACGCAGGGATTTAGGTGAAATAGCCGCTCTTCGCTATCCTTATCCCTTGTTGAAGGTTAGAGAAATGGCTGCAATGCAAAGAGGTATCAAACCGATACGTACCTGCATCGTTTGTCGTAAATCTCAAGAGCCTTCGCAGCTATTGCGAGTCAACTGTCTTGACGGAGTTATTACTCCAACAAGCAGTGGAAAATCTCACGGTAGGGGAGCCTGGCTCCACTTATCTTGTGGCTACATCGCAATAGATCGGAAAGCGTTTAAATCAGCCTTCAAGCTGGAGCAGGCGCCGGATGTTTCAAAATTTAAAGCGTTCTTAGATGAGCGTTTAAAGTCAGATAACTAGTTATTAACTTAAAGATATGGATGCGAAAGATATGAAACTCAAATGAGCTCGTTCAGATTATGAGGTCTTACAACTAAGGCTCGCATCCCTAGATAAATATCTAGAATAAAGATTGCGGGCCAAGACAGGAGAAATGTGTCAAAGGTCCGCGTACATGAGTTGGCAAAACAACTCGGTATGGAGAGCAAGGTTGTCCTTGCAAAACTCCAAGAAATGGGCGAATTCGTCCGCTCAGCATCATCAACTGTAGAAGCGCCGGTCGTGCGCAAGCTCATCGAGATGTATCCCGATGCCAAGCCAGTTTCCGATGCGAAGCCAGTTAAGAAAGCAGCTGCAAAGAAGACCGCTGCTAAGAAAACTGCAGAAGTTAACCCTGAACTTGCCGCAGAACTTGCCGCCGAACTCGGCGTTGATTTAGAGGCGCTAAAAGCATCGCGCGCTGAAAGCGCTGCGCAAGCAGCCGCACCAACACCTGCACCGACTGCACCGACTGCACCGACTGCACCGACTGCACCGACTGCACCGACTGCAGATGCAGAAACTCCTGCGCCAGAGAGCAAACCAACTACACCGCGTCCAGGTAACAATCCATTTTCAACTGCTGGTGGAACAACACCTGCAGTTCCACGTCCACCACGTCCCGGAAATAATCCATTCTCAACGGGTGGTGTGGTTCCGCGTCCACCACAACGACCTGCAGGTGCACCCGGTGCACGTCCCGGAATGTCAGGACCACGTCCTGGTTCTGTTCGCCCAGGTTTTGCAGCGCGTCCAAATACTCCACGTCCTGCAGGTACTGGCGGTCCTGGAAATTATCAGTCACGTCCTGCAGGAACAGGTGCACCAGGTGCATCTTCTGGTCCATATCGTTCAAGCGGTCCTTCAACTGGTGCACCAACTACCGGTGGTCCACAACGTCCCGGTGGCGGTCCTAATCGCGGTCCAGGTCGCGGCGGTGCTGCAGGTGCATTTGGAAAGAATGCAAGTAAGAGCAGCAAGCGCAAACCAAAATCAAGAAAAGCGCTGCGCGATGAATTCGACAATATGCAAGCGCCACAATTGGGTGGCGCAGTTATTCCGCACGGTGATGGAAAGACGCAGATCCGTATGCGTCGCGGTTCAACTCTTGCAGATTTCGCTGAAAAGATCGGTGCAGATGCAGCAGCTTTGGTTGCTGCGCTATTCCACTTAGGTGAAATGGTTACTGCAACGCAATCTGTTGATGCTGACACATTTGAAATTCTTGGTGCACAACTTGGATATGTAATCCAAATTGTTAGCCCAGAGGATGAAGACCGCGAACTCTTGCAAGATTTCGATATCGATCTTGCGCAAGAACTTGCCGACCTTGATGCAGATCTACTGGTTGCACGCCCACCTGTTGTAACTGTTATGGGACACGTAGATCACGGTAAGACCAGTTTGCTCGATGCCATCCGTAAATCTGAGGTCCTAAAGACCGAAGCCGGTGGAATCACTCAGCACATCGGTGCCTACCAAATTCACCATGACCATGACGGCGTAAACCGTGCGATTACCTTTATCGATACACCTGGCCACGAAGCGTTCACCGCTATGCGTGCTCGTGGTGCAAAAGTTACAGATATCGCAGTTCTCGTTGTGGCAGCAGATGACGGAATCATGCCGCAGACAATTGAAGCGTTAAACCACGCTCAAGCAGCAGATGTTCCTATCGTTGTTGCCGTTAACAAGGTTGATAAAGAGGGTGCGAATCCAGATAAGGTCCGCCAGCAATTGACCGAGTACAACTTGATCGCAGAAGAGTACGGCGGAGAAACTCTCTTCGTAAACGTCTCTGCTAAATCAGGTGTAGGCGTTAACGAACTCATTGATGCAATTCTTCTAACAGCAGATGCTGCTATCGATCTTCGCGCAGTTGCCGAAGATTCAGCGCGCGGGGTTGCCATTGAAGCTCACCTCGATCGCGGTCGCGGACCAGTTGCCACAGTCCTTGTGCAACGCGGAACGCTCAAGATCGGTGATGCAATTGTTGCCGGCGGTTCATTCGGTCGCGTTCGTGCGATGCTTGATGAAGATGGCCAAAACGTGGATACCGCCGGACCATCTCGTCCGGTACAGGTTCTCGGATTCACATCCGTTCCAAGTGCAGGCGATACCTTCTTAGTTGCAGATGAAGACCGTACTGCTCGTCAGATCGCTGAAAAGCGTCAAGCTGCAGAACGTAACGCGCAACTTGCTAAGGCGCGCAAGAAGGTTTCACTTGAAGACTTTATGGAACAGTCCAAGGTCTCAACACTTAACCTCATCCTTAAGGGTGACGTTTCAGGTTCTGTCGAAGCGCTCGAAGATGCACTTATGCAACTCGATGTCGGAGCAGAAGTTGATCTACGTGTCATCCACCGTGGCGTAGGTGCAATCACCAAGTCAGATATCACTTTGGCATCAGCATCAACTGCTGTAGTTATTGGCTTTAACGTTAAGCCAGAACCACAGACAGCGATCTATGCTGATCAAGAAGGCGTAGAAGTTCGCTTCTACTCAGTTATCTATAACGCTATTGAAGAGATCGAACTATCTCTTAAGGGCTTGCTCAAGCCAGAGTACGAAGAAATCGTTCTCGGTAACGCTGAAGTCCGTGAGATCTTCAAATCTTCAAAGGCCGGCAATATCGCAGGTTCTATCGTTCGCGATGGTTCAATCAAGCGAAATTCCAAGGCACGCATTATGCGCGGTACTGAAATCATCGCCGATGACCTCACCATTGATTCGCTCAAGCGCTTCAAGGACGATGCCACCGAAGTTAAAGAAGGCTTCGAGTGCGGTATTGGCCTTGGCAATATGAAGGATCTGCAAATCGGAGACACCATTCAGGTCTTTGAGATGCGCGAGAAGAAGCGCGCATAACAATGGGCCAATCACATCGCACTCAGAAAGTTGCCGACCGCATCAAAGTGGTAGTGGCGCAGCTGCTTGAGACGAAGATTAAAGATCCTCGTCTCGGCTTCGTCACTGTCACAGATGCGCGCGTTACTGGCGATCTGCAGAACGCTTCGATCTTCTACACCGTATTAGGTGATGAAGAACAGCGCGCTGCAACTGCCGCCGCACTTGAGAGCGCAAAAGGCGTAATCCGCAGCGCTGTTGGTCGCGATCTTCAGACGCGCATTACTCCATCTATCGAATTCTTCGAAGATGGACTTCCAGAATCTGCGAAAGCACTTGATTCACTCTTAGATAAAGTCCATGTTCTAGATGCTGAGGTTGCCCAACTTCGCAAGAACGCGACATTTGCTGGGGGAGCAGATCCCTACAAGGTTCCAAAAGTTATTGAAGATTAACGCCTAACTAATGGATGGCTTTCTAGTTGTAGATAAAGCACCTGCCATGACTAGCCATGATGTTGTGGCAGTTGCGCGCAAGGCACTTGGCACACGCAAAGTTGGCCATGCTGGCACATTAGATCCGATGGCCACTGGCGTACTCGTACTTGGTTTTGGTAACGGAACTCGTTTATTGCAGTACATCACCGATGGCGACAAGTCATATATTGGAACAGTTGTTTTAGGTGCGGCAACAATCACCGACGACCAAGAAGGTGAAGTCATATCTGAAGCAGATGCGTCAAAGATCACCGACGAAGAAATTAGATCGGGCCTTTCCAAAATGGTGGGAGAGATTCAACAACGTCCCAGTTCTGTTTCAGCGGTAAAGGTTGCCGGAGAGCGCGCCTATGACCGAGTGCGCGCCGGCGAAGTATTTGAGCTGGCCGCTCGTACGATCACAATTTCATCTTTAGAAGTACTAGATATTCGCCGTACTGGTGCACGAATCGAAATTGATATTGATGTCACTTGTTCTGCTGGCACTTTCATCCGCGCGAGCGCACGCGATCTAGGCAGCGAATTAGCCGTTGGTGGCCATTTGTCA
>Ga0315905_10009147_pt1 | contig 10035 bp, 10 predicted proteins | sample LakEriMetagenome_5_FD_203522 | JGI IMG/M metagenome (GOLD analysis project Ga0315905, IMG submission 203522) | Freshwater fungal communities from buoy surface, Lake Erie, Ohio, United States - Buoy 4 MA121 | ecosystem: Environmental > Aquatic > Freshwater > Lake | place: USA: Lake Erie, Ohio... | reverse complement strand
CACCAAGTCGACAATCGCCTCCGCCGTTGTGCAAGCAAACCTGCAACGCGCGACGAAAACGGGAGGGGGGCGAAGACGCAGCCATGCGAGTGCACACTTTTGCTGTTGCGAGTTCCCCCCTTCCATCAAAAAAACTTCCCTCGCGCTGGTTCCCTCCTACCTCACGCTGTGCCGCTGCGTTGGAGCCTGGCCCTACTCCCGGACGCCGGGGCGCGGCCTGTGAGTCGGGCCGTGTGGCGCAAGCGCGCAGGCGGCCGTGCGCTTGACGCGCGGCGCCCTGCCCCGAGTCCTGCCGGCAATTGGCTGCGATGCTCCGCCCCGATGGGGGTGCGACGCGTGCTTTGGGCCCTCCACAATTTAAACGTTCCCCCTCGCCGGTCAAGGAACAGCTCATTGATCGCGCTTGGGCGGAGATCAATGGCTCGAACGTAGCCAGCTCGTCTGTGCTGGGCGCAGCCCCCGGGTTTCTGGACATGGCCATGTCCGTGCTGCAGCAAATGGCCAAGGTGCGCACCTCCTTTGTCTCGCTCCTGCAGGAGCGGCAGCTGGCCCAGCTGGGCGTCGTCAGCTCGCGCGTCGACCTGCGCGATGAGCAGGTGCTGTACCGGGAGGGCGACGACTCGACTTTTCTTGGCTTCATCGTGAGTGGCAAGCTGAAAATGATGCGCGGCACAGACAAGCTGCTCGACCTTGCCGTCGGAGACGTGGTGGGTGAGATGGAGCTGTGCAACCCCGTGGGCGGCTCGACGAATCGGCAGCACATACTGATGGCGAGTGGCGATGCAATGGTCGCCCGCATAGAGTACACTGATTTCCTGAACTTTGTCGAGGCCATGGGGCCGCGGAAGGCGAAGCTCGTCAGCCGCCACCTGGCAGACTATGTGCTGGCAAAGGTGGTTAAGCAAGAACAGGAGGCTGAGCTTCGGGACAGGTCGCGCCTCCAAAACGTTGGGCGCATCCGCCGTATGGCAGTCTCTGGCCCCTGCTCGGCGGATCTCGCTATCCCGCACTCCGGCGATCAGGACCCGGACGCAGGAGCGCAAGAGTTGCATGTGCCCTTTTACTTTCAAGAGTTGGCTTTTGTAGAGATGGCCTCTACCAGGCCGGTGATCGAGCAAGTGATGGCGCGCATCCCGCTGCTGGCCTGCTTGAATCACGACTCGGAGCTCAAGCAAAAGATAATAAATAGCTTTCTGGTAGCCTACAAAAAACCGGGGCAGTTCATCATGCATCGAGGACGGAGGCAGGATTATTTCTTTATCGTCTACAAAGGTGAATGCGGACACTATGTGGAGGCTCCGTGGCCTGCTGGCGTCCAGCAGGCTGCAGGCATTGGCGCCGTCCTTTCCAGGACGGGGACGGCAGAGTCATCGGGAACTGGACGGGTTCCTTCGAATACCGGCGAAATAGGAATTTCCCGCCTACCATCTCACAGCAGCATGGCCAGCAGGTCAAGTCACGGTTTTGCACGGAGGAGCCCTGTCTCGCCGGCGCGCCGCTCTATTCGGGTGACCAACTCAGGTGGCTCGAGTCCCCGCCCAGGCTTTATTCGGGCGACCAACTCAGGTGGCGCGAGTCCCGTTGGAACCCCGGGCAAAAAAAAGGGCTTGCCTGGTTTTCCAACAGAATCAAACGACTCGTTCTCAAGATTGTCGTCTACAGACTCGTTTATGCCGGGCGCCGGAGTGGCCGGCGATGGTCTAGGTGGCTTGGCAGCCATGCTGTCAAGAGGGGCAGCGGTCAAGAAGGCTTCAAAGGTTATCCGATCCAGAGCTCAGGCGGTTCACCATCAAAAGCATTTCGAGCTCGTCAAGACTGTTACTGCGGGCGAGTGGTTTGGAGAGTGGGCCTTGTTGATTGATTCCTTGTCCGACATCACCGTAAAAGCAGTTACCGACGTCACACTGCTCATGCTGCCGGTCAAGACATTCCGGGAAATGCGTGAGGCTTGGGAAAAGCGGAGCTTTGCAGCACGCGTCGAATATCTCCGCGGCTCTCCATTCGGAAAGTATCTGAATGATGAGAATCTTTGCAAACTTGCGGATGCTTTAGTTCCACAACGGGTCCCTGCTGGCCAATATTTCATAGACGCCGAGTCGACAGACTTCTACATTTTGCAAAGCGGTGTAGCAATAGAGCTCAGGCACCATGTTGCCAGCGACGGACGGACCAACTCAGGTGGCCCGGGTGGCAGGGTAGCTTCGAACGAAGGACGTGGCGCGAGTCCCACTGTGCCTTCTCGCGGCCAGAGCCCCGTTGGACGTTCTCGGAGGCTCAAGATATCTGATAGCGACCCTAACAAGGTGCGCGAGCATCGTGAAGGAGCCTGTTTCTGCCACAGGAACCTTTCGATGCAGAATCTAGATGCCCGAACGTGGATGTTGTCAGAGGAGCCGAACAACCCGATCATCGTTGCAGCCTCGGACTGCACATTCCTTGTGTTGGATCGCAAATCCTTTATCGACCTCGTTGGCACCTATGAAAGCTTGGTCGAGAGGTGGAACATGCGAACATTGGTGCGATCGGACGCCCAGTCCAATGTGTTTGCACCGGTGGCCATTGATCGCCACCCAAGCGCCAAGTCACCGCGGCGCGCATTGGGCGCGGGAATTTCTCCTTCATCCCCGATTCTGGAATTGTCGGCACAGGTGCGTGTGCTTGTGTGAGAGAAAAAGAGCGCGCGCCTGCGACATGCACACACAAATTCAAACACACACACGCGCACACACACAAACACACACACACACTTGTCTGCTTTCCTTTTCCTACTCGTCAACGGTGCAGCTCAGCGGCGACGAAGAGCATTGTTTACATTTTACGATGCAAGGCGTCGAGTCTGCAACAGAGCAAGTTCAAGAGCCAAATGATGTGTCACAGCGACGCCTCAGCAGCGACCCAGCAGCTTCAAAAAACAACCGCAACGCGACTGAACCTGCCATGCGACTCCCGAGCGACGAATCCACGTCGTCTTTCGGTCGTCGCAAGAATATCCAATTTGACCCCGCTAGCGTGCGTCCATCGTCGAGAGACATGCGTGCGCGCCGACGAAGTAGTCAAGAGCACAAAGCATGTCATGTGAATGGGACACACGAGGTGGACGCCGGCACTGCTGCAGTGCGGGATGAGAATGCAGCCCACGAGCCAGAAGGAGCGTCCACGCAGGACATTGCTTCTGGCTCTGTATCGCGTTCGCAAAGTGGCGAGTATCTTGTTGCCACCTCCTCTGGCGCCAGTGCAGATTATCAGGGAAGTGACGAATTTGAAGAGGCAGACCAGATTGATTTCGGCAAGGACATGGGCGCCCTGCAAATAATTCGAGAGCAGTGTGAGGATCTGTCGTCACACGATCACGGGTCAAATGGTTCAGGTGTATCTCACAGCCGCGCTGGAAGGCGCGCCAACGCCGAGGCGCCCGTCCTTGAGATTGAATCCTTCGTTCAAGCAATAGTGGAGAGTATGTACGCTGAGGCGAGAGCACAGGTGATCGCACTTGAGGACGAGGGTGGTCATGAACCTTCTCCAGGGCCATCGAGATTGCAGTCTGTGACCGAGGCTATGTCTGACATTCCCGAGGCGGATCAGTCTGAAGTTGAAACTGACAGCTTTTTTGAGCACCGTGGCGAAATCTTCTACGAAAGCGAGGACGCAGAGGTTCTGCAGCTGTCGCCTGTGATTGAAACACCACGTTCTGATGGTATATTATATTGTCTTCGCCCTACACACCATGCACACAGTACACATTTACGTGTGCTTGTCTGCGCGGGATCGAGATGTTGTTTTGTGCGGTGTACTTATGTTTTGTTCTCAACGCAAGTACATGCATAAATGCCTAGAGACATGTCTCTCCGCTCGGGTCTTTGATGTACGCATACTGGTTTACTCATGCTCAGGATCTTCATCGATGTCACGAAGTACGAGCCCGCTGGTGGGTAAGGCTTGGCGAGATGGACGTGCTCTGAGTGGCGTATCGTCGGCGTTGAAGCATGCCGCTGCGAAGTTGGATGATACCCAATACGAATCAGACACAGCAAGTGAGGGTGAGGGCGGGGCACGCTTGTGGCGCTATAATGTCGTCGATGAGGACCGACCAATGTCCAAGGGTGACCATGACCAGCCGAAATCCAAGGGAAGAGTGAGAGTATCTCAGCCTGCGACCAGTGGCGGTAGTGTGCTGTCCGCCGACGCCGCAAGTAGGCCCACCACAGGCTCTGGCAGCGGTCTGGCAAGCGGTACTCCCTCAGGTGCCAAGACGTTGAGCAGGCCCGGGACATCGGGCATAGTTGTCGTTGGCAGCCGTCCAAATACCAACTCTGGTCTTGGCATTGCGCGCGCGGACATGACATCTTTCGGACTTGTTGGGCTCAGCGGGAGTAGACCAGGAACATCGGGTGGGCACGGTCTGGGTAGTCGCCCTGGGACCTCAGGCGGGCTTGGGCAGCTTGGTGTGGGCCTGTTGGATCTGAGCAGGCCGACTACAGTGGGGAGTGTGCCGAAAACGCCTGGTGGCAATGTGATCATGAATCCCCAGGGCGTACAGAACATTCCGACATTCAAGTCACCTGCTGTCACGCCGTCGCAGAGCAGGTGTATATCCAACTGTTGCTTGCGAGCCTGTCTGACTGAAGGAGTGAGGCTCTCCTGTCTGCAATCCGGTAACCGCTCGCGATTCCCCCACATACGCATAGGAGTGGCAGTCGTCAGCAGAGCCGATCGAAAAGCCGAGGCTCCGTGAGCCGTCCGGAATCCAGAGAAGTCATGTTGCTCAAAGCGGAGCGGCGCAGTCGTGCCTCGACTAGTCATCTGGTGTCAACCGAAGACGAATTCGTCATGCCTGCACAGTTCGACCCGGCCCTAAATGACCTTTATGCCAGCGACGACGAGGACATTGAGGTAGCCCCCCGGCTTCGCCTTCTTGCTTCTGCTGTCTTCCTAGCTTTCTGTTCTCACGTCTCAACATTGAGTGTATGGATCTGCATGTTCCTCGGTATGTAGGCGGAGAGATTGATCCACAGCTCACAAAACATGAGTGCAAACTACGCTCGGCAGCCGGATCGTGGCCAATCATCAAGCGAGACACAAGCTCCCTTGCGAGAAAGAGGGGCTGAGGTCTGAGACCGAGAGCGAGGGACGGAGGGAGAGAGGGAGGGAGGAAGAGAGAAAGAAAGAGAGAGAGCGAGAGAGAAAGCGCGCGCCGCGCTTGTGCGCTAAAATCGCGAGGGAGAGGGAAAGCGAGTCCGTGACCCCAGGGGCTACCTACCAACTGGAGATATCTAGACAGCGTGTCTGTCGGCTGGGAGCTCCGGGGGTTCAGGTCCTCTTATCTAATAGTCTTTGTTGCATGTCCTGTCTCGTCCACCGCACACGCAGCCACGAAAACCATCCACGCCAGACCCAAACGCAGCACTTTTAAGAAAAATTCCAGCCAACTACCTTCTACTTGAAGAAGATGAACCGTATTACAAGGCATCGGAGCAGTCGGTATTCCTAGTCGATGGAGACGACCATGATGTCTTTCAGACGCCGATGGCCAGCAGACCAGCTCCTCAAGCGCCATCCAGTACTGAGAAAATACTGTCTCCCAATTTGGTACGCCTGCTGTTGGCTCGCAGACAAACATGTGCATGCGCACGCGCAGGGCGTTCAGAAAGGCGGGGCAACAAGAAAGTCACGTTCCATGCGTCTGCGACACGCACCAGGTGGGGCGCGGAAGCTGGTCGCAGGATAAATCGCCACAGCATCCATGGATGCTTGATGTAGTGCGAAAGGGAGGTGTAGTGCCGGGCCCGGGCAACTACAAAACACCGCCGCGGAAGAAGGCGGGCGGCCGAATCTCTGACGCCAGCCCCATTACAAGAGATGACTACGCAATCAAAAAGGCTTCTCAGCAGCCAGGCCCCCTTGAATATGCGCAGCTGGCCCTCGTACTTCCTCAGGCATCTCATCTGCTCCTGCTCCTCCTCCTCTTTCTAATTCCTCTCTTTCCCTGTCTTTTGTCCTGCTTCTGCTCCCTATGCCTCTCCAGAACTTCCCGCTCCTGTATTCCTCAGGCTCGCTTAGTATCTATCTCAAAACTTCAGGGCGGGCGTATGGACCCAGTTTCGGAACGCCCTGCCCCGCCAGGCTCGCATGCAGGCCCATTTACTCGCGATTCCCCAGGTGTACGTTGCCTTCGCACATGCGAGTCTGCATTCGTATGCACATGCAAGTCTGCATTCGTATGCGCAGGCACATAGCAGCCGAGAGTCGGCACACGTATCAGCAGGCGCTTGTTGTTTTCTGGCGTGCACATCAAATCATATGCACGTGTCCGCATAATAGTGCACAAACGTACTCGTGCTTTCGGGCATCCTTGCAAGATATGAAGATTGATGCTTTCTTTCCTCTTAGGGGTGGGACCAGGGGCATACGAGATCAAGAGCGGAATAGGCACACGACCCACGACGCGGATACTCGATGGTAGCAAGATCAACATCATCCAAGAGATCGCGGAAAGGCGCGCTTTCACGCCAGGGCCCGGGCACTACATGCCATTTCGTGACCCGACACCGGACATGTTAGTGGGGAGGAAAAAGCTGGCGTTTGTCAAAACTGTTGCCGACAGAAATCGCAAACGTGCCGCTACTGGTGTGCATGTGTGCAGTGTGCCCTGGTCTTCTCTCTGTGCACCCTCTGGGTGCAGGTATGCTGTCCTTTTTTTCATTTCCCCTAGGCCCTGCAAATGGAAGGGGGAAATGAGGAGGTGTTTCGACCGTCAGAATGCTTTCATTGCTAGTCTCTGCAGAGTACATACGCGCACACGCACACGCACACACACACTCACACACACACACACACACACACATACACAGTATACATATGTAATTCTCAACGGAGGAGCACGACGAGGTCGGTTACCAGGGCAATGTGTTGGGTTTATACTCCCGCACGGATAGCACACATACACACATGAATCAGTGAAAGGTTGCTGCGCGGATAGGACACACACACACACACTCACTCTTTCTCTCTCTCGCTCCATCTCTCTCTCCTCTCTCCCTCTCTCTCTTCGCGCGCGCTCTCTCGCGTCTCTCTCTCTTCGCGCGCTCTGTCTCTCTCTCTCTCTCTCTCTCTCTCTCTTTCTGTCTTCTCCTCTCTCTCTCTCTCTCTGCCTTCTACCACCGCCCTGCCCATCACAGTGGCAGAGTGCCGAGCGTTGGCACGATCAAGAGATGGTGCCACATTTCGACCTTCGTCGACGTCCACTCCCGTCAGCGTGTCTCTATTACTTGAGAGGTCTGGGTTTGTTTCCCCCCATGATGCCTCACTTGCAGCCGCGCTCTCTCTCGCGCGCGCTCTCTTCTGGCTCTCTCATCAGTACTCATGCGCACGTGCAAACACACATCCCCACTGACAGCATGGGCGGTTCCACGGAGGCTCGTGCTTCTCTACCTGATCCCGAACTCTTGTGTCCTGAGGTCTCTCCTGTGTGCGTGCGCTCGCGAGCTCGCTTGCTCGAGCGCGCGCGCGCGCTCTGTCCCTCCCTCTGGCTCGCAAGGCACTGCATAACCACACACACACACGCACACACACACACACACACACACACACACACACACACACCCGCCCACACACACACAAACACCTATAATACACAGAAGGTTTCAATTATATTCTGATGCTCTAAACCCACACCCGCCAACACCCACACCCACACCCACACCCAACACCCACACACGATCATGTCTCTTGTCCGGAACACACTCTCGTGCATGGCACATGCACGCACGCGCGCGCGATCACGCGGATACGCGGATACACACGCGCAGGTGCGCGAAGGCTACGCAACGCGTCGTGCCTATGAGGAATTTGGGATTGCAATTTAGAGGCAGTGGTGGCAATTTTAAGAGGGCGGGGCGGGGCAGTGGGGGGTTAATGTACTTCGGCTGGACGTTGCGAGCGAGATGCGACGGAGGCGAAGGAGGAGGCGGAGGCGGAGGAGGTGGTGGTGGTGGTGGTGAAGGGGACTGGACGGTGGGTTACACACTTGCCAGCGATTCATTACATTTGTCACGTGATTACTTGCCTCCTGCCCGTTTCTGGTGTCCATCTCTCGAATCTCGGGATATCTCCCTTCTGCCCCCGTCTTCCCGGCGTATTATCCTATCTCCTGTACAGGATATCATTCCTTCTCGCCTTTGCCGTCGAAGCGTGCGATGCCTGCCCATTTCAGGGTTTGAGATTTAGGATTTAGGGTTTAGTGTGAAGGGCCGTGGAAGCGTGCGATGCTTGCCCATGGAACCAATGCTCGTCACACTGTCGCACGATGGCGCGAAGCTCGAGCTGTCCTTCTGAGCATCACCCTCATCAAACTAACATGCTGACACTCACAAACGCACACAAAACACACTATCTCTGAACCAGCATCATACGCATAAGCATGCTTACAAGGGAGGCCAGGATATATATTGCGTTTTTTTCTTTTTTAAAAAAGAAGCAGCTTACCGTGCTGCAGAACCAGCATGACACGCACAAGCATGCTTGCGCACACACACACACAGCGAGCGAGAGAGACTCGTAGTTGACATGTTCGAATAAACACGTGTACATAAACACATGTTTACCTGAACACATATTTGTAAATTTATGTATACAGCAATACAAAAACACATATTTGCATAAACATATATTTGTAAATTTATGTACCCAGCAATGCGAGTGAGCCTCATAGTTCACATGCTTGAAAAACAAAATGCAATAAACACATATTTATGAATTATGTACACCGCAATGAGGGTGAGCCTCACAGTTCACATTCTTGAAAAAAAAAATATGATAAACACATATTTGTAAATTTGTGTATAAAGCAATGAGAGTGAGCCTCACAGGTCACATGCTTGAAAAACAAAATATAATAAATACATTTTTGTACATTTGTGTACACCGCATGAGAGTGAGCCTCACAGTGCACATGCTTGAAAAAAATATATAATAAACACATATTTGTAAATTAAAACACAGTGCACATGCTTGACACAGTGCACATGCTTGGGGAAAAAAACAGTGCACATGCTTGAAAAGAAAATATAATAAACACATATTTGTAAATTTATGTATCCAGCATTGAGAGTGAGCCTCACAGTTCACATGCTTGAAGGAGCCCGAGCTTTTTTCACCCAGTAACCATCTGCCCTCCAGCGTGGGTCTTCCGGTCCTTTTTTTGTTTTTCACCCACTAACTGCTCACCCGCCCACATCCACACACTCACACACTGACGCACACGCATAAACGCATGTTCACACACGTACCCTGGCCCTTCGTCGGGATTGGGCTCGCCTCGCAGGTGCATGTGCTTCTGCACCACCAGAACTCCCTCCCATTTGTAGGTCCCATTCCGAATGTACACGGTGCCATCGTGCGCAACGCGCGCGACTGCCTCCGGGACAGAGGGGCAGTGGTCAGGCACGATAATGTCTACCCCCTCCTTGAACCCCCCGCGGTCGCTGTCGGAGATCCAAGAGTCGAGCGCGCGTGAGGTCACGCCCTTGACGCGGCTGTTGTACTCTGCTTCCGTAACCTCCTTGCCGTCGATCCGGTACGCGAGCTTCGGCGCGCGCACAGCCGCCGTCACATTATGGCCCTCGTGCAGCACGAGCCGCGAAGGGTTGCGCTTCAGGTCTGGCTTCGTCTCCTCCTCTGCCAGGGTGTCCACGCGCGATGCCACCTTGTGGAGCGTAGGCAGCGGCCGAACGGCGTCCCCGCCGCCCCGCAGCCGCAGGCAACCTCCAGCGGGCCAGCCCCTGCTGCGCCGGCCGGCGCCGGCCGGGGCCCCCACGGTCTGCTCCACCGCGAGCACCCCGATGAGCATCACTAACACCACCAAAGCTCCGGCTGAGAGCACGCAACGCGCGGTCCGCCGCGGCGCGCGGCGGGCTACCATGAGGCCCTCTCTAGAGAGTTCCAAGCGATCGTGCGTGAATCTAGCGCACGAATTCAGGAGGTGTCCCGATGGTTTTCCGTGGCCTCCCCCGGGGTTTTTTTTTCCATGGATTTTTACAA
>Ga0315905_10009146_pt1 | contig 10036 bp, 9 predicted proteins | sample LakEriMetagenome_5_FD_203522 | JGI IMG/M metagenome (GOLD analysis project Ga0315905, IMG submission 203522) | Freshwater fungal communities from buoy surface, Lake Erie, Ohio, United States - Buoy 4 MA121 | ecosystem: Environmental > Aquatic > Freshwater > Lake | place: USA: Lake Erie, Ohio... | reverse complement strand
TTAATGAACCGGTCAGCCATGGTAATTGGAATAGAAAACTTTACTTTGACAATTGGGTTAAGGACCCTAAATATTTTGATGAAGTCAACAATTGGAACCATATTTTGAGGCGATCCTTGAATATTTCAGAAGTTGAATATATGCGTCTAATGAAAGAAATAATAGAGCTTAGACGAATTAGCGAAGCCAAAGAAATTTTGAGTTTATCCAGAAAATCATTTCCATTATCCCCTAATTTGAAATGGTTAATGCGAAGGTTAATCTCACCAAGTACTTTGCCGAGAAGTTTTGAACAGACTCTTGCAACTATGGAAGCATCTGGAGCAATTTTTAACGAATTAGAGATAACCCACGCAAAGTCATTTTTGACTTAGTTTTCTAAATCGGAGTGTAGAGTTCCAATATAATTCACGTAGCTGGCGAATTACTAAGAATCTATTTATATTATATGTATTAAAACAATTATTTATCATTCTCGGATTAATATATATTCTTTGACCCGAACTAGTAATTTTGTTTGAAAGAGCCACATGTTCACTTTCATACCCAATGTCTTCTTCCCCCAGAGAGTAATCAAAACTTTGGAATATAGAAGATTTATAGATTGCAAGCCCTCCAAAGCCTGAATTAACTTCTATCCAATCCGCATCTTTCTTTATCACCCTCATTTTTGAATAAATAGCAGCTACTCGCGCACGATCAAACGCAATTCTTCTCTTTGTGCGACGCCGTAGAGCAAATTTTGGAAGAGGTGACTTATCAATTTTAGACTGTTCAATTCTGAGCTCGTGCATAACATCTTGTGGGCACCACTTTGGATGTCGAAGTGCGAGCAGGTCGTAGTAACCACCACTTTGATTAGCCAGCACAGCTGCCCAATTATCTGCTATAAATGAAGAGTCAATCGAATCGGATGAAATTCGAGAATTCATTCCATCCAAATCTGCAACAATTACGTAATCGATAGTTCCCTCACCCAATAAAGATCTGATTTTCTCCACATAAACATTTCTACAATGTCTAATTCGATTTATCCGCTCCGGTATTTCTCGCCGCAGTTGGCCGAGACTAATGTAATCGAATTTCTCGATTTCCAGACTAAGTTCGTCCAAAACCGAAACGGTGGAATCTGTTGAATCTGACTCTACTAAAAAAATTTTCACCAATTCAAAGCTTGAGAGTGCGCATATTACCCTTAATAGATCACTTCTTAAATTACTCTCCGCATTAGAAATTGTGCCAACCAAAGCCACCTTCTTCACGAAGGCAATCTTAGGCATATTTCCAGATTAATTGGCTAATCTAAAGCTGTAAACTACTTTAATGAAGGATCAGAAAATCGAACTTATGTCTTGTTCGGAAATTACGCGGTGTGGAGCCTGCCATCGTGAAAATCTTAGAGTCACGTTCGATTTTGGCGAAGTTCCGCTGGCAGGCTACTTTCCAAAGCCCGACGAACCGCTCCTACCTTTGTTACCAATGCGCCTACTATATTGTGAAGATTGTACTCTTCATCAAATTTCACCAAACATTTCTGACCACGATCTGTTCGAGGATTACAGGTATGTTTCATCAATCGGAATGCAAGTCCATTTTAATGAGTTAGCTGATTGGTTTAAAACTACTCAAAAACCCGCAACTGATTGCCGAATTGTTGAGTTTGGGTGTAATGACGGTCCCTTGCTGACCGCCCTAACCGCTTTGGGTTTTTCCCCAATCGGAATAGATCCAGCAAAAAATATAGTTGAGTTGGCCAAAGGAAAGGGACTATCTGTAATTAATGATTTTTTCGGAGAAGACGCATTGACCCGATATGAAGATCTACAAAACGTAGACTACATATTCTCTTCCAATTCGTTTGCCCATATTACTGATATACATTCCATAGCCAAAACAATTGCGAAAAGCCTGGCCCCGGATGGAAAATTCATAGTTGAGGTGCAAAGCCTTATTCGATTAGTTGAATCGAATGCATTTGATTTTGTCTATCACGAACATAAGTATTATTACACTTTACAAAGTTTATCTAATCTTTTGTCGCAATTTGATTTGAATTTAGTCGATTGCATGGAGACCCCTATTCACGGTGGGTCGTATAGATTGGTTTTTCAAAAATCATCGACCCGAGTGAGCTTGGCCGCAAAGACTATGTTAGAGCGAGAATTAAAATTTAAACTTAGTTCCCAAGAGTTAGAAATAGCAATCCTGAATTATAGAAACGAACTCAGGAAATTAAATAATTTTTTACTCGAGTCCTATCAGCTTGGGAAACGAGTGGTTGCTTTTGGGGCCTCAGGCCGGGCAAATATGCTGTTAGGTGCCATGCCGGCTGCTAGTGAAATAATCAATATTGTCATCGATCAATCTCCAGAACGTATTGGTCGACTTATGGCTCAGAACTCTATCCCGATAGTCGATTTCGATGCGATCGATTGCGATGAATATGATGTTGTTATTATTTTGGCTTGGAATTTTGCAGATTCAATAATGGCCAAGTGGAGAAATAAGCAAAGCATTTTTGTTGTTCCACTACCAAACTTCCAAACTATTGAGAGTGTGTAACGTAAGGGCTAATTAGATTAAGAGAGCCTGCGGCTAATTTTTCGTATTGTTTAACGTTTGCCGCGGGAAGCGAAGAAGGATTTTCTATTGTGACTGCACGAATCCCGGCGATCCAAAATGAAATTTTTGACGAAGTCCCTATGAAATATTTCGCATGAATCGAGTTTGCAATTACTAAAATCACACTTAAATCCAAAATAACCACTTCACCCAAAAAAGGTGTTGAAAATCTTTCACCTACTTCAGAGGGTGAATCTGAGAAAACTACTAATTTTGAAAAATTAATCTGCCCTTGGATTCGAGAATATTCCAATTTAATTGATTGCGCGCTTATGGGATTCTTTTCTGTTAACGAAAGCAAGTCTCCTAGGCGATAGTGAACAACACAAGCCTGTTTGATGTTTGAAACATTTGATGAATCCAAACTTTGGAAGATCTCATATAAGCCCTTTAAGAAATTTGAATCAATAGTTCGGTATGAATAGTGGCCACGAATAGAAAAAACCCAAGGAAGCAACTTTTTTGTTGAACCATCATCATTACATTCGGCTAAGAATCCAAGAAAACTAAGTAAGAATTTTATTGTTTTTCTGAAATCAATATTTTTTCGCTTAGGCAAATCCTGAGGCGCGTCAACGTTTGACTGGAAATCATCCTCGTATAGGTAGTCAAAGTTCGGAAAGAGCCCTACAACCTCAGGAAGCCTGCGAGTAACACCCCCTGTATGGAGAATAATCTTGAATGATCTTTTTGGGAAAATGACTTTTAATTCTTCCGCCAAAGCGATTGCAAATAATTGAGATCCCAAGCCACCCCACGAGTGGATACGCAATGGTGGTAGAAATCGCTGCACTTACTCAGTATAAAGGCGGGATTCATCTAAACTATCTGTGTGAGAAACACCGTTCAAAGCAAAATTGAGGCGCTTTTCTTCAGCTTTGTGGGTCCAGATTATTCACGCTCGAGCACAATTCTGAATTCTAATTCGTCCAAGATACATAAGACGTACATGGACGTCCCCAGTGGCATTTTTCATTCGCTTCGATATACATATAGAAATAGATATGCAATTAGAAGCGCTGATTGTTTAGTCATTATGTCCCCTTGCCATATTTTGACCGTATCTCTGAAAATATTGGGTCGCAAACCATTGATCCTTGATGCTGGATGGTCACTTACAGACGGACATATTTCTCGAGAATTAAAAATTATGCAATTCTTAAAATTACCATTGGTGATGTTAATTGATTTTATATCATTTCATTTGGCGGATATCGTATTAGTAGAAAGTAAAGCCCAATCTAGGCGCATTCACAAATATTTTGCAGTAAATGAATCAAAGTTACGAGTCCAATTTACTGGATTGAATGAATTGAGCTTCACTTCGAAAGAGTCTGATTCCAAAGTATTAAAAGGAGTAAGAAAACGCATTGCAGAATTGGGCTATCCATTAATTGTTCTATTTCGTGGCAAAATTAATCTTGAATCCGGATTTGAGAATATACTTTCAGCTGCAAAAATATTGAATGACTCCGTCATCTTTATTTTTGTAGTTGGAAAAAATGACATATTTCGCGAATGTCCAAGAAATGTAATTATGGTTTCTCAAATAACGGACAATGAAATGCATGACATTTATCGTTTATCTGATATTTCAATAGGGCAAGTTTCCACACACCCCCGACTTAAGTACACAATTCCACATAAAGCATTCGAGGCAGGATTCTTTTCCATGCCCTACATTACGGCCGACTCAGCTGGAGTGCGGGAATATCTACATCAAGGATCAGCCGTATTCCTAGAGCATCCTTCTTCTGAATCATTAGTGCGTGCCATAAATGATTTGAAAGGCGACGCTGCTCGAAGGGCTTATGCTAAAAAAATTAATTTGATTTATCGTGAATCGGCTTCACAAAAAATACTGAGTGAAAAATTTGATCAAATCCTGCTACAACTATTTAATACTAAAGCGCATAAATTTCATTAATTTTTTGGCTCATTACTTCAGCCCCGAAAAGTTGCAGTCTCACAGTTTGTTTATCCAGGATCATTTTTCGATATACAGGGTCATTTAACAAGCTTATTTTCTGGCAGAATTCTTTGCTTTCACCTGTTGTGCATAAACCTGGAAAATCATTGCCCAGAACTTCTGGGATAGCCGAATTATTAGAAGCGATAACTGGTATTCCTGCATCCATTGCTTCAAGTAGAACCATTCCAAAACCTTCGTATTTGCTGGTTAGTATGAAAGCGTCAAGCCCTGAAAGAAAGTCATATATTTGCGAACTTCGACCCAGGAAACCAACTGACTCGGAAAGCCCCAAACTTTTCGCTAAATTTTTGAGTTCTGATTCAAGCGGACCGGCACCTAGAATCGAGAGTGAGCTTGCGGGTGACCCTGCTCTATATTCCAAAAACGCACCGAGCATGGTGGGTATATCTTTTTGGTCAGTCAACCTGGATATCGTACCCAATTTAACGATTTGGCTGGTTTGGCTTTCTCTTGCCACGTTACCGCCAAATCGCATTTGGTAACCATAATGAACTACTTCAATATTCTCAGAATTTGTTACCTCGCCTCTGAGGACGAGAAAATTTTTTACAGCATTTGAAATTGCGATTATCTTGATGCTACGTATTTCCACAAGGTGGGAAAGAAAATTCGAAACAACTTTTGGAGCACCTGGGAAAAATGGCTCCGCGTTGTGTCTAGATGTGAATAATTTGAATTTCTTAAAAGTTAACAAGGCCACAAGTTCGGCTCTTGGAAGATGAGCGTGGACTATGGCACTCTTTCCTTGGATTAAACTTCTAAATTTAAATGGTTGAATCAACGGGGAAAGCGAAGCCAGCTCGGAGTGCACCAATGCGCCAGATGCCACAAAGTCTGCTCTTAATTCAGGCTCACCTTTTAGGTAAACCACATGAACTTCAAACCCCTGTCTAATCTGCTCCTTTACAAGAATTAACAACTGATTCTCAGCGCCGCCACGATTAATTGTGGTTATTAGGTGGAACACCGATTTCAAACTGCAAGCTCCTTGGCGAAGTATTCGGCAGTCAACTCAATACCAGTTTCAAGGACTATTTTAGGCTGCCAACCCAAAATGGTATTGGCAAGAGATATATCAGGCTTACGTTGCCGGGGGTCATCTTGTGGAAGTGGCTCAAAAATTATCTTCGAATTCGACTTTGTAATCTTAATTACTTTTTCGGCTAGTTCTAACATTGAAAATTCACCTGGGTTACCAAGATTTATTGGGGTATCAACCGGACCTTCTAACATTAGCATTTTGTAAATACCCTCAATTAAGTCTGAGACGAAACAAAACGATCTTGTTTGAGAGCCATCTCCGTAGATTGTTATCGGATCTCCTTGAAGTGCCTGCACTATAAAGTTTGAGACAACGCGACCATCACCGACGGCCATGTTTGGCCCATATGTATTGAAGATTCTGACAAGTCGAGAATCAACTCCGTACTGACGCTTGTAATCGAAACAAAGCGTTTCGGCAGCTCGTTTTCCTTCGTCGTAACATGAACGAATTCCAATTGGGTTGACATTCCCCCAATAAGTTTCAGGTTGTGGCGAAATGCTTGGGTCGCCATAAACCTCACTAGTTGAGGCTTGAATGATTCTGGCTCCCGTTTCCTTGGCAAGGCGGAGCATGTTAATTATTCCGAGAAAGTTAGTCTCTATTGTACAAACGGGATCTGATTGATAATTTTTGGGCGACGCGGGGCAAGCAAAATTTAGAATTGCTTCAGTGTCTGCTTGGAATGGTAAACGTACATCGTGTTCTGTAAATCTAAATAATGGATGCTTTAGTGGTTCTGAGAGATTCTTCATCGACCCCGTAGATAGGTCATCGATTCCAATTACCTCGTGTCCCGAGTCCAACAGTTTTGAGGCCAGGTGCGATCCAAGAAATCCAGCCGCACCAGTTAATAGAATCTTCATACCCAAACTTTCTCACGAAAAGCCGAAATATCGAATTATTTGAGAAGTGTAGCGAGCTGTTCAATCCAATTCTGGAGAGAATGGTCGCGACGTGCCACATCCAATCTTCTGGCCAATTCATGGTTAATTTCTTCGGCGGTTAGAGATCTGAAAGCCTGATATTCGTCTTTTAAATCTGAATTCGGTGATTTGGCCCATGTACCGAAGATGTTTATATATTCAGGATTTAGAGTAACAACAGGAACTCTTAGCATTGTTGACTCAATAAGAGTCTTATCGAGAGACCCAAGGTATCCGTGAAAAAAACAACCAGTTTTGGCGATCTCAATCGGAAACTGATCTCTTGGGATGGCATCTTTGAAATGAAGCCAACCACTTTCAATTCTTGGTTTACATTTTGTTATTAAATCTTTAGCCCAATTACGAGATTCTTGATTTCCCGGTGAACCAATGATCGTAAGTTGGATATCTGGAAAAAATCGTTTGAGCTCCTCTGCGGTCGAAATCAAGTAGTCGATATTTTTTGACTTATCGAATCGACCTATGTGGACTAACTTATCAAAATCTAATTTATCAAAAGATATGGGCATGAATTTTTCTTGATCGATCGCCTGTCCGATTGGTCTTACAAATTTTCTATTGATTGGGCAGGAACCAATTGTTGAAGTAACAATTCCCGTGACCCACCAGGATGCAAATACTAGATATTTGGATTTAAAAGTGTGTGCGTACCAAAGAAATTGTCTCCGACGACGCAAGCGAACTAGTGGTGAGAGAAGAGCACATTGCAAATCCGTCATATGGTAAAAAACCGATTTAAAGTCACCTCGGATAATCACAGGAATCGCCCTTGCAAATAATCGGGACAGATTACTTAAGCCATGGCCAGGTCGCCAATTTGTAGAGATGATCCGAAGCCTTGGATCTGACTCGATCTTTCCAACTCTCCCAGTGATGATTGTTATTTTTTTGAACGAATTTGCTAGCGCCTTAACAGCCTCATACTGGTGCGAAAGCAAAGGATCTTGAGAGTCCATAACAAAGTTGAAAACTAACAAGTTCGAATTTGATTTCACTCGCCTAGTGTAGAGTTTGACCCATCATTGAAGTGAGCAGTCGAAAGGTTGCAGCATTGAAATATTTAGTTACTGGCGCAGCTGGCTTCATCGGCTCGAATCTTTCGGCTCGTTTGGCAAAATCGGGTAATGAAGTCCTCGGGGTGGATAATTTCAGCCCGTATTATTCTCCAAAATTCAAAGAACTTCGGGTTGGAGAATTTTTGACTCCAAATGGCATCGAAGTTAAACGGATTGATTTATCAGATATTACTGATGTTGAAAAAATTGTTAAAGGCTTTAAACCAGATGTAATTATTCATCTAGCGGCACAACCTGGAGTTCGCACACCTTTAGGTAAGAGCTATCAATATATACAGAATAACCTTGTTGCCTTTGCCAATGTACTACAAACAGCCATTGAAGAATCAATTCCAGAGATTCTCTATGCATCTTCATCAAGTGTTTATGGAAATTCGACTGAAACGACGTATAAAGAAGATGATTTATCTATACGTCCAATAAGTATTTATGGAGCAACAAAGTTAGCAAATGAAATCCTCACACCTGCTTTTATTGCCGGAAGCAAAACTCGGGCCAGAGGGATGCGCTTTTTTACTGTTTATGGACCTTGGGGGCGACCAGATATGGCCTACTTCAGAATAATCGATTCTATTTTGAATGGATCAGAATTCAAGAAATTTGGCGCAGGAGAAGTAAAAAGAGACTTTACTTTTGTAGACGATATAACTGGAACAATTGAGAAGTTATCACTTGAGTTATCAGCTAGGCCTGCTGGTTTTTCTGATGTTGTGAATATAGGTGGAGGTAGCCCACATTCATTGAATGAACTTATAGATGTCATAAGCAAACAGATTGGTTCAGCTCCCTTAGTTTTCGAATCGGTTAGCAATCCCAACGACGTCAGGTTTACGTGCGCGGATGTTTCAAAGTTAAACGAATTAACAAAAAGTAATCCTGCGATCGATTTAGAATCTGGAGTTAAAGAGACTATAGCTTGGGCTCAGCGAGATGGAATAAAGGAGCACCTAGCCGAGTGGATTAACTCAACCTACTAATTATCGAGCCACGAATTTATCAGCCTGATTAGATTCTCTGAATCTAGTTGCATTTGTGCATCAATTTGACCAGATGCGGCTGAATTAATTTTTTGATTTAGAGATTCTTGAACCAACGCGAAAGCTTCGTTTAAGGTTGAAAACATCTTGATTTGCTCAGGATATGAATTTTGCGCCTCGCAAGCCCCTTTCGATTGCCGCGCTATAACAAGCACTTGACTCAATGCTGCTTCGCGCAGAGTTAGTCCGTAACCTTCGCGAGGCGCGGTTGAAATTAACACCTTTGTTTCAGAGTAAAGGTCGTGGATTTGATCACCACTTAAATAACCACACATCGTTACATCGCCTTTATCTATCCAGTATGAGAGTTGTTGCTCGACCATTGGGCGCATTGGCCCTTCACCAGCTATGACGATTCTTATTTCTGGAAACGCATCTTTGGCCAGATTAATAATTTTAATTAGTTCAACAATTCCACGTTCTTGGTGAAGTCTGCCAATAAATGAGAGATCAACGGTCTTGTTATTTAAGGGAATTGCAATTCGAGAGTAATCGATCGGAATAGGCGCCAGCACAAATTTTTGATGAGATTTTGGAGCAAAGGAGTTTATTTCCCCCATTTGAAACGCGGAGACAATTCTTATCGAGTCAGAAGAAATAATTCCAATTCGAGATAAGCAGACTCGAATGATTCCACGAATGCCTTTATTGAATCTAAAGGTGTAGGTATCACCATGAAATTGAGTTTGTATCCGTACCTTAGATCTGTTGAACAATTTCAGGTAAATACCAATCAACAAAGATTTTTGGTTATCGCCACAAACCAATGTGAATTTGGAGCGGCTTTGCCTGATTTCTCGCATCAGCGCAAAAACTCTTCTTAGAGTATTTACATTCCCTTCGACGGATTTGAAGAATTTGATGTTTTGAATTTTCAACTGCTGAGCTTTTTGACCTTGTTGGAAGTCAGCAGAAAAGAGCCAAACTCCATCTTCGTCAGATTGTTTTTGCACTATTTCCCCGTATTTACTCCATCTTTCGAACAGGCTCAAAAGTTCTAAACTATCCTCGGGGAACTTGGATTGTAGAAAAATTGTTCTACGCACTTAATTACTTCCTTGGATAATCTTAGAAATTTCATTGAAATTAGTTGCCTTATTGAACCGAGAACGGGCATCATCCCTAGCTCTTTGAATAAAATCTTTTGACTTCACAGCCGATGCAATGGCTAGATCCAAGGTTTCATCCAGGAGCCTATCTGGGCGTATTAAGTAGCCATCGATATCATCATTGATAACTTCCTCAGAACCGGTACCTGCGCGACCGACGGACACTAATCCAGCAACCCTGGCTTCGATAAGTGCATGAGGGAGACCTTC
>Ga0315905_10009145_pt1 | contig 10036 bp, 7 predicted proteins | sample LakEriMetagenome_5_FD_203522 | JGI IMG/M metagenome (GOLD analysis project Ga0315905, IMG submission 203522) | Freshwater fungal communities from buoy surface, Lake Erie, Ohio, United States - Buoy 4 MA121 | ecosystem: Environmental > Aquatic > Freshwater > Lake | place: USA: Lake Erie, Ohio... | reverse complement strand
GTGCTGACGAATGGCCGATGCGCGAGGAGTTGCTGGAAATTGGCGCGCGTTATGGTATCGGCCAGGACTGGTAACCTTTCATGGTCCTTTATCGGTTCCTTTTTTGTCGGCATATTCTCCCGATGCCACAGCGCCCGCGTGATTGCGCCATTTTAAGCGCTGGCTGCTTCTAATGTCGCTTCAATCAATCGCAGTTCATTGCAATTCTTCGCAAGGCGGTAGTGCAATTTCCTTGATTTTCACCTAACGATAACTCAAGAGCATTGAACCTTCCACCCAACTGGGCCGGGTGAATAAGGCTCTGGAAATTCCGCAGCATTTCGGAATTTTTCGTCCAATTATGCAGAAGATCACCTGCATTTCTCGATAGGTAAAATTCCTGCGGTTCAAAGCGCGTCACCGCGCAGCCCAAGTCCTGCGCGGACGCCACCAGCGCTGTGAAATCAACATGTGCAGTAATGTCAGCTTGTCCCGGATGATCAAGCGGATTCTCCAAAGCACAATGGTTATGATAGACTCGCAAGGTGCCTCTCGTGCGGTTGGGTTCATAGTAATCGGGCGCGGCGAATCCGTAGTCAAAAAACAACAGGCGGCCGTGCGTGATCACCTGCGTGAGCGATTCGAGGAAGGTTTTGTGGTTGTCACGCACTTCCGTACGGTAGCCATCGGGAAAAGGACCGTGTTTTGCAAAAGTCGCGATGATTCCACCCTCCGCAAGCTGCACAAGGTTTTCCTCAAACTCAGCCCCCCCGTCTGATGCGACAACGTGAATTTCCCACCAAGAACCACCACGATATTCCAACAACCGGCAGGGCAGAGCGTCGATAATCTCATTGGCGATCACGAAAGTCGGCAGCGCCTTCAAGCCATCGGTATCGGCGAGACAGCTGACTATTTTACCGTACCTAGCCAATTTTTCTTTCTGAAACATGCGTGGCTTAGGCAGAGGATCGATGGTGATATACTCCATTTTCGCCGCGACATCAGCGTGACTGGCAAGCAGGGCCTCAATGATATCTGCGGCAAGAGCTCCCGTGTCTGGACCAGGTTCAATGATCCTCCAAGGGCCGCTGATTGCGGCACTACGCCACCAGGAAGCGATCGTCTCGGCGAGAATCATTCCAAACACCGGCCCGCAACTCACACTGGTGAAGTAGTCACCAGCGCGACCAACGTGTCCGGGGGTCTGTGCGTAGTATCCCAATTCCTTGTGGTAGAGAGCCAGTTCCATGTATTCGGAAAAGCGCATCGGCGCCGCAGCCGCAATGATTTTTCTCAAGGCCAGGGTTGCGCCAGCAGAGGAATTCGAATATGAAATGTTTCGACACATGTCAGAAAGAGGAAGCAGTTGGAGAAACAAGCGCCGAAAAAAAAGATTCTACAAGCGAAAAGGCTTTTGGATTGGTTTTTTCGGGTTTGTCATGCTGTTGGGAATTGCCGGCCTAATGGTTTGGAATTCATACAGCGCCACGTTCCGTGAACGCGCTCTCACTTACGACCTTGAGCGCATCAACGAGATCGAAGTGCCCAGCATTATCCTTGATCGGAATGGTCGCGAAATCGGTAGAATATTTGTCGAAAACCGCAGCATGATGTTGTTTCAGGATATTCCTGAAAACTTTATCAATGCACTGAAAGCAGGTGAAGACAGTCGTTTTGACAGCCACAAAGGCGTCGATTACATCGGCGTGGCACGGGCTGGCTTGAAAGTTGTAACTAATCGGGGCGAGGTGACTCAGGGGGCCAGCACTATCACACAGCAACTGGCCCGCGATGCCTACAGCCTGAAAGCCGAGGCGAAAAAGCGCGGCGAGTCGGGATTTCATCGCAAGCTGGTGGAAATGTTTTTGGCTCAACGCATCGAGCGCCGCTATCGCAAGGATGAAATACTCGGTCTGTTCGTGAACCGCACCTTCCTCGGCAGCGGCTACTACGGGCTGCGCTCTGCATCGCTCGGCTATTTCGGCAAGGAACCTCGGGATTTATCAGTGAGCGAATCGGCATCGATCGTAACCATCTTGCGAAACCCATTGGAACTTAGTCCGCTCAATGATTTGGAGGCCAATCGTCAGGGGCGCAATCATGTTCTCTGGCGGATGCGGCAGGAGGGTATGATAAGCGCCGAGGAAATGATGCTTTATCAAGCTGCTCCGGTCCGACTGAGTCCAAAACCACTGCAGCGCGGTACTAGCCATGTGTATGAACTCATCGCTGCAGAGGCGCGCAGCCTGATCGGGGAAGATGCCTTCGCCAAAGGCGGATTTACCATTCGTAGCACTATTCTCAAGGAGGCACAGGACGCAGCGCAGTCGAGCATGCACGAAACGCTATCGAGGATTGAGTCGCGACCAGATTACACCAACCTCAAATATGTTGATTATAAAAAAATTGGTGGTGCACCACCCTATCTTCAAGGTGCACTGTTGATGGTGGATCACGAAACTGGTGAGGTCCTGGCCTATGTGGGCGGCCGGGATTACTCCCACTCACAATACGATTTCATCCAGGAAGGCAAGAAGCCGCTCGGTACGGCGTTTTTCCCTTTTGTTGTGGCAGCCGGGCTTGCGAACGGCATTACGCCTGCAAGTATGGTGGAGGATGAACCAATGGACAACCGCACGATCATGGTGGGAGGACGTGAGGGCATTCTCGGCGAATGGGGAGCGGAAATCCAAAATCCGACATTTGATGGAATGATCACCGCAAGAAGAGCCTTGGAAAAATCCAAGATCTCGGCGATGGTGCGTATGGGCTCACAAGTGGGTCTAGATAAAGTGGCTGAGGGAGCCAAGCGCTTTGGTTTTGAGGTTGCCGATGGAGAAAAACTGCCGCGCATGCTCTTGGGTTGGGAATCGGTCACCATGCGACAAGCAGTTTCGGCTATCGCAACTTTTGCCCGCGCTGGTCAGACGGGACCACTCCAGACGTTTTACGTCGAACGCATCGAAGACAGCACCGGGCATCCGGTGATGCAGCGCGCTATCATCAATCCGCATAGGACGGTTGCGATCGATGAGGCATCGGCATATCAGCTACACAGCATGCTGAAGGGAACCGTGCGATCCGGCAATTTAGCTGGCGCGATGACCGGAATGAATGAGGTGTTTCAAGGTGGCGTAAAAACGGGGACAATGCACGATTTTTCCGGCTGCTGGACACTGGGATACAGTAGTAAAATCGCCTGCGGTGTCTGGTGCGGATTTTTGCAGGGCGCGGCAAAACCAATTTACGAGGGCGCCTTCGGCAAAGACATCGCGCTACCGATTTGGAAAGCCGCAGTGACAGCTCTGCCCAATGAAATGTTGCAGGGCGAAATACGTCGTCCGGCCAAAATCATAGATGTCGATGTTTGCCGTGTCAGCGGACAGAAAGCCAGCCAGTATTGTTATGAAACGTTGGAAGACCCTGTGACAAGACTCCCTAAACTCAAGGATTCCAGGGTCTTGGAGTTTTTCCGTGCGGGCACTGAGGTTATCCCCACCTGTCCCGTTCATTCGGGCGGCATCTCCGCCCCCGGCGCAAAGAGTCAGGATGGACAAGATATCGCAGCACTGGATGCCATCCCCGTCCGAGCCAAGGAGCCATTGTTGTTAGGTAAGGATCCTTACCAGTCGGAAATCCCGACAGGCGGCCGTTCGGAAGATCTTAATGCCGAGGAGGGCGCCTTTTTCCGCAGTATGAAAAATGCGCTCGATACGTTGGATCTGGGCGACGACCGGGCGCAACTGCCCCTTAATACGCCGGGCAAGTTGGAGATCGAAGTCGAATAATCATTTCCGTCATGACAAAAAAACAAATGAGTCAACCCGCTAGCCAGCTCTCGTCGCAGCGTCGTTGGAATCCCTATGTATGTCAGGATTGTCGCGCGATTTTCCGTGTTCCCTCCGATTATGAGGGGTCGGGAGTTGTCTGTCCGAAATGCGACATCATGCTCCGCCTCCCGAAAGCTTGGGAAACGGTTAAGGAGGCGACAAAAAATGCCACCCCGCACTCTGCCAGTCACGATCCTGAGTCGCCCGCACCTGTTGCGTCCGAACCGAGTGCATTTGAATCGGTGATCACCGAGGAATCAAGCACGCAAGCGCAAGACCTTCAGCAAGAGCCTGTCATGACTGATGCTCCGAGCGCAGTATGCGTGACAACACTCCCTCAGCAGGGTGAAGTTCCACGCCGCCGCAAAAAAAACCACCGAAAGCCTGGTGCGGAGGAGTTGGAATGGCAGGAATCTTCGAAAATGCCTGTCTCCAAGCTTTCCTCCGTATTAGCGCGTAGAATTCTTTTCGCGACCATCGGCATGAGCTTTTTCTTGTTGCTGCTTTTAGCTTCATCATTTTTCCAACTGAAGCCAAAAGCCTCGGTCACGATTGCAGCTCCGGTTATCTTCAAACAAACACCAGCCACCCAAGCCACACCTGGGCTCGATCATGCCAAATATGTCAATGATTTTCCCTTAATTGAGAAGTTGGTTAAGGGGTTTTTGGAAGCGCGGACGCCAGAAGAGATGTTGCTGCACGTGCGCCAATCCGCCATGCTCAAAGACCGTATAATCAAGTATTATCAGGTGCATTCCTTTCATGTGCCCGGGTTTTCAGGGATCGACTACGCAGCGATAGAATTTTCGGACGATGGCAATGTGATCACCGTGCCTATCGTCGTAGCCGACTTCAGCCAAAGTGTTATTACAGTTGTCCGAGAGAGCGGACAGTATGCAGTCGATTGGGAGAGCTGGGCGGGTTGGTCGGAAATGATATTCGAAGAATTGATGCGGGTAAAACCCACCACACCTGTTGAAATGAGGGTGACCATGGAAACTGAAAGTTACTATAACTTCGATTTTCCTCCTGATCAAGAGCGACTCTGGCAGTCCTATCGACTGGTTTCGCCTGATGGAACTGCTCTCTTGCACGGTTATGTTGCGAAATCCTCCGATCTGGACAATGCGCTGCGATTGTCGCCAGATCAGATAAGCAAAAAAGCCATTTTGCGGATTAAGTATCGGGAAGATAGCGCTAACGGTAGTCAAGTTCTGATCGACGGTATCGTCGCGGACAGTTGGCTGAAGCCCGCAGCCTCGAAGTGATTCAAGGGATGCGGAAATCGCGTACGACTGCCATGTGCTGCATGAATGGCACTCCGCTGTCTCCCGCCTGAACTGGCGGGCATTTTTCCCAGGCGGGGAAAACCCGACTGTCGAATACCAGACCGTGATTAAAAAGCTGCCCACCGAGTGCTACGGGAATCTCCTGGCGATGAAACGATTCACTCGTAAGCACCCAGTCGTAGGGACGGTTGCGAGGTGCATTTGTTGTTGAATTGCCATTGCCATCCACAGGTGGCTGGAAGGGTAGTGTAAGCAACTTGGTTAATTCCTTCAAGCAGGCTTCGTGCGGGCCACGGGTATTGAAGTCGCCGCCGACAATTAGCAGGGCATCTTTCGGCACCCTAGCACTGAGCAAGGCCATTAGAGCCTTGGCTTGAACAGCGCGCGACTCTTCGCCTTTGGAGTGAAGATGCAAGCTGACCACCCATAGCGGCGGTTTTTCTGGAGGTTGAAGCCGAGCCCAGCAAAACTCGCGATTGCTCAGAACGGGATCATCCCACGAGCCTGATTCCGCGATGGGAAAACGACTGATAATGCCATTGGGAATCTGCATGCCTTTTTCCACGACAAAAAAATACTGTTCGCCGAGGGTCTTGTTCAACCATTGCCGGACGGGCACGGTGGTGTTGAATTCCTGAATGAGCACGATATCGGGTTTTAACGCCGTCAAAATACGCGCTCCCGCCCCTTCAGGATTGCTGCTATTGTCGTTGTTAGGGGAGTAGGACTGCTGACTGCTGGATGTTAAATTGGCTGCGACCACTCGGATCGTCAAGGGTTCGGCGGCGGCAAAACCTGTGTAAAACAGAATACCATGAATGAACAATCGTAACACCATCACATCATGCCGCAGTATGGATACTCATCAAACTAATTTCCTGACAGTTTTTTCACTGCATGCCAATCCCCCAATCAAAGCGACCTAATTTCCGCGATAGCTTGATTGGCCGGAGAAAAAATCTGAGCAGCCATATTTTGCACATCCTTCCGGGTAACTGGCATCAGCCGGGCACGCGACTCTGCCGGTGTTATAATCGAGCCTTCGAACAACAGCGACTCGGCCACCCACGCCATTTGCGCGGCGGTCGACTCCATAGCAATTTTGTTAGCGGTGATAGCGATTTTTTTTGCGCGTTCTAGTTCCTCTTCACTGGGACCATCCGTGACCAACTGGTTGAGTTCGTGGTGAATCGCTTTGAGCGCTTCATCGCGCGAATCAGGATCGAGACCTGCCGATATATCTAGCGAACCGGTGTCGACGAATAGCGCGAGGTCGGAGGAAATGTGATAGCACAGTCCGCGATCCTCGCGCAGTTGCTGAAACAATCGCGAGCTTGTCGACTCACCAAGTAAAATTGAAAGCAGGCGCAGGGCGTGGCGACCCGAATGATGACGGCCCGGGGTGTGGAAGGCGATGGCCAGTTGCAACTGCTCCGTTTCGCGGTGTTGAACCACCGGAGTGGATTTCCCTCGGCTAACAAAAGCGGGCAGGGGGGCGGGAGCAGCATGGCACTGCAAGGGCAGTAACGGCAGTAAAATTTCGGCGAATTCTTCCGCAGAATAAGGGCCTGCGGCGGCAATCACAATATCCTTGCGGAAATGATGCATTTGGCAGTATTCGAACAGATGATTCCGGGTGATCGCGTCCAAAGACTTATGGGTTCCTGTTATCGGCTCTCCCAACGGGTCGGGCGACCACAGCGCTTGGGAAATGAGATCGCCGATGTGGTCGCTCGGCGTTTCCTCATACATGGTAATTTCCTCATGAATCACATCTCGCTCCAGTTTGATTTCCCGCGGCGGCAGGGAAGAGTGCCAAACCATGTCGCTGAGAATATCAGCCAACATCGGCAGTGAGGCAGCGTCGCCACGGGCATCGTAAACAGTGTGATCCTCCGCCGTACAGGCATTAGCCTGGGCACCCGACTTCTCCAGTTCAAGCGAAAGTTGCTTTGCGCTGCGGTTGGCGGTCCCCTTGAATGCCATGTGCTCCATGAAATGTGCGACACCAGCCAATTGCGGCGGGTCGTTGCGGGACCCGGCGGGAATATAAATCGACAAGGTCGAGCATTCTGACGAAGCCATACTGGCGGTTGCGAGGCGCATGCCATTGGGAAGTTTCTGCGAGCGATAGACGGGATGCATGGTTGTGTTATTATTGATGGTCAGCCATCAGCAACGAAGCGATTTTCAAATCGGACGACACCGTAATCTTAATGTTGGGCTTGCCGGATTCAACGAGATAAGAGGAAACGCCGAGCGTTTCGACAACCGAAACCTCATCGGTCACAATCGCCCCGCGTTCATTGACATTTTTGTATCCTCTTTTTAACAAATTGACGCGAAAGCACTGTGGAGTTTCCATGAACCATAAATTGGCCCGATCCACCCCGCTGCGGGTGAATCCTTCAGCGTCCGCGCGTTTTAATGTCTCGGTAACCCGCCGCGCAACACTTGCCGCCCCATACTTCAGTGCGGCCTCGATGCATTTTTCAATCGTAGCAATGTCGATCATCGGCCTTGCCCCGTCGTGCACCGCGACCAGGGTGGTTTCATTTCCCAGCGCATTCAGGCCGTTGAGCACGGAATGCTGACGATCCCGCCCACCATTGACTTGATGGATTTTTTTCAATGTTTGCAATTCCGCGAGGCAGTGAAAACGCTCGTCGGGACAGACTACGTAGATTTCGTCAATAGATGGGCATTGGCAAAATGCGGCAACGGCGTGATACAACACCGGTTTACCGTTGAGGTCGGCTGTCAGTTTGTCGAAGCCCATGCGCCGCGATTCCCCGGAGGCGACGATGATGGCTGCAATTGGCATGCGCTAATTCAACCAATTACCCCTGAGCAATAAAGAAGAAAATGACCGGGTTGGTGAGATAATCAGCCCTGCCAGCAAGCGCACGGCTAACAAGTCAGGGAAAGCAAGACAGTTGAGTTTGTAGCATTTTTAACCAAGATTGAGCAGATTTTCAAAGGCATGGGACGATCATCTCTTTATTCAAAAGGCCTGCCTCACCTGGTCGCATCATTTCCTGTATCTCTGAAATCTGAGTAATCTGCAGTCCATTCCAACGATTAGAGAGAAGTTTCCCGCAGATTCAGGGACGGCCGCAGATTTAAATCCTTCTTCCTAGGTAATTGACTGAATGTGAGTAAGGGGTCTGAGTTCATTGATTTATCTCTACGAATCTCAGCTTCACCCTTTACGACTTATGCACGTCCCCCCTTGTCTGCCTCATCGCCCTAGGAGCCCTCATCTGCAAGTAGCGCCTCACCTAACAGCCCTATTTCCGGGTGCTTTCCAGTCGCTTGCGTTCCTCACTTGTCATCTTGGTTCGGTTGGCTAGCTCTTGGAAAAATTCTAGCTTCTTTGCCGGTGGTAGATTGACGCTGGGGGCACAGGCAATTAAGGAATTTGTAATGTTGCGCTCTACAGTTCTAATCGAAAGTTGGAGGCGATCCATATCATCAAGATCTTTGAGTTCTGCTTCTATTCTTGCGAGAGCTTCGACCTGTTCTTTTGTCCTCGGAGATTTTCGATTGGAGATTCCCACACGTTTTAGTAATTCATTCAGAGTTATCTCAACTCGTTGATTGCGATAGTCTTGGATTTTTTTTGTTCTGATTTCGGTTAAAAAATCCGCAATTATGAGGTAGTATTCTGGATTTGCACGCATCGAGTCGATATTGAGATAAGTGCTTAGAATACTATTTTTAACTGAAACATAGAACAATGCATCCCCCGTCACAGGGGGGCATTTTTTTTCTACCACCAGGGGCAGCGCCGCAAGAGTTGCTTTTATCGCGCTCGGATCTTTTGATCGAGTTAAAGTCCAGAGATTCACTGACATCGCATGTAGATATCCCTTGGGGTCGTCCTTCCACAGCACTTCAAGCTCTGGTAAAGTACGAATGAGTCCCTGCATGTCTTTAGCCTCCGCGAAGCGACGCACTTCTTCATATTTACTTTTCCCTGCTTCGCTTTCGGCATCGGGCGGTATCACACGAGGCGCGCCAAAAACGCTAAACACGGTGATCATTAGTATGGATAGAATGTATTTCGTTTTCATGTTAATTTTTTGTTAGTTTGTTGTAATCACATTTTGAGTGGATCTGCCCATACTTCTTGCGCTAACGGTGCAAGGTCGGCACTGAAATCTGCTTCTGCTGGCAGAACTTTTCCTGACTCAATGGGCTGCCGTCGCACTCGCGCAACAATCGAATAACTTCTTCCGGTGTGTGTCTTTTTTGCTTCATGGTTTCGGACTTGATTTGATTCAAATCCTTTCACTCAAATTGGACCAGTTTTTTAGGCGGCGGTCGCGCGGCGGATTTTGAACTTCCCAAAACATCCGTGGCACGCTTGAATGCCGCGTGTTCATCGCCTACTGCACCAACATACATCCAGCGGAATCGTGGAAGGAAACATTTGCGGCTTTAAAAAACCACGCCTTGCGGGTGAGGGATCTGTTGCAGGATGAATCGGAGCTTCTGCGTCCCTATCCCTTGGCACCTCGTCTTTCGGCCAGGGCGGCCCGGGAGTTGCTGGAAGGGGATCGATTGCAGGAGTTCAAAACCTGGGTAGAGACCCACAATTGCCACGTGTTCACCATCAATGGTTTTCCCTATGGCGCCTTCCACGGCACCCGGGTGAAAGAAAATGTCTACCGGCCCGACTGGACAGAAGCTTCGCGCCTGGAATACACCGTGGATCTTTTCCGCATTCTCACACATTTCATCAAACCCGGCGAAGAGGGGTCGGTCTCGACACTGCCGGGCTCGTTCAAGGCTTTTGCCGCGGATGAATCATCGATCATCAGCAATCTGCTGCTCTGTGCGCGGGAAATCGAGCGATTATCCATTGCCAGCGGATGCGACCTGCACCTAGGACTCGAACCAGAACCGCTGGGGCATTTCGAAAATACCGCC
>Ga0315905_10009144_pt1 | contig 10036 bp, 18 predicted proteins | sample LakEriMetagenome_5_FD_203522 | JGI IMG/M metagenome (GOLD analysis project Ga0315905, IMG submission 203522) | Freshwater fungal communities from buoy surface, Lake Erie, Ohio, United States - Buoy 4 MA121 | ecosystem: Environmental > Aquatic > Freshwater > Lake | place: USA: Lake Erie, Ohio... | reverse complement strand
AAAACCAATGTGGATGATTAGGACTTTAGACTTAAATCTAGATTAGAATATTTATTGGTATGACAAAAAATCTTAAATTATCAGAAGAACAATTAAAAACTTTAAAATTGTTTTCATACTACTGCGGTAGTCACGGTGCTAAAACGGCAACATTAACAGTATATCTTAACGAAGGTGGTAGTGTTGATTGGCAAGATGATGTTTGGCATTCTGAAACAAATACCCGAATTGAACCTTATGATAAAATTAATGAATTAATTGACTATGTTTTAAGGGAAACTGAATTATTGGATTATTACGATTACGAAGGCCCTGGTACATTACACTTTGAAATCGATGTTAATGAGCGTAAAATGAATATTGAAGGTTATCATAAAGAATATTCAACCGATGATTCTTATAAAGAATGGAATGATGAGGATGATGATTTTGGCGATTTAAAGGATGATTTTAACAGATTCTTTGAACAAATGGGTGATGAGACAGGTAAATTAAGTTTTGATGGTAGTGGTGACTCGGGTCAATTGAATGACAATATTGAATTATCTAGCGGTCAATCAATGGATATACCATCATTTATTGAAGAGTGGTGTTATGACATGTTGGGGTACCATTTTGGTGGTTGGGAGATTAATGAAGGGTCTCAAGGTACGTTTTACTTTTACGCATCAAAAAAATTGATAAACCTTGAATTTGAACAAAACATTGAAGATGAGAATAGTGACGGTACTGTTGGTTATGTAGAGTTCTAATCAGCTTTTTTCTTACTACTTGAAATTCTCCATTGATACTGTCTGAGCAATATATTATCACCTATTTTTTTTTCTATGTGCTCTAAGAAATTTTCACCTCCAAGACCATATTTTACTTTATAAAATTCATTGTAGTTTTTAGAACTACCGAGATATATTGTTAGTACAGGTTTTGGGTAATCAGAGTCCCACGATATTCCAGCATCAAACTCAGGATTCATTTCTTTAACCGCTTCTTGTACTTTTTTCTCAATATCATCTAAAAATTCATGATTTTTTGGTAAAAAAGCCGTCTTATATTCTAATTCACCAAAAAATTTTCCCGCATCTACTAATCTTTTTTCCAAAGCATTCATCGGGGTGATGAAAGCCGGTTGATTTGGTCTTCTTTTTCTAACTAATTTTTCCGCATAAGATTCGTCATACTTTGGGCTATTTTCATCAATCTTTTCCACATCAACACGAGCAATCAGATACTTACGACCGTGATGTTCTTCCACACTTATATCAATATCTGCAAAATCAGTAGTTGTACTGATATAAGATATTAATGTTTTATCAAACTTTGTCATATTGTATAAATATCTTTAAAATTAAAAACCCCCACCATTGGTGAGGGTTCAAAGATAACACTATTTAAGTTATTTTAAAAACTTCATTTTATACAAAGTCGAATAGAGTAAGGTTTGAACCTCATCAATTTGGTTTTGTATGTATGATTCTTTAACTGACTTTCTATTTTTTTCAATAACTGAATCAATTTTTTCAAGGTATGTTATAACTTGTTCTCCACTTTTGTAGTCTTCAATCTTACCAGTACCATATCCTTTAATAATTCCGTGTTTACCTTGGTGACTTTCAACAATACCATCAATTAATTCACCAATCCCTTCATAGAAATCACCCAAAGCCTTATGTTCGGCGTATGATTCAGTTTGTAAGTGAAATACATGAATTTGATTTCTCGAATGGAGTAATATTGATAACATTTCTGTTAGACTTCCTGATTTTTTTTCGGTGTCTTCTTGTTCAGATAACAATCCTCTTTTTTTAACTTCTTCAAAGAGTTTGTTTTTAAATTTATTGTCCATTTGTTTTTATTTATAAATATCGTATTTTCTTAAACACTTTGATTACCACCAAACTTTTCAAGATAAAATTTTTCAAATGGTATTAAATTATCGATTCCCACATCATTTATTCTATCTAAAATGTAATCAATAGAATAGTTATTTTCTAAAAAAGTTCTTATCTTATTTTGGAGTACTGTGTCCGCAATTCCTTCATTTCTACAATATTCTTCTGATAAATCTATTTTATGAAATGATAAACCAATTTCTTTAATAAAATTCTCTATTTGATTTAGCATATCATCGTCAGCTAAAAAAACATCCCAAGCCTTTGGAGAGTCGGATGGTGAACTATCACTTGGGACCAACTCTGAAACTTTCTGAGCCCATTCTCTTTGTTTTTTTGTCATATTACTCACTAAAAATTCATCAACCTCATCAGGATTGAGGAGATACTGAAACTTAACAAGTTTTATGAGTGATAGATTCATTTTTTATTTTCCAATTATTAAATCGTTGTAGTTCAATTTACCCATTCCACTATTTTCACCGTCATCGACAAATTCATCGTACATATAAGCCTTAACGACTGAAAGAATACTTTGTTCAGATTGGGCGATTTTTGTTTCCATCCAATCTTCCAGTTGTTCTCCATCTTCCATTTTTTCCCACATAGTATAAGCCATGGTGGCCAACATGAATAACTGTTGTTTTGCCATATAAGAACCTTTTTCATTCGATTCATTCACTTCTTTGTTCTTAACTTTACCAATTAAGTCCTCTAATTGTTTCTCTGAAATTAATACGTTTTTCATGTACCTGTTTTACTATAAATATCAAAAAACAAAAAAAAAAGGAGATTTCTCTCCTTTTTTGAGCCCGTTTTGCCGGTCCACCACTTGGTTTAATATACCAAGAAAACTACTTTGTTATTTTCACTTCTTTAGTAGTCGTATCTATTTGACATTTTAGGTCTAACTCTTCTACTTTTTTATCGACATATTGATACTTTTCTTTTCCTACTTTGAAAATATCCTTGTAATTAAAGATAACATAAAAAAACAAAGAAACAACAAGGAATGCTTTCATAAGTCCGACAATCATTTTAAAGTTCCTAACAATTAGGAAAACTATAATTGCAATAATCAATATGAATTTCAAATCTATATTATAAGTTATCATCGTGTTACTAGTGCTTCAATTTTACTTTTAACAATATCTGACATCTCAATAGTGCTGAGAGATGTGGTAATAATAGAATCAGATAGAAAACGGTGTGGAATATGAATCAAAAATTCAACACCATTGAAGAAGGACAGGTCGGTCTTCAATTCAATACAAGCTTGTATCATTTTAAGAAACAACTTGAACTGAGTAGGGTCAATAAAAGTCTCGTTAAGGATTGTACCGAATTTTTCGTTTTGAATTTTAATGGTATGTGTTGTGGTGGTCATCGGTAATAATTTTTACAAATATACGAATAAATTACAATCCTACAAATTTTTTATCTCGATTTAGGTCTCTTTCTTTAATTGTGTTACGTTTATCGTACAACTTTTTACCCCGTGCCAAAGATATTTCAACTTTAATTAAACCTTTTTCATTTTCAAACACTTTATTAACAATTATTGTTAATCCATTTGTTAAATCCCGTTTGAGATTGTTAATTTCTTTCTTTTTTATTAACAATTTTTTATCACGTTTAACATCAGGTGCAAACTCATTAACTTTCTCTGTTAAAACCATATTCTTTATAAAAAGTTCATTATCCTTAAAAAAACAAAATGCATCGTTGATTGAGAATTTAATTTTTTTAACGGTTTTGACCTCACTTCCAATGAGTTGAATTCCCGCTGTTAAGGTTTCGATAAATTCATATTCGAACTTGGCTTTCTTATTTATTACAGATAATCTTGTTTTCATAATGGGTACAAATATACAACAAAAACAAAAACCCTAAAAATCTTTGGGGGAATTTTAGGGTTTAGTTATAACCAACTATATAGAAAGGGGTGTTGGGCTTATTTTCGTATAAATACTTGTCAAAAGTAAAAAAGTTAACATTTTAATAAAATATTGTATAATATATTATATTTTTGATTCTGTAAACTATTTATGTTTATGTTGTTAAATATAAATAATTCCTCGTTTAATGTTAAAGTTGTAGTTTCAGAAAAAGAAGTACAAAGAGGAATGATGGGAAAAAAATTCAATGAAAAATTCAACGGAATGTTATTCATCATGGAAGGTGATGAGCATTGTTTTTGGATGAAAAATTGCATAACTAATCTAGATATTATTTTTATCGAGGATAATATTATTACAAAAATTCATCGTAATTGTCCCCCATGCACAGAAGAAGAATGTCAAAATTACTGTGGTAAAGGTGAAATGGTTTTAGAAGTTCAGGGCGGTACTTGTAAGTCTAAAAATATCCAAGAGGGTGATTTGGTAGAATTTTAAGATTGAGAAATTTTCTCTTGTAATATTCTAACAAATTCTTTTTGTAACATCTTTAAAAACTTAACACTTGGTGAATCATCTTTATTTGGGTCGTATTTATACTTTCCTTGTGGAGGTCTTTTACCTCTACCCAAATACATCAATCCTGAAATATTAGTAATACACTTATGTCCTCCTGAATTTGCTTGTATAATATCCCAAGCATTAATCGTAACTTCGTCCAAAACCTCAATCTCTTCCTCAGTTAATTGATTAAAAGGTTTTTCCATCAAATTACCAATGTTAATCAATTCTTCTTTACCATCTTCTTTTCTCTTATAATTTTTACCATATAAAGCAACAAAATCTTTGAACGTAAACCCAACTGATTGTGGACCAAAATCTTTCACATCTTCTGAAACCCACTTAATGGTTGAAAGGGGTATTTCTCTTTGTTTCAACTGACCTTCCCATTTTACCAATACTTCCTGAGCAATGTCCCCCAAATTAACTCCTTTAAGTTCTCTATCTTTTTTGAATGGATTACAAGACGCTTGTAAAAGTCCCATAGGCCAAGCAATAACCAAGAAGTCAGCCTCAGGATTGTTTTTGAATGGTGTATATCTGTCATAGGAACCAGGTTTAACCATAGAACCTCCACCATACTGTACAATTATGTTGTTAGAAACCTCAGGATAACCTTTCATTTTCTCAACATAATCTTTTTGGTGTTTTTGTAATTCAGGGATATCTGCATAGCCCTTCTCTTTCATTATACTTCTAATATTAACCAATATGTTAAGCAGAGATGGGGTTGAATTCATTACTAAAGTCTCTAAAAATCCTGGTTTGTTTTTAAATGCTAGTAATAGTTTATTTGCAACCATTCCCATTGACATCTTATTTTTCAAAAGAGAAGAATCTTTATCAAATTTGAATAGATAGTTCATTACTTGTTCTGGACTAATGTCATATTTTGCAAAGTTTGCCGAATCTACTGTTGAAATTAACAATACGTCTTTGTCGGGAAATATCTCCTTTGGTGATACAACTTGTGATATGGTTTCAACATTAGAACGAGATTGTCTAAATGATGTTGACTTGGTGTCTTCCGCACCAGCTTGTCTATCGTGGTGGTCAGTATGTATAACAAACATTGGTTTACCGTGGGCAAAGTCAACTAACACCGGCATCACATCACCTGTAGCATCATTCTTTTTAACCGAAAACTCTTTGTCTCCATACTGAATTACGTGTGAACCGACAACACTAATACCGTGTTGTTCGAGATAATTCTTCATAGCGATTGCTGTGGTTACTCCATCCAAATCTTGGTGAAAATAGATTTCCGCCTTTGGGTATCTTTTTGATAAATCTTTTATATCTCGAATACCGCTCTCTTTAATTAGTTTTTTCATCATATATTAAGTCAACATTCCAATTAATGTGGTTATTGCGTCCTTACTAACCAAAGGTTCGCTCTTTTCAGGAGTAGTTTGAGCAGTTTCAGGAGCATCAGGACCGGCCATTTTCATATCCTCCTCAAAATATTGTTGTGATTGGTCCGTTTTAGCATATTCATTGACTTTTTGGTCCAAGTTATCAATTTTAGTTTCTAACTCATCAGGTCCAACAAAATTAGCAACACCCAAAAAGTCTAATAGACCTAAATACCACTTAGTTCTTCTCATTAACGCTCTTGTTGCCGGATTTCCCCACAATCGAGGAACTCCCGCAGATAATTTAGATGCCAACGTAGCATCTGACTTCATATATTGTAACCAACTTTGTCCTCCTTTAAAATCTCTAGCACCCCTAAAATTAGTGGCCTGATTAAGAGCATTTTTCAATTGTTTTGCCTCAGCTTTAGTTAATGGGTTAGTAGCCGCTTTAGTAGTTAATTTAATAGCTTCTTCTGCTCCAACATCCATTTTCTTAGCGGCATCTTTGAACAATTTAATATAATCTTCGACTCCTTTTACCAAACCTGGTCCAATCCCTGGTACTTTTTTTACACCTCTAGCTAAAGGTTCTAATACTTTAGGAGCCCAAGTATTAACTTTTTTTAATAATCCGGCCAAAGGTCCTCCTTGTTTTGCAATTTCCGCCATTTTTGCCGCGTCACCAGCTTTGGCGGCCGCTTTGAAAAGTTTGGCTGACTTTCCCCCCATTTTAAATAAACCTACAACAGGTTTTGCTACCAAGTCACCTACATATGGTATAACTGAAATCCAAGACAAAACCGCAAAAAGTTTGTCTCCTTGTCTCCAATAACTTATACCATTTATAAGGTCAACAACTCCGGTTGGGTCAAAAATACCTACAATATCACCTACGGTGTTATACCATTTTGCCTCTGATATTAATTTAGATTTTTCAGGATAAATTTCTTTAATCATTTCCAAGACTAACTTCTTTTCTCTACCTGAAAGTGATTCCCATTTTTCTTGGATTAATTTTATTTTTTCTTCCTCATAAATCTTATCGATTTTTGTTTCGAGTATTGGGTCCAAGGATATTTTTGCCATAATAATTTTTATTTAATAAATATTCAGTTATAAATAAAAAATGGGGATTACTCCCCATTTATTATGATATAAAACTTTGAATTTTTTAATTTTAAGATTATAACCCTCTACTTAACCCTGTACCACCTGTTCCCGCTTGAGCCGCTGGAGCTCCAACACCAGGTGTTGTTTGAGAACCTCCTGATGCAGGTGCCGCTCCTTTTTGTGGGTCAGGTAATTTCTGTTTAACTATATTATTTGCCTCATTTTGTAAAGGTGGTAAAAGTGCTAAGATATTACCTGCAGTAGCAACAATCATATCAACTTGACCTTTATAAACGGGAATAGTTGCATTTTTAGATGAACTAGTACTTTTTGAGATATTCTCCACATTTGTTTTATAAGTACTAAGTTGGTCAGATAACCACTTAGACCATGATTGTAATTTTTGATGATTCGCATCAATATCAGGAGCTCTATTAACTCCCCCTGTTAATGCACTACCAATGTTTTTACCAACATCAGCAACTTTCTGAGCTGCTCCTTGTAATCCGGCCTTAACTCTTTGTCCTAATTGTTCATCAACATTTTCTTTATTTTGATAATGTTGTTCCAATATTACTCTTTTTTCTTCTTCAGATAAATTATTAAATAAATTTTTCATGTTCTTTAATTTTATTATAAATATCTTTAAAATAAAAAAAATGGAGATTATTCATCTCCATTTTCAAACTCTAAAACTTGTTGTCGCTTTTTGTCGACGAAGGATTGAATCCTCTCAGTTGCAATTTTAGTATAGTTTTCCGAAAGTTCAATACCAATCCACCTTCTATCTAAAATTTCCGCAGCCACACAACTTGTCCCACTTCCATTGAACGGGTCTAATACAATGTCATTCTTATAAGTAAGAATCTTAATTGCCTTAGTTGGGATATCCATTGAAAATGTTGCCTTGGTCATTGGTCTTGAGTCATTCAAATATTTCCATTGTCCGAATACCAATTCCATAAATTCTTTCTTATCCTGTTCGGTATATAACATCTTTGTCTTACCTTCCTCGGTTGTGATAGGTTCTCCTTTCCATTGTGGTTCACCTTTAACTTTCTTGATGTGTTGTTTCTTATATGCAAGTATGACACATTCTTTTGGGTTATAGATATAAGGACTTGATGGACTCATCCAACTGCCCCATGCGGTTGTTTTACTGCGATGTGGACTATCTTCTTCTAAATCAACAATTCCAAAGAATTTAAACCCTACTTCTTTCATTATTTGATAAACTTCAGATACAAAGAATATTCGTCCCCCTTTACCTTGTCTATTAATCTCATAAGGAATATTAATTGCAACTCTTCCATCGTCCTTAATTACTTTGTAGGCTTCGGTTAACCATTGTCTTGTAAAAACAAGATAATCTTGGAACTCAACATCATCATCGTGAGTATCGTAATTAATTCCAACTCCGTAAGGAGGCGATGTCACAATCAAATCGACGAATGACTCGGGCATTTCTTTCATTACCTCGATACAATCACCATTTATTACTTTATTTATATAGTTTTCAATCATCTTTTCTATTAATAATATGTTTTCTCCACCATTTTCCAAATTTATTTTTTGGTTTATCTGATATAAATCTGTCAAAGTAAAAAATACTTAAAACAAATATAGTCAAACATAAATAAGTTTTCCAAAACATTTTATTTTTGTAAATTTTGAATTTTTCTCTCTAAATACCAAAGCGCTTTTTTGAGGTCCTGAATTTCTTTGTCAGTGTCTTTCTTTCCAGCACGAGCCACGTATTTTACAACATTGAATAGGTACGCATCATAATCTAACCCCCACGCTTCGCAAACCTTTACAACTTCATACGCATTTTCCTGACCCCCATAATGGTCGGGGTGATTAACCATTTCTTTCGACATAATTATTTATTTTTTACAACGTAATATCCTTTTCCGTACTTACTTTCTTCAATCAATCCTTCCTCAACCATTTCTCCAATTAATTTTTCAGTCTCAATCATAGAGGTTTTTAAAATATGATTTGAGATATATGTTACGTGAATGGGTAGCCTTAATTTAGCTAAAAGTTTGTCTTTTAAAGTATTCATTGGCGATTTCTTCGAATTTTTTTTTATTATTTCCATTATCAAAAATTAATGAGTCCGTCCGCAAATATACTTCAATTAGTTCAGGATTCAAAATTAATTTTTCAATAACTATCTCACTTATGTACTTTTTATTGAACCCCATCTTCCATTACTTTTTTATCTTCCAACATTTTGTTAACTCTAGCACTTTGATGTACCATAGAAACAATTTTTCTTTTAACAATTGGTATCACAGTTTCATTTAATGGGAACATATCATTACTTTCAGCTTCGAATATCGGATACTTACTTTCACCATTCTTTCTGTAAGTTTTTGATAATTGGGAAATTATCTTAATTACGGATGAATCACTTTGTCCACTAAATATTAATTTAGAATCAGTTCTTGTTTGATTTTTATAACCTCTGAGATTTCTCATTGTATATTTCCAAACATATATATTGTCTTTGTATTTAAAATAAAAGAAACCTGATTTACTTTCAATGTTATTTTTATTTCTTTTAATCTTAATTATAATTGAATCGTAAGCCAAAGACCAAATGGATTTTGCAATATTAAAGTAATCGAATAACATTGGTTGACTAACCCTTATTATTTTTTGGTACTCAGAAAATTCTTCGTCTGTCAAATCTGGTATGTCTTTAACTTTTAAATCTTTGATGAATATTTCATCGTTGTCGGTTGTTAACTTTTTTTCTGTATATAAAATTCTATTTTGGGATAGTAATGTTTGAATATTACCCAAATGAATAGATAGTTCCGTAAACATTGGGTAAATTTTCATCTCTTCCAAATTCTTATTCATTTTTTGGAAGTAACCTAAAAGGACATATTCTTTTTGTTCTGCATCGATTGTACCGTTGAAAATCCAATCGGTGTCCATAACAAAGGAACTATTATTTTTGGTTTTTTTAGACATGTTATCACAAATATAGTTGATATTGGTGATAAAAAAAAGATTTAGTTAACTCTGATTATGTAGTAATACTCATTGTCTATCATTTCAGTATCATAACTTCCATCGTAAGACCCTAAAATTTCATACCCATCACTTTTAGCAAGTGCTTCTGCCAGTGAATCCATATCAACATATTCACTAATATCCATACCAAATTCAGATAAAGAACCCCTTGGGTCACTCATTTTATCTG
>Ga0315905_10009143_pt1 | contig 10036 bp, 10 predicted proteins | sample LakEriMetagenome_5_FD_203522 | JGI IMG/M metagenome (GOLD analysis project Ga0315905, IMG submission 203522) | Freshwater fungal communities from buoy surface, Lake Erie, Ohio, United States - Buoy 4 MA121 | ecosystem: Environmental > Aquatic > Freshwater > Lake | place: USA: Lake Erie, Ohio... | reverse complement strand
AAACAGCTGCAGGCCGATCTGTTCCATGCCTGCCGGCCGGCCGTCTTCGCCTTCGCGGAGGGCCGCGCACTGCATGCTCTCGATGCCCTGGGGAAAGCAGAAGAGTGGCAGCTTCTCGGCCCGCAACGCGTCCCATGCCGCCTTGTCGAACCAGCTTTCCGGCATGAAGGGGAATTCGGCGCGTGCAGGCTGGCCGTCGGTCTGCTCCCACGGCGGCAGGGTCTCGGTGGTCTCGACCTCGGCGGCGCCGGCAAACCAGTCGGACAGGGCGGCCTTCATCGCGGCGGGGTCGGCAGCGTCCCTCAGGCCGAACAGATAGTCGGTGAGCCCTGACCAGCTGAAGACCGGCGCGCCGTCACCTTGCCGGACGACCAGCAGGACAACGCCCTGCTTACAGGTCGGACCGGAGACGTTTGCTTCGATCGTGTAGCGGCGTGTCGCCTCGTTGATCCAAGGCGTCTCGACGCGGGCGTCGCATGCGCCTGCGGGCGGGGCGGTCGCTGTCTCGGGCGCTGCAGGCGCAGCGGCCTCCGATGTTGGCGGCGTCGCGGGCTGGCATGCGGCCAGGGCGAGGAGGCTTGCGGCGAGGACGAGGCGAAAGTTCATGGCGAGTTCCTGAAGGCGAGGCGGCGCCATGGGGACAACAAACCCGGCGCAATCACAAGAGCCAGAACGCAATCCGGCCAGCGGCGGGGATAACCGCCACTGGCCGGACCTGGCCGTCCAATCGGGATCGCGTCATGTGGGCTGGCGGGATCCCTGGTGCTCCCAAGGACTGGGCCTAGCGGTTGTTGCCGCCGGTGCGCTGCTTGACCTCTTCTTCCTTGGCCGCGGCGCGGTCTTCCTCATTCCATTCGACAGAGGGAGCAGCACCCGAGCCATAGGCCTTCGACTTGCCGGCGAGGCGGTTCATCGAATCCGACAGCTGGTCCTTGGACACCGCCATGTTGCGCGAGGAACTCTGGCCGACGCCTTCGGCGTCGTCGAAGTTGGAGAATTCGGCGCCGAGGAAGACGACTTCCCAGCCCTTGGCGCGCACGCGGTCGAGGGCAGCCTTGGCGGCGGTCTTGCTCATCTCGGTGGAGGAGTTTTCCTCGCCGTCCGTCATGATCACGAGCACGGCCTTTTCCGGCTTGTCCTTCTCGGCGAGCGAGACGATGCGGCCGATCGCGTCATAGAGCGGCGTCATTCCGCGCGGGTTCACTTCGCGGGTGGTGACGTCGTTCCAGTCGCCGGCGTCGACGCCCTTGCGCAGCACGTCGAACTGGAGGCCGTCCTGTGCGTCGAACACGGCCAGGGTAATGTCGGCGTCGACCCGCGGGCCGCCATCAAGGGCTGCGAGGCCATCGGCATAGGCGTTCACCGAGGAGAGCGCTTCTGTCCAGATGGGCTCCATCGAGCCCGTCCGGTCGAGCAGGATATAGGAGTGGACGGAGGGATGGCGCGGCGGCTTGGCAAGCGCGGATGTAGTGGTCAGCGCGCCTGCTGTTGCCAGGGCGAGGATGGCGGCGAGGGCGGTGCGGGCTTTCATTGTGGGTCCCCAGGAGATGCGCCGGAGCGCGGATGGTTGTGCCTTAGTGCAGGTTGAAGGCGAGGCTGGCGGCTTGGCGGTCCGGCTGGGGCGGCAGCGTGCCCGCGGCAGCCCACGTCACGCAGCTGATCAGCAGCGCAGTGAGCAGGAGGCGGATGGAGGTTCTCACGTTCAGTCCCCTGCAAGTCCCGCGGGCCGGTCTCCGGTCCCGTCGTGCACAACTTGTCGCAGCCGATTAAGGCCGCCGAACGGCGTCAATTGAGGCGGAACAGGGGATTGTTGAGTCAGGCTTGCCCTGGCGCCGCAAGCGCATCCGTGACGTGGAGGACGGCTCCAAGCACCTGACGGATGCGTGCAAGACGCGGCGCAGCCTGGCGCGCGCCCGGTTGCGAAGGCGGATCGAACACGCGAGGCGCGCCGGTCTCAGGTATCACCAGCACCAGCCGCCCATCAGCAATCGCACTTCTGGGAGCGCCGAGATGAGGCAGCGTGGCCAGCTGCGCGATCAGGGCCGGAACGGTGGGATTCCCGGCTGCAAGCTGGTCCATCGATGTTGCGCCGGCAGGCGGCCCCTCGATCTCCACCAGCAGGCCCTTGAACGCGGACGCCTTGTCGGCGCCGGAGGGCGGGATCGTCTCGATCGGCGTGATGCGCAAGGCAAGACCTGCATGCGCGCCGGCGATTTCGCCGCTCGTTCTCACGCCCGATGCCGTGGGGAGCAGACCTGCACGCGACGCTTTTTCGAGATCGACACTCGCGGCCTTGCGCCAGTTGAATGCGCCGAGGCCGCCGATCAGCACGTCGACGGCGCGCTGCGAATAGATGTCGGCATGTTCGCGCGCGCCCTTCGCCAGCGCCCAACCATAGCCGGCCAGCGCGCCGCCGAGCATCACGGCGGCGAAGTCAAACACGCCCCCCGGCGCGCCCATCGCCACGATTGCGGACCAGATCGCAATGCCGACTGATGCGCCCAGCGGCGCGCGCCAGGCCGCGCATTCAACCGTCCGGCGCGCGATGGGCTGCTGGAGGGCGTCGAGTTCGGCAAGCGCAGGCGCAAGTTCGGGGTAGGGCGTCTCGGCCGTTGGCCGCGCAACCAGCTGCGCCTGAGCGCTGCCAAGCTTCAGCGCGACGGCCCCGCCGATTGCGATGGTGAGGACCGAGGCAAACAGGCCGCCGAACACGGTGGCGGCAAGGCCAACCACGCCCGGCGTACGGGTGTTGGCGCCGATGGCGATGCCGATCCAGACGACGATGGCGAGAACGGCGAACGCAAGAAAGGCCGCACGCATCGCGTCGCCCCCCGAGCTCTCCGTCGCCTGTGCCTGCTGTGTCCCGCCCTGCGCCATTCCGGGCCTTTATAGACCAGGTCGGCGGCAATGCGAACTGTCTCCCGATCCTCGCATTCGCTGCATGCCGGTCTGGCGCCTGCGCGGGTTGTGGCGCGAGCAGCGATTTCCCTGCTAGCCTCGCGCTGCTTTCCGGGGCCAGTCTCCGGGCCAATATCTTGGGTCAGGCATCCGGGGCTGGAGTTCGTGCATGTTGAAATGGCTCAGCGTCATCACGCTGCTGGCGCTGGCGGCTGGCGTGGCCGTGGGCGCGTGGGGGGCGGCGTCGGGCGATCCGAACATCACCGGCCTGCTCACGCAGGTCGGCCATGTCGGCGACCTCTGGCTCAATCTCCTGCGCATGACGGTGATCCCGCTGGTGTTCTCGCTGCTGGTGACGGGCGTCGCCTCGGTCGCGGACGCTGCTTCAAGCGGCAGGGTCGCGGCGCGGGCGATCTTCGTCTTCGGCGTCCTGCTGGTCTCGGCGACGACGTTTGCCTGCCTGGTCTTTCCGCTGCTGCTGTCGCTTGTCCCGGTTGATCCGACGGCGGCGGCGAGCTTCATCGCGCGCGCCAGTGACCAGACCGTGCAGGCCGCATCCCCGCCGACGATTGGCGAATGGCTGGCGGCGCTTGCGCCGGGCAATGCCGTCGCCGCCGCCGCCGAGGGCGCGATCCTGCCGCTCGTGGTGTTTGCACTGTTCTTCGGGTTTGCCGCGACGCAGCTGCCAGCCGCGCAGCGCGCACCGATGGTGGCGTTCTTCCGGGCGGTCGCCGACACGATGATCATCATCGTGCGCTGGGTTCTGCTCGCGGCCCCGCTTGGCGTCTTTGCGCTGGCGCTTGGCGTCGGGCTGACGGCGGGCGTCGGGATCGCGGGACTGATCCTGCACTACATCGTGCTCGTCTCGGCGGTGACAGCGGCCATCGTGCCGATCGCGTTTCTCTTCGCCTTCATCTGGGGCGGGGCGAACCCGGCGCGGTTCATCAATGCGACGGCGCCAGTGCTCGCGGTTGCAATCTCGAGCCGATCCTCGCTGGCGTCCCTGCCGCTCATGGTCGAACGCGCGCGCGATGCGATGGGAACGCCGGAGCGGGTTGCCAACCTCGTCCTGCCGATGGCGGTCGCGGTGTTCCGGATGACCAGCCCTGTGGCCAATCTTGGCGTCGTGTTCTTCTGCGCGTCCGTGTTCGGCGTCCAGCTTTCGCCCGGCGCCATCATCGTCGGCGGGCTTGTGGCGATAGCGATCAGCATCGGCTCGGTTGGCTTGCCGGGGGAGATTTCATTCATCGCCAGCGTTGCGCCTATCTCGATGGCGATGGGCGTGCCGATCGAGTTGCTGGGTCTGCTTGTCGCGGTGGAGGCGGTGCCAGACATCTTCCGCACGGTGGGCAATGTATCGGGCGACATGGCGGCGACACAGATCGTCGCGAAGAACCAGCCCGCGACTATCCCGCCGGAGCAGGCGGCCGCCTGACAACGCGGCTGGCGGCAAGCACTTCGTCCACGGCGGCTGCGACCATGTCTGGCCGGTGGAAGAAGAAGGCGTGGTTGGATTCGGGCACGATCTGCAGCCGCCCACGGCTCGACCATGTGGCGAGGTCCGCCTGCAGGCGGCGCCACACGATCTCGCTTTCGGGCGTGTCGGACCCGGCGACGAGGCCATCGGCGGATAGCAGATAGGCATCGTGCGCATCGGCGCGCTTGCGGGCTTGCGTCTGCTGCGGCAGTTCGCGCGCGAGCACGACCACGGGCCAGTTCTGCAAATCGCGATGCTTGCCGGCTTCCGTCATGGTTGCTGAACGCAGACGCGCCTCGCGCGCGTTGGCCTCGGCGGATTTGGGATAGAAGGCGTTCACCGTTTCCGCGATTGCGGGGTCGGCCGGATAGTCGGAGAGCCGCATCAGGCCCGTCCACTTGAAGGCGAGGGCAAGCTCCTGCGCGGGCGAGACATAGTCGCCAACGCTCAGCCCCGCTTCCCTGAACTTCGCCTCCTGGTCCGGATGGGATGAGTCCGCGAACACCATGCCCGCGATCTCGTCCTTGTAGAGCCCGGCGAAGATCAAGCTGTAGAGACCGCCGCGCGAATGCGAGACCAGAACGTAGGGTCCGCTCTCGCCTGCCGCATCGAGGGCTGCGTGCAGGTCGCGCGCGACTTCTTCAGGTGCGAAGGCGTCGCTGGCCGGATCGCTCCAGAGAATGCCCGCGCGGCTGTAGGCGCAGGCGCGCGACTTCTGCGAGACCTGTTGCATCACCGGCTGCCAGCCCAGCGCGCCCATCAGGTCGCCGCCGGACTGGAAGACGACGGTGGGCGAGCCTGTGCCGCGGCAGTCGATGTGGATGCGTCGCCCGTCTTCGACCGCGACGAGCTTGCCGGGGGCTGGATGCTCGCGCACAGCCTGCGCCTCGTACATGCTCTCGCAGGCGCAGAGGGCGAGCGCTGCGAGCGCTGCTGCGAATGCCCGACCCGACTGGCGCTGGCCTGCCTTCATCGGGGTATTCTTAGGCGCCGCGAAAGCTGGCGCCACATCACAATCGGTAGATGTCGGGCAGGAAGCGCAGCCCGGAAAGCAGAACGGGCGCCCTTGAGGGGCGCCCGCCGCAGTTTCAGCCGAAGAGGCTGGAACCTATTTCACGGTGATCTCGATCTCGCCGATCGTCGGATCGGTGATCTTGAACTTGTCGCCGGACTTCTGGCCGTCCGGGTAGGTGAAGCAGGTGTTGTCCTGTCCGACAGCAGGAGCCGTCAGGCAGAGCTTCGAGCCATCGACCTTGTAGGTGCCTTCATACTGGCCGTCGAAGCCAGAGAAGGTGCCGTCCGCCTTGTAGGTGACGTCGCCGGTGACGCCCATCGAGGCCACGTTCATCGTGACGCCTTTTTCGAGCACCAGCGCGACTGTGTCCGACGGCGCCGACTGCGCGAGGGCAGGGGCGGCGGCGAGGGCCACAGCGGCGGCCAGCAGTGTTTTCATGCTTTTCATGTGTCTTCTCCCAGACCCCTCAACTTGATGGTGTCAAGTCGCAGTGAACCTCGACTTGGAACCTCAGGCAAGAGGGCAGGTGCAGCTCCGCAGATTAGCGAATCGTCACCTGCATCGCGCCCATGTCGGACGTGAGCTCGAACGTGTCGCCGGATTTCTTGCCGTCCGGATAGGCTTGGCACTGGTCGACCATGCCGAAAGCCTCGACGGTGATGCAGAGCTTGTTGCCATCCGTCTTGTAGGTGCCGGCGAACATGCCGTCGAAGCCGGAGAACGTGCCGTCGGGCTTGTACTCGATCGTCCCCACATTGCCCTGGACGTCCATGCTGACGCCTTTCTCGACGACGGCCTTCACCGTGTCCGAGGGCGGTTCCTGTGCGATGGCCGGCGCGGCGATCATGGCGGCGGCGAAAAGCGCAAGTCGAAGTTTCAAGGGTTATCCTCCCACATGGTTGATCTGAAAACTTGGAAACCTATGAGTTTCCGATACCACCGTTCCGGCTTCGCCAAAAGAGGGCTTCTGCAGGTGCAATCGGCGACGCCCCGCGCTAACGGGACGAATGAGTTTCCGCGCCACATGCCTAACGCTTTTTCCCGAAGCCTTCCCCGGCATTCTCGGCGTGTCGATCGTCGGCAACGCATTGCGACAGGGGATATGGGAGATCGAGGCCGTCGACATCAGGACATTCGGCATCGGCAAGCATCGCACAGTGGACGATACCCCTTCAGGCGGTGGGGCCGGCATGGTGATGCGGGCGGATGTGGCGGCGGCTGCGATCGACAGCATCGCGCAGGACGGACGGCCGCGCATCTATCTGTCGCCGCGGGGCAAGCCCCTGGACCAGAAGCGGGTCCGCGAACTGGCGGCCGGGCCCGGGGTCATTCTCCTGTGCGGCCGGTTCGAGGGGCTGGACGAGCGGGTGATCGAGGCGAGGGGACTGGAGGAAGTCTCGGTAGGCGATTTCGTGCTGGCAGGGGGAGAGGTCGCCGCGCAGGCCCTGCTGGAAGCCTGCATCAGACTGTTGCCTGGCGTAGCGGGGAATGCCGAGAGCCTGGCGGAAGAGAGCTTCGAGGCGGGGCTGCTGGAGCATCCGCATTATACCCGGCCTCAGGTCTGGGAGGATCGCGAGATTCCCGCGGTGTTAACCTCTGGCGATCACGCAAAGGTCGCGGCCTGGCGACGAAATCAGGCCGAGGAGTTGACTAAAGCCAGAAGACCCGATTTATACGCCGCTTTCCGGGAAGCCTCCCCTCAGCGGGGGAAGGCGGCGAAACCCCGCGACTGAAAGACCTGATCCATGGCCGCTCACCTGATCCAGACCCTCGAGCGCGAGGAAATTGCCCGCGTCACCGAAGGCAAGAAAATCCCCGACTTCGCGCCCGGCGACACGCTGCGCGTCAACGTGAAGATCAAGGAAGGCGACCGCGAGCGCATCCAGGGCTTCGAGGGCCTCTGCATCGCCCGCGCCGGCGCCGGCGTGAACGAGAATTTCACGGTGCGCAAACTCTCCTTCGGCGAAGGCGTCGAGCGGGTGTTCCCTCTGAACTCGCCGTCGGTCGACTCGATCGAAGTGCGCCGCAGGGGCAAGGTTCGCCGCGCCAAGCTTTACTACCTGCGTGGCCGCACCGGCAAACGCGCCCGCATCGCCGAGAAGCTGGGCGGCGCGAAGGAAATCGCCGAGGGCTGATTTTCCCCAGTTCGAAATTGAAGATTAGAAATTGAAACCGCCGGCCCTCACAGGCCGGCGGTTTTGTTTTGGGCTCGGCGTTCAGCGCTACGCGTCGCGCAGATTCCACTCATAGATGACGCTGTGGCCGCAGACATCCCGGGCGGCGCCGTTGATCTTGGCGGGCGTGAAGCGCTCGCCGCGGATCCATTTGGCGGCGGCGTCGTCGAGACGGGCGTGACCGCTTGAGCGTGCAACCTTCACTGACGTGACGCATCCGTTCGCGGCAATGCACACATCAAGTTGCGTCGTGCCCTGTTCGCCGGCGCGTTGCGAGGCGGTGGGGTAGGCGGGCTTGTCGCTCGCGATCAGCTTGGGCGCGGAGCGCGACTGGATCGGCGCGGGCGCCGGCGTGACGAGGACGGGATCCGGAATCGGAACCGGGTCAGCGACGGGCGCGGTGATCACCGGAAGTTCTTCTGGCACAAAGTCGATGTCGGGCGCGACGAGCGGGGGAGGCGTGGGCGGGGCAGGCGTGTCTTCGACCTCCTCCACGACAGGCGGTGGCTCGATCTCCTCGACCACGGGCGGCGCGGGGGGTTCGATGAAGACGAGTTCCGAGGAGACGCGTTCCATCTTCTCGGCGTTGAAGTTCATCGCGGTGAAGAGTCCGCCCATGCCGACAGTCAGCGCGACAGCGGCGGCTGCGCCGAAGGCCTGCGTGCGTTTGCCCTGCTTGTGGGTCTGAACGTACATGATGGAGCCTCCTCCGTTGCGGATGAGGGGCGTGTCCCACTTGTCCGTATATTCAATATGGGGACCGGCAAGTCTGGCCCCATGGCCTTGCGCATATGAAACGCAGCGCTGCTCCAGCGGGTTCCGGTGTTGGACTGTGGGGAATGTGGCGTCCGCGTGGGAAATGCGGCGGGAATGTGATGCTTGCGAGTATGTCCGTGTACGGACAACCGCAAGCGGCCTCAGAGGCGCGTGAGCGCTGAGGTGGCGGGGAGCGGGGGTCGTGGGAGGGCCGCATGCGTGGCGTTCGAATCGAGGCGGGTGCGGTCATCGTGGCGCAGCATGTCGGCGAAGGTCTGCGAGGTCGCGCGCAGGTCCGCGATCGCCAGGCCAAAAGGCTCGAAGCGCGGCAGGAATTCGGGCCAGCATGTGATGGCGGGGAGTTGTTCGTGCGGGACGATGCGCACATTCCAGGCGAGGGCGCGGAAGGCCCGGCGCCAGGGCGCGTGGCGGAGTTTGGCTTCGGCGAGCGGAAGCATGAGCGTCCGGTGCTCATAGAGCGCTGGGGCGACGTGTCTTACGCGCATGGCCTTGCGACCGTTGGCGATCACCATGATCACCCGCGCCAAAAGGTCTGCGTGATGCCGATGAAAACGGCAGATCGCGGATGATCCACAAGGGGAAAATCCTGCGCTTTAAGGGCGCGATAATGCGGCCACAAATAGCCCCACCGATTTGACGCCACTGTTTCCCTCAAATTTCTGTGGCAAATGTCTGGAACTGCGCGGGGAAGGTTGTTCTGCGCCCCCAAAATCGGCGCCCATGGCGCGCGGCTGCGCATTGGCCTAACCATGGCGCGTCATTCCCAGCGAGGTTTTCCATGGCGTTGCTTGTCCTCAGCGTTGTCGGCAGCGACCGGCCGGGCCTTACCAAGGCGCTGGCGGCGGCTGTGCTGTCGGCGGGCGGCAACTGGCTCGAGAGCCACCTCTCGCGGCTGGGCGGGCTCTATGTCGGCTCGGTGCTCGTTGATCTTGCGGAGGGCAAGGTCGAGGCGTTGCGCGCCGCGGTGTCTGCCGTGGATGCCGCTGGGCTTGAAGTGCGGATTGCGCCGGCGGGCGCGCCTGCAGCCGTGGCGGGTGAGACGCTGGAGTTCAGCGTGGTTGGGCAGGACCGGCCCGGCATCGTGCGCCAGGTGACGGCGACGATCAGCGACCTCGGCGCCAACATCGAAAGCTTCCGCACATGGCTGAGTACGGAGGCGTATTCGGGCGCCCCGCTGTTCAACATGGCGGCGAACCTGCGCCTGCCTGTGGGCTTGTCGGCGGCACGCGTGCAGGACGCGCTGGAGGCGATCTCGGGCGAGATCATGGTGGATGTGGCGGTGGGCTAGGCTGTCTTCGGCCGGGGGCGTTGTTCGATGACGGCAATCGCACCATCGCCGCCCGGCGTGGGGAGGGCAGGCAGGCAGGGCTTCATCGCCGCGCTCGGCATTGGCCAGATCTGTTCGTGGGGCGCGCTCTATTATGCCTTTCCGCTGATCGCCGAGCAGATCGAACGCGAGACCGGCTGGTCGCGCACGTCGCTCTATGGCGCGGCGACGGCGGGATTGCTCATTGCTGCGGCGGCGTCTTTCCCGCTGGGGCGGGCGATCGATCGCGGGCATGGCCGCGCCATCATGACGGGCGGGTCGGTGCTGGCGGGGCTGGTGATGCTGGCCTGGTCGCAGGTCAGCGATCTTGTCGGGCTCTATGTGATTGTCGGACTGCTCGGCGTGCTTCAGGCGGCGACGCTCTATGA
>Ga0315905_10009142_pt1 | contig 10036 bp, 11 predicted proteins | sample LakEriMetagenome_5_FD_203522 | JGI IMG/M metagenome (GOLD analysis project Ga0315905, IMG submission 203522) | Freshwater fungal communities from buoy surface, Lake Erie, Ohio, United States - Buoy 4 MA121 | ecosystem: Environmental > Aquatic > Freshwater > Lake | place: USA: Lake Erie, Ohio... | reverse complement strand
AATCAAACTCACGCACCTTTTGAACAGTAAAAATCTCAAACAATCACACACTCACGCACTTTTTAGATGCCTCAAAAATAATAAGAGGAGTTGCACCAGACGCACCAACCCCCACTACCCGTCGAGGGCGTGCGACGGCGTTCACAGCACGGCGTGAGTCACGCAGGGCGGTCGCGCGCGCGACACCAACACGCTTCGCGCGCTCTCTGCAGATTCCTGCCCTGCTCCTCCTTACAATGTCCGTGAGCTCGCCGGAAGGCGGACACCTATGGCCGCCCCCAAGCTGGGCTCGATTGGACCAGATGAGCAAGGTGTGTGCGCAGCGCCCCGGGCGCATGTGCTGCCGATGCCGTGTTTCATGCAGTGCTGCGCGAGGAGCGCGTGCACCGGGCTGAACTCTGAGGTGCGGCGCTGCAGCTGTGGGACGGCGTGGAAGAGCGGCTCTTCGAAATGATGCGCGAGCCGGGGAGCGCGGCTCGCAGAAGAGACGGCGGGGGGGCAAGCGCCGGGACAGTCGACCAGGAGGCAATGCGCTGCAACCAGAAGCCGCTCAAAACCTACAGTGATGAGATGGATCGGGCCTCGCTTGTGCAAGAGCACCGATCAGCAGCTTCCTTTCTCTCTCGCCCGCAGTCAAAGCTCGTGGAAGCACGAATTTTTTTGTGGGCGCTCACGCCCGGAGCGCCCAGGCCAGCCCCAGCGCATCAGCTTTTTCCCGAGCACCCTGCCATGGAGGATACGCCGAAGCAGGTGGATTTGGAAGGCGCCGCCGGGCCTGCACGCTCTTTTGGTCAACAGCGCCGACACAGTGTCGGCGCTGTTCAGCCTTTGAGGATCAACAGCGAAGAAGGCACGCGCGCGAGGCGACTTATCAACAGCGAAGAAGGCACGCGCGCGAGGCGACTTTGGCAACGCGCCATAGTCGCGGCAACCTCGGGAGGTCTTGATCAAAGCTCGACGAAAAACGCCCACCGGAGCTGGTGACGCCTGCGTGCGCGCATGCTTCGTCGCCGTCTGTGCTTGTGCGCTGTTCTGCTCGCGTTGGGCCAATGTACCTGTTTGGTGAGCAGGGAGTTGGTCAATGATGCCTCTGATGCCTCTCCCGGCGCAAGTCCCGGCGCAAGGAGACATGGGGGCTTGGGGGTGTTTATTAATGATAGTCTTCCTGAGCCTCCTTTGCTACCTGGGGGGGGAGATGATGTTGATGAGAGCAGTGCACATAATTTGCTTCAGACCTGGGATAGAAAGGACATGGACCCCGGTGACTCTGCCTCCGTGGTTAAGGAAAGAGAGGTCGTCCTTGTCTTTTCCACCTCTCGCGCACTCTCAGTGTCTCTCTTTCACAGTCTTTTCTGCAAACCGCTGACAACGGGATTGTGCGCACAACCTGCCGCCACAGATTGAAGAGCTAAGGGAAGCTCTGACTGAAGTCAAACGTAAGACTTCGTCTGTCAAACGGCTACCTGCTGGTCCAGTCCAACGTCATGGTACGAGCAGATGGGAACAGGTACCAAAAGCAACAGATTATGCCCATGCACACAGGCACACAGAAAATCGCAATCATACCTAATTGCACATGCGTATACGCAGAAATGTAAACGTGCATGCTAGTGCCAATGTACAACTTTCTGCCTTGTGTCCTGCAACTGCCTCCTCACCTCACATTCTTCCTCCCCCCTTCCTCCATCGTCTCGTCTTGGGTCCCGCCTCTCCTCCGCCCCACCCTCCCTCCTCTCTCTCACGATCACTCACAGGCGAGGGTAATGCGCGCCATGTCTTTGTCGTTACCGAGTAGTCCCACAAATTTGAATTCATTGCATTGGGCGGGTAGCTTCACAGCATCCCAACAAGGCAACCGAAGTGGGGTACCCTAGGGAGGGCACAAGACAGACAGTCTGCAGAGACTGAATGATGTTTTGGATGAGGAGCCGCTCGGCCCCCAACCGATTATATTGGGCTGGCAGCTCCACATCATCCCAATGAGGCATGACTGGCGGCATTTGAAAGTCTAGACGAGACGGTCTGTGTGCGCGGGTCCTCTGCAAAAGAGAGACTTGGAAGCGCACTCTGATCAGACGCCTTTTGGGGTCTGGCATCGGGCCTGATTAGCCTTCATCTCCCGCCTCAAGGCATTCAATCGTTGTCTGTTGTTACAACGGGCTTTACTATTCCTGAAAAGAATTTTCGTCATTGCCTTGTGTGAACATAGTGCGATGCGGCCAAGCATTTCAGGCTCAACCGTTCTAGTGTACTGCCTGCTGGCTCATGTGCCATCCACGTTTGTGTATTTGAAGATACCGATTCGCACGGTAGATGAATCCTCAAACACTTGAATGATGGCATCACTGACAATGATGACTTACATCAAATTGGTTCCTGATTTCGTACACGCGTCCATCTCTCCCAATCTTTTTCTCGTTTTGTTTCTTTCTGCTCTCTCATCTTACGCCGGAGGAATGCCGAGGATGGTGAGGAACGTCGGAAAGTCGACTGAGGCCAGAGGTGATGACTGGCCAATCATGCGCTGAATCTCCGCCTTATGAAACACCACACAACGCGGATAGTTAACACCACATCACCCAACTATCACTTACAGGCCTAAGTCCAACGCCTATGAGTAGCTAATGCAGGTTGAAGGTGTGTAATCAGCAGCGTGCATGATGCCATACTGGGTGTGTCCGTTACTTTGTACTTTGTAGAGTTAAGTTCGTGGTAACGTAATCATCCGCTGTTACTGGTCTCTGCGTGTACAGAGCAAGTTACAGATCATCTTAGATTTAGTAAGGCTTAGTTCGTTTAGTTAGAGGAACTAAACCTAACTCTGTGTGTACAAAGAAAGTCACAGATCCCGTATCGTAGATTTAGTAAGTTGCAAGGATTCTAGGAGACAAGGTCAGTAAGGACCCGCACCAGCAGCGCCTTCGCCCTCCAAGATGCTCGTACGTCCACGTCCTTTGACAGTCCCCCCCGCCGCGCTGGATGCCGCAAGGTCGCCGCGACGCGCGCGCCGCCCCTCCTCCTGCAGCTCTTGCACGCGCTGTTGCTCCTCGAGCCACTTTCGCTCCAGCGCCTGGCGCTTCCTGTCCATCATCTACGCAGCGCACATCCACAGAGGGTCAACAGTCAAATGCTTCCGGATGCTGGAGTTGCGTGCTGCACGTGCGCCGATTTTGTCGAGCACATTACACGGGTAATGTGCATAACACGGGACTCAAGCGATAACAAGTAAATCGTGCGGCGTCTGCGTGTTCTGTGCGCAAATAGGATGTTCTGTGTGCAAATAGTGCGTTCTGATCTGCAGCTATAGACAGATTTGTGTGCAAATAGTGTTTGCGGGCACAGACGGCGGAAAACGGGCGGGTGGCAATGTCTTTGTCAGTCTTACATTTTTGGTGCGCTCTTCAAGAGTTTCGCCGCCGCGCACGCCTGTGCTGTCGAGAATCTTCTTGGACCCTTCCGACACATGGACAACATACTGAGATGACTGACGAAGCTTCTGTTCTGCCTTCTCCATACACTCTCTGCCAGAAACGCCTACGTCAGGATGTCCACAGGACACCGTGACAGCACGGGGGGCAGGGGGGCAGGAACACTCGCGCCTATAACATATGGTTACAAGATTTGATTTCAACCCCTCTCTACACCCAAGCACGTTGTCGAGATAAGCTGAAGCAAAAACCAAAAAAAACTACACTACACGCGCAGCAGCAGCAATTGCAGAACCTTCGCTTTTCGAGCAACTTTTGCGCACCCTCCTCGAACAGCCGTTTCACAACAGAGTCGTGTGCTTGCTGCGGCGACCCATCCTGTGTGTGCGCGGGTGTGTGTGTTTGTGTGTGTGTTTGTATGTGTGTCTGTGTGTCTGCTTGCTGCGGCGACCCATCCTGCACGCACACGTGCACTCACGAACTCTCTCACAAATGAATCACACGCATGCAGAGAGTCAAAAAACAAAAGGGCTCGTCTACGACGATAGCACAGCACAGAGGAGTCGCCTCTGCACTGAGGTATCAACCAATCATATATATATATATATATATATATATATATATATATATATATATTGTGTGTTAGTGTATGTGTATATATATCATGAACATACAGGGTTGGAAGACGAGCTGCTGGTGAGAGACTTGGACGACTTTGTGCTAGCATTCTGCTTGCAGCTGCCACCGATAGGCGAGATCGACGCTAAAGCTTTGTTGTCTCGCAAACCTGTCACGAACGAGACCTGGCAATTGGCAGAATTCACCCCCTGCTCCTGCTGCGAGCTGCTCTGTTGCAGCTGTTGCGAGCGGTGGTGCACGTCGACTTTGGCCAGCCTCGTAACGATATCTCCCTGCGCTGCTCTCTTAGCAGCGAGCTCCTGTGTGTATGTGTGGTGTGTGTATGTGTTTATACATACATACATATATACATATATATATATATATACATACATACATACATACATACATACACATACATATATACATATATATTGTGTGTGTGTATATATATATATGTATATATATATATATATATATATGCAGCGAACTCTTGTGTGTGTGTGTGTGTGTGTGTGTATCTATATCTATATATATCCATGTATGTATATATATATATATACATATATCCATATATATATATATATATATATATCCATATGTATATATATATATATATATGTATATATATACACACACACACACACACATACATACCTGTGACAAGGCGCGTGAGGCCTCTGAGCCGAAGCTCTTGGCCCTCAGCCTCAATGCCGCCTCCTCCGCCTCTGCCTTGAGCCGCAATTGTTCTTGCACCTGCTGCTCGTGCTCTTTCTTCCTGTCAATGTCCACCTGGCTCAAGCGAGAAAACACATCGCCTTGAGAGCACCACTTTGAGGCCAGCTCTTGCGACACGTGCTTGCTCTTCTCGAGGGTCTTTTGCGAAGAAATGCAAGTCTGCTCGAGGAGGGCCTCATCCTGTATGCGCTGCATGGTTGCAGCGCATACAGGACGAGGCCCTCCTCGAGCAGAGCGCCGCGTCTCCAAGTCCACATGCGCGAGGCGCGTAACAACATCACCCTGCTGCTGGCGCTTCAAGCCGAGCACTTGGGAGGCCTTTGGTCTTGCCGGCAGGGCTTGCCTATAGGATTCGTCGTCTTGCTGACGCAGAGTGTCCTCGAGCTGTCTGATCTTGTTTCTTTTTTCCTCTGCATCTAACTTCCACAGCCGCGTCACAACATCGCCCTGTGCCGAGCGTTTCTTGGCGAGCTGCAGCGTATGCTCATCTAGGCTGAAGGCCGCAAAATTTGCCGCCTCCTCTTGAGATATGCGTTGTCGTACGAGCCCGATCTTTTCTCGCTTTTTCTCCGCACCGAGCTTGCTTAAGCGTGTGACCACGTCACCCTGTTCGACCCATTTGGAGGCCAAGAGCTTTGAGTGTTCGTCGATGGACACCTCGCCGCACCCCAACATCTCTTTGCTTTCTTTCTCTTCGCGAAGCGTCTCTCGCTTTTCTTTGGTTTTCGAGCCGTACTCGAGTAACCGGGTGACGATGTCCACGTTATCGTCTCGTGCGGCCAGCTCACGGCTCTTGGCACTGATTTCCAATTTGCCCGTGCGCCTGCGCTCTCGTTCCTCCTCCCGCTCCTGCAGCGCGCGCAACATTTCGTTGTGTTTATGCACAGAATCCTCGGTCAGCCGTTGCACGATCTCAGCCTCCTGTGCAGCCGTGACGACAAGCTTGGCACTCTGCATCGTGCACATCGACGTGTCGCTGACAACCTTGGCCTCCGAAGGTATGCCCGACGCAGCAGCCGACGATGCGTGCCGGGCCGTGACGTCACTCAGCCTCTTTTGCGTAGCTGCTACCCTTTCGAGCCTGCGATACATCATCACACGCAAGCAGAAGCATCAGCGCATGTGCCCTCTCAGATTCGCGCTCAGCCGGGGGTGGCAGGATCATCATACGCAAGCAGAAGCAACACGTAATCACATGCAAGCAGAGGCATCAGCGCATGTGCCTTCACAGATGCGCGCTCAGGAGATGCAGGCCAACCCGGCCCATTGGATGACATGTGTGGCAGCAAAACAGGCTGCGAAAGACGAGGATCAGCTGTAATAAATACACACAAGGATGTCAAAAAAATTCGAACCTGGCCTTTGAAGCAGTTTCGCGAGTCGCCGCAGCACATGATGCCTCACTATCTGGCAAGGTTAGCTGAGGCACAGGTAGGGGCACAGGAGATTTCCTCTTTGGGTCTGCGGACCCAACGCTTTGGGTCGGCCTTGGCGCGGGAGCTTTAACAGTCTGGAGTGCATGCGTCTCTTGGCTTGGTGGCCCAGGCTTGAACAGGCGCAGCTTGCGGCTCGTTTTAGCAGCCTGCTGCACGCTATCGTTTTCTTGCGCCTCTTGCTGAGCCTCTTTTTGCCTGTCTGGCTCTTCGGCTGGTCCCTTTTCTTTTCGGTCTTGCATTGCTTCCTCCTCCTCCTTGTCTGTGCTCCCGCTCACTTCTTGTCCCTCGCGTTGGCTTTCTTTCTTCAACCGGGCACCCTTGTCTTGATTTACGCGTGAATCTTGTTCAAGATTCAGCAGTAATACAGCTTCTGTATCACATTCTCCAGGTAATGAGCCTGACTGATCCTGGCCGTGAGGCGGTTGCGGGACCGTGACTTTTGCCTGATCTTGTGTTAACACTCCGTCCACGCCATCTCCTTGAATGATCTGCGGCGGTGAGACACCCCACAGATGGTGCTCGTCGGCTGCAGCAGCTTCCGAGCTTTGCGTCACATTATCGTCTTGATGCAGTTCATGCTGCCCCTCCTCCACGTGTACGTTCGAATTCTCTGACGAAGTTCTGGGGTTCAGCCTGCGCCTGCAGTGCTCAGAACAACGAAGTAGAGTCAGTTTTCCTGACCCCGCCGCAACGCACGGGGGCGGGTAGAGCCGACAAAGTCCACGAGCGGTCACTGAGGACAGAGCAACGTGTGCGCACAGACCAGGACCTGTATTCAGCTAGCCTCTGCCTTTCCTCTTCGGACACCTGGGAAAACATCAACGTTACTGTCTTCACCGGACTGTGCACTGCTGTGTGCTGCGACGTGCGATTCTTTCAAATGCGCTCCGGCATGCCACATCATCTCTTCAACACTGCAGCACACAGCGAGCGGTCTGTTTGAATTTCCACCTGCGGGAGGAGTTGTGAGAGACCGCTGACCTCTGCTGCTGGAGCGTCTGCTTGCTCCTCGCCCAGCACTGGAGACTGCGCTGGTTTGACTAAGTTTTTCATCTTTCTATTCTTCTTTCTGCCTCCGCTTGGCGCGGCGCTTGGGCTTGCTTTCACCTCAGGCTTCACGGCAACACTCTGGTCGACCTCTCCTTCCTCAGTAGAGGGTGCCGCGAGCTTGCAGCTCCCAGCTGTGTCGGAAGAACTTTGGTCAGGCGTCTTTGCACTCTCTGTAACTGGGGTGTTTAGGGCGCCGACATCCTGTTCAACCCCTGGCGACGCGTCCGTAGTCTCGATGACTTCTTCGCAATCCCGGGGCGTGACGGGAACGGCCATGACCTCGCACCTCAGCCGCAACTCGGCGCTGCTTTTTATTCGCTCGGAAGTGTCGCCATCGTCCCTGCTATCCCAGAGTGAGTGAGACAGCTGCAGCGGGCACCGCACACTAGCCATCGACATCGCTGGCAAGCCTCGGAGAGCCTTCACTGGCACGCGCAGGGGAGAGACTCCGAGTGGGACGAAGGGGCAGACTCGGACCACGTGATGATGAAGCGGTCCTCATCGATGACCTCGGACTCGATCACGCCCTCGTACCTGTCCGGTCGCACCCCGGCGCTTCAATCCCTAATACAGACACGTTTCGTGCAAGAACTCTCACCAGCAGCCATCTCCAAAGAGGCCCATGATCTCATCGCCAACCCCAAAGGTCATGGCGGACCCGGAGGCGAGCGGAGTCGCCAGGGCGTCGCCAGTGCTCTGTCCTCAGTCGCCAGTCCCCTTCCTCCAGTCCCTCATCCACGTGTCCTGTTTGAATTTGATCGTAGAATACAGTTTAAGTACTGAAGTCACAGTCTACTGTGTAATAAGTAAGGAGAGGGTGCACGTGTCTGATGGGGGACAGCGGCAGCATCAGCGTTGGGACACCATTTACGCGCGGAGCGAAAGAGAACGGCTGGGAAGAAGCCAACTCGCAAGACTTCAAAGTCCGCGGGCCAGCATACCTGAAGGACAAGATTAAGATCAGTTCTGCATCCCCAGCCTTCCACCTGGCCGGGGTACTGGCCATACACAGCACAAAGACACAAATTGCACGCGCGCACACGCGCGCCCCGCGGGACGAGGTTTCCGAGTCCGCCGCGCACGCGTCAGTTGACACCGCCACGCTGAAATTAATAGGTGCATGGCTTCACCGCGGCCGAGAATATTCCCTTCGTCACCGCAGATCGACGCCTACACACGTACGAGAAGCCCTTTGCTGCGCGCTCGGGATTTGTTCGACCGCTCTGACATGCGTCCACCCGTTGCTATGCTCATATCACACACTCCTCGGCTCCTCCCTTTTTGTCATAGCCTAGAGCGGCCACAGGGCAGTACAGAGCACCCCTTGACAAGCTTCTCGTGGCATCGCAGATGGAGCAGTGCGCGTAAAGATGGCAAGCACCCGTTTCTGTTTGTATTCCATTTCGCCATCGACCCGCAGCATCTAGTGCTCGTGTTTGAATTAGACGAGGCGGCTGTCAGTGGCGAAGCGGCTCAGTCTGGATTCGCCGTTGCATGGTCGCGTTTCCTCCAAGGCGACGATGGTCTGTCTTTTACAAAAACTTAATATTTCAACGGACGGTCTGACTTCCACAGCGCTGTGGCCGTATTTTTCGATGCGCTTTTTGTTTGTAGTCTTTGGCGCATGCTTAGACGCGACAAGATGCACGCTCACACCACACTGGAGTGATGTGACGAGTTTATGAAAATATACATAACATAATATATATATGAATGAGGGCAGCATACAAGGCGCCACGCATCAAGCTGATAACTTCCATGGTGGAGGCGAATTGGGTGGTGCGCCAGACGGTGGGCAAACCTGTTCCTACCCTCATTGGTAAAAAAACAAAATGTTCCGGGGGAGTGGAGTTGCGTGCGATGTTTGTCTCGCGGCCTTTATATATATATACATATATACATACATACACACACTCTCTCTCTCTCACATGTATAAATACATTTATACATGTATGTATGTATGGATGTATATGTACGTGCACGCAGAGTCCAGCGTTTTGTGATGTGTGTGTGTGTGTGTGTGTGTGTGTATGTATGTATGTAATATAATATAATATACAAATGCGTGCAGCGTGCAGCGTTTTGTGTTGCGTGTGGCGAGCTGTGTGTGTGTGGAGAAAGAGAGAGAGAGAGAGAGAGAGAGAGAGAGAGAGGCGAAACACGCTTCAGTGCAGTTCCAATACATGTGTATGTATGCATGCATATATATATATATTCATGTATGCTTCAGTGCAGTTCCCATATATGTATGTATGTATGTATGTATGTATACATAGATATGTATATGAATATACGTAATGTGTGTGCGTGTGCGTGTGCGTGTGCGTGTGCGTGTGCGTGTGCGTGTGCGTGTGCGTGTGTGTGTGTGTGTGCGTGTGCGTGTGCAGGCAATGGAGGCAGGCAACAAGCTCAAGAAGTTACTTAGTTAGGATTAGTTCCTCTAACTAAACGTATCTGATGCAACGGCGACAGGCAACATGCTCGCAAGTGCGCACACGTGAAAGCCTACCTTACTAAGTACTAACTAAACCTACTAAACCACACGCAATGCCGGCAGGCAACAAGCTCAGAGTAAACACACTTGAGAGTCTCACTTATTAAGTACTAACTAAACCTACTACACCACTCTACCTACTAACGAAACCTACTAAACCACAGGCAACAAGCTCAAGTGCACTTTCCGACAAGAGCCTAACATGCTCGAGTGCACGTGCGACGTCATGTCCTCGTACCCGGTTTAGGGTTTAGGGGTTAGGGTTAGGGTTT
>Ga0315905_10009141_pt1 | contig 10036 bp, 11 predicted proteins | sample LakEriMetagenome_5_FD_203522 | JGI IMG/M metagenome (GOLD analysis project Ga0315905, IMG submission 203522) | Freshwater fungal communities from buoy surface, Lake Erie, Ohio, United States - Buoy 4 MA121 | ecosystem: Environmental > Aquatic > Freshwater > Lake | place: USA: Lake Erie, Ohio... | reverse complement strand
CATGGATGCTGAAACACGCCAAGGACATCGAACTGTCTGGAAGGTCGGTATGGCACTTTGCGCGATGCTCAATGAATCCTCTGCCGAACGCTCCTGCTGTGGCGCATGGCGTCACTGAGGAGCCAAGCCCAGCCAAAGAAAAGCCTTAGCCATGTCGTCCACCAGCGTCTTGTTCCATGCCATCATCCAACCATCATCTTCATGAGCTGGCACTATTCGCGGGCGCTGGTGGAGGCATACTCGGCGGCAAGCTGCTCGGGTGGAAATGCGTCTGTGCCGTCGAGTTTGAGCCCGCCGCCCAACGGATGCTCGCCGCCCGACAAGACGACGGATGCCTCGATCCCTTCCCCATTTGGGACGACGTGCGAACCTTCGATGGGAAGCCATGGCGTGGACTGGTGGATGTCGTCTCTGGCGGCTTCCCGTGCCAGGACATCAGCGCGGCCGGAAAGGGAGCCGGACTCAGCGGCGAGCGAAGCGGCCTCTGGTCTGAAATGTCTCGGATCATTGGCGAGGTGGGACCGCGATACGTCATCGTGGAGAACTCACCAGTTCTCACTTCTCGGGGACTTGGAACCGTTCTCGGAGACTTGGCCTCGATGGGGTATGATGCGCGGTGGGGAGTGCTGGGAGCTGTCCACGCCGGCGCTCCTCACAAGCGGGAACGAATCTGGATTGTGGCGGACTCCGGCCGCTCACGAACCGGGAGTGTCGGCGGAGCGGCTGGTGCCGATCGAGGGCGGAACGCCCGGCGGAATGAATCGCCACTTCGACAAGCACACGGGGCGCATGGCTCAGATCGGCCTGATCCAACAGGTGAAGCTGCGGGAGACATGGCCGACGCCGCACGGCTTCAGCCCGGACGGGCGGACCAACGGCCCGAGCGGGAACGAGCTGGGGCGTGCGGTGAATCAATCACTCTGGCCGACTCCAACGGCGGCATGCGCGAACGGCGGACAGACCAGCCGGAGCGGAAAGCGCAAGGGCGAGCTTCTGCTGGCGGGAGCCGTGAAGGCGTTCCCGACGCCGATGGCGAGCGAAGCACGGCAGGGCTACCAGAACAGGAACAACGGGAAGAAGGGATCGCAGGAATCTCTAACGACGGTCATCCAGGGCGGCCCTGCGTCGGAAGTTGGTGGGAGTCTGAACCCGACGTGGGTCGAGTGGCTCATGGGGTGGCCGCTCGGGTGGACCGACTCCGCGCTCTCGGCAACGGACAGGTTCCGGCAGTGGTTGCGCTCGCATGGAAGCTTTTGAAACGATGATGAAACCGATGATGAACAAGCCGCGCCGTCAGGCATGGAACGATTGAGCTATGGCACGCCGCAAAACAGACTCACGAAATCAGGAAACGCGCGAAGCGGCGTTGCCATCAGCGGCTTGTTCGCTGACTTGGTGCGATGGGTGCCAGAATCGGCGTCCGTGTGTCACCATGGAATCAGGAATCATCTACGAAGGAAAGGACTGTCACATTCACCTTTGCCGGTGGTGCCGTGGCCACCTATCACGCCGAATCAATGCAGCGAACGCCTGCCTATCCCACGGGGAGGGCGAAAAAAGATCATGAATACAAAACCGACTCCGCCGCCCTCCCCGTTGGGATCAGGCAATTGTTCTGCTCTTCCGTTAGTGCTCGATGCGTGCTGCGGGAGCCGCTCTATGTGGTTCGTGCGGAAAGACGACCGCGCTCTCTACGTGGATCGCCGCCGCGAGACGCTGGAACGCTCACACGCCGACTACAAGCGAGCACCAATCGTGGTCGATCCTGACATCCTTTGCGACTTCACTGCGTTGCCGTTCCCTGACGAGTCCTTCGCCCATGTGGTGTTCGATCCGCCGCACGTCATCCGCAAGGAAGCCCTCGGGAACGTTACGAAGTTCTACGGGTGCCTGAATGGAGACTGGAAGGAAATGCTGCGCCTCGGCTTCGCTGAATGCTTCCGCGTCCTCAAGCCCGAGGGGACGCTGATCTTCAAGTGGACGGAGACGCAAATCCCGCTCCGCGAAATCTTGGCACTCACGCCCGAAAAGCCGCTTTACGGCCACCAGTCCGGCGCAAAAGCCAGAACGCATTGGTGCGCATTCTTGAAGCAGAACGAAACAAGTGGAGGCACGCCGTAAATGAAGCTCGAATCCAAGAAGGACGTTCCCGGCGTTGCCTCGCACGACTTGTTCGGTGGTTGGGGGAGGACTGCTAACCCGAAAGACGTGGTGATGACGCCCGCCGATGTGGCGCGAATGATCGTGAACCACTTCCAGCCGTCCGGGCGCATCCTCGACCCGTGCCGTGGGAATGGTGCCTTCTGGGATGCAATGCCAGGCGCGGAATGGTGCGAGATAGCCGAGGGGAAAGACTTCATGCAATGGGAAACGCCCGTGGACTGGATCGTCTCGAACCCACCTTACAGCACCTTCTGGGAGTTTTTGGAACACAGCTTCAAACTCGCGGAAAACATCGTCTATCTGATCCCGCTTCACAAAATCTGGAGCGGACACCGATACATGAAGGCAATCACCCAATGGGGAGGACTGCGCGAAACTCTTATCATCGGCACTGGAACCAGCATCGGCTTCCCCGTGGGGCTGTCTGTGGGTGCCGTCCACTTCCAACGCGGATACACCGGGCCGATGGTCATTGGTTATCCACCGAACGACTGATTCAACCGCTTGCGCGGTTTTATTGCAAGCAATCGAAAGTTATGAAAAGAACCGAAATCCTAAACAAATTCGACACGATCGCCAGACGCAGGGTCGCTTTGACAACCGAGCGATCGTATCGTTCATGGATCAGCAAATACCTTGATTTTTTGACCACTGAAAAAGCCAGGTCGGCGGAATCGTCCGAGGCGAAAATGGAATTGTTTCTCAGCAACATGGCGCATTGCGACTATTCCAGCGTCAGTCAGAACCAAGCATTCAATGCGTTGCTGTTTCTTTACCGCCATGTGCTCAAGGTGGAGATTGGCGACGTTTCGGCGCTACGGTGCCGCAAAAAGAAGCGCGAGAGATATGTGCCGACTCAGACCGAGATATCGGCGATGTTCGCGCAACTCAAGAACACTCCGACATACAATGTCCGCCTGCTCGCAGCTTTGCTCTACGCCTGCGGTCTCCGTGTCCAGTCAGGCTGCGAGCTTCGAATCAAGGATTTCGACTTGGATCGGATGATTCTGACGATCCACGAGGACAAAGGCGACAAGGATCGGCAGGTTTCGATTCCTGAGATCCTGCTGCCAGCGATTCGCCGCCAGATCGCACGGGCTACCGCGCTTGCTCAAATCGACATTGCGGCAATGCAGCCGGTTCAGTTGACTGGGCGGCTGGATGTGAAGTATCCCGGCAAGCAGTTTGAGGTTGGCTGGCACTTCCTTTTTCCGTCTCCAGCACCCTGCCGCCACCCTCGCACCGGAAAGATGGTTCGTTGGTGCATCGGTCCGGATGTGATACAGCGTGCGATCAAGCAGGCGGCGAAGGCGGCCGGCATTCCGGGCAAGGTCACACCGCATTGCCTGCGCCATTCTTTTTGCAGCGACCTGCTCGACGCCGGGCACAACCCGCGACGCGTTCAGGAAGCCATGGGCCACACCGACATCCGCACGACGATGGGATACGCCCGCAAGGAATGCCTGAGCCTGCCGAGTCCTATCGAACGGATGGCCCGGCGCTCCGCATGACGCCAACTCTCCAACCACCGAAACCAATGACCACCACCGAAACCAACACCACCGCGCTGATCCTTTCGGGATCAGGATACAACATCGAAATCGCACCCGAGGCGCTTGCAAAGCGCGCCGAACTGATCGAGGCATCCGCCACGATCGCACAGGTGACCAATAACGACGAATCCGCCGTCGCCGCCCGACACCTCCGCAGTCTCGCCTCGCTTCGCATCGAGGTCGAGAAGTGCCGCAAGGCGATCAAGGAACCCGTGCTCGCTGTCGGCAAGCGCATCGACCAGGCGGCGAAAGCCTACCTCGATGATGTCGAAAGCGAGGAGGATCGCCTCAAGAAGCTGATTGGCGACCATGCCGCCGAGGTGGCCCGCCTCAAGGCCGAGAAGGAAGCCGAAGAACGTCGCATCGCCGAGGAGGCACGCCGGGCACGGGAGGCTGCCGAGGCCGCCGCAGAAGCCGCCGCGTCGACCGGAAAGATCACCGACCTGATCGCCGCCAAGCAGGCCGAGAAGGAACGGCAGGAGGCGCTCGCCGCGCGCATGGAGGCGGCCAACGAAACGGCCGCGACCAAGGTGGCCGAGGGTGTGCGCTTCGCGTGGGATTTCGAGGTGACGGACATCGACCGGCTTTACCGGAAGGCACCGCAGCTTGTGCGCCTCGACCCTCGCCGATCCGACATCCTCGACACCATCCGCCAGTCGGCCGAAGGCGTCGCCGATGACCAGTTCCTCTCCGATCAATTCGCGCTGATCGGAATCCGCATCTTCAAAAAGCCTGTCGTCTCCACCCGATAAACATCACCACCATGACACCCGAACTCATTCACACCGACACCGCCGAGACCATCGGCGATCAAGCCGTCCGCGCGATGCGTCAGGCATCCGAAATCAACGCCGCACTCGTGCAGCACTATTCCGGCATCGCCCGCGCGATCCTGACCCGCTGCCGCCACGAGTTGAGCGGCTACGAGGAGGAGCAATGCGAGATCGCGACCGGCGACTTCGACGATCCTGACGGATTCAACACCGCGGTGCTCGACCGGCTCGCCGTCGAGTATGCACGCGTCATCGGAGAGGAGGCGGCACGATGAAAACAATCATCGGAATCGATCCCGGGCAATCCGGCGGCATCGCATGGATCGCGGACGGCAAGCCGTGCGTTGAAAAAATGCCGGAGACGGCAAAGGATCTTTGGGATCTGCTGCAGTCGATCACGTTTGCCAACCACCCGCAGAACCCGAACTGCCTGGCATACATTGAACAAGTGTCATCTTCGCCGCAGATGGGTGTCAAATCCGCGTTCACGTTCGGCCATGGATTCGGGCAACTCGAAATGGCGCTGACCGCCGCTGGCATCCCGTTCGTTCGCGTGCGCCCGCAGGCATGGCAGAAGGCGCTCAGGTGCCTGACCGGCGGCGACAAGAACGTCAGCAAACGCCGGGCGCAGGAATTGTTCCCGGCGATGAAGATCACCCATGCGACAGCCGACGCGCTGCTGATCGCCGAGTTCGGAAGGAGGCAGGCATGAAACACGACCCCGACCAATCCATCGCGCTCGCCCGCATCAACGAAGGCCGCAACGTGTTCCTGACCGGTGCCGCCGGGACAGGGAAATCCTCCGTGACCGTCGAGGCGATCCGGAGGCGGCTGGGCGACCGATCACTCAAGGTGTGCGCCACCACCGGCGTCGCCGCGCTCAACCTGCGCGACAAACTCGCCGCCATGTTCGGCCAGCACGTCGACACGTCCACCGTCTACCGTTGGGCCGGCATCGGGCTCGGCCCGCGCGAAGGGCAGACGTTCGAAGATTACCTGGCATTCATGCGCTCCCGGTCAAGGATCGGATGGGCGGCGACCACCAGCCGAATCCGCAACACCCGCACGCTGATCATCGACGAGGTGAGCATGCTGCCGGGGCGCGTTCTTGAGTTCGTCGACTACGTCTGCCGATCGATCCGTGGCGACGACCGGCCGTTCGGCGGCATTCAAGTGATCGCGGTCGGCGACTTCCTGCAACTGCCACCGGTGGCGAAGACGGGGCGATACGACTGGGCGTTCCTGTCGCCGGTATGGGAGGCGCTCGACTTTTCCGCCGTATCACTACGCACTGTCCACCGGCAGGACGATCCGGAGTTCATCAGCATTCTGAACCAGTTCCGCGAGGGTACGGTCACGCGCGAAGGTGCGGACATCCTCAAGCGACGCGTGGCGATGTTCCCGAAGTCATCAATTTTACGCCTGATGACTCACAACACGCAGGTGGACAAGTGGAACACATATCAACTCGGTGCCATCGACGGCCCGGAGGAACAATTCCGCGCCGAGGGCACCGGGCCGAGCGACGAGGTCGAGTGGCTGCAAAAGAACCTTGTCACGCCGACCGTGCTGCGCATCAAGGCCGGTGCCCGCGTTATGATCACTGCCAACCTGCGCGAAGGCAACAGCGACGCGCTGGCAGCCGCCAACGGTGACATGGGCACGGTCATCGATTGGACGACCGACAGGATCGCCGTCCTCCTCGATAACGGCCGCGAACTGAACGTCGAGCCGCACGAGTGGTCATTCGATCCGACCGCCGACGAGACCGGTCGCTTCCACCAGTTCCCGCTTCGGCTGGCGTGGGCGTCGACCATCCACAAGTCGCAAGGTTTGACCCTCGACAACGCACTGATCGACATCCGCGCGGCACGCGAGCCGGGGCAGGCGTATGTGGCGGTCAGCCGCGTCAAGTCGCTGGCCGGGCTGCATCTCAAGGACTGGTTTTCCGGCATGTTCATCAGCCCGCAGGCAAAGGACTTCCACCGCAGCGTCGCCGATGGCAGGGTATCAAATGATACCCGAACCAAAAAACTGAAACTCTCCAACAATGAACTGCCGTGGTGATCCACGGAAACCTTCCCACCCATGACCGCCACCATGCCCACCATCTCCGAAATCATCGCACGCAAGACCAAGCACGAACCGCCGCCCGAGACACCGGACGAACCGTTGATTTCCTACTACCAGTCGGCACAAGCACCAGAACCCGCCGGTGCCGCCACGCTGACCGCATTCATCGAGGCCATCCAATCCGACGAATACGCCGCTGCCATCGCCCGCCTGCGCGAGCGCCTCGCCGCAAAGGACGAGGACGGATACGCGAAGGCGAAGCGCGGACTCCCCGCCGTGTCGATCAGCGGCAAGACCAACGGCCGCCGCGCGAAGTCGCACGAGGAGGGGCGCTTCCTTCATTCCGGCTACATCCAGATCGACCTCGATGGCAAGGATAACGTCGGCTGGACGGTAGACGAGATGCGCGACATCCTGCGAGCCGAACCCCGTATTGTCGCGGCGTTCGTTTCTCCGTCCGGCGACGGTGTGAAGGGTGTGGCGCGCGTGCCGGCCGACACATCGACCCACCTGGGCGCGTTCATTGCCGCGCGGGACTTCTTCGCTCAGCACAACCTGACGGTCGACGAGGCGTGCAAAGATCCCGGCCGCCTGTGCTTCGTTTCCCATGATCCGGCGGGATGGATCGACCTGACCCGCACCGCCGTGTTCGATCCGGTCGAGATCCAGCCGGAACTGGCCGCCGCGGCGTTCGACCCGGCTGACCTTGACGCCACCGGAGCGCCATCGCGCGGGCTGGTGCTCCGCCTGCGTTCGACCGCATTTCCCGACCCGCCGGTCAATGGCATCCACACCTGGCTGATGGCAGCCGCGTGGTGGTGCCGCATCCACGACATGACCGAGGTGGAAACGGTCGCCAAGCTCCACAGCTACGACGGCACGCTCCGCCGGCGCCTCCAACCCACCGAGGTGATCGACGCCGCCCGCAAGGTGTTCGCCGTGCCTCGCGACAACTCGTGGAAGGTCGAGGCGGACATGAACGCCCGCATCACACCGCCCGCCGGATCGACCGCCACCGAGTTCGCTCCGGAAGATATTTTCTACGACGCCCCCGCCGGTCGCTACCTGATCCGGGTCGGATCGACCTACCACCTCCACAGCAAGAAGGCACCCGTGGTCACCGGGCTCGCCCGATTCCTGTCCCGGGAATTCGACGACGCCAAGGAGCTTTCCGCAGCCGTGAGATCGACCATCGCCGACCGCGAACTTGACGGCGGCATTCAGTGGTCCGGAAACATCGCAGGACACCGTCAGGGACTTGCCCGCGACATCGACGGCAAGCCGATCCTGATCTTGTCCGAGCCCGCGCTGCCGGAACCCACCGCGGGCGACGCTCCGCTGATCAGCGATCTGCTCGCCCAGGCGTTTCCCGATGACACCGCTTTGCAAATCTTCGTCTCGTGGCTGTCCGGCCGATTTCGCGCCGTTCGCGAGCACGTCCACATCCCCTCGCCGATGCTGGTCATGGCCGGCGAAGTGAACAGCGGCAAATCGTTGATCGCTTGGATCGCCTCGCAGATGCTCGGCGGACGCACGGCGAACCCTTACAGTGCATGGGCGGGCGGCATGATGTGGAACGACGACCTCGTCGGTGCCGAACTTTTGCTCGTCGACGATTGCACGGGATCGACCGACATCCGCTCTCGCCGGGCGTTCGGCGCATCATTCAAGGAGTCGATGTATCCGCACATCGTGCAACTTCGAAAGCGCCACTCGTCGGGCGTCAGCGTGCGCCCGGTGTGGGCGTGCATCGTCTGCTGCAACGACACGCCGGAGGCGCTTCAGATCATCCCACCGATCGACGCCGACATGGCCGACAAGGTGATCCTGCTGCACGTCTCGCCGGTGCGGCTGCCGGTCGACACGTCGAGTCCGGCCGGCAAGGCGTCGCTTCAGGCGATGATCCGCGCCGAACTGCCGGCATTCGCGCAACAGCTTGTCTCGTGGGAGACACCGGAACACCTGCGCGACAGCCGGTCGGGCGTGCTCGCGTGGCGAGATCCAGACCTGCTCGACGCCGTCGACGCGAACTCGCCGGCCCGCCGGGTCGAGGCGCTGCTGATCGCCGCCATCGAGGGCAACCGCGGGCTGTGGGGCGACCTTCCCCGCGAACTCACCGCCATCGAGATCGAGACGCGGCTCGGCGACCATCAGTCACCCGTCCGCGACCAGGCGCGCGCCGTGTTCCATTGGCACGGTGCCTGCGGGGCCGCGCTTGCACGCCTTGCAAAGATGGACCGCGGGTTGGTCAGCGCCTCAGAGATGCTCCGCGACGACAAGGTGGCGCGCTACTACATCAATCCGCTATGATCCGGTCGCCTCATCGATCCTCGCCAGTGCGAGGCGCAGGCTGTGGTTCGGCGGAAGTAGCGGGGCCATATCCCGCGCGGCTGCCACAAGCGGACCGTAAAGACGACTCGGCCCGCGTGGGCGGCGAGGGGCTTCGGGAGCAGGGGGCAAAGAGTCGATCAGGAACCGGGTCGGCTCGCCGAGGGTGCGAATCGGCACCAGCCCGGGCACGTCGTCGATCTCATCAGTAGCCAACTTTCGAATCCTATGCCCATCGATCAACTCGTAATTGCAACCGGCCAAGGGTGCTTTCCCGAGCGCCTTGACCTCGGCGTGCGTGATGAAACAACGCAGGCCGCGCGGCGATGGGTAGCACCGCCGCACCCTCCCGTTGATCGCGACGGTGTCCGCTTGCGGATCGATGACGACTGGCGTCTGCGCTTGGCCTTTCATGGTGGCCAAGTGTGGGGGACTACCCCACCCCTGTCAAATCTTCATTTTCTTCATCATATCGGGGTATTGGGGGTTATGTTTTTCACCTTTTATGAAAGAAAAAGTACAAAAGAAAGAAAGGCCCGGCCGGAATCGCCGCGAGAAAAAAAGTTACAACTCGGAAACATGACCCTAGACCCCCTCAAATCTGCAATTTTTACCACACGCATTACCACATCATGAAGACACCCTGCCGATACCCGGGATGCCGAGCACTCCTCGACCGCAGCGGATACTGCGAGCGCCACGCCAAGGCCGCCAACGCCAGCCGCACCGATTACGATCGCACCCGCCGCCGCACCGACCAGTCGCTCGCCGAGGCCAAGCGCATTCGCTCGTCCGCAGCGTGGTCGAGGGTGCGGCGGATCAAGCTCACCACCTCGCCGCTTTGCGAAGATCCACACGGCGACCACGCTCGCGCCGGCCGCACTGCGACAGCCACCCAGGTGCACCACATCCGACCCGCTGCCACCCACCCGGAGCAGACGCTCGACCTCGACAACCTGATGAGCGTGTGCACCCGCTGCCACGCGAGGATCGAGCAGGCGGCCAGAAGGGAGGCGGGTGGAGTATGACAGCCGCCACGCCAGCACGGGCCAGCCACGAGGCGCAGGCGGCCAGTGGCACGCCTCCCCTCACCCGAGGCACACGGCCGGGGCGGGGTCAAAACCGGGCGGCGTTTCGTCCTAAGAC
>Ga0315905_10009140_pt1 | contig 10037 bp, 6 predicted proteins | sample LakEriMetagenome_5_FD_203522 | JGI IMG/M metagenome (GOLD analysis project Ga0315905, IMG submission 203522) | Freshwater fungal communities from buoy surface, Lake Erie, Ohio, United States - Buoy 4 MA121 | ecosystem: Environmental > Aquatic > Freshwater > Lake | place: USA: Lake Erie, Ohio... | reverse complement strand
TCATCCATTGCCTCTACCCTATTTGCCATTGCTTTGATTGCATCCGGGCAAAGTTCAACCATAACAGGTACCATGTCCGGACAAATTGTAATGGAAGGTTATTTAAGATTACGTATCAATCCTGTCATGCGTCGACTGATTACACGATTGGTTGCCGTTGTTCCTGCCATGTTATTTATTTGGGTTTATGGAGAATCGCATGTTGATGCCTTATTGGTGTTTAGTCAAGTAATATTGAGTGTTCAACTGGCATTTGCAATCATTCCATTGATTCATTTTGTGAGCGATCAAAAAACAATGAAGGATTTTGTTATAAATAATCGTTCCAAAATTGCCGCATGGATTATCGCGTCCATATTGATTTATTTGAATGCTTCCATGCTTTGGGAAGTAACCTCCGCTTATGTAAAGAACAACCCTTCTTTTGTTATTACCGGTTTCATTTTTTTAGGATTGTTTTGCTTTGCAGCGCTTTTGGTTTATGTGATTGTCTATCCATTTTTTTTCAAACCAAAACAAACTGCTTCTATTCGTTTACATCAGGAGCCTGTTGTACTTGGTAACACTCCGATTCCTCAATACAACCGAATTGCTGTAGCATTGGATTTTAGTGAGCGTGATTCAATAGTCATCGCATCAGCCATTGGACAATCGAATTCAAAAACATCCTTCATTTTAATTCATATTGTGGAAACCGCACTCGCTCAATGGAATGGTAAGGATGCCTATGATTTTGAAACGGCCAAAGACCAGGAGCATCTAGACCATCTGGTTAATCAAATGATTGAATTAGGATATGATACCAAAGGCATTTTGGGGTATCAGGAAGTCCCCAAAGAAATTGCAAGAATCATTCGAGAAGAATCATCTGATTTATTGGTGATTGGTGCACACGGTCATCAGGGACTATCTGATTTTGTTTATGGCGCAACCATTAATGCAGTTCGGCATGAGTTAAATATACCGGTTCATATTGTGAATCTCGGATAATCAGTGTTCCCAGAAATTCAAATCCTTTCCATAAGTTTCATCAATAAGCAGAACTGCAATGGTTGAAATGACCATCACGATGATGGAAATGTAAATACCGGCATGATAATAATCGGTGTATTCGCGGAAGAGTTTAAACAATGGCAAAATGAAAACAGCCAACATCCCCCGAACTACATTGGGAACTGTGGTGGCTGCCGTTGCGCGTAAGTTGGTTCCGAATTGCTCAGCAGCCATGGTTACAAAAATGGCCCAGAAACCTGTGCCGAAGCCGATTCCGGCACATACCCAATACATAGATTGTGCTGATCCATCATGTAACCCTGTGAAAAATAATCCGATGAAAATTGCAGTGATGGCGTAAAAAATAAACAGCGCTATTTTTCTGCTTTTGAACCAATGGCTCACAAACCCAATCAGAATATCACCGATGGATATGGCGGCATAAGCGTACATGATTGATTTGCCCGGATCGATGGGTTCACGGATACCCATCTGCTCACCAAACTCTTTTGAAAAAGTTACCAGCACACCTATACATAACCAGGTGGGCAGTCCGATCAACACATTCAATCCAAATCTTCTGAAACGATCCCATCGATTGAACAGCATATGAAAATGACCTTTCTTTAAATGTTGTTGATGACGAGCTTCTTCAAACAAAGAAGATTCCAAAACAGAAATGCGCAGCATCAACAACACCAAACCCATTCCCCCTCCGATAAAATAACAGGTGCGCCAATGAAAATGCTCTTTAATCAAAAATGCCAATACAGCGCCACTCAAACCGATGCCTGCGACCAAAGAAGTTGCAATACCGCGCTTTTCTTTGGGAATCATTTCAGAAACAAGGGTAATACCGGCGCCCAACTCTCCCGCCAATCCAATACCAGCAATAAATCTGATCCATTTGTATTGATCAACTGTTTGTACCAATCCGTTTCCAATATTGGCCAATGAATACAGCAATATCGATCCAAACAACACACTGAGTCTGCCTTTGCGATCTCCCATCACTCCCCACAATACGCCACCAATCAGCAGTCCAACCATTTGCCAACTGATAATTTCTTCTCCCAATATTTTCAAATCATCACCGGTAACACCTAATTCTTTCAGGCTGGGAATTCGAATGATTCCAAATAAAAGCAGATCATAAATATCAACAAAATAGCCCAAAGCGGCCACCCACACAGCTACCGTAAAAAGAGGATTTGTTTTTTGCTTCATTAGAATAATTATTTCTTTCTGCCGAAGAGTTTATACAGAATTGGCAGTGTAGTCAATGCAACAATACCAATCACGATCACCTCAAGGTGTTGTTTCAGATCAAAACCAAACTGATTCAAGATAATTTGTTGCAAGTAATGTCCGAGGATCAACATCGAAAAAACCCATAACACGCTACCCATCCAATTGTACGCGGCAAATTTTTTGCGATCCATTTCAACAATGCCCGCAATGATTGGAGCGAACGTGCGCACGAAAGGAACAAAGCGCGCCATGATGATGGCGCTGCCGCCATGTTTATCATAAAATTCTTTGGCTTGAAAAAGATATTTCTTTTTAAAAAGAAAACTGTCTTTACGTTCAAACAAAAAAGGACCGCTTTTTCTTCCAAACCAGTATCCAACCGAATTGCCTAAAATACCTGCAGCAGAAATTACTGCTCCAACCAAAACTAGATCCAGGAAGGCACCACCGGTGTTAAAATGGAAAGCCCCTTTGAATAGATCTGCGCTATATATACCTGCCACAAAAAGTAGGGAATCACCAGGCAGGAAGAAGCCGGCAAACAAGCCGGTTTCCGCAAATACCACAAGCAGAATAAACCATAAACCTCCGTTTTCTATATACCATTGTGGCTGCAATAGTTGGGTCCAGACAAAATCGAGTAAAGTCATAAAAATGAAATGAATGATTAATTTATAGATGGAATGGTTTGTTCTTCCAGCAATTCGCCTTCCCATTTGCATACTGCTGCCGTGGCCAATGCATTACCAAGTACGTTGGTCATACTGCGACCCATATCACAGAAAGTATCAATGGCTAAAACCAATCCGATACCTTCCGGCGGAATTCCGAACATACCGCCTGTAGCCAGCACCACCACCAATGATGCACGAGGAACGCCTGCGATGCCCTTGCTTGTGAGCATGAAAACCAATAGCATGGCAATTTGTGTTCCCACATCTCCGGTTACTGCGGTGATGTTATAAGCCTGTGCGATAAACATGCTGGCAAAGGTCATATACATCATACTTCCATCCAAGTTGAACGAATAACCCAATGGCAAAGTAAACGATACAATTTTGTTGTTACAGCCAAAAGCTTCCATCTCTTCCACCAATTTTGGGAAGACTGCTTCACTGCTCGCGGTGTTGAATGCGATGGCCATTGGACTTGACAGACGTTTCAATAAATGTTTGAGTCTTCCTTTCAGTACCCAATAACCAACCAACAATAACAAAGCCCATAAAACAAGCAATCCCAAATAAAAAGATCCGATGTAATAAGCGTAAGTACCTAATATGCCTAATCCTTTTAGCGCTATGACTGCGGTCATTGCGCCGAACACACCGATGGGTGCGAAATTCATGACATAACCTACCATTTTGAGAATGACATGTGTGAGTGCATCTAAGGCGTCAATGAGTTTTTGTCCTTTTGAACCGATGGCCGTTAATGCAACGCCAAAGAAAATAGAGAACACTACCAGCTGTAAAATTTCGTTACTAGCCATGGCTTCCATCACTGATTTAGGGAATACATGTTCTACAAATTTCTCGATAGAAAATTCCTGTGTTTTCCCCATCAAATCCTTAGCGCCTTCCAAATCAGCACCGGCAATATTTACTCCAACACCTGGCTTGGTAATGGTCACAAGAATCAATCCGAGTGTCAAACTCACCAAGGAGGCAGATACAAACCAGAGCATGGCTTTACCACCTACTCGACCAACTGTTTTTAAATCCCCTAATTTGGCGATTCCTACCACTAGGGTTGCAAAAACAAGCGGAGAAATAATCATTTGTACGAGGCGAATAAAAATAGTAGCGAGCAACTTTATTTTAGGTGCTACATATTTGATGGTATCGGCTGAGGCATGTTCATGAATCAGATAACCTGCACCGATTCCCAACAACATAGCTAAAACAATGTAAGTAGTTAATCGATTTTTTTTACGGGGAGCAGTCGTGGATATTTCCATGTTCAAAATTGTGTCTCGCAAGATAACAGATAATGTTTATCGGGTTCATCTCTGAGGAAAAGAAAAATGTAAACAAGGAGGTTTGGTTGTTGGCATTCAATAATTCATTATTTTTCACGCTCAATCACCAAAAAACTGAACTATGGGTTTATTCTCAAAAAAACCGATGCATCTAATCATGCAACAAGCGGAAGATTCGGAAAAAGGATTAAAACGAACACTGGGAGCAGGTTCTCTGGTCGCATTAGGAATTGGGGCCATCATTGGCGCCGGATTATTTGTTAGAACTGCGGCAGCGGCCGGACAAGCAGCTGGTCCGGCGGTAACACTTTCTTTTTTGATTGCTGCTATTGGATGTGCGTTTGCCGGACTTTGCTATGCTGAATTCGCATCGATGATTCCAATCGCTGGTAGTGCATATGCTTACAGTTATGTTACCATGGGTGAGCTTGTTGCCTGGATTATTGGTTGGGCATTAATCATGGAATATGCATTGGGTGCAGCTACCGTGAGTATTGCATGGAGTGAATATTTAAACAAGCTGTTAGGAGGACAGATACCATATGAATGGTGTCATTCGCCCTTTGAATCGTTAAAGACTGTCACGGGAGAATCTGTATCATTGATTACGGCTGCGATACCAGAAACTTCCAAGTCAATTCAGCAGGGAATCCTTACGTTATCAGATGCCCAATTTAAACTACTAACGCCTGAACTTTCAAAACTCGTGACCGTCACCAACGGAATCATGAATGCACCGGCATTATTGATTTTATTGGTCCTGACCATGCTTTTGATCAAAGGAACTCAAGAGAGTGCATTCGTAAACGCCATTATCGTATTCGTGAAAGTGGCTATTGTATTAATCTTCATTGTTCTCGGATGGCAATACATCAACCAGGATAATTATAAGCCTTACATGATTCCGGAAAATCTTCCCGGACATGAGGGTTTCTTTAAACACGGATGGGGAGGTGTACTTGGCGGTGCTGCAATCGTGTTCTTTGCGTTCATCGGTTTTGATGCGGTGAGTACGGCAGCTCAGGAAGCTAAAAATCCAAAAAGAGATATGCCAATTGGTATACTTGGCTCTTTAGCTGTTTGTACGATTCTATACATCTTATTTGGGCACGTATTAACTGGTGTAGCTAACTTCAATGAATTTAATAATTCAGGAAAAGAAGCTTCGGTTGCATATGTCATTTCAACTTATATGAAAGATTATGGATGGCTTTCAACCGGTGTAACTATAGCCATACTAGCAGGATTCAGCTCTGTAATTCTGGTAATGTTGATGGGACAAAGTCGTGTATTTTTCACCATGAGTAAAGACGGATTAATACCGAAAGTTTTCAGTGAGTTACATCCAAAATTCCAGACACCTTATAAATCAAACTGGATTCTGTTTTTGTTTGTTGGTCTGTTTGCTGCTTTCGTACCGGGTCATGTGGCGGGCGACTTAACTAGCTTCGGAACTTTGTTGGCGTTTGTATTGGTAAGCATTGGGGTTTGGATTTTGAGAATTAAAAGTCCGAACATCGAGCGTCCGTTCAAAACACCTTTGGTACCAATTGTTCCAATTTTAGGTGCTTTAATTTGCTTAGCGATGATTGTAGCGATTGATACCTTTACTTTGAAAGCGGCATTTGTTTGGATGGCCATCGGATTGGTGGTTTATTTCAGCTACAGTCGACACCACAGTAAACTGAAAAATCCTTCTGAAATCATTCCGCATGCGAGTGATTTTGAGAAAAAATAATGTAAACTTTAGTTATCAAAAAGGTTGCCGTTTGGCAACCTTTTTGATTTTCATGCTGAGTAGGTTTCTATGTTAATTTATAATAGGCAACCCACAACATACTTATTAATTTCTTATTCTTTTGTTCGAGACAAACCCCAATAGATAAATAAGCAAATAGGCAATTAATCTCTGATTAAACGTACAGAGAAACCGTAAGCCTTATTGTAGTTGTACCTGTATACATTGGCATTGTATAAGTTCAGGAAGCGGGGCCATGCGTAGGCCGCGTCAAACTCTCCGGCACTCCACCAGACGCCGAAGATTCCAACATCGAGGAATTGACCATCAAAGTTACGGTAGCCACCGGGAATACCTGCAAAACCACTGGAATTTGTAGCACCCGTATTCGGTGAATTCCAACCCGTTGTGCTTTTCATTGCACCGCCGGCTGTATAACTTTGGATACAATCTTGACAAGTTGTGTCTGCACCCGGATCAATGAACTTGACCAATCGGTTCCAATCCCGTTCCTTTGGTATCCGCCAGCCCTGTGGCGCCAGTCCACGTGGATCATTCACCGCATACCAGTTATACAAACGGCCATATGTTGAGGCATAGGTAGCACTGTCATTATTGAACCAGCACCAGGCACCGGTGGTAAGGTTTGCCCATTGCGTAGGATCGGTAACATATGGGATTGGATCGCCGTTGCGATAGCGAGCTACACTTAAGTTTTTGTTGCTCCAAATTTGGGTTCCGATGGTAACGGAAGGTATGGTAGTATCATAAGTCGGTAGTGGTACAGATGCTACTTCATTACCATTCATTTTTAGCCAAATCTGTCCATCAAACCCCTGCCATTCACCCTTCGGTCCGCAATCCGTGCAATAAATCATCAATCCTTGTGCCGGATTGGCAATGGCATTTCTTTGGGCAAATGTCATGCGGGGAGGTAATAATCCACGTTGGGTAGAGCTTACATCCAGTTCTGCAGATGGATGTGGATTGGTGGTTCCAATTCCTACATTTTGAGCGAAGCTAGTTGGGATAATTGATATGAATAATGCGAATAAAAGAAAGGTACGCATGGTTGCGAATTTGGATTTGAAGATTGTTGTGAAATATAAAGGTAATTTATTTATGAAATTGGAGATGATCATGAAACTATTTCATCCTTGCCATTTTTTTGCCGACGGTTTAAACCGTCGGCAAAGTTAAAAACAACATTCATATTGATTCATAAATAATATTTACCTGAATAAACCAGTTCTTAGTTAGTATTTTTTGACAGCCATTAACTAAATAGTTATGTATTCAGAATTATTAAAAAAAAGGATTTATGAAACTCTTATTTTTAAAAGAATTCAATAGTATCAAATACAATTAAAAAAACGGCACTCCTAAACTGAGTAGTTCGCATTTGTCGCTATGCTGACATGAAAACCAATCATTCATAGCTCATCTCATTGCATCAAATAATTCATGGTTCAAAAATTAATCCCTGACTAAACGAACTGAAAAACCGTCCGTCTTGCTTGCGTAACCCCTGTAAAGATTGGTATTGCTGTTATCCAGACGTCGATACCAAGAACTTGTTGCATCAAAATCAGCAGCACTCCACCATAACCCATAGAAGCCAATAAAACTGAATGAACCACCACCGTAGCGGATGGCGCCAGGCAAGCCGGCAAACCCACTGAAATTGGTAGCTCCTATGTTTGGCACATTCCAACCTGTTATACTCTTTAAAGTCCCGCCAGCTGTAGTGCTTTGATTACAATTTTGACATGTGGTATCAGCAGCCAGATCAATGAACTTAACCAAACGGTTCCAATCTTCTTCTGTAGGTATGCGCCATCCCTGTGGCGCTAAACCACGCGGGTCATTTACCGCATACCAATTATACAATCTTCCATAAGTAGCTTCATATGTGGCACTGTCGTTGTTGTACCAGCACCAAGCACCCGTAGTCAGATTGCGCCATTGTGTAGGGTCGGTTACTTGTGGGATGGGTTCGCCGTCACGGTAACGCGCAACGCTTAAGTTTTTATTTGTCCAAATTTGGGTTCCAATGGTTACGCTTGGTAATTCAGTCACTAAAAGTCCTAAGGCATTCCCTCCAAGCATGTTACACCAACGCGTCCCATTGAAATATTGTGGTTGTCCGCTACTGTCGCAATCCGTACAATAAACCATCAATCCTTGCGCTGGATTGGCAATGGCATTTCTTTGGGCAAACGTCATTCGTGGTGGTAGTAGTCCACGTTGTGTAGAGCTTACATCCAGTTCTGCAGAGGGATGAGGATTGGAAGTGCCAATCCCTATATTTTGAGCGAAGCTACTTGGGATAATTGCTGTGAAAAATGCAAACAAAATAGTTGTGCATTTAATGGAAGATTTGGATATAAACATTACTATAAAGATAGAGGAAATTCAATTCAAGGAAATTAATCAATCATTGATACACTTTCATGCACAAAGATTTTTTGCCGACGGTTTAAACCGTCGGCAAAGTTAAAATCGAGATACAAATTTTACATTAAATAATCTTAAGCAAATCCAATTGAACACGACTAGAACATCAATCATTAGTAGCAACATCAAACCTGAGACTTGCAATATTCGTAAGTCAATTCAAGTAAAAGATCACAACTATATTAAGGATGTTAAAACATGGAACTCAAAACTTGCTAACGCATTATAAAATTCAAGTATGAGGCTGCATGTTATTTTCGTAAAAGTTTTAATCCCAACTTTTACCTCATATCAATTTCATCTACAAATATGTGCGTATCACCACCGGCTCCTTCATGCCAGTTGGGCATTTTTCCATACTGCGTCGCCAATATTCGCAGATATCGAACCGGTTGCTTTTCAATTGGAATCACCACATCCAATCGGATTGATTCGAGTTGTTCAATGGGCAACAACCGACTACTTGAACCTACCGGTATAAATGTTATACCATCAACAGATGCAAATACCTGAATCGATTTCGGTGCGATGATCCAAGAGCGGGTATCTTGCAAAACCCCTACCGTTACACTAGAAATACTATCTGTACTTTTTCGATCAATCACCACATCCATCGGCACATGCTGATACCCTTGCCAATTTCCCATGCGCCAGTTTGAATTTCCACGAATACCATCAATCAGGCCCTGCGCCCCCCCACCCGCATACTGCGGCTCAAAGGATGTATTCAATCTAATCTCCCAATCGTGCAAAGACTTATAAAATACAGCTGTAACTACTTTACTGAAATTACCCTTTGAATCAATAGCAATCACTTTAACCGTAGTGCTAGTATCTATTTCGAATGGATTCGTGTATGGATTACTGTTAGCACTTGGTTCTTCACCATTAAGGGTGTAATATAGTTTTGTATTTTTTTGATCACTTGTCAAATGAATGGATTTCGTTCCATTAAAAGCTATCGACCCGCCATGGATGACCGGATTTTTTACAAAGGCCTGAGATTCCGATTTACTTGATTGTCTGGCAAATGAAACAATCGAATCACGCTGATCATTTTTCGAAATACTTCTGAGTAACAATGCCTGCAAATTCTGCAAGCTTTCTTCACGTACTGGCTTCTTAAATGCAGATGCAATCGAATCGCCACTCATTTCATATAACATGTTGCCGCCATTCATGAAATCCGCATGTGAAATGACGGGTATCTTCATCGCTTTTATTCCAGCGATTCCATATTTTCCCAAAGAAACTTTCGACACATATCGACGCCCATCGCCAGGCCACTGTGTATGAATTTGCATCACCCGACCGCTCTCGAAATTCAACACTACTTCATGCATCTGCGGACTACCAATCATATACAATCCATTGCCCGGAGTTACGGGGTAAATACCCATCGCACTCAAAACATACCACGCACTCATCTGACCGCAGTCTTCATTTCCAATCAAACCATCAGGCTCGTTCTTGTAGAACTCCTCCATGATTTTAGAGGCATAAAATTGCGTTTTCCAGGGGTGACGCGTATAATTGTACAAGTAGACAATATGATGACTAGGCTCGTTGCCATGCGCATATTGACCAATGAGACCAGTGATATCGCTTTGCTCCCTTCCT
>Ga0315905_10009139_pt1 | contig 10037 bp, 4 predicted proteins | sample LakEriMetagenome_5_FD_203522 | JGI IMG/M metagenome (GOLD analysis project Ga0315905, IMG submission 203522) | Freshwater fungal communities from buoy surface, Lake Erie, Ohio, United States - Buoy 4 MA121 | ecosystem: Environmental > Aquatic > Freshwater > Lake | place: USA: Lake Erie, Ohio... | reverse complement strand
GTTCAACGTCTCGGCAGCGGTAACCTTGCCGACCGCTTCCTTCTCGCTGGCAGCCTTCTCGCTGGACTCTGTGTCGTGGACTGAAGCTCCGATCAGGACGCGAATGTCGCGGCGATCCAATTCCTCTCGCTTGACCAACTCGGAGGCGAGCTGATCAAGATCCGCGCGGCGACGGTCGAGCAGTTCCAAGGCCTGGACGGAAGCTGCCTGTAAAATCTTGGTCACTTCTTCGTCGATCACTTCCATCGTATGTTCGCTGAACTGACGGCTTTGATGCATTTCCCGGCCGAGGAAGGGGTCCTCTTCGGTCATCTTGTAGCTGACCGGACCAAGCCGGTCGCTCATCCCCCATTCGGTGACCATTCGACGGGCCATCCGCGTAGCTCGCTCCAAATCATTCTGGGCACCGACTGTAAACTCATCGTAAACCAGTTTCTCGGCTGCCCGGCCGGAGAGCATCACCACGAGCGTGTCGCGAATCTCGTTCTCTGACAAATTCATCCGGTCTTCTTCCGGAACCATCTGGGTCACGCCGAGCGCCTGGCCTCGGGGAATGACTGTCACTTTATGCACGGGCATCGCGCCGGGCAGACTCCAGGCCGAGAGTGTGTGGCCCGCCTCGTGGTAAGCCGTCCGCTCTTTTTCCTTTTGATTGAGCACTTCCTCCCGTTTGGCGCCCATCAGCACCTTGTCGTGAGCGTAATACAGGTCGCTCATCTCGACCTTGGATTTATTTTGGCGGGCTGCCCAGAGAGCGGCCTCGTTGACCAGATTCTGAATATCGGCCCCCGTCATCCCGGCTGTCGCTTGCGCCATCACCTCGAGGTCGACATCAGGGCCCAACGGCACATCGCGCACGTGAACCTTGAAGATCTCCAGTCGCCCCTTCATCGTCGGACGGGAAACCGTGATGTGCCGGTCAAATCGGCCTGGCCGCAGCAACGCCGGATCGAGGACATCGGGACGGTTGGTCGCCGCCACCACGATCACCGACTCGGTCTTCTGAAAGCCATCCATCTCCCCCAGAATCTGATTGAGAGTTTGTTCGCGTTCGTCATGCCCACCACCGAGTCCCGCGCCCCGCTGCCGCCCCACCGCATCAATCTCATCGATAAAGATGATCGCCGGGCTCTGGGCTTTCGCCGTAGTGAACAGGTCGCGGACGCGACTCGCGCCGACACCGACGAACATCTGAATGAACTCGCTGCCATTGACGCTGAAAAAAGGCACGTTGGCTTCGCCGGCAATCGCCCGCGCCAGCAGCGTTTTTCCTGTCCCGGGGGGCCCCATCAACAACACGCCTTTCGGCACGCGTCCCCCTAACTTCTGGAACTTTCCCGGGTCCTTGAGAAAGTCGACGATTTCCTGCAGGTCAGCCTTAACGCCTTCCAGTCCCGCCACATCGGCAAACGTAATTTGCTTTTGGGTCGGCTCGTACCGCTTGGCCGGGCTGCGTGAGAAACTGTTGAGGAACCCGCCCCCGCCCAGCATCTGGTTCTGGGATCGACGGAACGAATAAAACAGAAACAGGAGCAAACCGATCGAAAAGGCGATCAGAAGAAAATTGAGAAACTGGTTCAGCCCCGTGGTGTCGGCCGCACTGACGGGAATTCCCGCATCGGTCAGTTCCTTCTCCAAATCCCGCAAGGATTCGGGGTTGTTCATCAGCGTGACCTGGAACTTGCGTTTCAGCACCTGACCCGGTGGCGGTTCAACTTCGCGGCCGCGGGGGTCGTAGCGGGGTTCTGCCGGGGCATCGTGCTTGAGGGTTCCCCGCGCAATGTGTCCGATCAACTCGACTTGCTCGACCGCGGTCTCAATCGGTCGACCATCCACCAAAATTCGGTTGCCCTTGAAATCCCGTCCGCGAATCAGGTTTTTGAAGTAGCCGAGGCTGATCTGGTCCGTTTCGGCCTGCTGCATCGCAGCGTAGACCAGAATTCCCAATAAACCGACGACTATCAGCACAATCCACAGATTGAAGTTTCGCATCGAACGCCCAGGGGCTCCATCTCCTCCCGAGCCGGGACCCCCCGACCTCGCGCCACGTTGATTTTCGTCCATAGTGTTTGCAGCAGTTCCAATTCTCGAGGCGACTGGAGTCGCCCCAGTCAAAACAGTCAATTGTACCGTTCAGAGCTATTTTACCAACCGACCAGCAACCGGGTCCTGGCTCGCAAAAAACCGCAATTCCCGGCGGTTGGCAACTTCTCCGGCCGGGGTGTCAGCCGCCCGCTTGTTCCGCAGCGCGAGCGCGGGATGCCTTTCCCACAGGGAAAGGCTGCTTTCAGCACTCAATCACGTTGACGGCCAACCCACCGCGGGCCGTCTCCTTGTACTTCGATTTCATGTCCCGACCAGTGTCTCGCATCGTTTTGATCACCTTGTCCAGAGACACGAAATGCTTGCCGTCTCCCCGCAAAGCGAGTCGCGAAGCGTTAATCGCTTTGACTGCCGCCATCGCGTTCCGCTCGATACAGGGAACCTGAACCAATCCGCCAATCGGATCGCAAGTCAAACCCAGATTGTGCTCCATGCCAATCTCGGCCGCATTCTCCACCTGCTCCGGCGTCCCCCCAAGTACTTCCGTCAACCCGGCCGCCGCCATCGAACAAGCCGATCCCACCTCGCCCTGACAACCGACTTCCGCTCCTGAAATCGAAGCATTCTCTTTAAACAGGATTCCAATCGCCGCAGCGGTCAACAGAAAGCGAACCATTCCCTCCGGATTGGCCGCATGACAGAAGCGATGATAATAGTGCATCACCGCAGGAATGATTCCGGCAGCCCCATTGGTCGGCGCGGTCACCACCTGCCCACCCGCCGCATTCTCTTCATTGACCGCGATTGCCCAGCAGTTGACCCAATCCATGATCCCGACGCCTGCGTGCGACTGCGGATCGCTCTGCAACTTCCGAAAGAGCGAGGCGGCGCGGCGTTTGACCTTCAAGCCGCCGGGCAAAATCCCCTCGTTGTGACATCCGCGCTCGACGCAGCGCTGCATCACATCCCAAATCTCCAGCAAGCCGGACTGGATTTCAGCCTTGGTCCGCCAAGCCTGCTCATTAGCCCACATCACTGAACTAATCGATAACCCCTGCTCACGACAATGCGTCAGCAACTGGGCTGCGGTCGTAAACGGAAAAGGCAACTTGGTCGAGTCGGCAACGATCTGATTGGCCTCCGCTGCCTGCTCGTTCACAACGAACCCGCCACCGATCGAGTAGTAGGTTCGCTGCAGCAGCACTTCCCCCGCCGCAGACAGAGCCTGAAAAGTCATCCCGTTGGAATGGTAGGGCAATGTCTTGCGTTGAAAGCCGAGGTCCTCCGCCTCTGTCCAGCTGATTTCGCGATCCCCACCCAATTTCAGTCGGGAATTGGCTCGGACAGAATCGACCAGTTGAAACAGGTGATCCGGGTCAGCCTTTTCCGGTGCAATCCCGCTCAAGCCGGCAATCACCGCCTTGTCCGTGCCGTGGCCGCGGCCAGTCGCTCCCAACGAACCGTAAAGGTCGACCCGCACCCGCACGGTCTGATCCAGTACCTGATGAGTCTGCAGGCGTTGGACGAACATCCGCGCTGCCCGCATCGGCCCCACGGTATGCGAACTGGAGGGACCAATCCCAATCGTAAACAGATCAAAAACACTGATTGCCAAGGATAAGCCTTTTCAAAAAACCAACGAATCCGTTCAATTACCCGCCCGAGCCGCTTCACAAAGCTGACTGATTTTCCCGACCAGCCAGCCGCGTTTCTCCGCGTCTGCCACTTGGGCCAGCCGGAAAAACTCCGGCAGCTGCAGCTGCTCATCCGCCCATAACTCGCCAAACAGGACGTCGAGCGGAATCGGCTTGTGCTCACCGGCCGCGACGAGCAAGTGCTCCAGCACCTCTTCGCACTCCAGATTCCGCACCGCGCAGATCTGATTCCAAGCATAGCCATCTGCCAGTAACCGCCAAGTCCAAAACCAGTTCGGCTGGCGGGCGGTAAGATGGGGCAAGTCAACTCGGGTTCTGCTCAGTCCAAGACCGGAGCGAATTCCCGTCTTTTTGACCGAGCTCGCCTCCTCTTCCCGCTCAGACCGGGGAACCATTTCCACGACCGGAACCGAATCGAGCAAGGCGGTCACTTGGTCATCGTTGGATTTCGCGTCCCAGCCCCCGGCCACCTCTCCCGACTTCTCCTGCTCGCCACTTCTGACTTCCCCCGCCGCCCCGGAATGGGGAGCGAGAGCCGTCCCGCGCGGTGCGCTTCCCTTGAACGCCGCCGCCAAGCCGCTGGCCAACGGACTCGGCATCTGAGCCCAAACCGATTCAGAAAACTGGCCCCGCAGCCACTCCCGGCCGCTGGGCGTGAGATCGATCACCGGCCGGAACTTGGCTGTTTGGGTCTGCCCCAGCCTCGAGGCGGACAACAACCAATCCAGCATCTCGTTGATCAGATCCAGCTTGGCGGCCTGCAGCAAGCCGAACGTGGAGAGCTTCTGTAAGCCCTTGCTCTGCACCTTTTTTGACTGGGAACCGGCCAGCATCTGGGCGATCAAGGTCTTGCCAATTCGCCCCTGTGTCCGAGCCACGCCGCTCAGCGCCACCTGCACGGCGTAGCGAACGGCCGCTTCGCTGATCGGGTCCACTGCGACATTGCGAACCTCGCGCGGAAGCTTTCCCTGCTCGGGATGATCTCCGCCTTGCCCTGTCACCTCAAACCCCGCGGCCAATCCGCTTGCCGCCGGTGGGCGCACTCCGCCCGCAAGGCACTGGTCACACGCTCCGCAGGCTTCCCGTTTTGAGTCGCCAAAGTACTCGAGAATCTTCAGTTGACGACAGCCCCGGGTCGAGGCGAAATCGATCATCTTGTTCAGTCGCTCAAACTCCAGTTCTTTTCTTCGGGCCAGAGCGGCAAAATCGATCTGCAGTTGATGAAAGGGAATCGTCCGATCCTTGACATGAATCGCCCGCCCCCGAAACGGCGGCACATAATCAATCTCTTTCAACTCGCTCAATTGACGAAGCGACTTGGCGATCGTGGTCCACTTGGCATCCAACCGCTTGGCCAAATAGGCGGGGTTAAACAATACCATGTCGCCGCGGAGCGAACCGACAATCTGCTCCAACTCCCGCAACACCTTCCGCCGGGACTTGGCTTCGCGCGGCAGCAAGTCGACTAACGTCGGCAGATTGGAGTCAATCTTGATTCCCGCCATGTTTTGCTGTGCATCGAGCCGCTCAATCGCCCCTGCCTTCTCCAGCAGGTGCTCGCAATTCGCAATCCCCTGGGTGCCCAACGAAATGTTCAAGTCATCCTTGACATCCTGCAATGTCAGTTCGATTGGGTCCTGCTCATAGGAACAAAGGTAGTCGTAGACGTCCTTGATAATCGCTTGCGAGGGATACGAGTTCTCGATGAAAAACTCGTGAATAAAGCGGTCCTGATAGGAAAACAGCAGCAAGCAGGTTGAGGGCTGGCCATCGCGTCCCGCTCGACCGGCTTCCTGGTAATACGCTTCCAAACTCCCCGGAATGTTGTAGTGGACAACAAACCGCAAATCCGGCTTGTCGATCCCCATGCCGAAGGCGTTCGTCGCCACCACAATCGGAGTCCGCCCCGACATGAAGTTGTCCTGCACCCGCAGCCGCTCATCGTGCCCCATCCCGGCGTGGTAAAACTCCAGCTTGCGGCGGATCGCCGGAGTCAACAGTTCGACAACGTGCTCACAGTTCTTGCGCGTCGACGCATAAATAATCCCCGAGCCGGGAGTCTGATCGACAAACTCCACCAATCGCTGGTCGCGAGCCGAGTTACTCGCCGGAGACTCCACCCGCAACGACAGGTTGCCGCGGGCAAAGCCGGAGACAAACGTCGTCGGCGCTTCGAGCCGCAATACCTCGGCAATATCCTGCCGCACGGACTGAGTCGCCGTCGCGGTCAGGGCAACGGTCTGCGGATTTCCCAACCGCTCCCGAAAGCGCCCCAAGCGGGCATAATCCGGCCGAAAGTCATGCCCCCACTGGCTGATGCAGTGCGCCTCATCCACCGCCAGCAGGCTGATCGAAGTCTGGGCAATCGCCCGCAAAAATCCCGCGCTCCGCAATCGCTCCGGAGCCAAATAGACCAGGCGGTACCGGCCCGCGACCATCCGATCAATCCGCTGCCGTTGCTCTTCCGGCGGAATCGAGCTGTTAATAAAGGTCGCTGGGATGCCAAGTTCGCTCAGCGCATCGACCTGGTCCTTCATCAAGGCAATCAGCGGGGAAATCACCAGCGTCAGCCCACCGCGAGCCACGGCCGGCAATTGGTAACAGAGGCTCTTCCCTCCGCCTGTCGGCATCACGCAGAGCGTATCTCTCCCGGAGAGAATGGCCTCGACCACGTCCCGCTGTCCGGGGCGAAAACTGGTCAGGCGAAAGGCAGCAAGACACTGTTCGAGGTCGTACAAGGGAGGGCTCGCGATGAGAGGCCAAACGGGTTAGAGACAAGCTTGAATCCCGGACGTCTCCCTGGCCGGCTACACCCTGCAAGTATAAAAAAACGACCGATGCCCTGCGAGCACCGGTCGCCAATTTGAAGCCTGTAGTCGGACTCCCACTGCGGAGCAGCCCGATTTCTGCCTATACCAATTTGAGGTTCTTCATCTCCTCACTGAACATCGACTTGGCCGTTGCCTCCGAATCGGCTTCCGGCAAGGCGTCACTGCGGTAGTCAAACCACTCCGGCTGGAAGGGGACAAAGCCATGTCCGCCCGGGCGCTGGGAGTTTTGAATCGCCAACCGAGCCGTCAAGGCTATCACGGCATCCGCCAACGCATGCGGGCCGTCGCAGCGGGTCTGATTGCTGTAATCGCCTTCCGAAATGCACCAAGCCCAATGCTCAATCTCTTCGCGATACCCGCGGCTGACCGGGGCACTTCCCTGAGCTGCCTTGGCTGGGGCCGAATCGCCACTGGCTGAAGTGTCGAGGACGGCACTGCCACCCTTCTTGGTCACACCCGCCTTTGTCGAAGTACCCGCCAGCGGATAAACCATCACTTCCTGCTCGCGATCGAGAACCAGCGTTCCCTTGGTCCCCATCACGACTTCACCGTACCCGCCGAAGCCGTTGCCATTAATCGACGAGTAAGTGACCACGACCTTCTTGTCGGAATTCTGCTCGTAGCCGGGCACGCCCGTCTTGGGATTGGGGAGTTGATTAACCGGATCCTTGTAACCGACATCGAAGTCGTAGCCGTAGCCCTGCCCCGGGAATTCAAACATGCAGTACACATGGTCATCGGCATCGCGGTCGACCGGGAAAAGGTGCCGCCCCCCAATCGCATGGACCGTCAGGGGATGCACTTTCTTGCCGATCTCACGACTCAACGCCGACACAAAAATGCTTGAGGCGTCGAGCTGATGACTTCCCAATTCGGCCATCAACCCTCCACCGGTCCGATCCCACAGACGCCACCGAACCAACTCCTCCAATGCCGAGCGAACTCGCCCCGGTCCATAGACTTTCGGGTCATCGAGGTAACCGTGCTCGGCGGCTGCCACCAGCTTGTCCTGGTCCCAGGCCATCCATTGAGCGATCTGCTTTTCCAGAATTTTGACATCCGCCGGCGACGTTGCCGGGTCAGCCAATTGCTTGCGGAACTCACGGAGTTGCTCGGCAATCCGATCGATCATGGCGCCGCCAGTAATCGGCAGCTCACCACCGGGCAGGGGTGGCGCCCAGGTATCGGAACCGGGTTTATTATTGCGGTGCCACTGGGCGCGAATGTGATGCACCTCGCCCAACAGACCCCAGCGAATCAGGTTGACTGCGTTGTCATACAGAATGCTGTAGTGCCGCTGATGTCCGATCGAAAGAAACCGCTGCGTCTGCTCGGCTGTGCGACACATCAATTTGCATTGGGCAATGTTGTGCGCCATCAGCTTTTCACAGAGCACATGCTTGCCGGCCTTCATTGCCGCGACCGCGATCGGGGCATGCAGGTGCAACGGAGTGGCGATGATCACCGCCTCGATATCAGGGTCGGCGATCGCTTCCTGCCAGCCGCCGGTGTAAACCTTGACGTGCCGGCGGGCCTCGGCCTCGTCCTTGTAACCGTAGACCTTGATCAGCCCGGGACGGACGTAAGCCGTGCTGGAAGTTGCCCAATCGCCGTGAAACGCCCGATGCACGCTCGAGGGACGAATGTCGCAGATCGCTCGCAAATCGATGTAATCAGGATTCAGGGAGCCCAGCAGCACGTTTCCTTCGTCGCCGGTCCCGATCACGCAGGTCCGAACGGGGTTCCGCGGGCGGTTGTAGCCAAAGTACATTCCCCCCACGCCAGCCGCAGTCAAGCCACCGGCCGCCACCGCTCGGGTCAAAAAGTCCCGGCGATTCATCTGGTCAAACGCGGTGACCGCGCCGTAGTAATTGTCCTTGCCGATTTCCCGTTCTTCCGGACTGAGATTAATCATTGCAAAATCCTGAATCAAAACTCTGTTTGTAGCTGAATTGGTTCATCGGCCACCGAGCATTCCCGGCTCAAGCCGCTGCGACTCACCTGACCAACCTGAGCGGCCCGCCAGTCGTGGACGCCATCGAGCGTCAGGCCGTCTGCGGCACTGCAGGACTGGTTGGCGCCCCCGCTGCGGACCGCGGCTTGGATCGCCGAAACAAACTCCACAAATAATCAAGCCCAAGGGTGTTGGCCGAACCTGCGGCGGCAATCACCAGCAATCCCGCAAGTTCAACCAATTGATAGTAGGTTGGCGTCGTCCCCGGAATCCAGAAAGGCTGGGTCAGCACCACGGAGGCCAAAAACAACGCTGCTGCAATCGCCGCCGGGGTCGTCAACAATCCGAGGATCAACAAGACGCCGACCGTTGTGTCAAACCAGGGGATAATCTTGTTGATCCACTTCAGCTTGCTCTGCGGCTGATCAAAAGGACGATGCAAAGCCACCCGCCCCGCGTCCCGTTGTGGCCCGACTGCCAATCGGTTGACTTGCTGTTCGAGCGAATCCCAAATCGCCACCACCTGAGCGGACCATTGATTGATCTTTCCAGTCCGGTCGGTGCGAATCGAGTCAACCTGTTGACGCAACGACTCGACTTCCATCGCCGTACGAGCAGCGGCAGCGCCATCCCGTTGAAAACCATTCAAACGCTCGGCCGTCGAGAAATGGGCGATCAGTTCAACGCGATTTTCATTGAGCCAGTCTCGCAGCAATTGCTGGTGGTGCTTCAACTGTTGGTTCGCTTCGGCTCGCTGCCGCCCCAACTGCTTTAATGCGGCTTCCTGGGCACTCAGTTCGGCTTGCACCACCGGCGAGTCACCCGCAACCCCGCGGAGCTTTTCGATCGAATCCTCCAACTGTTTCCGGGTCCGATCACTGTCAAATCCATAGTGTGAGGAGGCGCGGTCGACAAAATCATCCCAAATCGCCAGCGTCAAAGCCGGGTCGACATCCATCGCCGGACGGCCGTCGCGTTCCACTTCGACCACACAAAGCTTCTGCTTCCCTGTCGGGTCGTCGAGCATTGTCTGAAACCACGGCGCCAGCGGACCGCGGGCACCCCCGAGGAAGTATGAGGCTTGGAAATTTCCCGTTTTGAGTTTGTCGGTCCCTTCGAAAAAGAAGTGAAAACCGATGGTCAGCCGAAGTGCCACCAATGCCACGGCAATCGCAAACAATTGAAATCGACTCATCAGAATCCACAAGTTCCTGAAGGAAAAACATTACCGGATGCCGCGCCATCGCCGACACATGATCAGCGAGCCCACCCCGCCCCCCTTGTCCAAAGCGGAACCGTGTCTCGCCAGACCAAAGCTCGGGGCCAACTTCCGAGGCCCCTTCATTCTATCAGGCCGGATCGCCCGAAGCAGCGCAGGATTCGCAAACAGCTGTTAGAAAACGATTGCAAATCAGTGGTCAGTTAGTGATCGCTTGGCCGAATTCCCTTCCCGGCCGAAAGCAAACCAATTCGGGCCCCTGGCCGTTGCCGCCGTCCAGCGGCTCAGCGCGGCTGCGCACCGGATTCGTCTTGCTTGCCAACCGCCGCTTGACC
>Ga0315905_10009138_pt1 | contig 10038 bp, 7 predicted proteins | sample LakEriMetagenome_5_FD_203522 | JGI IMG/M metagenome (GOLD analysis project Ga0315905, IMG submission 203522) | Freshwater fungal communities from buoy surface, Lake Erie, Ohio, United States - Buoy 4 MA121 | ecosystem: Environmental > Aquatic > Freshwater > Lake | place: USA: Lake Erie, Ohio... | reverse complement strand
CACGTTCGCCCGCTATCTCGACTGGCAGGAGCGCCGGGTCCGCGATGCGGGCGTGACCGTGCTCCTCGGCACGGCCGCTGATGCGGAGTCTGTGGCTGCTGCGGACCCCGACGTCGTCATCGTCGCGACCGGTTCACGGCCGCGCCGACCGTCGGTCCCCGGTGACGACCTGCCGCACGTGGTGGACCAGCGCGACGTGCTCGACGGCCTGGCAGCCGTGGGTCACCGTGTGCTGATCATCGCGCAGGACGACCACATGCCGCCGCTCGCCGTCGCCGACGCCCTGGCCGAGCGCGGCCACGGGGTGACGGTGCTCTACTCCACTCCGGGCCCGGCGCCGTTGATCAGCCGCTACTCGATCGGCGGCATCATGGCTCGGCTCGAGACGGCCGGTGTGACGTTCGTGTTCAGCGAGCAGCTCGTGGGCATCACCGAGTCGCAGGTGCACACGCGCAAGGTCTACTCCCACCTGCCCGGCGTCATCGACGGGATCGACACAGTGGTGCTCTCCTGTGGTGGCGAGCCCCGCGGAGAGCTCGGCGTGCAGCTGCGGGAGCAGGGGCTCGACGTGCACGTCATCGGCGACGCCTACGTGCCGCGTCGACAGCTCCACGCTGTGAGGCAGGCGTACGCCGTCGTCGCGCAGCTCGGTGATCCCGGTAGCGTCGCGCCATGACGGGCATCACGCTTGAGCCGACGACGATCGACGTGCCCGTGGCCGTCATCGACGACCTCCGTGAGCGGCTCGCTCGCACCAGGTGGTTCGATCCGCTACCGGAGTCTCAGTGGCGCTACGGCACCGACCAGGAGTACCTGCGCGACCTGTGCGCGTACTGGGCGGACGGATTCGACTGGTACGCGGTGCAGGACCGCTTCAACGCGTTCGAGCAGGTCGAGACCGTCATTGACGGCCAGCGGATCCACGCGTTCCATCAGCGTTCGCCACGTTCCGACGCGACACCCCTGCTGCTCGTGCACGGATGGCCGGGATCGGTCATCGAGTTCATCGACTGCATCGGCCCGCTCACAGACCCCGACGCGAACGGCGCTCCAGGAGCGCCCGCCTTCCATGTCGTCGCTCCGTCGATCCCCGGCTACGGATTCTCCGGCCCGACCCACGACCACGGATGGGGAATCCGGCGCACCTCGAGCGCCTTCGACGACCTCATGCAGGCGCTCGGATACAGCCGGTACTCCGGAGCAGGGGGCGACTGGGGTGCGACCGTCCTCACCGACCTGGCCCGCTCGGATCGCTCCGGCTCGCTGACCGCACTGCACCTGACGATGCCGACGGGGCTGCCGCCGGCGCGGGGGGAGTCCGAGGAGCTCACCGACTTCGAGGCCGCATCCCTTGCCCACTGGGATGACGCGGTGGCCACCGGGCGGGTGGAGCACGTGAACGTCAACACCCATCGACCGCACACCTACGCGCTCGCGATGAACGACTCGCCCGCGGGACTGCTGTCGTGGCTGGTCGACATGTTCCGCTCCTTCACGGTGTACGAGGGCGACGTCGAGTCTGCGCTCAACCGCGACCAGCTGCTCGCGAACGCGACCATCTACTGGGCAACGGGGACGATCCCCTCCGCCATGCGCCTGTACGGGGAATGGGCACGGCAGAAGGCCGCGCAGCCCGAGCCGCCGTTCGTCACGGTGCCGGTGTCCGTCTCGATCTTCCCGAACGACATCCGCCGCTGGCCACGATCGTGGGCGGAGCGGTGCCTGACAGTCGTGGACTGGGAGGTGCTCCCCGCCGGTGGTCACTTCGGCTCCTGGGAGCAGCCCGAGCTGTTCGTCGACGCGGTGCGCCGCAGTCAGTCGTCCCGATGAGCATCGACGCCGCCGGCCTCGGCGTCGACGGGCTGTCGGCCGCCTACGCCGACGGAGCCCTGTCGCCGGTCGCGGTCGTGCAGGAGTGTCTCGAGCTCATCGACCGCCTCGATCCGCAGCTCAACGCGTTCGTGCTCGTGGACGGCGAGCGCGCACTGGCCGACGCGCGGGCCAGCCAGGAGCGGTGGCAGCGCGGAGAGCAGGTCGGGCCGCTCGACGGCATCCCGGCCACCGTCAAGGACCTGCCCGATGTCACCGGATGGCCGACCCGCAAGGGCTCGGTGCACACGGACCCCACCGTGCTCGCCACACAGGACTCGCCCGTGGCGGCTCGGCTGCACGAGGCGGGCTGCGTTCTGCTGGGCAAGACGACGCTGCCGGAGCAGGGGTGGACCGGCGCGGGTCACAGCCCCCTGACCGGCATCACCCGCAATCCGTGGGACCCGGCTCGCACCACCGGCGGCTCCTCAGCGGGGGCCGGCGCCGCAGCCGCGACCGGCATGGGCGTCCTGCACGTCGGCACCGACGGCGGTGGTTCCATCAGGATGCCGTCGTCCTTCTGCGGCGTCGTCGGCCTCAAGCCCACCCTCGCCATCGTCCCCGTCCACCCGCCGGCGGGGTCCGGCCTGCTCAGCCACGTCGGCCCGATGGCGCGCACCGCCCGCGACGCCGCGTGGATGATGAGCGCGATCGCGCAGCCGGACGTCCGCGAGGTCTATCCGGCAATGCGAGACCAGCGTTCATGGCTGGAGGGGATCGACGACGGAGTCGCCGGACTGCGCATCGCCTACGCGCCGGTGTTCCCTCACGCGGTCGTCCACCCGCAGGTCGCCGCCGCGGTGGCCGACACCGTCCGCCTCCTCGCCGACCAGGGCGCCCACGTGGACGAGCTGGACATCAGCGCTCTCGGTCTGCCCGACTGTCACGACGCCTTCCTCACGCTCTGGGACGCCGGCGTCGGGCGCGCCCTCTCTGACGTGCCCACCGATCGGCTGGCGCTCAGCGATCCCGGGCTCGTCGCGACGTGGGAGCGCGCCCAGGGGATCAGCGCGCTGGACTATCTCGCGGCCGACCGGGTCCGAGCGGACGCGACCCTCGCTCTTGCCGCGCTGCTCGAGCGCTACGACGTGCTGGTGTCGCCGACGATGCCCGAGGTCGCGTTCACCGCGGGGGAGGCGCTTGCCGATCCCGCCACCCAGCAGCACTGGATCGACTGGACGCCCTTCACCTACCCGATCAACATGACCCGGAACCCGGCTGCGTCGGTGCCGGTCGGGCTGTCCGCCGAGGGCCTGCCGATCGGGATGCAGGTCGTCGGACGCCACTACGACGACCGTCTCGTCCTGCGCGTCGCGCGGACGGTCGAATCGGTGAATCCGCCGCGAAAGTGGGCTCTGCCCACGTAGGCTCCGCGGGTCAACCACATTGGGGGGTCCAATGCGCGTTCGCGCTCTCATGGCCGGCGCCGTCGGCGTCGCCGTTCTCGCTGCCGGTGTCCCATCGGCCCAGGCCATCACCGGCGGCCAGCCGGACTACGAGGGTCACCCGAACGTCGCCCTGCTGCTGTTCTACTCCAAGGACGCAGCCACCGACGAGGTCGCCTTCCGCTACCGCTGCACCGGTTCGCTCGTCAGCCCGACAGTCATCCTCACGGCTGCGCACTGCACCGAGGGTATCGAGGGCGTCGTGCTGGCCACGTTCACGAGCGAGATCGCACAGGAGCCCCCGTCAGGTCTGCCGCGTGCCGCTGACGACCTCATCATCGATCCGGACACGGGGGAGTCGACGGGATCCACGAGCGGCTTCTCCCCGGACCAGGCCGGCGGATCCTTCGACTTCGTCGCAGGGACCGCCCACGTGCATCCGGCGTACTCGGGATTCACGGACATGGCGAACTGGAACGACGTCGGCGTCGTCACCCTCACCGCCCCCGTGGACGCGACGCCCATCGCGGTGGCGCCGCTCGGCACGCTCGATGCTGTGGCGCAGCCCGCTCTCAACTCCACCCTGTTCACGTTCGTCGGCTACGGCACCCGGGTGGACAAGCCGGACGCGGGGCCGCAGCGGCCGGTGCCGCTGTCCTACCCGCTCATCCGCCGGGTCACAGAGTCACCCGGCCAGAAGCTGACCGAGCAGATCCTCCAGGCGAACGGCAACCCGAACGACGTCAAGGGTGACGGCGGCACCTGCTTCGGCGACTCGGGTGGCCCCGGACTGCTCGACGGCCAGCAGGTCACCGTGACCAGTTACGGGTTCACCGACAACTGCCGGTACATCGATGGTCACCAGCGCCTGGACATCCCGGTCGTGCAGGAGTGGCTGGCGACGTTCGGCATCCCCGGCATGGCACCGGCCGGCAGCACGCCCGAGGAGCCCGTCGGCCCTGGCAAGGGTGCTGGGAAGGGCAAGGCCACCGGCAACGGGAACGGCAACGGCAACGCGAACGCCGATCGACCTGGTTTCGGCTCGGGTGACGTGCGGGGCAATGGTGCTGCGGTGGGCCAGTCCAACGACAGGGGTCGCGACGACCTGCGGGCGGTGCGGGCGGGTCAGTCCTCGTAGAACCTGCCGTGGTAGCCGAACAGCACCGGATGGGGCAGCTCGGCACGCGCGATCTCGGCCAGGGACTGCGCATCGAGCACCAGCAGGAACGACGTGCCCGCCCGCTCGTCGAGCACCACTGCCAGCAGGACGCCGTCGTCCTCGGCGACCCGTCCGGGGCGGCCCGCGAACACGGCCTCACCGGGGTAGCAGCCGGGCTCGTGCCAGGTGCGCGTCGAGCCGTCCCGGATGTCGATCTTCACGATCTGGTCGTAGAACCCCTCCCGGTCGTGAAGCCCGACCCCGTACACGAACCGGTGCTCCGACGACATGGCCATCCGCTCGTCGTCGTAGGACGGCAGCTCGATGCAGGTGTCCGAGAGGGTCTCGGTGACGACTGACCGGGAGCGACCCTTCACAGGCAGTCGGTAGCGGCGGAGGGTCCCCGTCGGCAGCACCGACTTGGGGTCCTCCAGTCGGTTCACGTAGAAGGCGTCGATGATCGACGCGTCGTCGTAGCCGACGAGGTCCACCACCAGGTCGTCTCCCGCCTCGTGGGCGTTGACGTGGTGGAAGGCGAAGAAGGAGTCGGTCTCCCAACTGCCGACCGGTCGGCCGGTCGATCGGTCGATCACGTGGAAGCGCGTGCCCCGCTTGGGTCGCCAGCGGAAGTTCTCGATGTACGGACGCAGCCACAGCAGCAGGGACAGGGGGTTGACGGTGAAGGGGAACTCGGCGATCACCAGGTACCGGGATGACATGCCGAACGAGTGCAGGTAGGCGGGCTCGCGGGCGGCGCGGGTTGCCACTGTGGTCGTCTGCAGGCTGGGGTCGTCGAGGGCGAAGCGGCGCAGGGCATACCGGCTCACGGCCCCGTAGCGCGTGACGAGGTTGTAGCCCTCCCCTCGACCGCGGTCCAGCTGCGGGTGCACCGTGGTCATCCGCCCGAAGGTCGACGTGTCCCAGCCGGTCACGCCGACAGAGGCGAGGGTCCGGGGATCGAACTCGACCTGGATCGGGGTCTCCGCGAGCGCGAGGTAGCGGTCGGCGATCCGGGTGATGTTGACCTTCGCGCTGTCGGTCACCTCGGGGTGGAAGACGGCCGCAGTGCGAGCGAACAGCGAGCGGCACGGGTCGGTGGCGAACTCCGAGTAGGCGATCCGCCCGGTGCGCTGCGAGTCCGAGCGGGCCCTGCCCTCGAGGAAGCGGCTGCCGTAGGACACGCGCCCGTCGTGGATCGAGAACCGATGGAGCATCGCCAGGCCGTCGAACCAGTGCCGGTAGCGCTGCTCGCCGACCGTGAAGGTTCCCGGGCCGTTGCGCAGCAGCGTGCCCGTCAGCCAGTCGGGCAGGGACCCACGGACGGGGACGTCGTCGATGACGGTCTCCGGCGACTCACCGAGCCCGAGGGTCGCGTACCCGGCGACCGTCACGTCAGACTCGAACGGGCTGGGCCTCGGCTGCGCGAGCCACTCCCGCCGGGTCGATCAGGGTTGCCGCGATCTTGCCGGACGCGAGCACGGCGGGAACCCCGGCGCCCGGGTGGGTACCCGCCCCGACGATGTAGAGGCCGTCGACGTCCTGGGAGCGGTTGTGCGGACGGAACCAGCCGGACTGCATGAGCGTCGGCCGCAGCGAGAACGCTGAGCCGCGCGGAGTGTTGAGCACATCGCGGAAGTGATCGGGGCCGATGGCGTGCTCGACGACGATGTGTTCCCGCAGTCCGGGCAGGTAGCGCTCCTCCAGGGTGCTGATCACCGTCTCACGCACGGCACTGGCCTCGTCCTCGGCGGCCTCGGGGGACGCGTACCCGTCAGCATCAAGGGGAGGAGCGGCCACCAGCACGTACATGTTCTCGCAGCCGGGCGGGGCGATGCTCGCATCGGTCCGAGAGGGCACGTGCACGTAGAGGAACGGATCGTGGGCCATCTCGGAGGCCGAGGGACGCCGCCGGCCGAAGACCCGCCGCATCGCGGCCCGACCCTCGCGAGGGAGCAGGATGTTGTGATGGGTCAGCGGCGAGTCCGGCCACTGACGGTCGGCACCCAGGTAGAGCACGTGCAGGGACATGCTCGGCTTCTGCAGTCGCAGGCGCAGGTCCGGGTTCCACGTGCGCCGCTGGCGACGCAGCAGCGTGCCGTAGGTGTGGCCGGGATCCCCGTTCGAGATCACCACATCGGATCGGTGCTCGGTGCCGTCGGCGAGCCGGATGCCGGTGGCCCGCCCGCCCTCGACGGTGATCTCGTCGACCTCGGCACCGAGGTGGATGCGTCCGCCGAGGCGCTCCAGCAGTGATCCGATCGCGGCAACGAGGGCGCCCGTGCCGCCGCGTGCGTAGTGCACGCCCCAGCGGCGCTCGAACTCGACGATCAGGGCGTAGAGCGCCGGAGTCGTCGACGGCTGGCCGCCGACGAGCAGCGGGTGGAAGGACAGCGCCTGCCGCAGGAAGGGGTCCGACACGAAGTGGTTGACCGTGTTGGACACCCCGAGCATGGCGCGGTTCTGCACCATGAACGGCATCATCGCGAGCATGACCTGCGGCTGCATCATCGGTCGCTCGGTGTACGGGTAGAAGGCGTCGAAGATCCGGCTGATGCGCGACATGAGAGCGGCCACGCCCTGCACGTCGTCAGGGTTGCGGCGCTGCACCTCGCCGAGGAGGGAGTCGAGGCTGGCCGTGTAGTTGAAGGGCCGACCGTCGGCGTCGAACACCCGGTAGAACGGGTCGAGCGGCACGAGGTCGACGTGGTCGGCCAGGCGCTCTCCTGCGAGGGCGAACAGCTCCTCGAACATGAACGGTGCCGTGAGCACGGTCGGGCCTCCGTCGAAGCGGAACCCGTCGATCTCGTACTGGTAGGCGCGACCACCGATGCGGTCGCGCTTCTCGAAGACGTCGACGTCGTGCCCGGCAGCTGCCAGTCGGACGGCAGCCGCGAGGCCGCCGAACCCGCTTCCGATCACCGAGACGCGCATGCGGGGACAGTAGGTGGGAAATGGCCAACCCGCGAATCGAAATCCCGGCGCTCGCGGGTCGGTGGCATGAGAGAGGATCGGTGCATGGAGGTGCTGCGTGTCCGGGATCCGGACGATCCCCGGCTCGTGGACTACACCGGGCTCACCGATGTGGCCCTGCGCTCTCGGCGCGAGCCGGCCGAGGGCCTCTACATGGCGGAGAGCGCCGAGGTGATCGGGCGCGCGCTTGACGCCGGCCACCAGGCCCGGTCGGTCCTGCTGGAGGAGCGGTGGCTGGATCCCCTCAGCGGCCTCCTCGAGCGGATGGGGGACATCCCCGTCTACGCCGCCACTCCGGACGTTGTGCGGGAGATCACCGGCTTCCGGATGCACCGCGGTGCCCTCGCGGCCATGCATCGCCCCACCCTCCCCGACGTCGATGACCTGCTGTCGACCCCGGGAGTGCGCCGCGTCGTCGTCCTCGAGGACATCGTCGACCACACCAACGTTGGCGCCATCGTGCGATCGGTGGCCGCGCTGGGCGCGGACGCCGTCCTGGTGACCCCGCGGTGCGCGGATCCGCTGTACCGGCGCAGCGTGCGGGTGTCGATGGGAACGGTGTTCCAGGTGCCGTGGACGCGGATCGACCCGTGGCCGGCCGGCATCGGCCTCTTGAGGCAGCGCGGCTTCACAGTCGCCGCCCTCGCGCTGACGCCAGACGCCGTCAGCCTCGACACGTTCCAGGCTCCCGAGCGGCTCGCATTGGTCCTCGGGACTGAGGGGGAGGGGATCGCTCGCCGCACGCTCTCGGAAGTCGACGTGCACGTGCGCATCCCGATGGCGGGGGGCGTCGACTCACTGAACGTCGCGGCGGCGGCGGCGGTTGCGATGTGGGCGCTCCGCTGACCTCAGGTGTCGAGGAGGGTCTCCAGGGTCGCATTGCGGAGCTTGCCAGCGGGATCCCAGTCGTTCGCCAGCCGGGCGAAGTCGTCGAATCTCGGGTAGCGGCTGACGAGGGACGCGGGTGCCGCCTCGTAGAGCTTGCCCCAGTGCGGACGTCCGCCGCGGTCGGCGAAGAACCCGTCGATGTCCGGCAGGAGGCCGAGCACCTCGGGACGCCGCTGCCAGGTGAAGTGGATCCCGACTGTGTCGCGGCCGTAGGCGCCGCTCAGCCACAGGTCGTCGGCGGCCATCGTGCGGATCTCGGACACATGCAGCAGCGGATGGATGCGCGGTGCCAGGGCCTCGAGGTCGCGCAGCAGGCCCACGGCCTCCGTGCGTGGCACGAGGTACTCCGTCTGCAGCTCGTCACCGGAGCTCGGCGTGAAGTCGAGGCGGAAGTGCGGCAGGCGCTCGTGCCAGGGTCCGGGGGCCCCTCCCTGCTCCGTGCAGTGGACGGCGTCATGTCCTGGCAGGGGGTGTCGCTTGCCGTCGGCGAGTCGTCCGTCGAGGAAGGTCGTCGAGTCCCACGGCCCGTCCAGGTCGTTGCGGCGCTTCATCCAGATCTGTCCCACCAGCGACGGGGACCAGGTGGTGAACAGGCTCACGCTGTAGGCGCTGGAGAAGGCCTCGTCGAAGTGAGCGAGGAGCGCATCGTGGCTGACGTCGTCGAACACGTACTGGCGAACGGTGAAGGCAGGCTCGACGGCAAGGTCCAGCGAGGTGACGATGCCCAATGCGCCCAGCGCCACCACCGACCCTGCGAATGTCGGGGAGTCGGCCTCGCGGGACACGTGCATGGCGTCACCGGAGGCCAGCACCAGGTCCAGACCCTGCACCGAGGCGGACAGCGTCCGGTTGCGATCGCCGGAGCCGTGGGTGCCCGTGGCGACCGTGCCGGCCACGGAGATGTGGCCCAGCGACGCCATGTTGTGGACTGCCCATCCCTGCGCGTCGAGGATGGCAGCAAGCTCGCCGTATCGGATCCCCGCGGGAACACGGGCCAATCGCCGCTCGGCATCGATGGACACCTCGACGGGCATTCGTGCCAGCGACACGTGGACCCCGGTGGTGTCGGCCACGTCGTTGAAGGAGTGGGCCGTCCCGAGGGCGCGCACGAGATCCGCGCCACTGACGATGCGCTGGATCTCATCGACTGTCGACGGCTCGACGACGTCGCTCGCGCTGAACTCCACGTGCCCGGACCAGTTGCGCATGGATCCTCCTCGGTGGCTAGCCAACCATGCCTGTCGCGACGGCGGTCGGACGTTGCAGGATCGCCCGCAGTCCGAGGGCGGCCGCGAGGATCAGTCCGACGATGCGCAGGGCCTGGACTGCGATCGTGAATGCGTCGCCGGACACGAGCTGCGTGGCCGACCACGGGTAGACGACCTGAGTGAGTACCGATACGACGACCACGATGGCGACGACCGCGCGCAGCCGCGTGCGGGAGTCGAGCAGCGCGACGGCGGCCAGGCCGACGAGCCACACGTTGAACTGCGGCGAGTACACCCGGCTCGTCGCCACCGAGACCAGCATGACCGTGAGGGCGACGTCACCCGGAGCGGCCGCCTCGAGGCGCCCGGCGAGGCGCGCGACGAGCAGGCCGCCGAGCAGGAGAACCCCCACCACGGTGACGACGAGACCGACGGTCTCGGCGCCCGCCATGTCGACCTGGATCGAGCCGTACTGGTAGCGGAAGGAGACCTCGTTGCCGAGCAGTGACCACACCTCGTACGGAAGCGCCCCCACGGACTCGACCTGCAGACCGCGGCT
>Ga0315905_10009137_pt1 | contig 10038 bp, 8 predicted proteins | sample LakEriMetagenome_5_FD_203522 | JGI IMG/M metagenome (GOLD analysis project Ga0315905, IMG submission 203522) | Freshwater fungal communities from buoy surface, Lake Erie, Ohio, United States - Buoy 4 MA121 | ecosystem: Environmental > Aquatic > Freshwater > Lake | place: USA: Lake Erie, Ohio... | reverse complement strand
TTCAGGGTGAAAGCTTATCAAGTTTTTATTTTACATTGGAAGATATGAACCATATTGATGGTCGTGCTTTGTATACTTTGATTTCAAGATTGAAAAAATGAGGTATCAAAATTATAAATTATTATAATTTTAATATTAAATTAAAATAGCTTTCTTTTCGGCATGGTACCTTGAGCCCAAAGGGCTCAAGCTAGCGAGTTCGCTTTGCGAACTCGGTACTTTTTGTGCAGTTCAGCAATTCGTTCTTTGTTTTTGGCACGATATTCTTTTTGCTGTTGATATATTCGTTCTTTGTTTTTTTCATAATATTCTTTTTTATATTCATTAATTTGTTGTTTGTTTTTTTGATAGCGTTCTTTATAATATTCTTTATTTTTTTCATAATATTCTTTTGAGATTTCAATCTTTTGTTTTTTGTTTTTAGCATAATATTCTTTTTGCCATTCTATCTTTTCTTCTTCTGATAATGTTGGTTTATTTTTATTTACAACCAGATTGTAATTTTGTTTTATATAATAGGCTTCCCTTTCTAATAATTCTTTTTTATTATTACAATTATACAATTCTAATAATTCATATTTAATATCACCTAAATTATATAATGTATATGATGAACAATATGGTCTCGTTTTATTGTCTTTCCACTTATTATAATAGCATTTGTGTTTGGTTATTCTATCATTTAAATTTCTAGTAGTAGACCCAATATATATTCTATTAGTGTGATCACTGGTAATTTTATAAATTTTACCCTCATTATATTTATTCATTATATTAATTTAGAAAAAATTTTCTTAAATGTTTTCTAAATTATTCGTTTAAATTTGATAAATATTTTTTTTACTAACATATTGAATTAATGCATAATAGGGTTGATGTTGGTCGTCTGGTGTTCGATCCATTTCTTTTTTCAAATTTTCCAAAATATCATCTTTTGTTTTATTAAATTCCAAATTTAACATATTTGCTAAATGGTTTAATTCTTGTTGTTTAGCACTTAATATTACTTTTTGTTGTTCGTATTCTAATAATCTACCATTGATTTCTAACACTTTTACCTTAATTTGAATATCGTCCATTGAATTTTCTTAGAAAATAAAATGTATGGAACACATTAAATATTCTTAGATAAAAATTTTCTAATAACCGAAAGTTATACTATAATCATCTAAAACTTGTAGTTCTGCTGTGTCATCAGTATTACCAAGAAATTGAAAAATACCAAATAGCTTAGAACCAGCTGTAATTTCTGGAAATGTCACTGTAAAAGTCTGGTCGAATGTTGAATCAGGTGGAATAGCAGGGTTACCACCTATAAGTAAATTTGTTGGTAACAAACCATCACCATTTAGAAACCATCTTACATTACAAAAACTACTTTGTGTCGTCACAAATTTTGCATTAAATCTAACAGTGACTGGATAGTTAGTTACTGTTGTTAAAAATTGTAATTCACATAGAGAAGATCCGTAAAAGTTTTCAAGATTATTTTCACGATATACCATTTTTACATTGCTAATAATATTATTACCAGTTGGCGTTTTATTATTTACAACTAACGGTAATAAGAAAAACGAATTGACAACTTGTAAGGGTACACCTTCTATTGCTGGTTGTGGTCTTGGTATAACAGGTGGTCGTTTTAAGATAGCATAGCCTCTATTTATAACCGATGAATAACCGTTGCCTCTCATATCTACATTATATAATGCACGGTTTGCCACTGTTGACGTTAGAAAAATACTAAAATATGAATTTGATGACCTAGCTACAATATCATTAAAAGCTATTTGTGCATTACCAAAAACACCTATATTATTATCTGGTATTACCTCAATCATAACTCTAATATATGAATTTTCATATCTTGTTGGCGGTAGATGATTGTATTTTGTTAAATTAATTGGTATTGGATTTGCAAACATATTTGGCTGATTTGATATATTTGTATAAAATGATATTGGTGTATCTAAATTAGTCCATGTAACACGATTTGTAGATTGTTGGAATGATACTTTTAATTCTTTTATTTCAACACCAACACAATAAAATGATAAATTCCCTGAAAAATTAAGTGTGTAATAATCACCATTGGATGCACTACCTCTTAATTCAAGTGCATTATAATTACCCCAAACTGGGTCATTAAATTGTTTTATTATTGTGTTATCTCTATCATTTTCACGATCTATTAAACTATATGGCATATAATAGGTCTGTTTGGATCTTGAAGTTAACAAATTTATATAAGCATCATCATCATAATTGATGTCTGCATAAAACTCACCTTCAAATGGTATCAAATTAGTTCTAAAATCAGGGGCTATTTTTGTGATTGATACATTACATAGTTCTGCATTTACACCTCCTGCTGAATTTTGTCTATTATCTACAGCTAATCTAACTTTTTGTGTTGGTGACTCTATATTAATAATTTGTGAAAATGATGCAACCTGTTCATATAACCCGTATGTTCTGAAAAAACTAAAAGGCGGTTTTATATCAGTTGAACCATCAATTGAAAAATACATACTAGGTCGTGGTGTTCCAGTTGGCGTTGTTGTTACAAATGGCATGAAACTTACAGTGCATAAATATGTTCCTTTAGGCATACGAATCTGACCTAATAAATCATTTTCAATTATTATATTATATAATGAATTAACTGATGTATTAGTAAAAGCAACACCACCACGTAAATTTGGGTCTGCACCACCTCCTTGATTAGACATATATAAATAAGCTGGTTCTGTATGAATGCCAAAACTTGATAAACCATCATCATAAAAAACAGGAACAGCACCATCTCCGCCAATTTGTGGTGCTTGTTGTGGCATAGTATAATACGGGTTATTATCATCATCTACTATATTAAGTGTTTTCACATTGATTTCATCAAATGGGTCTGGTAGAACAAAAGGTTCACCGCCACTACCTGAAATATTTATACCCCTATAATCCATTGAAGCATTGAAATTTGACATATTATTATATTATAGATTTTTTTTATTGTAATCCTAATTTTTCCATACCAACTTGCATTACTGCACTCATTGGATCAGCTCCCATCATAATATTACCTACTGCTTGTTTAACAATGGCAGCCCCAGATTGAACGCCTTGTTGTATTTGCTCTACTTTCTGTTCGTCTTGTTTTTCTTGTTTTTGCTCCTCTACTTCCATAGGGTTAGTTTGTGCTTCAACTGGTCGGTTGGGTGATTGTCTAGAATACAAATTTAATACTTCATTCGCTTTTACTGCATCTCTTTGAGCAATATTGATTCCTGATATTGCTTTTCTATTCATATATACTTGATTGTAAAGTTCTCTAGCAGATTTTGGTTGTGTTCCCATGTGTGCTTCTTTCTTGTAATCAAATTTAATATTTGACCCGCCATCACCGTGGCTTGGTTCTTGACTTGGATATAATTGTTTTTCTCCTAAATTCTTTTCAATATATGCTTTTGGATCAGTGTTATCACGTGATAATTCTTCTATTTTATAGGGTTCGTCTAATTTAGCCATTTTTTGTTTTTGCATAGCTAGTTTAGATTGTGGTTTAATCATACTTGGTTTTGATACTGTTGTTAATTTATATATTTCATTTGGTGTTAGTAAATCTATACTTGGGGCTTGATGATGTATATCACCTTTCAAACCTTCATCAGCAATTTCAATATACGGCTTATCGTGTGCCATTTCGAATAAACTAGAATTTGACCTGATACCTATTTTTTCTTGGTATTCTGTCATTGGCATTTTCTTTTTTGCATATTTATTTGTATCTTGTAATGAATAAGTTGGTTCGTCACTTGCTCCAAAAATAATTGGTTGATTGGTGCCATTTTCTGAAATTCTTTGTCTGGCGGTTAATCCGTATGGTTTTACTGGTCGGTTACCTATTTGTTCCATTTCAAATTCGTGTTCGTATCGCCCTAATCCATAATTGTAAATCTGGGTGTTTTTAGTAGTCTTCCCTAGTCTTGACATTAATATATTACAATTAGATAATATATTAATTTTAAAAATTAAAAATAACCGTTATTGGTTTATTTGGAATAGCTGGGGCTTTAATGATTGGTCTGGGTTTTTTTAATGATTTTTTCTTTTTCATTATTTTTAGACAGAAAAATTATTTATTTATGGCGATCGAACCATCAGCGAACAAATTAGCTTCTGATAAATACATTATTGAAATATACCAGTCAGTTGAATTTGCTGCTCTATAATCTAATAAATCTATTTCTAGCAACCTTTCCATGTTAGTGGAAACCCCTGATAAACCTAACGCTTTAGTTCTTTCAAAGTCAAAAGCAAATATAAGTCCTTTTGTATTACGGGTTGTGGTAGTTTGTCCTCCTCCTACGAAATATTGGAAATAATCGTTAAAACCTATACAACCAGTTGATTTTTTATTAATATTTCGTTTTACATCTACATCATGACAATCTGGGAAACTAATATTGGCAAGTGCTTTAGCCGTCTGTTCATACATTTCTGGTATTGTTTCTACGTCATATGTTGATAATACATCATTACCTAAACGCACTCTAATTTTGAATGGTAAATCTTGCTTACTATTTGGATTACCATTAATGTTATTTATTTGATCCCATGTTGAAGAAGGATAACAAAAATCAACTTTAATTGCATTTATTGGGGTTGGTTTCATTGCTATGTATTTAATTTTCCCAACAGATAAATTTATTGGAATAGTATAATCAGCAGATTGTGCTACTGGAAACTTATATACAAAAGTATGATTAGTATAATAACTATATTGTAAACCTTCTGGGCTACTTATTTGTTTATTTATTGCTTGTTTTACTTCTGGGTATAATTGTTTTTCTGATAAAATTAGTGCAACGTTAGATATAGTCATAGTTGTGTTAGGCCTTCGTACTACAGGGTCTGAAACCAAATTATTATTAATAGTATATGTGAAAACACTAAATATTGGATTTGCCAAAGTTAGACGTAAAACTGATCCCGATAATAATCTATATGGGATTAATTGCGAATTGAAAAATGGCGATATCTCACTTAGGGGAATATAAAAGGTGGTGTCTTGATTATTTCCAAAAAAAGGAAATCCAACAGTTTGACTATATCCACCCATAAAACTCAATGATTGCTTACGTGCTAAATTTATTTTGTAATTTCTTAGCGTACCCATTTCATTTTTGAAATTTTCTTGGAATATTTTTTCACCCGTTTTAGTTACTAGTTCAACGTGTTTGATTAGATTTAAAACACTTTCCCCTGTGTTAGATTCATAATAATCACCACTAGCAACACCAGTACGTGCAACTTTACCAAAACTATATATACTTGCATTATCTACATTGAACCTAACTTTCAGTCGTATATAAGAATTTGCTGGGTCTATAAAATCGTCTCCCTCTTGAAAATCAACTTGCATAATATCGTTTTCTTTTGCTTGTTCATACATATTTGGGTTAAAGTTATATGTTGACATTGATGCTTGTGCTACTACATCGGCTGATATAGGTATTTTATAATCTAAATTATTTACATTACGTAATTCTTCCATATATTATATATTAGTAGAATTTTATTTTGAGATGATAACGTTATTTTCAAAAATACTTGCTACAGATAAATATTGCAGTTGAGCGTACATGTCAAATAATTCATATTTTGTAAAGCCTTCTACCTCAATAGAAATTGTTTTACTAGCAGTTGTAGATTCACCTGACAAACCTATATCTCTATTTTTTTCTAACGAGAAAGCAACAATAAAACCGCCTTTAGCGTTGCCAGTTGTAGTAGTAGTATTAAAACAATAATTTGAAAAAGGTACACATCCGCTACCTAAATGATTAATATTTTGTAATGGATCTACATTTTGTGTATCAGAATGAGATATTGGTGTTAATGCTTGAATTGTATTCAAATATGCTTGTGGGGCTGTGGTGATGTTATAATTTGGATATGCTTTACCGTTTAGCCGTGCTCTTATAGAAAAGCCTAAACTATTATCATCTAAGTTTGATATTGTTGGGCTCAATTCTTCAATTGATGCACTGGCTACAGTGCTTTCTGCAGGATTTGCTTTTTGTCTTGGAAAAAATTTTATAGCTACATATGTTACAAGTGATGCTGCGAATTGAATATTGAATGTAAAACTGGTTGATGTAGGTTCATATTTACTATTATACACATTGTAAAATGGATATTTAATACCACCTAATAAACTGGATTTAATCACTGCTTGAATACCATCATATAATTCAACCTGTTGTAAATTTAATCCTATATCCGAAAGAGTTATAGTTGTATCAGCTGGAACTGCCATTGGGTTGGTACTGCCACCATTATAAGCTATTATATTTAATTTTGGATTTGATAAAATTATTGTAAGTTTTGAACCACTCAATAAAGTAGGATGCATCAACGAACGAGTTGAAAAGAAATCTGCTAAGCATGATAATGGTATATTTATAGATACGTCTCTATTAGTTGCAAAATCTTGATATCCAAATGTGGGATTGTCTGCTGCAAAGCCACCTATTAAAGTACCGACGTTATTCTTCCATGCATTTGATACTATATACTCACGAGTTGTTTGCATAATATTTACATAATTTTGTTTATACATTAATGAACCATCTTTTGATTCATGATATATTTCACTTATTAAATTTAATATACTAGCTCCACTATTTTGATACAGATAGTTATCAAATGAATATTTAATAAATACACCATTTGAACTATTAACTCGTAATTTAAATACTAATGATGATTTAGCTGGGTCAATATAGGTTCCGGTATTGAAAAGAAATTCAATTTTTTCATTTCCAATACAATTATCATACTGAGTTGGAAAAGCTTTTGTGTTTGATCTTCTGGTTGCTCTTACAGCACAAGCTCCTTCTGGTGTTGTAAAATCTAAATTGTTAATTTGTAAAACGTTATCCATATATTATTATATTGGTAGATATTTTTATTTTGATACTATAATATTATTTTCCATCATCGTTACATTTGACATATATTGAGTTTGGACGTAAACATCAAAATTGTTAAAATTAGTTAATCCATCAATATGTAATGCTAATAATCTATTTGCATTTACCGATAGGCCAGATAAATTACCATATTTTTCAAGATTGATAGCAATACAGAAACAGCCAGTGCTATTACCAGTTGTATAAGTAGAGCCAGTTGTTAAATTTAAACAATAATTATTATATGGTATTGTTCCACTTGCCAATTGATTGATTGTTTTTAATGGGTCTGGGTTTTCTGTATTTTTAAATGGGACTCTGTCTAAGGCATCACAAGTTGATATATATGATTGGACGGCTGTATCAATATCAAATTTTGGGATGAACATTTCACCTACTTTTGCTTTTATTCTTAAACCACCTAAACCATTATCATCAGAATTACCACCAGCTATATCTCTAATACCAGCACAACCTATTGTAGTTGCATTACTTACTCTAACACGTTGGGCGAATTTAATAGCAATATAAGATGTTTTAGATGCTGCTAAATTAACTGGTATAACGAAAGAATTTGATGTTGGTTGATATAAAATATTATGATTGGATAAATAGGGAAACTCTAATTGACTTGATTTAATTGCTGAATGTATATTGTCATACAATTGTGTTGTGTGAAGTCTCAAAGACATATTCATAAAACTTACACTTATACTTGCTGGTATAGGTGCTTCCGAACTAGATGATTTATTTTTACCAATCAGAGATAATTTTGGATCTGCTACTGTCAAATATAACGCCGATTTTTGTAATAATTCTGATGGTATTAATTGTCCTGTATTGAAAAATGGAATGGTTGATAAAGGTATATCAAAACTAATAATCCTATTTACGTTGTAATATGGATAGGTTGGAAAGCTAAAAGATATTTCTGGTGGGGCTGTACCAATCATAGTTAAATTTTGTCTGTGTTCGTTGGATATTCTATAATTTCTAAATGTTTGCATTATATTAAAATATTTTTCATGGTATAGAATTTGGTTATTTTCTGTTCTATGAATAGCATCTTGAAATAAATTGATTATACTGGCACCTGAGTCACGGCTTTCATTAATATCAAATGCATAATACCACATATCAGGATCATCAACTGGTATTGGTACATTGACTTGTAGTTGCAAACTTAATGTAGATCTAGAACCATCGATAAAACAACATGACCTAATATTGTCAAATATAATTGGGATTTGTTCGCCACCTACACATTCATCAAATCTATTTGGGTTTAATGGTATATCAATTTTATCTGTTGATTTGGAAGGATTCATTATAAATGGTTGGCTATAATCAAGCTGGTTAAGATGTAATATTTCATCGCTCATAATATATTATATTTACATAATATATTATTTTTAAAAAAATTAATTTATTTGTTCACAACCACATTTTCATTAGAGACGTTGGCAACTGCGAGATACGTGACACTAGCATACAATTGAAATTTACTTGCTTCTACACAGTTCTGGATATCTACACTTAAAATTCTGGCATTATTAGTGCTGAGCCCCGAGACATTGACGGCTGAACTTCGTTCAAATGTGAAAGCAAAAATAGTGGCACCGGTACCTACACCCTGTTGGGGGGAACTATTAACAACAGCAGTTCGTGTATATTCTGGGAAACTGACACAGCAGGGTGAAAGTTTATTAATTACCTTAAGGGGATCAATATCGTCGCACCCAGAATATGAAATGCCGTTGAGTGCATTATATGTTTGTTGATACATGTCTGTGGCAGATTGTATTTGAAACAACGGAAGCACTAGGTTACCAATTCTGGACTGGACTGTCATTTGTAGGTTATTTGGATCCCCAACACCATCTTTATTAGTTGATATATCACAAAGACAAGCAGCAGCGGTAGGGTCTTGTTTAGCAGGTGCAACACCTGAATCAGTAACTACACCAGTCCAAGGAGTTTTGGGAACAAATTTAAGAACCAAGCTTTGTAATTTAGCAGCTGATAACTGTATGTCAAAACTGAAAGAACTACCAGTAGGATTTATAATTGTATTGAATTGTGTTAAGTAGCTATATTTCAAACCAGAAGTTTCATTTGATAACGCAGATGATAAAATTAAAGAACTAACTTTGTCAAACAATTCGTATTGGTCAAGATAACAAGACATATTTTTGAGATTGAGGGTAACATTAGTGGGAGCAGTTGCTAATGAAGTACCGTTAGCCGCATAAAAAACCAATGCGGTCGCAGGAGGTGCAATAGTCATACGCATGATAGCACCAGAAAGCAATTGAGGAGGGAGTAGCTCAGAAGTAGCGAACAGACCAGTAAGCTCAGAAAGTGGGATTGAAAACGTAACGCCTTTATTAACAGGATATAATGGAAATAGTAATCCACCACCAGCTACTTCAGCAGCACCACCCATTGTAGCTAAAACACCACGTCTTTGTTTATCAATCTTGTATAGCTTTTGTGTTTGATTCTGATTTTTATACAACTCTCTCACAAGTAATTCACCGCTTTTAGATTGGACTGTCAAGTCACTTATTAAATTTAGGAATGAACCATTAGAGTTACCTGATGTAACACCATCAGCTCTAGCTACATTATTACCAAAAGCAAAATATGCAGGATTACCACCAGTAGTATTAACAGTCATAGTAACATTCACCATTGATTGCATACCATTAATAAACGCACTGCCCACATTGAAAAGCAGAGAAGGTTGAACACCTCCAACGGAATCAACGAAGTATGCGTTGGGATTAAAGTTAATTTGCGATCTCGTTCTGTTGCTACTCGCTGATATCGACTCGGGTGCTTGATATTTTAAACTATTCATGGACAATAAGGCCATAGTTTCATCATATTCTCCATCTGGACTAGACATTTATATATTATTATAGCTAATATAATATTTTTAATATTTTTTAATATTTTTAGGTGAATAATTTTAAACGAATAAGGGCGACGGATTAATTTTTGCTGACAGTCGGGGAGGGGTAGGGCTTTTTTTTAAGTTTTCTAAACCATGGGGAGGGGT
>Ga0315905_10009136_pt1 | contig 10039 bp, 3 predicted proteins | sample LakEriMetagenome_5_FD_203522 | JGI IMG/M metagenome (GOLD analysis project Ga0315905, IMG submission 203522) | Freshwater fungal communities from buoy surface, Lake Erie, Ohio, United States - Buoy 4 MA121 | ecosystem: Environmental > Aquatic > Freshwater > Lake | place: USA: Lake Erie, Ohio... | reverse complement strand
GGCGCCGGCGGCGTCGGCCAAGGCGGCGGCACGCGCGCCCCAGCCGCCCCGCCGCCCCAGCCCCCGCCCGTCACGAGCCACGCGGCGTTCCCGGCGCTCGGCGCGGCCGCCCCGCCGCCGCCGCCCGTGTGGGGCGCCGCCGAGCAAAAGAGGGCGGCGGCCGCGGCGGCGGGCGCCACCCCGCCCCCTCCCGCGCCGCACCAGCTGATGCAGGTGCTCGGCGGCGGCCGGGCGACCAAGGCGTCGGCGGCAGCGGCAGCGGCAGCGGCAGCGGCGGCCGCTGCAGCCGCCCCTGCTGCTGCTTCTGCTGCTGGCTCGGCAGCGCCGACCGACACCCTGGTCTCGCCGCCCAGCGGCGACGGCGACAGCGGCGGGCGCCTCTCGCGCGCGGCCGCGGCCGCGCAAAAGAAGGGCGCGGCGCGTCGCGGCGGCGAGCGCAGCGGTGGTGGTGGCGGTGGTGGTGGTGGTGGTGGTGACGGCCTTTCGGCTTCGTCGCCTTGGCTCGACGACCAGGCGGAGCAGCAGCAGCAGCAGCAGCAGCAGCAGCAGCAGTGGCAGCCGCGCCAGCAGCAACACCCCCAGCCGCTCGTGCTGCCCCCGCTCGGCGCGGCGGCCCCCGCGGCCGGCAGCGGCGTCCCCGCGGCGCTCCTGCCGCGCCTCGAGTCGCCCTCGTCGCTGGCGCCGCTCGTCCTCCCGCCGCCCGTGCCGCCGCCCATCCTCCTGCCGTCCCAGGGGCCCGCTTCGGCCACGACCCCGGCCGCGGCGTCGGCGTCGCCGTCGCTCCTGATGCCCCCGCCGCTGTCGTCGCCGTCGCTGCCGTCGCTGCTCGCGTCGCCGCCGCCCCTGCCGCTGCCGCTGCTGCCGTCGTTCGACGAGGGCGGCGCGTCGCCCGGCGAGGCCGCGGCCGCCGCGCTCGCCACGCACAAGGCCCTTCGCCTCGTCGAGGGCCTCACGCGCTGCGGGTTCGCGGGCTGGCACGCCGCCGCGGCCGTCGCGCTGCACGGCACGGGCTCGCCCGCCGATGCCGCCGCCTGGCTGCTCTCGCTGGGCGGCGGCGCGGCCGCGTGGTCGGCCGAGGCCGGCGGGCGCCCCGCGGTGTCGGGCGGCGCGGCCGTGGACGCGGCCGTCGCCGCGGCCTACTCGGCCGCGCTGGGCGATGGTGGCGCCAGTGGGGGCGGGGAGGACGACGTGGCGTCGTCGTCGCTGGGCAACGGCGGCCGGGCGCCGCGCGCCGCGCGCCGCCCGCCCTCGGCCCAGCCGGCCGTCGCGCCGCCCGTGCCGATCGCCGAGGAGCTCGCGGCGCTCGAGGTGCTGTCGCGCGAGCTGGGCGTGCCCATGGCGCTCGTGCACGCGGCCGTGTGCGACAGCGGCGGCGACCTGACGGCCGCCGCGGCCGCGCTGCTCGAAGGCACGGCGGCGGCCGGCGGGGGGACTGGTGGGGGAGGGGGGCCGGCGGCGGCGGCGGCGGCGCCGGCGCCCTTGGCAGCCGCTGCCGCCGACGGCGCGGCCGCTGCTTCTGGCGCGCCGCCGCCGTACCTGCCGCACGACCCGCACCCCCAAGGCCACCTCGCGCCGCCCCCGCAGCCTCTTGCGTCGTGGGACGACGACCACGCCTCGGCCCACCAGCACCAGCGCCACCCCCACCACCACCTGAGCGACAGCGGCGGCGGCGGCGGCGGCGGCGGCGGCCTCTCGCTGCTCAGTGGCGGCGGCGGCGGGGGCGGCGGCGGGGGCGGCGGCGGCCTCGGCCTGCTCGACGGGCGGTCGCGCTACGGGTTCGCCGTGGGCGACTTGAGCACGCCCGACCTGGGGCAGCAGCAGCAGCAGCATCAGCAGCAGCACCTTGCGCAGCACCAGCCTGCTGCGTTTGGGACGGCAGTGGGGGGTGCGCCGCTCTGGGGGGGCGGCCAGCCGCAGCAGCAGCAGCAGCAGCAGCAGCAGCAGCAGCAGCAGGCGGCGGCGTCGGCGCAGGCGCAGGCGCAGCAGTCGTCGCTCGACGACGACGAGGCGCTGGAGGGGATGATGGCGCGGCTGCTGCTGCCACTGTCGTGAGGCGGGAGAACGAGGAGGAGGATGAGGAGCGGGGTCGTTGCGCCGATCTTGTAGGGGCCACATGCATTTATTTGCAAGCAAGAGGAAAAAAAAATGGCCGAAGGGCGAGGCGTCCGACTCGCGCGACATCGCCCGCCGCCGCCGCGACTTCGCGGCCGCGCACATCAACGCCGAAGCGACCTGCCGCGGCTTCACGGCAGCACATCAACGCCGAGCGACCTGCTCTCTCACGCTCGACTGTCCGTGCGCTCCCTTCTCACGGCCCATCGCCAGTCACCTCTTGAGCCCCGATACTTACGTGTGTCTCTCGCTCGCGCTCGCGCATCCGCACCGACACCACACCTGCGTCGTCGCGCCAAATGCAGCCCACGCTGCTCCCCGCCACTCCCCGGCTGGCGCAGCCCAAACGCGGTGGTCGCATCGTCGGCGCTGCTGCCTCGCCGGCGCGCTCGGTCCCGACGCCGCTGCTGCCCGGGCGGCGCCGGGGCCCGTGCCCGCTGCGCCGCGGCCCCGCCCCGCCCGCGATGCCGCTGCTCGCCCGCCGCCACCGCGCCGCGGCCGCGACGGCCGCCGCCGCCCCTGCCGCCGCCCCAGCCGCCGCCGCCCCCACCACCATCCCGCCTCTGCAGCCCAAGCACGGGGCGCTCATCGTGGGGGGCGGCCCCGCCGGCGTGGCCGCCAGCCTCGCCCTCGCCAAGCTCCGCGGCTGGACGGGCGTCACGGTCGTCGAGCGCTCGCACGACCTGAGCTGGGCCGACCCGGACCGCTCGTACGTGTACGGCGTCGACGGCCGCGGGCTGAGGTGCGCCGAGATGCTGGGGCTCGGCGACCGGCTCCTGTCCGCCGGGGTGGACATCACGAGCGTCCCGCTCACGCGCGTCGGGCCCGACGGCAAGGCCAGCACGCGCGTGGTCGGGACGAAAGACCCCAACGTCGCGACGCACTGGATGCCGCGCGCGGCGTTGATGAAGGTGCTGGCCGGGGGGCTGGAAGAGTTCAACAACAACAAGAACAGCAGCAGCAGCAAGGCCGCGCAGGCGGCGGCGGCGGTGGCGGCGGCGGGGGGCGATAATCAGAAGGAGGCGGCGGCCGCGGCCGCGGCCGCCGTCGAGGTGCTGACGTCGAGCCGCGTGGTCGGGCTCGAGCGCGTGACCGACGCGCAGGGGCGCGCGCGCGTCGCCGTGCGCGTCGAGGTCGGGGGCGGCAGCGGGCGCGGCGGGCCCGCGGTCGTCGCCACGCGCACGTTCTACCCGTCCCTCGTGCTCGGGTGCGACGGCATCGGCTCGCTCGTGCGCAAGGCGCTGCAGCGGTGGGCGGCCGAGGACGACCTCGAGGCCGGGGCGGCGGCGGCGGCGGCGGCGGCCGCGGGGGGGCCGCGGCGCGGGCGCGGCCGCGCTCCGACGTTTGGGGTGCGCTCCTACCCCTCGCCGGCGTCCGGCTTGAGGTTCAAGGTGCTGCGGCTGCCGCCCAACCCGGCGCTGCGCGACGGCGCGACCGTCCTGCGCAACCCCTCGTTCGCCGTGCTGACGGGGTCGTACAAGGGCCGCCCCCTGCGCATGGGCCTGCTGCCAGTGCGCGACGAGTCGATGGGCCGCACGGGCAACGTCATCACCAAGCCCGACCACCCGCTCTGGCGGCTTCCCAAAGGGGACGCGCGCGCGTGGCGCGCGGCGCTGGCCGAGGCGTTCCCGCAGGCCGACTTTGACGCGCTCGTGCCGGAGGACGTGATGCGCGCCTTCGCCGACAGCGAGGGCGGGGCCTTTCCGGACCCTCAGGCGTCGGACGGCGTCGCGTACGTGCTCGGCGGCGGCGGCGGCGGCGGCGGCGAGGAGGACGATCAGCCGGGGCCCCCCGCTGCGGCCGCCGTGCTGCTCGTCGGCGACGCCGCGCATGCCTTCCCTCCCGACCTGGGGCAGGGCGTGAATGCCGCGCTGCAAGACGTGCAGTTCCTGACCGAGAGCGCCCTCGCTGACCACGCCGATTCCGTCGCCCCCGCCGCCCGCGCTTATGGCGCCGCCCGCGCGCCCGAGGCAGACGCGCTCGCCAAGCTGGTGTCCTTCGGCTATCCCTACCAGTACCAACAAGCCCCCGTGCGCGCCAAGCTGTGGATGCTGGGGTTCCTTGCGCGCCTCGCGCTCAGCAAGCTGCCGCTCGTCGGCCTCGCCGTGTCCCCCCCCGCCTTTATGCTCGTGCAAAACACGCGCCTGAGCTACGGCGAGGTGCTGAGGCGCGCGACGGCCACGACGGCGCGGCTGGCGTGGGCGGTGCTGATTGGCGTGGTGGCGCTCGCGGCTTGGCTTGTCAAGGCCGGCGGGTCGAGGTCGGCGCTGTTTGCGGCGGCGGCCGGGGGCGCGTGAGCGCGAGGACGGCGAACAAAACGACGCGGGGATCCGAGAGTGCGCCCCCTTTTTTTATTTTTTTTGCTCTTGTGTTCTGTCTCACTAGCACGCTAGGTTGAAATGGGGGGGGGGCTCTGTTTCGTTGCCTACTCCTCTTCAGTAGGGGCGGTAGCCGTCGCCTCCACTACCGCCGCGCCCGCGCCCGCGCCCGCGGCCGCCCCCGTCGCCGCCGCCGCCGCGGCCGCCACTGTAGCCGCGGCGCTGCGGGCCGCCGCCGCCCCCACCGCCGCCGCCCATCGCGCCGCCGCTGTTGAACATGGCGCCGCCGCCCATCATCATGGCACCGCCCGCGCCCGCCGCGGGGGCCATCACGTAGCCGAGCATGCCGTTGGGCATCATGACGGGCACGAGGCCGCCCGCGCCGGCCGCCATCATCCCGCCGCCGCCGCCTGCGCCCATGGCCATCCCGCCGCCGCCGCCGCCGCCGACCGCGCTGACGCCGCGGCCGCCGCTGTACGCCCACTGCTGCTGCTGCTGCTGCTGCTGCTGCTGCATGCCGCCGTAGCCGCCGCCGCCGTAGCCGACCTGCTGCTGGTCGCCGCCGTAGCCGCCACCATAGTCGCCGCCGCCGCCGTCGCGGCGACCACCGCCACGGCCGCCGCGGCCGCCCATGCCGCGGCCGCCGCCTCCGCGCCCGCCGCGCTCGTCGCGCCCGCCGCCGCCCGCCCCGGCCGTCGGCTTGGCCAGCGCCACCGACAGGGTCTGACCCCCGAGCTCCGGCGGGGACAGGGCGCACGCCTCGACGCACTTGAGCGCCTCGGCGCGCTCCGAAAAGTGCACGAAGCAGTAGTCGCGGCGCTTCTGCTGCTGCTGCTGCTGCTGCTGCTGCTGGCTCGGCTGCCCGAGCAGCGCGACGCGCTCGACGCGGCCGTACGCCTCGAAGACGCCGCGCACCTCCTCCTCGGACACGGCCGCGCTGCCATCGGGCCCCGTCGGCAGGCCCCCGACGTAGACGCTCTTGACGGCCGCCTGCGCCGCGGCCGCCTCGTCCGCGCGCCGCGGCTCGGCGAGCGTGGCGACGGGGAGGCGCCCGCCAAAGTGCCCTTGGACCACGCGCGCGCGCTCCTGCTGCTCGGGCGTGGCCGCCGACGGGTCGGTGCCCTCGGGGATGGGCGTGAGCGCGCGGATGGCGGCCATGGCGCACGCGTGGTTGTAGAACGCGGCAAAGCCAAAGCCGCGGCTGCAGCCGGGGCGCTCGCGGTCGAGCGCGACCTCGACAGCGGCGGCGGCGGCGGCGGGAGGAGGGGCGGGCTGCTCGCCGTCGGCCGCCATTGCCGCCGCTGCCTGCGGCTGCTGCTGCTCGATGCCGACGGCCCCGCACGCCAGCAGCGCCTGCTCAAGGCGCGCGGCGTCCCACCCGGCCTCGCGCGGCAGGTTGCCGATGTACAGGCGGTTGCGCACGTCGCTGAGGGCGACGCGCAGGCGGCGGCGCGGCAGCTGGCCAGCAGCCGCGGCGGGGTTGGGCGCCCCCAGGAGGTCGAGGCCCGCGAGCTCGGTCAGCGCGCGCTGCGCGCCCTCGCGCTCGCGGAACACCACGAACGCAAACCCGCGCGGCTGCCCCGAGTCCTTGTGGCGCGGCATGCGCACCTCGAACACGGGGCCGCAGCGCGCCTCGGCCTCGGCGCGCAGCTTGGCCTCGTCGACGCCGGACCCGGGCGTGGGGTCGAGGTTGGCGACGTAGACCTCGGTGCCGTGCGGGGGGAGGGACAAAGGGTCGGGCGGGGGGACGGCGGCGTGCGGGTTGGTGGTGGCGGCGGTCGGGGGCTGGTCGGGCTGCGGCTGCGCGGCGGCGGTCGCGGTGGCGGCGCGCGCCTGCGCCTCGGCGGCCGCGCCCTGGCGCTCCTCGAACGCGACGGCCTCGGCCCCGTCCATGTCGTCGTCTTCGTTGTGGAGGCCGCCGTTCTTGTTGGGGTCGTCGGCCGACATTTTCTTCTTTTGGGGGTGGGTGTGTGTCGTTGGGAGAGGAAGGATGCGGGGGGGGGGGGCGAGGGTGGTCGTTTTTTGGGGGGTCGGCGCGCGCGCGGAGCGTGTTGGTGAGAGAGGCAGACGAGTTTTTGCGTCCGGAAGACGGGTCGTGCGTGGTGTGTTGTTGGTGAGGACGATGATGATCAGGGGACCATGGGGGAGACGAACGAGTAGGGGCGGGCGAGCGAGGAAGAGAGATGGAGCCAGGGAGAGTCGCGTTGGCGGCGGATGGGGTCGTCGTCGGCGGCGGCAGCAGAGAGGGCGCGCGGTGTGTTTGGGGCGTGTGGGTGTTTGGTGGAGGGGAGGGGCAACGATCGGGCGGGTTGCAGGGGCGGAGGGAGGAAGTGGATTGCGATGAGAAGGGCGAGAGACGGACGGGGAGCGCACGCGCCCGGGGGCGCGGCGGGTGGCGGCAACGAAAAGAAAACGGGGAGAGGGAGAGCGGTGGTGCTCCCTCCCTCTCGTGCGCGGCGCGCGGCGAGGGCAGCCAAGCGAGCACGCGGAGCAAGTGGCGTCAGGCGGTGCGGTCGCGTGCTAGTTGGGTGACGGGGGGGGGGGGACGGCACGGGGGCGCGCGCGGCGACAAAGAGAGCGCGCGCGAGAGAGAGCGAGAGAGCGCGCGAGGAGTGTGCGCGTGCCTCGTCGCCCTCTTGCCTGGATCGGAGGGGGCGCGACTGGGCGGGTCGGTGGTTGCGTACCTCGCAGTTGATGGTTGAGAGAGTGTGGGCGGCCGGCGGGAGGGGGGCCCGATGACTTTTGGCTGTGAGAGGCTGCGCGGTGGCGGCGGCACTCGCTTTGGGCTCGCGCGCGCGCGCGACCGCCGCCGCCGCCGGCACTCGCTGCCGACGCCTCGTCTCGTTGCGCGATTAATGAAACGCGCGCGCGCGAGACCGACATATGCGTCCAATTGAACCACAATCTCGACTACAAGAACAATCGACACTTCCCGCTCGACATCCCGTCATTCATTTGCGCGCGCATTGGTCGCTTGCCAGGCGGGCACGCGCGGCGCGACCCTTTGACGACACCCCCACCTGATTGCGGGAGACGAATGTCTCTCCGCCTCCCGCAACAACACCAGCAGCAACAACATCATCATCATCATCAGCAGCAGCAGCCCAATCACCACCACCCCGCTACGGCACTGCCCAAGCGCCCTACGTCGTCGCGCGGAGGGGGCGGCGGCAAGTGGCCCCGCTCCCTCGCGCCGCGGCTGCGCGTTGCCGCCGCTTGGGTCGTTGCCGCCTGGGTCGTCGTCGCGACGGGGCGCCGCGCCCTCGGGGGCCGCGATGCGCTGCCGTCGCCACCGCTGCTGGCCGTGATCGGCGTGCTGTCTCCGCCCGGGCACTTTGCCCAGCGCGCCCTCATCCGCCAGACGTACGCGCGGGACCCGCCCGAGGGCATCGTCGTGCGCTTTGTCGTCGTCGTCGGGGCCGAGGGCGGCGGGGGCGGCGGGAGCAGGAAAAAGAGCGGGAGCGGGAGCGGCGGAACGGCCAGCATCAGCCGCGACGCCCACTTGAGCCCGGAAGACCTGTGGCGCCAGCCCGACGGCAACCTTTTGCGTGCGCTGGCGCTCGAGGCGCGTGTGCACGGCGACATCTTTGACCTCCTCGGCGCGTCGTCGTTGTCGGGGGCGGCGGCGGCGGCGGCGGCGGCGGCGGCGGCGGCGGCCCCGCAATCGGCGCCGCGCCCTGGTGTCGGCGGCAGCGGGGCGGGGTTGATGCGCGACGACCGCGCGCACATGGCGCGCAAGTCGCTCGGGTGGTTTCAGGCGGTTGGTTCCGGGGCGTGGGCTGCGGCGGAGGCCGCGGCAAGGTCGAGAGGAGCTGGGGCGTCGGCGGGGCCGCGGCCGACGGCGGCGGCGGCGTCGGCGGTCCCCGCCTTTGTGCTAAAGACGGACGACGACGTCGTGCTGCACCTGCCCAACCTCAGGCGGCGGCTGCTGCGGATTTTGGAGGAGGGGCGGCTGCTGGAGGAGGATGGCGGGGGAAAGGACGCGGCGGGCGAAAAGCAGCCCGCGCGCCGGCGACATGCGCCGCTGCTCGACGCCGGCGCCGCCGCCGACCCTTGGGTCTACTTTGGCCGCCCGACGTCCAGCTCCATCTTCCCCGCGGGCAGCGTCTACATGCAGGGGTCGCTGTACGGCTTCTCGCGCGCGCTGGCCGTGGCGGTCGCGGCCGCGACGCCGCCGGTCGGCGGGCTCTCGGGCGAGGGGGGGGGCGACAAGGGGGCGGCGGCGGGCGGAGGAGGACGAGGGGGAGCGCAAGACCAAGGCGCTCCTCCTCCTGCTCCTCCTGTGGCGGCGGCGGCGGCGGCGCGCGTCGGCGACGGCGCCGACCCGGCGCCGCTCGGCGGGCACGAGGACTACTTGGCGAGCCAGTGGGTGCTGCGCGCGGTGGCCGCCGGCAACGGCGGCGGAGGAGGCGGTGGTGGCGCGGTGGCGGCGGCGGCGGCGGCGGCTCACGGCGCAAGGGGCGGGTGGCTGAAGTGGTCGGCGCGTTGGCGGCGGCCGAGCGCGTCGGCGGCCGGCGCCGCGTCGTCGTCGTCGGTCGTTTTGTGGGCCAACGCGTCGACGTTTGAGCTGCACGATACGCCGCTGATCGCGAGCGAGTTCTCGCTGCGGCGCATTGAGCCCGCGCGCGTGCTGGCGGTGCACAACGCCAAGCACCCGCTCGAGTTTATGCACGCGTACGGGGGAATGGTCGGGGAGGGTCGTCTGTGACCAAAAAGGCGGCGGACGGGTCGGCGGCGCGTGCGACCTCTTTTCTTTTATTTGCGCCGACGCCGGAAGAGCAAGGGTAGCAAAAGAGGGCCGCCATCGGTGGGGCGCGGGCGGGTGGAGTCAGAACAAAGGGGCCGGCCGCAGGCCCCCTGGCGAGCCCCCGGGGCGAAGCGCAACTTTTCAAGCACATGCAGCGGAGGACGAGGCGCCGCTGAGCATCAGGCGCCGAGGCGGCGTGTGTGGGAAAAACCGCGTAAACGGCCGAGGCTCATAGACAGCCGTTGGATGATCCTAACAGGATCAAGGGTATCGTCGGGATCAGCGAGATCTCCGGGGCGTCTGCGTGTGTGCTCAAAGAGGCGCGCAAGCACGGAGGTTTTAAATCGTTTTTGCATAGTTTTTTTTCGCCCGACGACCACGGCGACGGGGCGCGCCTGAAGATAAAAACGCCGCCTGCTGGCAAACCCCCTCCCCCGCTCCCATCATAGCAGGCAGCTAAAGTCAATAGAAGCGCACACGACGCACTCGACTCCTAAGCTACGGGCGTTGTGCGGCTTGTTAGCTTTTTGCGGGAGTTTTTTTTCTCCGGTCGGCGCCTCCCCTCGAGCCCGCCAAGCGGCGCCGGCATGACGCGCGGATCGATGTCACGCGCCTCACGCGTGGGCATTTGTCCGGTGGCGAATCAGGGTTCACGCACAGCGTGGCGACGCTGGTCGTTGCAGAAACAAAGGGTTTAGGGTTTAGGTTTTAGCGTTTAGGTTTTTGGTTTAGGGTTTAGGTTTTAGGTTTTGGGTTTTGGTTTTAGGGTTTAGGGTTTAGGGTTTAGGGTTTAGGGTTTAGGGTTTAGGGTTTAGGTTTTAGGGTTTAGGGTTTAGGGTTTAGGTTTTAGGGTTTAGGGTTT
>Ga0315905_10009135_pt1 | contig 10040 bp, 18 predicted proteins | sample LakEriMetagenome_5_FD_203522 | JGI IMG/M metagenome (GOLD analysis project Ga0315905, IMG submission 203522) | Freshwater fungal communities from buoy surface, Lake Erie, Ohio, United States - Buoy 4 MA121 | ecosystem: Environmental > Aquatic > Freshwater > Lake | place: USA: Lake Erie, Ohio... | reverse complement strand
GAGCCACGCACTGCCATGCGTCACCGACAGAGATGTGGTGGCCCTGGACATGTCCCTCGCCAACCTGAGCGGCAGCCTGCCCTCGGGGCTGTCCGCACTCCAAGGCCTGCAGGTGGCAGCCACTGCTTTCCGCAGCACCCATGCGTAAATCTGCTCCTGCAGCAGCTCCTCAGGCAATGCAGAGCACACGCACATACCAAAGGCATATGCTGCTGCCATCATGCTGGAACCCTGCCACCAAACCCAAGCCAATCTCATTCCCAACGAATGCCCAATGGGGGGGGGCCCGCATGCCCGCTGCATCCCCGCGCGCAGGTGCTGCAGCTACAAGGCAACCCCCACCTGACGGGCAGCTGGCCCGACGGCCTGGCACTGCCCCACCTGGTTGCCCTGGACGTACGGGACACAGCGCTGACCGCCTGCAGCAGCCAGGCCAGCCCGCCGCCAGCAGCCAAGCGCCGGCCCACGAGCAGCATGGTGGACGAACCCTGTGCCCTGGCGGAGGCCTTTAACTTCGCCGCCGCCAGGACGGACCGCCTGCCAGGGCAGCAGGGCATGCTGTGCCCCACCGTCCAGCTGCGCAGCTATGACAGCCTGGCTGCCCAGCACCCAGAGCTGGCCGCTACGTCAGGCCTGGGCCTGCTGCTGGCCCCCAGCGAGCTGCCGCTCGGCGCCGTGGTGTCTGCCCCAGCCTTCTTCCGCTTCCACGACTGCCTCTGCGTCCACCCGCGCGACACCCTGACGCTGGTGTCGCCCGGCGGCGCAGCTGCCGGGCAGCTGCTGCAGCAGTGGGAGTGCGTGGATGCCTGGCCACAGATGCTGCGGCGCCTGGTGCAGTGGAAGCAGACAGCCACGATTGGGCTGGTGCTCGCGGCGGTGGTGCCCTGGCTGCTCCTGGTGGCAGGCGTGTACCTCATCCGCAGGTGGGCTTGTGCGTTTTGGGGGCGGGGGGTCGGGAACATCAGAGTATGTATGGCAGGCTGCAGGCCTTTTTCCTGGGGTGTGCGGGCTGCAGGGTCTGCGTGCAGGCCGCAGCTGAGCGGCCGGTGGTGCAGCTGCTGAACGGGGAGGCTAGGCTGGGTGTGGGCCCAGCAGCTGCCCGCCTGAAGGCGCTGACCGCTCAGGTGCAGGCAGCCTGACACGTGACCCCCCGGTGCTGCATGCCTGGCATGGTGCAGGCACCGCAAGTGGCTGCAAGAAGCCGCCGCCGCTCGCCTGGCAGCCATGCGTGCCAAGCGCGGGCGCTTCCCTGGCACGCCTTCGGTCGCCCTGGGCTCAGGGAAGGGCGTGCTGTCACTGAAGGTCAGGGAGAGCTGGTGCTGAAGCTGCAGCCTGGGCTGTGCACTGCTGGGCAGCTGACCGGCAGCCACCGCTTGCTCGCAAGGGCAGCACGCAAGCTGTTGCTGCCCCCCCCCTCCCCTGTTGCAGGACGTGTTGGTGACCTGGGTGGTCACTGACGTGGAGGGCAGCACCCTCCTCTGGGAGTGGGCGCCTGATGTGATGAGCAAAGCCATTGAGCTGCACAACGCGGTGAGAGCCTGCTGCTGCGCATGCACGGGACTGCCTGTGCGCGGCTGGCTGGGCTGGGCAATAGTGCCACCATTGTATTGCTGCCACACATGCCATGCCTTTTGGGGACAGCACAGCAGGCCAGGCCAGAAGCGCTGCAAGGCACACGGCAGCGGTCAGTGTGCAGTGCAGACAGCCGAGCACAGCTTGCAGCTTTGTACCCTGGCAGATTGACCAGCACAGCGCCGCGCAATGCTGCCGCCTGCACTGCAGGTGCTGCGGGGCCTGCTGGACCGCTATGGTGGCCATGAAGTGCGCACTGATGGCGACTCATTTACCATTGCTTTCCACGATGCCGTAGACGCCATTAACTGGTGCTGCAAGGTGAAGGGAGCACCTCTCAACGCACGGCAACGCAGCATCAGCTGCGGCTGGCGTTCATGTCACACATATGTCAGCAGCCAGTCCAGTAGATGTCAGCAGCCAGTCCAGAGGTCATCAGAGGTCGTCACAGGCACAGCAGGCATGTGGTGCCCTCTTCATACCTCGGACGGGCGGGCTGCTTGCTGCTGTCCTGCAGGCTCAGGAGGAGCTTCTGGCGGTCAAGTGGCCGCCCCGCCTGCTGACCCACATTTACGGCCGGGCAATCACTCTGGGAGACTGCTGCAGCCCACCGCTGTGTGGGCAGGGGCCGCTGATGATGGCGGGGCTGCGAGTGCGCATGGGCATCAACACAGGTGTGCATGGGGCAGGCGGCACGGGGGGCGGGGGGCAGGGCAGTGGCGGTGGCAATGGTGGCAGCTGCTCTTTGCATGCCTCGCAGTCCAGATTGTGCGTGCTGAGAGAGCTTTGACTGTCAGGCAGCTGCTGCATGGACTGCCGTTGGTGCCGGCCACTGCCGGGCAACTGTGTATGACACAGTACCTGCTGCTGCTGCTGCCGCCCCCTGCTGTCTGCTGCAGGCGTGCCGGACGACATTTTTGTGCACGAGATGACGGACCACGTGGACTACCGAGGCACAGAGTATGAGGCGGCGGCGGACATTGGGGACCTGGCAGCCGGCGGCCAGATCCTGATCGGGCCCAAAACGTACCAGAGGTGCGCTGACGTGGCAGCCTATCTGGGGCGCCCTGTGAGGCTTGGCTGCTGCACCGGCGTGGGGTCGAGTCACAGCAGCCGTCACTCGGCGGCAGCACAATCAAGTTGCTGGATACTGCGGGACATTGTCCCCAGCGCCCAGTGCATGGCAGCAGCAGGGTGGTGGGATCATGGCACGCCCGTGGTTGCAGGTGGAACAAGGTGCTGGGAAACAACCTGAAGACGGACGACTCGGGGCAGCTGCTGGCCGAGGCGCTGGCAGCAGAGGCCCCGGTGGCACGCAACTCCGCCTCCGGGGAGTGGGGCGCCCCCGCCCGGCGCACCAGCAGCATGGCGATGCTGGGGCAGATGGCGGCGCAGATGGTGCTGCCAATGCTGGCGGGCAGGGGGCGCAGCTCCGTCGTGGCGACGGATGGCGGGGAGCCGGGCAGCAGTGGATGCGGGTCTCAGCCAGGGCTGGGGCGGCCGCCGGCTGGGGGAGCGGCGCTGGCCACAGCTGGCAGCACAGGTGGCGCTGCCAGCGCTGCGGCTGACTCAGCGCTGGGCGAGGCCCTGGGCGCAGGTTCTGTCGGCGCGGGGCCTGTCACTCAGGCGCCGGCGGGTGTAGGCAGGCTGTCGGTCACGCGCTCAGCAGCTGGGGGTGTGAGCTTCATTGTGAGGACCGCGGCAGCTGCCGGCACCGGCGATGGCGGCGGCGGCGGCAGCGGCACCGGCAGTGCGGGCAGCAGCCTTGGCGTGCTGGCGCCTTCGGTGCGGCTGCGCGCGCAGTCCGCCAGCACAATGGAGCCTGCAGATGATGCTTGCAAGCTTGAGCCTGGCAGCCTGAGCGCTCCAGGAGGCAGCAGCGCAAGTGCCGTGCTCGCTGAAAGGTACACGACAGTCGTACTAATCGGGTACCACCCAATTTGGTGTTCCGGCTGCCGCCCTGGACCACAACAGCCAGGTGACCCCACTCTGCTCGCCCCCCTTCCTCCCCTCGCAATTTCCCCCTGCAGGAGGCCCAGCGTGAGCAGGCTGCGCCGTGGATCAGAGCGGGTGCGCCGGGGCAGCACGCTGGCCGTTGTGGACAACTCAGACACGCTGGCGGGCGCGTCTGCAGATGCTCCTGGATGGTTCACGGACGCCGGTAATATTCTGGCTAAATTGTATTGGCATCTGGGACGTCGGATGCTGTTGCCTGCTGGGCGAAACCGGGCGACTGGGTGGGATGGTGTTGGCTAGCCGCATAGCAGCGTCATTGCAGACGCTGCTGCCAGCGGTGCTGCACTGGCTGCTGACCTGGTGCCTGATTGCTGGGGTGCGGCTGCCGTGCAGATGTGCCCGCCAGCAGCGGATGGTGCTCCTGCAGCTGCAGCTGGCTGGCGGCAGGGTGCGGCCAGCTGGCGGCAGGGCTGCGTCAGGTGGCAGAGTACATGAGCGGCGTGTGGTGGTGGCTGGTGGGGGATCTGATCAGCGATGAGATCATCTCACAGGACCAGGACACACACGTCGGCGGCAGCCAGCAGGTGCGGGCCACAGTGGCTGTGAGAGGGCAGGAGGGGAGGGGGCTGAGGGGCGTGGATGCAAGCGTGCATGCCCCACAGCAAAGGCGGCCGCTTCCTGCAGTGAGCGAGGGAGGGAGCTGCCAGGGCGAAGGGCTGTTAGCCTGTGGCGAGGAGGAGGGGGCTGGGGCGCCATGCATTTGCCTGTTCCCATCCCTGTTGTAGGATTACACTGACAAACCTGAATACGCTCTGGCGCAGGCCTCTGGGGTAGACGCCGCCGACTCCATCGTGCTCGTGGATCTGGGCTACTACCAGTGGCAGCCGGAGGGGGACACCGAGGCCGGGGCGGGCGAGCAGGGGCAGTGCGCGCTGCACCTCACGCAGGTGGGTGGCCTGGCGTAGATGCCGCTGCATTCGCGGCTGTGGGCTGCTGGGGGCTGGCGGGCTTGCACCCAGGGCTACATCTATTTGAGGACTATTGCTGCCCAGTTTGACTGCCCCCCAGCCCCCCAGTCCTCACCTGCGCCCATCTGCCCTTCTCCACCTGCCTCTCCATTGCTAGGTGCTGCCAGTATCCCTGGCTTCCCGCCTGCAGCTGTTCCCCTGGCCCCTGCCAGCCATCGTGGGCCCAGATGCGCTGCTGCAGCAGCTCACCCCAGGATTCCAGGACGCTCCAGGCACGTCCTCGTGGCATGCACTGTGACCATGCAGACTGCATCCTAGTGCATCCTGATGTGTCCTAGTGCTTGAGCGGGGGCCTGAAGACAGCATGGGACAGCATGGGATGCAGCAGGACACGGCCCGCATGAATGGTGGGGACAGGACACCGTCCTAATGGGCGTGGCGGTTGGGACACGCTAGGGCAGCCCGGGACACCACAGACAGCTTGGGACAAAGTAGTGGTGCCCCTGCACAGCTCGCTGCCTGCCCGCCGCCTGCTGACCCAACTTTTCAGACACACACCAGATGGCCGGCCTGGTCATCATGACTGTGCACATGTTGCGTAGGATCGTCATGCCTGGCGTTTCCGGCCATTCGAGACCTGCTGGAGTCTGCAGGGCAGCCACCGCCACCCAAGCCCAGCGTCACGGTCGTCTTTGCGGCCGCATGCGGTGGGTGGTTAGCAACGCGCATGTTACAGGGCAGAAAAAAAGAAAAGATAAGATGGCATCACCATGCCCATCCCAGGTGCAAGGGAGCGGGCCTGCCGGCTGCTGCGCTCACTCCATCTCACCACACCTGCAACTCTGCTACCTGCCAGGTGTCAAGGAGATCTGCCCTTCCACTCCACCCCCACCCCACCCGCCACTCTGCTGCCCTCCAGGTGTCAAGGAGATCGGCAACGCCTGCAAGCAGGCAGCCAGCGATGCCATGTCCATCTACTTGGCGTGCGCGAGGGAGACGCTGGCCGCAACCGGCGGCTATGAGTGCAAGGAGGTGGCCCGAGAAGCTGCCCTGCAGCTGCCCCTCGCGGCTGCTTCCATGCTGGCTGCTTGGTGGTTTGACGGTGCAAGCTGTCCCAGGTCCAGCCTGGGACTGGTCTGCATTGCGAAGCGCAGCCGCCAAGGGGGCTTGCCTGCAGATGTGCAGCATCAGCAGGATCTGGCATGCCCATGTCATGCCTGCGCAGGTGGCAGGGCTGATGCTGGCCATCTTCCCAGCACCCACCCCTGCCCTGGAGTGGGCGCTATCCCTGCAGCTGGCCCTGCTGCATGCCGCGTGGCCGCAGCTGCCCAGCAGCCAGACCAGCGACGCAGGCTCTATGATGGGTGAGCACACCCGCCAGCCGGCTCGCTCTCTCCCATGCTCACTGACCCATGATGCATGCAGCACGCTCAACTCTTGCCATGATGACACAAGACTCAGCACTGGCACGGCGCCAACTGCACCTGCAGGGTCCGATGGCAGTGCCGAAGCTGGCAAGCCGGCGTGCCTGAGTGCCCGCATTGGGGCATTCCATGGCACCATGGACCGCGTGGTGCCGCATGGCAAGACCGGGCGCGCAGATGTGCTTGGCCCGCCCGCCAACCGGGCTGCACGGCTGATGGCAGCAGCCATGCCCGGGCAGGTGGGTTCCCTGGTCGGAGGCGCACCTGGTGGGCAGCTGCTCTGCTGAGGAGGGGTGTATCCTGTGCTGTGCCTGTGGGTTTGGCCAGGCAGGAGGGCCGTGCACATGGGCTGCTCACCTTAGTGTGCGTGCCGCTGCTGCCAGGTGCTGTGTGAGGAGGGCATGGTGCAGGATGTGATCTTGGCCTGGCAGGCCAAGCATGCGCTGTACCAAGCTCAGCATGGGTCGTTGGTGGGTGGACGGCCGGTGTGGTCACCATTGCATTCAGCAGAGAAGCTCTTTGCTGTTGGCAGGGCAGTGCTGCTGCAGGGCAGTGCTGTTGTGATGCCTGCAGCGTCATGCGGCTGGCTGCCAGGCGTGCACCTCATGCGTGCAATGTGCCGCACGCATCACCAGCTCCTCACCCCAGCTGCAACTGCAACCGTTGCCTGCAGACCAGCTCGCGCAAGAGCAGCGCCTCTGCCTCTGCAGCGGCCGCGGCCGCAGCTGCCGCCGCCGCTTCAGCTGCAGCACAGCATGCCGATGCGGCCGACAGCATCACCAGCTGGCAGGCTGCATGCGCTGCTGCCTCCCGCGTGCAGCAGGAGCTGCCGCGCCCGCAGCTGCCGCCGGCGGCGTGCTTGCCGCAACCGCCGGCAGCTGCCGAGCAGCCACCGTCAACTGTCCAGTCACATGCTGAGCCTTGGAGGCCTCCAGGCGGCAGCCTGCGCAGGTGACTGCTGTGCCTGCTGCACCGGGTGGTTCGTTGCTGGTGCATCACATGTGTTTGTTGTTGTTGAAGTGATGCACGCACTGTATGATGCACATGATGCAGGCACTTTGTGCACATTTGTGGCACCCACATTGTCAGCCATTCCTGGCAGCTCTTCCAAGCCTCACGCACCAACACAGCATGAAGTTACCCGCCTGCAGGTCAATGGATGGGCTGAGGCCAGTCGTGGGCGCAGCAGGGTCGGCGCTTCCCCGGCGCACGGCGGAGGATGGCAGGCGCACCAGCCGGGAGGCTGTGGCACCAGGGCTGGCAGTCCCCAAGGGTCGTGCAAGGTGCGTTGGCCCGCCATTTTCACAGTCTGGCATGGACTGTCTGGCTGGCCGCTGATGTGTTCTGTCCGCTGGGCAGACGTGCGTGGCAGTAGGGAGTCGGTTTGACCACCTGTTGACCAGCCTCGCTGTTGATTCCTGGCCTCACCCCTCAGGCGGCCGAGCCTGATGCTGATGGCTGTCCCCGGCAGTGGAGACGCCGCATCCAACATGAGCTCAACGCTTTGCTATGTGGCACCTGCCCCCTATGTGCCCAGGCACGGCAGCATGAACGGAGCAGCGGAAGACAGCCTGGTAAGCTCGGCTGCTGCAGTGATCCACGATAAGACTACATTAGACACAGCTTAGACACAGTTTTCAGGTCGTCACAAGCTGAGAGCTTGACTGATCCATCCGCCCCGCCCCGCCCGCTTGTCGTGCTCACAGGCTGCCAGGGCACGCAGTCGCTCAACAGGCGACTCCCAGACGGGCGCTGAGGCCACTTCTGCCAGGCAGCTGCCGCCCCTGCCGCCACAGCAGCACCTCCTCAAACTCAGCACGATGCCGCAGCAGCTTGCAGCTGCGGAGAGAGAGGCTCCTGCGGACGCGGGGTGTGTGGTGGTCCAGCTGCCTCCCCCTGCCAGCGACCTGCAGGCACGTCAGCAGTCACCAGCGCCGCGGGCGATGCCTGCCCGGCCTCGCATGTCATCGATCACCAGTCCATGCAACATCATCGGGGATGTTAGTGGCAGCGGCGGCGGCGGGGTGCCCATGCGGGGCAGCAGCGGCGCGGCGGACTGGAAAGCGGCATCCTGGGAAGGTGCGCTGCCCTGCAGCATGCATCAGTGCGCCCACGCCTGGTTGATGTGGCTCTCCGCAGAGGCTGCTCTTCTGACGGGGGTTACGTAGAACCGTGGCGTGCATGGGCTTCCACACACTGGCGCAGCTCAGCGGTGCAGTTGCTGCTGCGGGTCCCAACCGTGCAGGCAGCCGAGTGTTGCGGCACATGCCCAACAGCACCCCTGCCCGGAGCGACTCAGCTGAAGCGCTGCTGCAGTCTGGCAGCGCGGCAGACTCCCTGCGTGCCCGCAGGGCGAGGCGCAGGTCAGTTTTGGAACCCTTTTGGCCGGTGTGGCAGCCTGATGCGGGACTTGGGGCATACCATGGCATCCTTGAAACACGCGCCCCTCGCGTGTGGAGGGGTGTGGCGCGGATGGCACCCGCCCTGCATGGACCCCATTCGTGATTGACGGCTGCTGCACTGATTGTGCCCTGAACTTGACCCCAACTGTTCCTGACTGTGCAGGGACGTCATGGAGCAGGTGGCCAGCCAGTCCAGCAGCTTTGCCCTGATGCCGGCAGCGCTGCACATCGACCCAGGAGCCAGCCGCGGCGCGGGCACGCTGTCCTCCACGCCGCTCAACGTGGTGGCCGGACCCAAGTCCGGCAGCATGCTGAAGCGTGATGGCAGCTTCCAGCCCATGTCCAGAGCAGGTGTGTGGTGTGCCGGCTGCCGCATCAGCAGGCCCTGGCCCATGACATCCCAATATGCTTGCCGCCTCCGGACAGCACGAGCCAGGAAGCGGGCTGGGTGCTGGGTGCTGCTGCGTCCTGCAGAGAAGAAGCTGATGGGCAGCTGGGACCTGGGCAGTCATGAGGAGGAGGCGGCAGAGGAGGAGGCGGCAGCCGCGCCCCCTGCCGAGGAAGTTACTGGGAAGCTGGAGGCAGCTCGCCTGCCGGGGCAACAGCAGGAGGCAGCAGCCGTAGCAGATGCGCCCGTGGATGCAGCAGGTGGGTGCATTTGCAGCCTGTGGAGTGACAGTGTTGGTGGTTTATGAGCTTATGCTGATGAGACGCAACACCAGTAGTGGCTGCGGGCCTGCGGGTCTCGCCTGTGAGGACGGTGTCGGGCTGGTGGTTGGTGTCAAAGCTGCAGCAGCTGCGTTCTGCCCGCAGGCGCCACTCCCGCGGTCATGGCGGAGTGCTTCCACATCAGCCCTGCACCTGGTGGGGCAGCCGAGGGCATCACCCTGATCAAGTACAACAAGATGCAGCTGGAGGTACGCTGTGGGAGGCAGCGCCTGCAGCCATCCTCCTCCTCTCTAGCTTGTGCGCTGTGGGTGGCAGCAGCCATCACGCATCCTCAGATTGGGTTGTGGGGACCAGCAGTGGGTCCTTAGCGTGGAGCATCAAACGTACAAAACTCTTTAGGGCTGGGTCTGCAGCTGGGCCCAAGGATGGGACCACAGCCGCTTCCTTACGGATGTTGGGCGCAGGATGACTCAGATCCCCAGGAGGAGGCCCTGGGAGGGGGTGCGCCGGCGCACTACGCCGCTGCCGCCTCCGGGGAGCTGCCGTCGGCGTGGTGGCCTGTGTCGGTGCACAGGATGGGCATCTACAAGATGAAGGGCGTGGAGGCCGCCACGGCAGTGGTGCAGGTGCGTGGATGGGGTGCCTGTGCGCTGCGTGGGCGAGCGCTTGCTTGCGCGAGAGCGTGGGTGTGAAAATGTGCGTTTGTCTCACGTGCCTTGGCTTACTGGTCGAGGGCGTGCATGACCAAGATGTTGTTGCTGGTGCCCCTGCAGGTGGTGCCTTCCTGCATGGTCGCGCAGCTGGAGGCAGCCCTGCCAAAGGACCCGGCAGCCAGGGTGCGGCCGGGCGCACCCCTGCCTGCTTGCTGTGCTGTCCGCGCCTGCTCAGGCCATGCTTGGCAGTGATGTCCTCTGACCATGCTGCCTGGCAGTCACCGCATTACGTACACTGTGGGCCTTGGCTCATGGTATGGTGGTGCCGTGACTGTGCAGGGCAGCGCCAAGGCCAAGTGCATCGCCATACGGGCGGGCGTCGTGGGAGAAGCTATG
>Ga0315905_10009134_pt1 | contig 10040 bp, 8 predicted proteins | sample LakEriMetagenome_5_FD_203522 | JGI IMG/M metagenome (GOLD analysis project Ga0315905, IMG submission 203522) | Freshwater fungal communities from buoy surface, Lake Erie, Ohio, United States - Buoy 4 MA121 | ecosystem: Environmental > Aquatic > Freshwater > Lake | place: USA: Lake Erie, Ohio... | reverse complement strand
TTGTTGGTACCGATTATACAGCCACTGGCAACCGCGCAGTGCGCTATGCCGCCGAAATGGCCTTCCAATACAAAGCACGTTTGATTGTGGTGCATGCCACTCAACTCATGCTGGTCACAGAAGCTCCAATGGAACTCAGTTACGTCCTTGATGCCATGGAAGCATCAGACCACAAGAAAATGCTCTTATTAGAGAACAATTTAAAGCGCAAATATGACATGCGCTTAAAAATAACCACAGAGGTACAAACTGGATTTGTAGCCGATATTATCCAAAACAAATCCCATCAGCACCATCCCGATCTTATTGTGATGGGCATGCCCCAACTCGACTTTTTCAGTCAAAAAATACTAGGAACTGCGGGATTAAACATACTGTCCAAAATCGACACACCCATTCTGATCGTGCCCGAGTTGGCGCGTTTCAAACCGCTAAAAAAAATCGTTCTAGCAGCAGATGGGCTCACCATCAAATCCAAAAAAGGTTTGAATTTTATCACCGACATTCTAAGCTCAACAGCCACATCGCTCTCGTATTTGCACGTAAAGGATGATTTATACCCTGGCTTTCTGAAGCCTTATTGGAATAAACTGCATCAAACTTTTGGTAGTTCACCAAGTCAAGTGCATGAAGTCAGCGCCATTTCAGGAAAAACAGCGCAAATCATCCACGATTGGTCCAAAAAACACAAGGCTGATTGGGTGATCACCGTGGCACGCGAACGCAATATTTTTTGGAACTTGTTTCATGAAAGTATCTCCAAAAAGCTAGCCTATCTCAGCCAAATTCCAGTACTTCTCATTCACGACAAATGAAATCAACCATGCATCTTCATCTTACCAAAGACAGTCGGATAGCGGATATTCAACAACAATTCAATGTATGTTATCCATATTTGAAACTGCAATTTTCCGCGCAACACATCCATGTGGGGGCAACACATGTAAAACGCAGTTTGATCCCAAGCGACACATTGCTGCGGAGCATTAGCCACATGGAATTTCCTTGTCAGATAGACATTGACCAAAGCATGACGGTGGCTCGATTGGAAAGTTATTTTGAGCAGAAAACCGGGTTGCATGTGCAAGTTTTTCGATCCTCGGGTAGCCTCTGGTTGATCACTACCGCGACGGACCAATGGTCGTTGGAGAAACAAAACAGAGAAGGCGAAGAATTGTCACAAAAGCCCAATGAGGAAATAGAACCGTTGGACATTCACGAACAAGAATAAAATTGACCAAGGCTGCCAATACTCCGACAATATGCTCATGCGCCTGATTCAAGTGCGGTTTGGTAACAAAAAAATGTACAGGTCTTCTTAATGGTCTTCGCATTGCTCATTGTGCTGCGTGGCGCGGGACTAGGTATTCCCTATGTGAGTCCGAACCTCCATCATACGTCCAACTCATGCTGTCAACGATGATGTGAGTGATCGATTGTTCAAAAAAACAAAACGCTTTCACATGCCTTTTGGTCAATTCAAAACTGATTTTTAGTATCATTGGGGCGGTTCTTTCAAAATAGAACACATCACCATGACCAGACCTAAAACCAATCGCGCTGCCTTTATCACCCTTGTATCCATTTTTTTCTTCTGGGGATTTGTCGCAGCCAGCAATGACATTTTGATTCCAGTCTTCAAGAAGGCACTCAACTTGAGTCAATCCAAAGTGCAATTGATCTCTGTTGCTTTCTATATATCCTATACAGTGGGATCGCTCATTTACTTTGCCTTATCGTATGTGCGCAAACAAGATATACTCAATAGTATTGGATATCGCAACGGTATGGCGCTCGGTTTGTTGATATCAGCACTCGGCTCCTTGTTGTTCATTCCTGCAGCCAATCAAGAATCGTTTGGCTTGCTTATCAGTGGCTTGTTCATTGTGGGCCTTGGTTTCTCCATGCAACAAATTGCTGCCAATCCATTGATTATCCGCCTTGGTGATCCAGCTAGTGGCTCACAGCGATTGAGTTTGGCGGGGGGTATCAATAATATTGGAACTACCATTGGACCTGTGATTGTGGCCTTTGCCATATTCGGCGCACCCAAATCGGACAGCGCTACCATGGATCTCGCCAACGTGCAAATTCCATACATTGCCTTGGGAGCTGCCTTCGTCATTGCCGCTGCCTTCATCAAATGGTCTTCGCTACCAGACACCATCAGCGAAGAAAGTGCCGTAGCCTCGGGTACCATCGAAAAAGCAAGTGTATTTCAATATCCGCAACTGACCTTGGGTATGATCGCCATCTTCCTCTATGTCGGCGTTGAAGTTTCAACTGCCAGTAACCTACCCGACTTTCTCAAACAGAAATTGAATGTGGGTGAAGAAGGTGTAGCGCCTTACGTATCACTCTTCTGGGCTAGTCTCATGATTGGCCGCTGGTCATCTGCTGCTGGGGCATTTGGTCTTAGTGCCAGTAAACAACGCATCCTCAATGTCATTCTTCCCTTTATTGCTTTCGGTATTTTCATTGCAGCGAATAAAATCGCAGAGCATCCTATTGATCAATTTTATAGTTATGCTGGATTGATTCTGGTGCTGATCGGCTTGAATTACCTGAGCAGCGGCAAACCCGCCAAACAACTCTTGTATTTTTCGATATGTGCAATCATTTCACTCATTATTGGCATCTTCGGCAGTGGAATGACAAGCGCGTATGCGTTCATCGCAGTTGGATTGTTTTGCAGCACCCTATGGCCTTGCATTTTCACACTTGCCATTACCGATTTAGGTAAGCACACCAACGTTGGTTCTTCTCTGCTCATCATGATGATAATGGGAGGAGGACTGGTTAGTTTCTTGCAAGGTTATTTGTCCGAAAATGTAATGGGCATCCAACATTCCTATTGGGTGGGCGTAGTATGCTTTATATACCTCGCCTTTTATGCATGGCGAACCAGACACCTTGATGCAGCCCCGGTGAAAGCAAGCCATTGAGCGGATATCGCAGGATCAATTACGCATCTGTTCCAGCTTTCTGACATTGAGAATCGTGATATTCGAGGCATTGACTTGAATGAGTCCCTCCTCCTTGAAATCGCTGATGGTGCGGATCAATGATTCGGTGGCGGTACCCACCAATTTGGCTAAATCATCACGTGAAATGGACATGCCGAATGGTCGTTCGGTATCTGTGTGATATCTATCCTTTAAAGTCAGCAAAGCCTCAGCTGTGCGTTTGCGTACACTGCTGTATGCGAGGGCTAATAGACGATCATGCTCTTGCTGCACATTACCCACGAGCAATTTGATAAACTGCTCAGCGATTTGCGGCGACGCTGTGATAAGATGCATGAAGTCCTCCACACTGTACATCACCACCTCCGACTCCTCCATGGTCTCAGCACTTTGATTGTAAGGCGTGTCTTGCAACAAGGAGAGATAACCAAAAAAATCGCCAGGTTGCAACAAGCGAGTGATTAGATCCTTGCCCAATTCATGACTCTTGTACAGTTTTACTTTACCAGAACGCAAATAGTACAAGCCCTGCGGAGTATCTCCTTCTGTAAAGATGATTTCCTTTTTCTTATAATTCTTGACTTGCGTTCGTTTCGCCAACGTTGCAATATCTTCCATGCCGTGCAATTGGCCCAACATATGATCTACCGCAACGGTGGTCAAAGGATCATTCATGCGCTGACGAACCTTGTTCAATCTACTTTCTACCGCCTTCAGCAACTCGACATCGTCATATGGTTTGGTCAGATAGTCATCTGCGCCCATTTCCATTCCTTTACGAATGTCGGCTCTTTCTGTTTTTGCAGTGAGGAAAATGAAGGGAATGGCTGCTGTTTCCTCTGACATGCTCAGCACATGAAGGACTCCAAACCCATCCAAAATGGGCATCATAATGTCACAAATGATCAAATCAGGACGTTCCATTTTGACCATTTCTACGCCGACCTTGCCATTCTCGGCAGTGCGTACTTCATATCCCGCCATGGTCAAAATTTCCGCTGAGTTCTCTCGCACGTCGGGGTTATCTTCTATCAATAGTAGTTTTTTCATGTCGCTGTGTGTATTAATGGTAAGGTGATGGTAAAGGTGGTGCCCACATTGAGCTCGCTTTGTAAGTCTATATCACCTTGTAACAATTCCAAATATTTGGTGATGATGTTGAGCCCCAATCCCGTGCCCTGTATGTTCTGTGCATTCTGACCTCGAAAGAATCGCTCGAACATGTGTTTCTTATCGTCTTCTGAAATACCAATACCTTGATCTTCAATCACGATTCGCAGTGTTCGATCCACAATGGATGTATTCACTTTAACTACAGAATCTTCATTGGAAAACTTAATCGCATTGGATATCAAATTGACCATCATATTCTTGAGCAAAGCCCTATCACTGATCCACATGCTATCTGGTTCATGCACAAATACTATTTTCTGGCCATCCTTGCAAAGCACTTGCAGTTCATCGATCACTTCCGTGATCAACTGCGTCACATCCACGGATGTCCAGTTCACTTGTACTTTTCCCTCTTCTAGTTTACCAATGGACAAGAAGTCGTTGAGGATTTCTGTCAAGCCGTTGACCGCCGACTTGATCCGTCCCACATGCTTCTCGCGATGATCTTGCTGATGCGCCTCCATGTATTTAGCAATGAGCGAAGCAGAAGACAAGATGGTGCTCAGCGGAGTACGAAACTCATGCGAAGCCATAGTGATGAACCTCGACTTCATCTCATTGAGTTCCTTTTCCTTTTCCAAGGCTTGCTCCAGTTCATCGCGGGATGTTTCAAGCTCGTTCAAAGCCTCCTTCAGCACCAAGGTGCGCTCACTCACTTTGTTTTCCAAATTTTCGTTGAGCACCTTCAACTCTTGATTGATGCGGATGATGTTTTTTTGCTGCACAAAACGCTCAGAGACATCGATGATGAAGCCGATGACAAATAGGCCTTCTGCTGTTTCGTAATAGCTCAAACTCACCTCGACAGGAAACTCCTCACCATCCTTTCGCTTGCCGAAAAGGGTCATGCCTTTACCCATTGGCCGCCTTACAGGATGTTTCATAAAACTTTCTCTGTGATCGACATGGCGTTCGGCATATTTGGCTGGTATCAAAACCTCTACCAATTGACCATTGAGTTCATCTGCATCGTATCCAAACAAGGCGTTGCATTTGGGATTGGTCAGAATGATTTTGCCCGTGCTATTGCCAATCAATATACCTTCATTGGCATGATTAAATACATTTTCGAATCGAGATTCTGTGCGGTCGTACATAAGAAAGCGTTCTGTATTGAATAAGCAGCAATTTGCAGCCGAGTCATAGCTCAAAGGAAAAGCAAAAACGGGATTGGTCATCTTCAAAGTGAGAAGACTCAATCAAAAAGATGATAAAAATCAGTTTTGGGACGGTCGCACTATACGCCCATTTTGACCCTGCGCAATTCGAAATTCTGACCGAGATACACTCTGCGCACCTGCTCATCGGCCGCCAATTCTTCTGCCGTACCCGCCTTCAGAATGGTTCCATCGTACAGAAGATAGGCTCTATCTGTAATGCTAAGGGTTTCTTGCACATTGTGATCCGTAATGAGCACACCGATATTGCGTGTTTTGAGCTGCCATACGATCTTTTGAATATCCTCTACGGCAATAGGATCCACACCCGCGAAAGGCTCATCCAATAAAATAAATTTGGGATCTGTGGCCAATGCCCGTGCAATTTCGGTGCGGCGGCGCTCACCTCCACTCAAGTGATTGCCCATGTATTTTCGTTTGTGTGTCAGACCAAATTCTTCAAGGAGCATTTCCAATTTGACCTTCTGATCTGCTTTTGAAAGTTTGGTCAATTCCAACACGGCCTTGATATTATCCTCAATACTTAGTTTGCGGAAAATACTCGCCTCTTGCGGAAGATAACCCACTCCCAGTTGTGCCCTGCGATACATTGGTTCATTCGTAATATCCTTGCCATCAAGCAATATGCGCCCTTCATTGGGTTTGACCAAGCCCACAACCATGTAAAAGCTCGTTGTTTTTCCTGCCCCATTTGGACCAAGAAGCCCAACGATTTCACCCTGGCTCACGTGAAAACTAACCCCTTTGACAACGGTTCGTTGGCCATATTGGCGCACGATATGTTCTGCTTGTAATTCCATCATGATTCGGATCCAATGCTAAAGTGCAAAGGAAAAGGATTTTGTCCGAAGATGGCCGAAAAATATGATGACGACGTGCCATCGAGGGCGTGCCCTGTCATTTCAAGTTGACCTGATTGAATCAATTATCAATTGCGCTGCAATTTCAATGTCTTGGTCTTGCCTGACTCACCAGTGATAAGCACCATATAGATGCCTTTCTTTAGGTTTTCAAGGGGCAGTTCCATATTCGAGTACGCTGCTACATTGCGGTCGCTTCGCAAAACATAGACGGATTTGCCAGTCAGATCGCGCAGCTCCACCGAGAAAGGCTCCGATACTATTTCGTCAAAGGAGATTTCTGTGCGGCCTTCACTCAGAACAATGGAAGCTGTGCTGATGGGATGACGCTCCGATTGAGCCTGAACAGTCGCTTGACTAGCCCATAGGGTGATGACACATAAAAGTACAAATCTCTTCATCTTGCTTCGTTTTTGTGATTCATCGCGTACAACAACAATCTTGCCGTTCATACACCTGTCAATTTGCCTTGCGTTTCCAACCCTTGTTGGAATTCTCTTAGCCTTTCAACACATCAAAAGACTATTTTAACTCAACCACATTAAATGGTTTTCAAGTGTTTACACTCTCAAATATAATAAAGTTTCAAAATAAACCGACAAAAATCAGAAAATCGATCACTTCAAAGGGCAAGGCCCAAGATTAGCGCAGACTAAAACCTCCAGCGGAACATCACATGGAGATCGCTCAATTGATTTCCTTGGATCTCTTGATTACCAGAGCCAATGAGGCGTCGGTCAGAATACAACCAACGGGCATAACGTACTTGCAACTCCACTCCTCTGCGTACGTCCCAACTGGCCATGGCATACATACGGCTTCCTACGCCATTATAAGCCGGAATACTGAAGGCGTACAACACATCGTTTTCATAGGCATACACCCGTGCATTCCAATCATCGGTACGAAACAAAGCATATCTCGCTACAAACTGAATGGGCAATCCAATTTTTTTGAATACCACATCCTGATACATCAAATAACCGTTTTGTTGCACACTTTCCTTCTCATAAAATACCCACTCCAATCGGGATTTGAGTTGCACATTGGGATGGACAAAATACGATGCGTTCAACCGAAACACATCGCGCGATAGATCCACTGGTGCGGTGATTCGCTCATCTGTTGAAGAGGTATTCTGCATATCTCCTCGACGGCGGAAACGCACATAAAACTCATCTTTCCGATTGGGCTTATAATTCAGTTGAACCAAAAAATCAGAAGCATTGCTTGGTGCGTCCACCCGATATCTCAGCCAAGGATATTTCACCAAATCCACATACGTCGTAAACGTCCATCCCTTTGACCAAGTGGTTTGAACACCCGCAAACAACCCGCGCTCATTGGCTGGATTATCCTGATTCTCTGCAAATACGTTGGCATACAATGCTTGATAATCGTTGCTAAAATGGCGATGCAAGAGACTCAATGCCACTGATGGGTGCAACGAAGCCACTACGCCATTGACCATGGCCCATCCGCCATTTGCACTGCGTGAAGCCTCACCAAATACATTGGCATTCCGCCATACCGTTTGGTAATTGATTCCCATATTGCTGAAATCTTGTCCTTGCGGCCGATAATAGCGATACAAGTCTGGATTCAAAAACAAGGGCTTGTCATAATGCAAAGCCGCAGCCGTGAAACCAATCGACCCGCGCTTCCATTTATAGTCCAGATTGCCTCCTGCAACGGATTCACTCAAAGTGCCTCGCTTTTCCAATTCCGAGGCGGTTCGATGCAAACCTGCGGCATTGATGGAACTGACCAAAAAACCATCGTCTTGTGAATCCGCGAGCGTGGTATCAGATTCAATGGACGCATCCATATTTTTGACCGAACCAAAGGCAGACAATGTCCATTTACCAAAACCCAACGTCACAGCGCCTCCGCGCATGTATTGTCCTTCTTGGACGCTGGTGTATGGTTTGAATCCAAGCGCATTTTTTTTGGTGTTGAGGATAAAGGGCGATTTTCCAAAACCCAAGCCATTCCAAAAAGTAAGGCCCTGTCCAAACATCGCTTGATAATCGCCTACGATGACTTTACGCACCCATCTTGTATCGTTGTACATGATATGCGCACTTGAAAAATCAGCTCCATTTTGAAGGCTTTCGCCGGGATCCTTTTCCATCGTAAAACCGATTTGAAGGGCTTTTCGAAATTGAATCCGATAGCGCGTATAGAGATAATCAGGAGAACCCACATAAGCCTTTTGACCGGTCAATGGATCGGGGGTGTAACCAGCACGTTCTTGGAACTCACGTTTATATCGAAGCATCAGCTCGCTGTTGGCCTCTTGCCAGATATTTTTGAAAGTCACCTTATCGAGCATACTCGCAGGACTGGCCATTACAAAAGGCTCGATTTGTCGGATAACAGCCAATGAAAACTGATCCACAGCCTGTAATTCATAGATACTACGCAGCGCTCCGTATCGAGATAAGTGATTTTGCAAGGCCAGAATCTGCAATTCATCGAGCAAATACAACTCGCGGAGTTGCTCCGTGGTTGCCGTATTGAGATTGAGGGGATTGTCATAATAGCTGGTCAAACCTTCGAGCAGGGTCGTATAATCCAGTTCTACTCCTTCATCAAGAGCTGCGACAATGATTTCGATGCGCTGTTCAATGATGCTATTCTTTACGTCCTCATTTTTTTGAGACCACATCACGACGCTTCCGAACATGCAGATAATCAGGGCGCTATGTGGAAAGTACCTGCTCATTTTCGACCCTGTATCCAAGCAATTGAAACCTGTGGACTAAAGCCAAGCACATTGTGATAATGCGTCGCCACGTCGATGTCCAAAAACTTGACACGCCAACCGAAACCGAAGCTAAACAGGGCAGGTCCTGTGCCTCCCCCGCAGCGCAGAACCAGATTCTGAACGGGCGCATACTCTAAGCCAGCACGCATGCCCCCTTGTTGACCGCTCACTTGCTGAACCTCGGCCGTCATGCGCAATTTGGCCGACCAAGCATAGGCCATACCTGCAGCCAAGCGTGCAGGGGTTCTTTCTGATTGGTAATCCGTCAGCGCCGCTTCATTGGCGTTGAGCACATGCGCTCCCAGCGTTAATTTTTTAGACGCATTGAATCGGGCCCCCAGTCCGATGGTCCAAAACCGGGTGCTCCCATACATTTCGTCCAGGGTGAGGGAATGATAGTAAATCTGGGCCCCAATAGAGGTTTTTTCCCCCAAGCGAAGTCCATAGGCCAAGCCCAAACGATTGGATAGATACTGCTGATAACCAAAACTTTGGATATTGATCCCAAAAGCGCTATTGCCAAATGGCAAGACACCAGCGATGGAGCGCGTTCCGAGATTTTCAACTAAAAAAGCGTTTCGATAGGCCAACGCTATGCTTGCTTTAGAATTCCAGGCCAGGCCAGCTGGGTTGTTGGTAGCTGCCCATGTGTTGGTATCGGTGAGCATCGTATTGGCCATGGCTGCCGCAGGAGCTCCTGCAACAGAGGTAAGGTCTTGTGCCCGCGCGTTTGGCAGCGTGCTTAAAAAGCAGAAACTGAGGGCCAAAAAACCCGTGTAGAGAGCGCGTAAGGGCATAGTAGGTGGCAATAAGCGTTGCAAAATAGCACAAAAAGAGACGTAAAAAACTTTCCACAAAAACCTTTGTGGATGAATTAAAAAAACGTAGTATATTCGCGCCCTCCAATAGTAGATATTCCATATCTGCAGCCGGGTGTGGTGAAATTGGTAGACATATCAGACTTAGGATCTGACGCGCGAGCATGGGGGTTCGAGTCCCTCCACCCGGACACATGAAAAAGCAATGCGAAAGCGTTGCTTTTTTTGTTAGCAAACACCAGGACGAGAAGTTTATGCCGAGGGAGGCGGCCGCA
>Ga0315905_10009133_pt1 | contig 10040 bp, 7 predicted proteins | sample LakEriMetagenome_5_FD_203522 | JGI IMG/M metagenome (GOLD analysis project Ga0315905, IMG submission 203522) | Freshwater fungal communities from buoy surface, Lake Erie, Ohio, United States - Buoy 4 MA121 | ecosystem: Environmental > Aquatic > Freshwater > Lake | place: USA: Lake Erie, Ohio... | reverse complement strand
GCGCAATCGGCCCCACCACCTCGTCGAAATCGCGCAGTGCTTGAGCAATGGAAACCTCCGGGAAGTCGCTCGCCCAAATCATGCGTCGGTCATAGTGGTGACATAGCCATTTGATATCGTCTGCTACTGAAGTGTTCTTGTACTTCGAAAGCGTCATACTCAGATCAATATATACATGGTGCAAATCGCGACACATTTCGGCCATCTGAAGGATTCGTGTACCACCTCCGTGCATAATGAGCAGCTTTGTATTGCGCAGCATTTGCGCCAGATTGAAGAAATACAATACAGGATCCACCGCTGAAGGTGTGTTGCGATCGTGCAACAATCCGCACACTCCGATAACCATCGGCACAGGCAATTCATCGTTGGCCTTCATCACTGCATAAAAACGTTCGTCGTCGGCTGCGTACTTCCCAAAGCGGTTGTGAAATTTTACAAAGCGTTTCTTACCATCGCCAAACTCAGCACGAAACGCTTGAGCTGCTGATGCGGGGCTGTCGTGCAATGCAGGATTGAACGTGCACGCATGGATAATCTTTTTATCGGAAGCGATAAGTTTTTCCTGTTCAGCATTACCGATGGTACCCGGCAATGGCACTGCAATGGCAGCATCTATGCCTGCCTCTTCAATACAGGCACGCAATCGTTCGACTGAAGCATCGTGTGGTGTTGTAAACCATTTTCCATCAGCAGTGATATGCACATTGGCATCAATAATCATCGCATATTGAATTTAAGCGCAGCGAAAGCAGCTTCAGCTCGGCTTATGGCTTCAGCGCGATTTATTCCTTCAGAAACTATATATCCGGGCCTATTAGCTCCGTGATCCATGGTTCGAACCACGGTGCCTTCGGCCATCGTAAATCCTATATCTACTATTCCTTCCATGCGCGATGCATGATCGAGGTTATCGACACTCTCAAAAATACCATCGGGTGCATTGAAGAACTTATAACACGCTCCCCGACTATGTTTCGCTGTTGGGTCAATTTCTTCGCCCAACAAAATTTGCGTGAGCGCCTGTGGCATGCTCACTCCGGAAACCGATTCTACAATGGCTCCGAAAATGTGTCCTCCGCCGGGCCTTCCGGCCATTTCAATCATCTTAACTCCTTCGGGCGTCACCATGCACTCGGCGTGCAGCGCCCCCGACTCAAAGCCCATGGCCTTTCCGGCCTTGGCTACCAATGCATCGATTTCTTGGAGTATAGCGTCGGGCAACGCCGCCTCGTAATTGATTTGAATCGTCACACGGTAATTTTCGTGTTGCTGCAATTCTTTATCGGCTTTGGCGAGAATGTATGCCTTACCATCTTTAAAAAGACCTTCAATGCTAACTTCGGTGCCGCTCATAAACTCTTCCACGATGTAACGTGCTCCTCGAGCATTCTCCATGGCGAATTGAGTTGCAAAAGCAATGTCGTTTTCATTGTTCACTTTGCTTACACCGCGACTTCCCCACATCATGCAGGGCTTCACAATGCATGGAAAACCTATGGCATGAATGGCCTTGGTAATTTCTTCCGCATTGGTGCACACATGAAACTGAGGCTGCGCTACACCAAACTCTTTCCAACGCTCGCGCATGTGACCCTTGTCGGTGAAATACTTCACCTGTTCGGGCTCGTAGCATTTTAATCCGCGCTTTCGGTTGGCATAAACCGCCGGCAATACGCCTGCATCATTCAGCGCAAGCACCACATCGGCACCAATTTCATCGGCATACTTCCCTACTCCTTCCACATCGCTGATGTTGACTGCAGCATGGCCGTCGGCAAAGGCAAAGGCAGGTGCATTGGGATTCATATCCACGCAATAGACTTCATACCCCAGCTCCTTGATCTTCTGAATGGAGCGAGACATGAGCACTCCGCCACCCAATTGCAAAACGCGTTTACTCACTTTCGAATGAATCGTAATTAGTAACTATTGAGTGCATCGATGACCGCTTGCACTTGATCGTCGGTAAGCTCAGCATACATCGGCAACGACACGCAGTGCGCTGCCAGGTATTCTGCATTCGGACAATCGCCTTGCTTGTATCCCAAATGTGCATACGCCTTCTGCAAATGACAGGGCACCGGATAATGCAACGCAGGCATGATGTTGCGCTCGTTGAGAAACTTCATCAAATCGTCGCGATCCGGAGTAGTGATTACAAACAGGTGATAAATACTATCGGCCCACTCAGGCTGATGCTGCAAGGTGATTTTAGCATTCTTGATTTGCGATTGATAGCGCTTTGCGATCTCGCGACGGCGGTTATTCCACGCCTCAAGGTATTTCAGTTTGATGGTGAGAGAAGCGCCTTCCAATCCGCCCATGCGGTAGTTGTATCCAACCTCATCGTGGTAGTAGCGCACCTCACAGCCGTGGTTGCGAAGCGAATGCAAATGCTTCTTGTATGCATCATTATTCGTAGTGATTCCACCCGCCTCACCACAAGCCCCCAGGTTTTTTCCCGGATAAAAACTATAACATGCCATTTCGCCAAACACACCCACGGTGGTGCCTTTGTAGCGCGCTCCTTGTGCCTGTGCGGTATCTTCTATCAAGAACAAATTGTGCTTCTTACAGATTGCCTGCACACCTTCAATATCGAATGGCTGACCGTAGAGGTGCACTCCGATAATTGCCTTGGTGCGAGGGGTAATTTTCTCTTCTATTTTGGTGATGTCTATCTGCCAGGTGTCTGCGGTGCAATCGACAAATACCGGAGTAGCTCCGGCATGCGATGGGCCCCATGCGGTTGCAATGAACGTGTCGGCGGGGATAATTACCTCATCGCCCACACCGATGCCCAACGCAAGCATAGCGAGGTGGAGTGCAGTAGTGCCGTTGTTCACCCCGATGGCATGCTTCGATCCGATATACGATGCGAATGCATTCTCAAATTCTTCAACGAAAGGACCACCTGAGAAAGCCGTCTTTTCATACACGCGTTCAAATGCTGCAAATACTTCTGCCTTGATTTGTTCATGCTGACCTTTTAAATCCAAGCATGGAATCTTCTGTAACACCTCTGTTGTATTCGACATAATCGTAGTTGATTGAGCCGGCAAGATAGGGAAAAAGGGCGAAGGGCGAGAGGCGAAGGGTGTTGGATTCTATGAGCGCTTAATGGCCCTTAAAACACGAGCCGGGTTGCCCGCTACGATCGTATTGTCGGGCACATCCTTCAGCACAACTGAGCCGGCTCCTACGATGGAGTTCTCCCCTACCGTAACGCCACAAAGCACTGTAACACTGCTGCCCAGGGAAGCGCCTTTTTTGATACGCGTTTCCTCCACATGCCAATCGGCATCAGTTTGCAAGCTGCCATCGGCATTGGTAGCGCGTGGAAAGCGATCGTTGATGAACGTTACGTTGTGACCAATGAACACATTGTCTTCAATATGCACTCCTTCGCAAATGAAAGTGTGGCTAGATATTTTACAATTCTTGCCAATGGTAGATCCCTTCTGAATCTCCACAAAAGCACCCACCTTGCTACCATCATCGATGCTGCAACCATAGGCGTTAACGAAATTGAAAATCTTTACATCCTTCCCAACTTTCACGTTGTTGAGGGATTGTTTATCGGTGTTGATAGTGAGGGTTTCCATGGAGGGGTGTGGGGTGAGGTGAGAGGTAATAGGTGAGAGGTGGCAGGAGTAATCCGTAATCCGTAATTCGTAATCCGTAATCAAATACCAACTTCCCGTCCTTGTTCTTTGATTGATATTTGAGCTGCTTCTAGAATACGTATGGTGTTGAGGCCGGAGTCATAGCTCGCTATTGGCTTAGAACCGGTCATGATGGACTGAATAAAATCCTTGGCCATTCCGCCGAGGGCTTCGTTGATTTCGAGTTTGGGTATAAACACATCACCCACACGATAATCAACCAGAACACGCTGCTTCTCTTCATCTGAACTCACCTTGTGGGCTGTGTCATAAATGCGGATTTTCTCGGTCGGTTCCATATCGTTGAACACCACCATTTTCTTGTCTCCGCCCAACAGCATCATGCGAATTTTCACAGGCGACGACCAAGAGCAATGAAAATGGGCAATGAAATCATGCGCATACTTCACTGTGAGGTAGGCAATGTTCTCGATACCATTGTGAATATGGCTAACGCCTGTGGCTTGCACGCTGATGGGCTTTGCTGGAATGAGATAATCGAGGATTGAAATATCGTGCGGAGCCAAATCCCACAGCACGTTTACATCCTGCTGAATGAGACCTAGATTGATGCGCGTAGAATCGAAATACTTCACGTCACCCAATTCACCCGAATCGATGAGGTTTTTCATTTTCTTTACCGCAGAGGTGTAAAGAAAGGTATGGTCGACCATGAGTACTTTGCCGTTTTGGTTGGCAAGGGCAATCAACTCTTCTGCATGCGCAACGGTATCGGTCATGGGCTTTTCAAGCAACACATGCTTGCCCGCCAGGAGCGCCTTTTTCGCCAACTCAAAATGGGTGAACACCGGCGTAGCGATGATTACCGCGTCTATATCGGGGTTTGACCAAATTGCATCAATATCCGAGGAAACTTTGATGGATGGATAGGTCTTGGAAACCATGGCCAATCGCTCAGGTCGCAAGTCGACAACCGTATGAACGGAAGCATTGGGTGTAGACGAAAAATTGCGAACCAAGTTGGGTCCCCAATAGCCGTATCCGATGATAGCACAATTAATCATAGCTCGTTTGTGTTTGGCAAATATGCCTCAAGTCGCATTCCTTTCTGCAAGTGATAGAAAAAATGACTCATTAGTAGAGTTCGCATAAGAAATGGAACTCATCGGCGTACATAATCACATTCATTTTCAGGCCTGCCTCCTCAGCCAGGGCCTCGAGCAGAAACTCATCCGGGTAAATCCACGCAAATCGTTCAGTTACTCCATCGACCCCTACTTCAAAATTGACTTCGTGCGGCGGCGAATCCGACAAATCGATTTCTTGACTTTCCTCCCGGAAATACCGAATATCGGTTGAGTCACCAATAATTTTTCCTCCCGGTGCGAGAAGCGACTTCAGGTGCTTCAAGAGGGCGACGAGTCCTTGTTCATTTCGCCCAATTCCAAAACCATTCATCAACAATAAAATCGTATCATACCCTCCTGCCTGGACGAGTAAAATATCATTGTTCAAGACCTGCCGAACTTCCCGGGCACGCAGCACCTCGCATGCTTTGGATGATTGTTCAACTGCAACTACCTCAAATCCCCTTTCTTGCAAAACCAGCGCATGGCATCCCGCGCCGGTACCCACATCCAGCACCCTACCCTTGCATTCATTCAGCGCATGTTGCTCCAAATCGTTCATTTCCGATTCCGACCGAAAGAAATACGCTGAACTCATGGGTTCCTCTTCCAATCCATCGATGGAAAGTGAAATCATACATGGGGCATTTTCGAAATAATGCCGCCATATAGCTTTTCCCAATGGATCGGGTGATAAAACGGATTTCCCCTGCGTTGAGTTCATGCTGCAAATGAACTACATTCGTTTCGGGATTGTATATAGTTCACCTCCGGTTTGGATGCAACTTTTTCCCAATCCTTGAGGTCTTGTTTTTAGAGTTTTAAACCATGAGAAGAACCCTACTCTTTTTCGGCCTGTTGTTGACCTTTTCCTTCGGAGAAGCACAACTTGTTACCAATAGCGGCCTTACCGTTGAGCAATACGTGCAAGATGTGTTGCTTGGGCAAAACGTGACGGTATCGAACATCACGTTTAACGGGGGCCCCGCCAATGTTGTGAGTCCCGCCGTTGGAGGTTTTGATTGTGAAACCTGCAATTTGGGAATCGCATCGGGATTTGCTATGTCAACAGGCGATGTGGCAGGGCTGGTAGGTCCCAACGGCACCGGTGGATTTGCCGGAACTGGAACAGGAGGTTCTTTTGGACAAGATCCCGACTTGTTGGATTTGATCCAAGAGTTGATACCGGGAGCCGACCCGAACATCGTGGACGTAAATGATTGGGTTATCATCGAATTCGACTTTATACCGCTGGGCGATACCATTCAATTTCAATATGTGTGGGGTTCAGAAGAATATTCAGAGTGGGTAGACACAGACTTCAACGATATATTCGGATTTTTCATTAGCGGACCCGGCATTGCTGGGCCCTATGCCAACAATGCGGTAAATATTGCTCGCGTGCCCGGCACCGACGCGCCTGTTGCCATCAGCACCATCAACAACGGAGTCAGCAATACAGGGCCTTGCGTAAGTTGTGAGTACTATAATCAAGACGGACAATACGGCACCATCGCATTCGATGCCCCGGAGCACACCGATCCGTATTACATGCAAATGGATGGATACACCGATGTGCTTACGGCCACGGCCATTGTGCAATGCGGTGAAACGTTTCACATCAAACTTGCGATTTGCGATACGAGCGATCCATCGTATGCTTCTTCTGTTTTTCTGCAACGCGATTCATTCTCGAGCAACCTAGTAGTACAAACAGAACTCAATTTGGAAGCCGGTGGTCCTAACGGAGACACCATGCACGAGGATTGCGGCGATGGCTACATCGTGTTTAGCCGTCCGGAAAGCGGAAACCCCAACACCGAGCTTATCGCCAACCTCGAGTTTACCGGCACCGCTACGAACGGCCTTGACTATACCCAAATGCCCGAGTCTGTGACCTTTGCTCCGGGCGTAATGGAAGTTTCGCTCTACATCGATGCGTTTGAAGATGGATTGGCCGAAGGAATCGAGACCGTGATAATGAATATCACCAATATCGCCGAGTGCGGAGAGTCGCTTATTTCATCGTCATTCGAATTTCTAATCGCCGACGTCCCTGAGCCACTTCAGGTGGAGGGTGTGGACTATGAAATTTGCCAGGGCGCTGTACAAACACTCGTGCCCATCATTACCGGTGGCTATGCCAACTACGGATACCAGTGGAGCACGGGAGAAACAACCGGCACCATCGATGTTGCGCCATTGGCTCCAACTACCTACATACTGACGGTTTCCGACACGTGTGATATGCCTAGCGACGACAGCGAATTCTTCGTAAACGTACTCGTGGCAAATCCACTGGTAGTTTCCATTGTAGACACCGACAACGTGCTTCCCCTAGATTGTGGAGACTTCGAGAGTATATACAGCGTCGTTTCCGGCGGTATTGCCCCCTACACCTACAACTGGACCGATGAGCAAGGTAATATTTTGTGGGGTGCTGAATCGTTGGGTATTAGCTCTTGGAATGCCGGCATTATTAACCTGACCGTTACTGATGAATGCAATTTTGAAGCATCGGATGATATCGAGGTTTTGGTGAATGCTCCTGCACTTTCAGCCACTATGGAGGCGGTTCACACTGTTACCTGTGGCTCCAATTGCGATCTCACGGTAACTCCTATCGGGGGCAGCACACAAGGGCTGGGTTATAATTATGAGTGGTTATTCAACGGACAAACCGACTGGAATTACTGGGGCCTTACCACTTACGGTGCTCCTGCAGTAACTGAAGGAGTCATTACCGCAATCGTTTCGGATCAATGCGGCCAATCGGTGGAAGTGCAGAGCCAGCTTATCATCGAGAGCCCCGCCATCGTTCTCTCACTTCCGCAGAACAACGCAGGTAATTGTGCCACGCTGTTCACGATTAACCCTATTATCGAAGGAGGTAGCGGAAATAGTGCCGACTGGACGTACAACTGGCAAGGCAATGGAAGCGCTATCAGCAATGCATCTTCGCTGAACTCAACCTTTGCCGAGGATACTCAAATCGTGCTCAATGTAACCGACGTGTGCAATGCAACTGCCACTGCAGAAACGAATATCGATATCGAAAATCCCACTGTGGATGTTACCATAGGTGACGACGTCAATGCCTCTTGCATCGACAACACCCCATTTACTGCCGACATTCAAGGTGGTAGTGGTGGAGTAACCTATCAATGGATTGTAGACGGTGACGTTGAGGGTACCCTTGCCGATTTCTCATGGCAATCTTATGCAACCATAGATGTGCAATTGCTCATTGAAGATGCCTGCGGCGAGACGGCGCGCGATACAGCAACCATTATAATTCCGGATACTCCACTTAGCATCATTACAGCTGCCGATACCGCAATTTGCCCAAACCAAACTGCTTACGTATGGACTATTCCTTCGGGTGGCGAAAGCCCCTACATTGTGGAATGGAACGATGATTTTCTAGGTGACTCAATTGCAGTTTATCCCATTGGAAGCACCAATTACCACGCAGTAATTCGAGACATTTGCGGCCGCCAATTGGAAGAGGACGTGTTTGTTGAGGTACTTCCTATTACTGCAAACTTCAACGTAGTATCGCTGGGTAACGACACCTATGAGTTCACGGCAACACCAGAACCTGCCTGCCCGGAGTGCTTCATCTACTGGCAATTCGGTGATGGAGAAACCTCCAACGATTGGGAGGTCGTTCATGAATACGATGGCCTTAGTGACTATTCGCCACAACTAACTGTCATCAACGATTTGGGTTGTACGAACACTCAAAACTACCCTATCCAAAGCTCAGCTTTCTTCTATATTCCGAATTCATTCACGCCCAACGGCGACGGATTGAATGATGTGTTTCAAGTTGAAGGCAGAGGGTTCGCTGAATATGAACTCACGATCTTCAACCGCTGGGGTAATGTAATTTTCTACTCCACTGATCCCGAAGAAGTGTGGGTTGGGGAAGGAGGCAGCGAAGATTATTACGCCCAAAACCAGGCATACAATTTTGTACTTCGCGTGAAAGGGTTTGATACGAAAACGGTGCAGCGAACCGGCACAATCAAGATTCTTCGATAGACTTACAAGATCTGGAAAGCACTTAGCTTTTATTGCTTTAAGAACTCATAACCGCCCTTTGTGGCGCCCCATACTTGAGTGCCTGCGTTGCTCCATCCCTGATCCCAGCTGTTCATTCCTCTCGCACCTATTACAACTTTCGATGTGGTGTAACTTGCGCCGGAACGAGTGCTTGGGCATGTTTTTTCAGCAGTAGCTCCAACAAACTGCTGAAGCTTTTCATCATACGTTAAAGCTACTTCACAACCCTCCAACACCTTCAGCGAATCGGCACTTATGGCAGCGAATACAGGATCATCACCCTTCTTGCCGGTAAAACGTTGCGGACTATTCATCGTGTAGATGTAGCTAACAAAGCGAACGTCGCTCTCCTTCACCACACGATAGATTCGCTGACGATAGGGCTTATCGAGCGACGTGCTCATAGCTTGCTCAACGTACAAGTAAAACTCATTATCGGTAGCCTGCCAGATGGGCTCCATGCGCAACCGAATGTCAAAATAGTCGCTGTCATTTTTGCTTTGCAATTCACTCGAAAAACTGCCCGACATGAACTGCTTCAACAAAGTGAAGGGAGTTGTTTCGTTACTTGAAAAGGAGCAAACAGCAAGAGTAATTGCTCCAAGGGTGACTAGAAATAATCGATTCATGTTTTAGGACTCGTTGCGCTTGAGCATTACACGTTGCGCCGGATTTACGATGAGTGGCACCTTTTCAAGCACCGTGTCGCTTTCTTCCAATCCCCATGCATCAATATCCGAAAGGCTCACGTGCTTCAAAGCCATGTAAGCGTTGGTAATGAAACTATCGCGCACACTCAGCTCATTATCTGCCGAAAGGAATTTCTCGAGCACTACAAATTTGAAATCGTGCTGGTCATTGTACTTAGCGTATGGTTCAGGTTTGGCCTTGAGGTCAATCTCGCCGCGCTCTACCATTTCATCGACAATGAATCGAAAGAAGTTATGCAAACGTGGTTGCACGCGGAAACCAAGCTTGATGTTGATTTTAACTACCAAATCATTCTCTAACTCATCCACCGTGTACTCGCGCGTGTAGGGTTCGTTCGAACGATCGACATGCACAAACCAATAGATGTCGGCGCGCTTAGGAGTTTTCGCCAAGATGCTCTCCATGATTTTCTTTTCTACCTGATGATGAAAATTCGCTTTGGTTAGGAAAACCAGATGCGTCGCATACTTGGGAACCTCCTTATCGTTCGACAATTCACGCAGCG